>Ga0137390_10004596_pt1 | contig 11516 bp, 12 predicted proteins | sample 15con2h24AmetaG_FD_104937 | JGI IMG/M metagenome (GOLD analysis project Ga0137390, IMG submission 104937) | Vadose zone soil microbial communities from Angelo Coast Range Reserve, California, USA - 15con2h2.4A metaG | ecosystem: Environmental > Terrestrial > Soil > Vadose zone > Saprolite... | reverse complement strand
CCACCGACGACGTCCGTGTCCAGGCGATCGCCGATCATCGCCACCTGTCCGGGCCGCAGGCCGCCGAGGCGCTTTAGCCCGTGCTCGAAGAGCCCTGGCTCGGGCTTGCCGACCACGATAGGCACGACGCCCGTCGCCGTCTGGATCGCGGCGACGATCGAGCCCGCGCCCGGGATCACCTGGCCGCCTTCGATAGGCAGCAGCGCGTCAGCATTTGTGGCAACGAACCGAGCGCCGGCCATGATCGCGCGCGTGGCGCTGGTCAGCTTTTCATAGTCGAAGGTGCGGTCGAGGCCCGCGATGACCCAGCCAACGGTGGCTTGTCCATCGTCGACGATGCGGAGGCCCTCCTCGAAGGCGGCCTGGCGGAGGCCCGCTTCGCCGACGATGCGCACCCGCGCGCCGCGCTCTGCATGTGCACTGACATACGCCGTCGCGGCCTGTGCGCTGGTCAGAACCTCCTGCGGCGTCACCTCGATGTGCATGCCGTGCAATCGTTCCGCCACGAGCTCCGGGCTAGCCGTCGAGTTGTTCGTCACGAGCAGAAACTTCACGCCCCGCCGTCGCGCCTCAGCCAGCAACCCCGCGGCACCAGGAATCGGCTCGCTGCCGGTATAGACCACCCCGTCCAGATCAATCAGCAGGCCACGCAGATCGGCCCAACCCGAAATCATGTAGCTAGTCGAACAGCAGCCGCAGCCGGCCGCCGACGTTGTCTAGACGTTTGCGTGCTTCTTCGGGCGAGACGCCAAGGCGCAGTGCAGCGATCGCGGTCTTGATCTCGCCGTTCGCGTCGACCAGGCTTTGCTCGGCGGCGGCCGCGCCCGTGCCTGTCGCTTGCTGGACCAGCCGCGCGGCCCGGCGGCGTAGCTTTTCGTTGGTCGCCTGCACGTCGACCATCATGTTCCCGTAGACCTTGCCCAGGCGGATCATCAGCGTCGAGCTGAACGCGTTGAGCACCAGCTTTTGGGCGGTGCCCGCTTTCATCCGCGTCGAGCCCGCGATCGGCTCGGGCCCCGTGTCGACCACGATCGCTACGTCGACAAACGCGGCCAGGGCCGGCTGCGGCACACATGCCAGGCCAATGGTGGCCGCGCTCCGCTGGCGCGCGCATTCGAGCGCGCCGATGACCCAGGGTGTCCGGCCGCTCGCGGCAATACCGAATGCGACGTCCGCTGGCGAAAGATCGTCGGCGGCGGTTGCGCCGGCCGCACGGTCGTCTTCGGCACCTTCGCGAGCTTTCAGGAACGCACCCTCGCCGCCGGCCAGGCGGGCCATGTAGCGGTCGCTCGGCACGCCGAACGTCGGGCCGAGCTCAGCCGCATCGAGCGTGGCCAGCCGCCCAGACGTGCCCGCGCCGAACAGGACCACCCGCCCACCGCGCTGCCAGCGCTCCACCGCCAGGTCGACCGCTTGAGCCAGCTGCGGCAGGGCCTTGCGAACGGCCGGCGCGACCAGCTGGTCTTCGTCATTCAGCCGCTGGAGCACGCCCAGGCTGTCCAACTGGTCGATATCAGCCGTGCGCGGGTTCGACTGTTCGGTCGACAGGTCGTCGAACATCAGAGGGTGCTCGTGACTTTGCGCAACCCGCGCGGGCGGGCGGGATCAAGGCCACGGGCCAGGGCTAGCTCGACGGCGAAGAGTTGGCCCAGGACCAGCGCCACGATCGGCGCGATTGGTTCGGCCACCGGAACGGCCAGCGACAGATTTGGCAAATCCGATTGACCCACAATTTCGCCGGCCCGAATCATCGCAGCCTGGCCGCCACGCTGGCGCACAGCGTCGGCAATCTCCAAAGCTGCTGGGCCCGACCGCCCGCCGACGTCGACCAGCAGCGCGCTGAAGTTGGGCTCGACCAGCGTCACGGGTCCGTGCAAGAAGTCTGCCGCGGAAAAGGGCTCGGCGCGCGTGTACGAGGTCTCTTTGAGCTTGAGTGCGATCTCCAGTGCCGGCGGAAACGCGAAGCCACGGCCGATCACCGAGCCGACGGTCGTCGACGCCAGAACGCCGGCGAGCTCGGCTGCGAGAGGCCTCAACTCCAGCGCCGCGCGCAGTGCCGATGGCAATCCGCTGAGAGTGTCAGCAGCCCGATCCAACTGTTCAAGCGATGAAGAAAGCAGCGCCAGCAGCGTCATCTGCGCCGTTACCGTCTTCGTCGCCGGAATGCTCAGTTCAGGACCGGTCAGACAAGCCAGCACCCACTCGGCCGACTGCGCCAACGGCGAGGTCTCGTCGTTGACGATGGCGACGGTGATGGCGCCCTGTTCGCGCGCCGCACGCACGTAGGCGACCACGTCCTCGCCCTGACCTGACTGCGAGACGCCGATCACCACGGTCTGGTCCAGCCGCGGCCCACGCCCATAAAGCGTCAGCCCTGAGGGCGCCGCGAGCGACGTTAACCGTCGGTTGCACACCTCGAACAGGTAGCGGCCGTAGACCGCCGCGTTGTCCGAGCTGCCCCGTGCGACGAGCACGATCGCCGAAGGATCGCGGGCGCGGATCGTCCGGGCGATCTCGCCTACCGCCGCGAGCTGCTGATCGAGCAGACGGGCGACGACCGCGGGCTGCTCGCCGATCTCAGCAAGGAGGCGCTCGAGCTCAGCGCTCATCGGACGCGTTCGCCACGGATAACTACATGGCTAACGTTCCAGTCGCGGTCCAACGTGACGAGGTCCGCGTCGCAGCCCACGGCCACGCGACCTTTGCGTTCCAGGCCGAGCAATCGCGCCGGCGTGCCACTCACCATTTCTATGAGTGTGGCGGGCGGCAGCTTCGGCAGCCAGCCGTGCACGTTTTTCAGGCACCCGTCGAGCAGCATGGCGCTGCCCGCCAGCGTCCCGTCGGTGCGTCGCACCTGGCGCCCATCCGAACTCAGCACCTGGTTGCCGAGCAGGCTCCGTCCGGCTGGCGCGCCAGCCGCCGCGAGCGCGTCGCTGATCAGCGCCACGCGTCCGGCGCCGGCGCAGCGAATCACCAGGTCAATCACGAGCGGATCCAAATGCACGCCATCCGTAATCATGCACACAACCGCCTCGCTGGCCAGCACCACGCCGACCAGTCCCGGCCGGCGATGGTGCAGCGGCGGCATCCCGTTGAACAGATGCGTCGCCATGCGTGCCCCGGCCGCTAGACCGGCCTGGGCTTGCGCGGCATCGGCACCCGAATGGCCGAGGCTGACCACAACGCCAGCACCAGAGAGCTGCCGGATGGCGGCGATGCCGCCGGGTCGCTCGGGTGCCAGTGTCACGATCGACGGTCGGCAGATCGCCAGCCACTGCTCAATTTCCGCAGGCGATGCCTCGCGCAGCAGCCGCGGGTCGTGCACGCCGCGGTGATCCGGATCGATGAACGGCCCTTCAACGTGCAGGCCCAGTGCTTCGGCACCTCCGGCGATGGCGCGCGGTCGGTACGCCGCCAGGCGATCGAGAACGACCTCGCGCGGCGAGCTCACGATCGTCGGACAGAACGCGGTGACGCCGTGCTGCGCCAGGGTGCGCGACACCTGGTCCAGCGCGGCCTCTGGATCGGCCGCTGAGGTGAGGTCGGCACCACCCGCGCCGTTGACCTGCAGGTCGATCAGCCCGGGCGCGATCCAGCCATCTTCGTCAACGACGAGATCGCCCGGCCGCGGGCGGTGCGCCGGCTCGATGTGAACGATGCGGCCGTCGGCCACCTCGATCCGCGATGGTGGCAGCTCGCGGCCGTCGCTGAGCACCCGCCCCCACAACACTGAATTTGAGGGTACGGCACATAGCTTGCTTTTCAGGGCCGACATCGCGCGTGCGTAAAATCTAGAACACTGGCTACGGGTGCGCAGCTCGGTCGGCAGATGGAAGAAATGAAGGAGCGCCTGTTTATCGGCACGTCGGGTTGGAGCTATCCCAAGGGCGCGGGGACATGGGACGGCACGTTCTATCCGCCCAAGATGAAAGAGTCCGACAAGCTCGCGTTCTACGCCCAGTACTTCAACACCGTCGAGATCAACAGCACGTTCTATCGGCCGCCCAATCCATTCGCGGCGCGCGCGTGGGCGAGTAAAGTCCCCGAAGACTTTCGCTTCACGGCCAAGCTGTGGCAGAAATTCACCCATCCCAAGATGTTCGAGGCGGCCACTGGGCAGGCCGCGAGCGTGCAGGATGAGGACTTCGGTGTCTTTGCCGAAGGCATTGGGCCCCTCGCTGAGGCGGGCAAGCTCGGGCCGCTGCTGGCTCAGTTTCCGACGAGCTTTCGACCGGACCCGGGCACGCTCGAGTACCTCGAAGATTTGATTCGCCGCATGCGCGGCGCCGGGTTTCTGCTAGCCGTTGAGCTGCGCCATCGTGAGTGGACCGAGTCTGAAGAGACCGCGGCGATTCGCGCGCTCATGGAAGAGCAGCGCGTGGCGTGGGTGATGATTGACGAGCCACGCTTCAAAACGTCCATTCGCCACGTCCCGTTGACCAGCGACATCGCCTACTTCCGCTTTCATGGGCGGAACTACAAAAATTGGTGGCGCCACGGCGAATCAGAGGATCGCTACAACTACCTCTACACGCCCGACGAACAGCGCGAGATTGCGGAGGACGTTCGCGAGGTTGCCTCCAAAACCACCGAGACGTACGCCTTCTACAACAACCACTACGGCGCCAAGGCAGTCGTCAACGCCGTTCAGCTAGAGATGATGCTCGGCCGCCGCATTCCCGCGCCGCTGCCCGAAACGCTCGTCAAGACGTTCCCCGACCTCCTCGGTGACAGCGCGAACGCCCCCTCGGGGGCCAACTGATTTTTGCCTTGGCAAAGAAATTCCGTCCCTCGCCAAGGAGCGCAGCGGTCGGCCGAGAACCCGTCTAGTGACGAACTCAATCTCGTTCACAGGGGTTCCCCTCCGGGGATAAAACGCGAGCTTGGCCCTTGAATTGCGGTAGGGTTGGAAGCCAACATGGCACGCAACCTCGGGGGGCGCAGGGCATTGCATGTCGCGGGTAGCCCGCGGCGAGATACCCAGCGGAACGGCCTGCCGCCGGGGCGCAGCCACGTGGCAACGTTCCACCTGCTGCGGCTCGAGGATGAAAGCGGCGTGAGCGGCACCGGTTGGGTAGCCGAGGGGGCCGTGTTCTCCAACGGCTGGGTGGTCCTGATCTGGCCGACGGGCACCCCCAGCCTCAACTTCTACGAATCATTGGAAGCCGTCGAAGCCGTGCACGGCCACGGCGGGCTCACGCGCATCGTCTTCGACTAGCGGTTACGCAGTAGATCGGGCGCCGTAGTAGGCACACGCGTCGTTCAGGGGACATCGCTCGCACTGTGGATTTGTGCGACGGCAGAGCTCCTGGCCGTGCTGGCGCAAGAGATGCTGGGCTCGAATCAGCCAGTCGAAACCACGGTCAAGACTTGGCTGAACAAAGGCCTGCACCGCGCGATACGTGGCCGCATAACTCCTGCTTTCCTTGACCACGCCGAGCCTCGTGAGGACCCGCACGCCATTGGAGTCCAGGCCAAGCACGGCGTGGCTGCGCGCCAGAAGTAGGATCTTTTCCGCGCCTGGCTCACCGATGCTGGGAAAACGCATCAGCGCCTTCTTGGCCGGCCCCAACGGCAGCGCGCGAATGGGTTCGATGCTTCCGTCAAACTCGTCGATCACCAGTCGGGCGATCTGCCGCAACTTGTCAGCCTGCTGCGCGGCCAGGATGCCGTGGCCAGCCACCGCGACAAGTACCTCGTCGCTCGCGGCGAGAATCTGCTCGGGCCCGGTGCCGACTGCGGCCTCCAACGCCTGAAAAGCCCGCAAACGCTGGTCGTCGTCCACGAGATAAGCGACGTTCTCGAGCAAGACCAGCTCGAGCGGTGTGTGGTCCGGCGCAGCACCTGGCTCGCCAAATACGCCCGCCAGCGGCTCGACTATCCGTTCAAGCGTTAACATCTCGTGAGCCCACACCGATAATGTCAGACGAGGCACAGCCACGCACCATCCTGGTGCCCCTGGATCTGACCCCAGCCGGCGAGGTGAAGATTCCCGTTGCTGAAGAGTACGCCCGCGCATTGCGCGCGGACGTAATACTGCTGCATGTCCTGCGGCCCGGCGACGTCAATCCGACCAGCGTCTCGCCCAGCGAAGCGGTCGCACGGACCTACCTGGATAGCATTGGCGCGCATTTGCGCGGCGCAGGCATCCACGCCGAGGGTGTGATTCGCACCGGCGCACCCGGCCCAACGATCGTCCAGGAGGCGCACATCCGCGACGTGCGCTTGATCGTCATCGGCACCAACGTCCGACCCCTGCTGTCTTCAGCAGTCCTGGGCAGCGTCGCCGACCAGGTGGCGCGCACTGCGCCGTGCCCAGTCCTGCTGGTGCATCCGCGCGGCAACCCGGTGGAGCGCCGCCAATTGCGCTGCTTCCGCGAGGACGCCGAGCGGGCCGGCACGCTCATCCAGCGCAACCTGGGCGTTCGCACCATCGAGGTGGCGCGCATCGTCGGCAGCGTCGACCGCTGCACCGAGCTGGGCATGGACTTCAGGCCGCCGGTGCGGCGCCGCCGCAAGCACGACGAGGACCGCTTTCATCGGGTCCGCCGCGCGCTCGAGCAGAACGTCGAGATTCCCGCGATCGACGTGTACAAGCTCGGCTTCGGCTACTACGTGCTCGATGGCCACCACCGCGTGGCGGCCGCTCTGCAGAATGGCCAGGTCGAGATCGACGCCAACGTGGTCGAGTACCTGCCGGCCGCCGACGATCAGGCGCCCGAGCGCTTCGCCGCCCGCCGCGAGTTCGAGCGCGCGACCGGCCTCACTGAAGTAGGCGCCGCACGGCCGGAGAGCTACCGCACCCTGCTCGACGCGATCGAGCACTACCGTCAGGAACAGGGCCTCGACGATTTGCCCCTGGCGGCGCGGCGCTGGTTCGGCGAGGTCTTTCGCCCGCTCTGGCAAGGGATCCGCGCGCGGCAGCTCACCGCGGTCTTCCCAGGCGATCGTTCAGCTGATTTGGTTGCGCGGCTAGCCGTGTGGCGCGCCGACGAAGCGCCGGAGCTGGACTGGCTGGAAGCCCTCGACAGATTTGTTGAGGCTCACAACCTGTCGGGCACGGTCAGCGTCAACTCGCGAAACGGGTAGACGTTCATCACATCGGTCGCGCCAACGCGCGTGACCGACTCGGCGCGGCGGTCGTACAGGTGTATGTGGCCGTGCAGGTGGTAGCTCGGCTGGAACCGACGCACCAGCCAGTTGAACGCATCGAAGCCGCGGTGGCACAGATCGGGCTGATCGTGAATGCCGCGCGGGGGCGCGTGGGTTAAGAGCACGTCCAGGTAGCGGCCGTAGCGGGCTTTGTTCAGCAGCAGCCACGGGACCATGCTGCGCGCCGCGGCGAACATCTCCGCCTGCGAGTACTGGTAGGCGCCGTCGTTGTAGCGCAGCGAGCCATCGAAGCCGGCCAGCAGCAGGCCACCCACGCGCACCCCGCGCCGACCGATCCATTTGGCGCCACAGCTCTCATAGCCGGCCGAGCCTTCTATGGGCGCTTTGGCGTCGTGGTTGCCATGGATGGCGTACAGGGGTACGTCGAGTTTGCTGACCAGGTAATCGAGGTAGTAGGCGGGCAAATCACCCGCGCCCAGGATCAGGTCAGGGGTAGTCCGCGCCCGCAGCGCCCGATTGCCATACAGCCGGGTATCCACCTCATCGGCAACGGCCAGAATCTTGAGCGTCCGAAAAAACTGGCCGTCCGACACTGGGTTTCGGGTGGTGATACGCGAAAGCGTGCTGCTCGGCAACAACAACGTTACAGCGTACCGCCCCGTGCTCTTCAAAGCGACGGTTTCTCGCTCCTCGGGTAGCGATTTTCTCCACTCTTCCAGTGTGTGTTCCCCTGAGGGGACCCATTCAGTTTCTCCCCGAAGGGCCACGCGCGGGTCGGCCCCTCTTCCTTTAGTTGGTGACATCGGCCCTCGCCAAGGAGCGAGCGCAGCGAAGCGGTCAGCGCCTAGGCGGCGGGCGTAGTGACAGCGCGCTGCGCCACACTTCCTCTGACACAGGATTTTGTCACTCGAAGGTGAGCGAGCGCAGCGAAGCGGTCAGCGCCTATGCCTACGCGGCGGGCGTTGACAAACGATCGGTGCAGAAAGGAGCGAGCGCAGCGAAGCGGAAGGCGTCTACTCAGCGGGTGGGAGGAGGCCGCGCAGCGAGGGAACCTGATACCGTCGACGGCCGTGCGATTTGGGATTGTTACCGACCAGAATCTGCCCTGGCAGACGCTCGTGGAACGCTGGCGGCTGTTCGAAGAGCTCGGCTTCGATAGCGCCTGGGACTGCGACCACTTCATTCAGCCCAGCCGGCCGACGGGGCCGTATTTCGAAGCCTGGACGCTGCTGGCGGGACTCGCGGCGGTCACCAGCCGCATTCGCATCGGCGTGCTCGTTACGTCAAATACCTTCCGCCACCCAGCGCTGCTGGCCAAGGAAGCCATGACCGTCGACCACATCTCCAATGGTCGCCTGGACCTGGGCTTTGGCGCCGGCTGGTACGAGCCTGAGCACCCCATGTTCGGTCTGGAATTTCCCGAGCCAAAACAACTGGTCGGCCGTTTCCAAGAAGCCGTCCACATCCTGGACCAACTGCTGCGCAACGACACCACCACGTACCAGGGCACCCACTACCAGCTCCAAGAAGCCACCATGCGGCCACGCCCAGTGCAGCAGCCGCGGCCGCCTTTTGTCCTGGCTGCCCACAAGCCGAAGATGCTGCGCATCGTCGCCGAGTACGCCGAGACCTGGAACTCGTTCGGTACCGTCGACGAAATGCGCCAGCGCAACGCGATCCTCGACGAGCAGTGCCACCAAATTGGCCGTGATCCGAAGCAGATCGTGCGCTCGCTCTACGGCTGGGCCGCGATGATGCCCAGCGACCCGTGGGAATCCACCCAAGCCTTTCAGGACATGGTGGGTAGTTACGCCGAAGCCGGCGTGAATGAGTTCCTCATCGATCAGCCCCGGCCTGAGCAGCAAGCGATGCTGGAGCGCATTGCCGCCGACATCGTGCCGTCGCTAAAAGCCCGCTGAGCGAAAAACCCCGTCCCTTTCCCGCGCACCGCCGCGTTTTCCCGTGCAGACATCTACGTCTCGAGAGGAAGTCGAAGCGAGTGCCGATCATCGCGGTATCCAATCAGAAGGGTGGCGTGGGCAAGACCACCAGCACCCTGAACCTCGGCGCGGCCTTGCGCGAGATGGGCAAGCGCGTGCTGCTGGTCGACCTCGACCCCCAGGGCAGCCTGACCGTCGCCGCCGGCGTCATCGACGTCGACGCCATCCGCCTGTCCATTGGCGACTTGCTCATGGCCCGCGCCCAGGGCACACCCCAAGACGTTGCGCGCGCCATCATCAAAACACCGACAGGTCTGGATCTGGTGCCCGGCAACGGCATGCTCAGCGCCGCCGAGCTCACCCTGGCCACGGCCATGGCCCGTGAATCGGCCCTCTTGAGCACCCTCAAGCCAGCGCTACAGCGCTACGACTACATCTTGATTGACTGTCTGCCGAGCCTTGGACTGATCGCCATCAATGCCTTGCGCGCGTCCGATGGCGTCGTCATTCCCGTGCAAGCCGACTTCCTGGCCGTTCAGGGCCTGGCGCAGATCCTCGAGACCATCGGCGCCGTGCGCGAGCAGCTGAATCCGGCGCTGGCCGTCTATGGCGTGTTGCTGACCATGGTCGAGCCGCACAAGTCGCACTCGCAGCGCGTCGTCGCCACGGTTCGCCACAGCCTGCAGGGCCAGGTGAACGTCTTCGAAACGGAGATCGTCCAGCATGTCGCATACAAGGAGGCGGCCGAGGCGGGCCGCAGCATCATCGAGTATCAGAGCCGCGGCACGGCAGCGGACACCTATCGCTATCTGGCGCGCGAGGTGGCATGCGCCGCGGGCGACCAGACCGTGGTGGCCAACGAGCCGAAACGTGGTGGGCTTTTCGCGGGGGCGGGGCGATTCTGGCGTAGCTTGACGCGCGGACGCGACGCCTCGCCTGCCGGAAGGACCCTCGCTGGTGCCGCCTAGGGCAACGCGCCACCGCACGCCCGATCGAGGCATGCAGGTGCTCGAGCAAAAGCTCAGCATCCTGGCCCTCGGTCCATCGCAGACACGTCGTAATCCCGCGCTCGACGTGCTCACCGGCCGGGTCCCGGACGAACGACTCCAATCGCTCCAGGCGAGCCTGATCACCAAAAGCGCGCCGCTGGCGGCTGAGAACGGCTTGTCGGGACCAGCGTCGCCCAGCGCCATGGTGCTGCCCATCGCGGCCATCCGCATGGCCGCCGTCGCGCGTAGCAGCCGGGCCGGCCTGACGCCGTGGCTGCAACCATCGTCGGTTGGACGGACGCGGTTACGCCTGGTCAGTCCGCCGCCGTCGCGCCTGTCGCAGGTGCCGTGGCTGGGTCCGTTGCTTCAGTGGCTCAAGGTTGAGCGTCGACTGTATAGATCGACGGTACGTAGCCCTCGAGCCCATCCGGCGTCTTGACGTGCTTCCAGTGCTGACCGTCGCCGTCGACATCAGGGCCGACGACCGTTAGCGGCGTACCGTCGGGGTAGGCCTGCACCCGGTCGGTCATCACTGGCGTCTTGCGCACGAAGACGCCCTGGCCGTCGGTATTGCCGACCCACACCGTATTCGCACTGGCGGCCACCGTCGTCGCCGTCGGCCTGGGTGGTGGGGTCGACGGTGACGGCGACGGCACCACCGAAGCGGCCACCCGAGCAACTGTCGGGACGACCGTGGGCACTGGCGTCGACTCAGCTGGCGGCGCGGAGCCAGGCAAGCCGGGCAGACCGCCGCATGCGCTGAGCACCACCGCCAGACTGCTCGCGCCCAAGACGTTGCGCCAGCGCGTCATGTGTTGTGGCAAGGGTACTCCGCGCCGCCACGGCCGGACCCGTTATTAGCCTCTACGCCGAGGTTTCCACGACATTAGCCGCTTCGGGCAGCTGCCCGGTAGCCATCACGTACCCGAGCAGCTCGGGCGTCGCATCGGCCGAATCGAGCATCCCGGCAATTTGCCCGCGAAACATCACCGCGATCCGATCGGCCAGGCTCAGCACCTCCTCGAGCTCGGCCGAAATCAGCAGGACGGCCATCCCGCGATCGCGCGCGTCGACGAGCTTGCGGTGGATGAACTCGGTGGAGCCGACGTCCACGCCGCGCGTTGGTTGGGCGGCGACGAGCAATCGGCCGCCGCGGGTGAATTCGCGGGCGATGATCACCTTCTGCTGGTTGCCGCCGGAGAGCGTGCTGGCCGCCACGCGTACCGAGCGTGCCCGGATGTCGAATTCCTGCGCCGCTCGTTGTGCAAAACGAACAATTGCCTCGCGCACAATCTGGAACCCACGCGCAAATGGCGGACGTTCGTAGCTGCGCAGCACCAGGTTGTCGGCAACCGGAAAGCTGAGCACCAGCCCGTGTTTCTGGCGGTCCTCGGGGATGTGCGCTTCACCCGAGTGGACCAGCTGCCGCGGATTGGAGCGCGTGACGTTGCGGCCGAGCAGCTCGATCGACCCT
>Ga0137390_10004595_pt1 | contig 11516 bp, 10 predicted proteins | sample 15con2h24AmetaG_FD_104937 | JGI IMG/M metagenome (GOLD analysis project Ga0137390, IMG submission 104937) | Vadose zone soil microbial communities from Angelo Coast Range Reserve, California, USA - 15con2h2.4A metaG | ecosystem: Environmental > Terrestrial > Soil > Vadose zone > Saprolite... | reverse complement strand
AGGGCGAAAATCACGCTGGTTTGGGTGCAGCCGTAGAGCTTCCCGTTGACGTGCAGCGGCGTCGTCACGAACGCAGCCGGATCCTTCGGAATATCTCCTGTCCGATAGATCCAGGCCACCTTCAGGCCGGCGACGTTGTCGGGAGTGATCTCGGTGAACGGCGCAAAGCGAGTGCCCGAGGGGGTCCGCCCCCAATGCGGCCAGTCGCCGCCCGCGAGGCCAGCGACCGCCCGACCGGCCACGGGCGCGGTCGAGCCGCCGGCCGAAACCATCGGCATGGGCTGAAATGCGAAAACGACCATCGTCGCCAAAGCCACCACCAAGACCGCGGCCAGGCCATGGAAGAGCTTTCGGTGGATCGGCTGTATTGCCGGACGCAGCGTCGGCGCGAGAACGATGACAGGAAGTGCCAGAACGGCGGGCGCGAACAGACGCGACACAAGCGGCCAGAACGTGAGACCTACTTCCCATAACGCCCAAACGACCGTGGCAGCTAGGATGAGCAGGTAAAGGGCCGCTCCGGACATCCGTCGGCGGACAAGAAGGACTGCCGCGATTGACAGGCCCAGGCCCGCGAGCGCGAAATACCACGAGCCGCCCAGCATGATCAGATAAATGCCAGCGCCAAGCATGAACATGCCAACCGCCAGAATGACTAGCCCAAGCACCGCCAAGGCAACGGCCCCTGCCTTGTCGTCAGTTGTGGGCATCCGGAAGTTCCTCATGTCGTCGACCGCGTGGCACTAGGCGAAAGCAAACCGAGAAGGCTCGGCTACCGAATGTCGGCGATTTGACCGTCAGCGTATGGTGTAGCCACCGTCCACCGCGAGCGCATGACCGACCATGAAACTTGCTTCTGAACTGCAAAGCCAAAGCACGGCGCTTGCGATCTCCTCGGGGCGGCCGAGCCGGCCGATGGGGACGTTCTGCAGCATCGCGTTGAGGGCGTCGGCTTGAGTGGCCATCATCTTGTCGAGCATCGTCGTATGGATGATACCCGGACATACCGCGTTGATGCGAATGCCTCTTGCGGCGTAGTCGAGCGCCGCGCTTTTTGTGAGCCCCAGCACGCCGTGCTTCGAGGCTTGGTATGTTCCGCGTTTGGGGCCGGCGACCAGTCCGCCGATAGAAGAGCAGTTGACGATTGCACCACTACCCTGCTTGAGCATCTGGCGAAGCTCGAACTTCATGCAACTCCACACTCCGCGCAGATTGATCGAAATCAGCCGGTCAAAGTCTTCCCTTGTCGATTCGGCTGCCTCCGCAACGACATTCTGGACGCCGGCATTGTTGTAGGCGGCATCCAGCCTGCCGAAAGCAGCGACGGTCCTTTCGACCATCGATTCCACCTGAGCGTCGTCGGCTACGTCGCATGGAATAGCGAGTGCCTTGTGTCCGCGGGCGGTCAACTCCTCCGCCGCGGCACGTACGGCCTGTTCGTTCGCGTCGGCCAATGCCACCAAAGCGCCCGACTCCGCGAAGGCCGTCGCCGTCGCAAGCCCCAGCCCGGATCCCGCCCCAGTGACGAGAGCAACCTTGTCTTCAAACGATATGTTCACAACAGGTCCTCCATCGGATCGGCTAAGTGGAATCGAAAAACTAATGTGGACGCTTTTCGAACACATCCTTCGCAACCGGCATTGCCGAAAAGATGTTGGGCCAGCCGACATAGAAGGCCAGTTGCGTGATGGCCTCGGAGGCTTCGGTCTGCGTCAGGCCATTGTCCATCGCTCTGTTGAGGTGAGGAGTGAGTTGCGCTGTCTGCCCGTTGGCGATCAGCGCGCTGACCGTGACGAGACTGCGCTCCCTGGGCGCAAGGTCCGGGCGTAGCCACAGATCGCGGAACAGCACGTCGGTCGTGTACTGCACCACCCCGGGGAAGAACGCGCCAAACTGCGCTTCGACACTCGTCGCGCGCCTCGCCTCGGCGGCCTCGTCGATCGGAAGCGGGGTCGCCGAAACGTCTGGGAGTTGATCGGCGCCGATGTGGCGCGCCGCAAAGACATCCTTGGCGATCGCGATGGCCGACATCGCGTTGGCCCAGCCGGTGTAGAAAGCCAGGTGTGTGATGATCTCCGAAATCTCCCGGGGCTTGACGCCGTTGTCGAGCGCGAGGTTGAAATGATAGGACATCTCGATGGTCTGATTGCGCGCGATCAAGGCAGCCAAAGTTACGATGCTGCGGTCGCGCGGCGCGAGGCCGGGGCGCTTCCATACGTCGCCAAGCAAGCGGCCTTCGGTATAGGCCGCCAGTTGCGGAGCGACCTGCCGAACATCCGCATATGTGAGCATCGGTTTTGATCCTTTCATGATGGAAGCCTCCTCTGACCGAACCGACGGCATCGCCATCAGCGTAAGCAATGCAATTGCCACGGAGCGCAGTTTCATAAGGATTATCTCCCATGGGATGCAGGAGGCTCGTTGGGCGGCCGCGCGCGGATGGGCAACCACCTTCACCAAGCTTTTAATAAGCGACCGACCGTCACGCGATTAGGCGGCAGAATCCGCATGGACTTATGAAGTTGGCTTGTGAATGCGGCGCGCTATGTCGGCATTCCAACCACAATCGTGCACGCCGTCTCCAGACCGACGGCCAGCGCCGCTTCGACTGTTCCCATGTCCCTTCCGCCGTTGAGCGCTTCGCCTGAGATGAGGATCCTGCCGCAGGGATTTGCGAGCAACCCCTGCGCCTGTCGGGTCTCCACAATAGCGTAAGAATAGGCTCCACGGGCGAAAGGATCGTTCTCCCAGTTGATGGCGCGCGCCGCGACAAGGTCCCGCTTCAGTTGCTCTGGTGGGAGCTCAAAGATGTTGGCGAGCGAAGCGAGAGCGGGCGACGATCGACAACGAAAGCAGGGTTGCTGCGAGTATTCTCATTGCGGCTGTCCTCCGATGGTCGCTGGGTGCGCCACGAGCCATGACGCGACGAGCGCGGCGCAAAGCACAGTGATGGCGCTGACGAGAAACACGACGTTCAGTCCGGCCCCTTTCGCGACCAATCCAAGCGCCGGGCTCGCAAGCCCCTGAGCCAGGTCGAGAAAGGCGGTGTAGGCTCCCATGGCCAAGCCACGGCTCTGCGCCGGCACCCGGCGGACCGCTTCGACACCGAAGCCGGGATAAACCAGCGAGAATCCGAATCCGGTGAGAGCGGCCCCTAGCAAAGCCAACTCGGGACGAACAGCCAGCCAGATAAGCGCCTGGCCGGCGGTTTCTATCAATACGCATATCAGTGCGACCTTGGCACCGCCGATTCTGTCCGCCGTATGGCTGAAGAACAGGCGCGCCAGAATGAACGCGACCGCGTAGGCGGTGTAGGCGAGCCACCCGTTGGCCCAACCGCGATCGGAGAACAGCAGCGCAGCGAATGTGGTTACGGCGCCGAAGCCCACGCTGCCGAGCGCCGAGCCGAAACCCGGTACCCACACCTCCCCGACCACTTTCGCGAACGATAAGCGGGCGCGCGGCACCGGCTCGACGGCGGGAAGAGATGCGATGAGCAACAGCGGCGCCAGGGGAGCAAGCGCCGTGACGAGCGCGATCGCCGCAAAACCGTAACGCGCATAGAGCGCCGAGCCGACCGGCGCGCCGATCGCGAAGGCGGCGAACATCGCGGATCCCACCCAGGCGATGACCTTGCCGGTGTTCCGGGGATCGCCGATCGCCAGTCCCCAACTGACCGCGGCAGTGATGACGAAACTTTCTGCGCCGCCTAGCACGGCTCGCCCAAGCAGCAAAATTGCGACCGAGACTTCCGGAACGTTGCCACTCGAGAGCGAGCACAGGTAAAGGAGCCCTGACGCGGAGGCCGCCAGCAGACCTGCGATCACCGCGCGTTTCGCACCACGACCGTCCGAGTAGTGACCCGCCCAGGGCCGCGAGATCAACGATGCGGCGAACTGACTGCCGGCAACGAGACCGACCATGAACGTACCGAACCCGAGCCCGTCGTGAACGTGGAGCGGAAGGACGGGCATCGCGACGCCGATGACGAGAAAGGCGACGAAGACCACCCCCATGATCGGCAGCAGCGCGGCTGTTACGGAAGCGGTCGTGACCTGCTCTGGGCTCGTCATGAGTGCCATGGAAAAAGGTTCCTAGTTGGCCCAGGGCGGCGCCGCGGTCCGACCACCTGAACCTAAGTCTTCCGATAGCCGCCAATTAGGTGATAGAAACTGATTGGAATTATTAGTGGAGCTAATGAATGGACCGCGAAAACGCAGGCGATCTGATCGCATTTCTGGCGGTCGCGAGGGAGCGCAGTTTCACGGGCGCGGCTGCGAAGCTTGGACTATCGCAATCGGCCCTCAGCCAGACTGTCCGCGGCCTTGAGGAACGGCTTGGGGTGAGGCTGTTGAACCGCACGACCCGAAGTGTGGCGCCGACCCAGGCGGGAGATCGCCTGCTCCGGAGCATCGGACCGAAATTCGAGGAGATGGACGAGGAGCTTTCGGCCCTGGGCGAACTGCGAGAGAAGCCGGCCGGCAACATCCGGATCACGGCGACGGAGCACGCCGCCGAAGCGATCCTGCTGCCCGCCTTGGCGAAGATCCTGCCGAACTACCCGGATATCACGGTGGAGGTCATCGTCGATTATGGCCTAGCCAACATCGTCGCGCAGCGATACGACGCCGGCATCCGCCCCGGCGAACTCGTCGCGAAGGACATGATCGCGGTTCGGGTCAGTCCGGATTTGCGGATGGCGGTTGTCGGGGCTCCGTCATACTTTGCCAACCGAAAGCGGCCGCGAACGCCTCAGAATCTGACCGGCCACAACTGCCTGAACCTGCGCCTACCAACCCATGGCGGGCTGTACGCCTGGGAATTCGAGAAGGACGGGCGTGCGCTGAACGTGCGGGTGGACGGCCAGCTTGTCTTCAACGGCGCGGGACCTTTGTTGCAGGCTGCCCTGAACGGATTTGGCCTCGCTTACCTCATGGAGCGTCACGTGCAGCCTTACGTCTCCGATGGCAGGCTCGTTCGGGTGCTGTCGGATTGGTGCCCGCCGTTTTCCGGCTACCACCTTTACTATCCGAGCCGACACCAGCCTTCACCGGCATTTTCTTTGCTGGTAGATGCACTCCGGTACCGCGGGCGATGACGCCCATTAGCGGAGCGAAGGTGCATCAGACCGGCTGCCTGAAGCCCTCATAGGTCTTCAGCGTGCCGTTCTTCAGCAGCTTTGCGGAAAGCGGCCCCGTCATCATCAGAGGGCACGATCTGGTCGTCGGTGCCGTGCGTGCCAGCTTGCTGTTTTTGGGTTTCAGAGCCCTGGGCTAACCCGGCAGCCGAGTAGGTAGGTGGGACAACCTATCCAACGTCAGCCTGTTCTACTTTGTGAGCCGCGCCGACAGTCTCTCGAACGGCCTGCAGCACCTCATCTGCTAACGCCGTATCTGTCTTTGCGACCGCGCGCGATACGGCAATAGCGCCGATTTCTGCGGCGACAGCAGCAACAGCGAGGCGGCGTCTCTGAGATGCGGGAATTGCGTTCTCCAGCGACCCTTCAAGCATCGCCACCATCTCCTCGAAGGCGTGTGTAAAGCTGGCGCTGACGGCGCAGCCTTGCCGCGCGATTTCGCTGGCGGACGCGGCCAGAGGACAACCTGTCTCCAGTTTGTCGCGCATATATGTCGAGAGGAGCCCGTCGAGGTACTCCTGAAACGATGGGCATCGATCGCCCGCCCACTCCCGGGTCTCAGCCATGTTGCCCTCGAAGCCGTGAGAGAAGGCATCAGCCGCCAGCGCATCCTTCGATGAGAAATGCGCGTAAAGCGCGCCATGGGTGAGCCCAGCCTCCTTGGCGATGTCCGCGACGCCGACGCCGTCTATGCCCCGCTTACGGAACAGCCGGCTGGCCGCCTGCAGCAGGGCAACCCGGTTCTCTGCCGCTTTCTCCTTGGAAACACGCACTTCGGAACCCTCGAATCTAATCTGTAACTTTTTAGTTGCGATCGCCATCAAAGTCAATTAGACGCTCCTCAGGCGTTTTAATTGTGATCGCCATTAATGTGGCCGGGACGGAGAAACAAGCATGCGTTACAAACTTTTCGGCAAGCACACGGGACTGCGGGTCTCCGAACTGGTGCTCGGGGCCGGCAGCTTCGGTACGGGCTGGGGCCATGGCGCCGAGCCCGACGAGGCCCGCCGCATCTTCGACGCCTACGCGGAAGCCGGCGGCAACTTCATCGATACGGCCAATGGTTATCAGTTCGGTCAGTCCGAGCAGATCCTGGGCGATCTGCTGACCGGACGGCGCGACGACTTCGTGCTGGCCACGAAGTTCACTATGAGGACCGATCCCAATTCCGGTATCTTCGTCACCGGCAATAGCCGCAAGGCCATGGTCGCGTCGGTCGAGGCGAGCCTGAAGCGGCTCAAGACCGATCGGATCGACATCTACTGGGCCCACATGTCCGATGGCGTCACGCCGGCCGAAGAGATCGTGCGAGGGTTCGACGACCTCGTCCGGGCCGGCAAGATCCTCTACGCGGGTCTTTCCGACTTTCCGGCGTGGCGCGTGGCGCGAGCCGCGACCATCGCCGAATTGCGCGGCGCCGCTCCCATCGCCGGTCTTCAGGTCGAGCATAGCCTCGTCGAACGCACCACCGAGCAGGAGCTTCTTCCGGCCGGTCATGCGCTCGGCCTTGGCGTCGTGGCTTGGTCGCCGCTCGGCGGCGGCATGCTGACCGGCAAATACCGAAGGGGTGAGAAGGGCCGCGCAGAAGGCTTCGGCGGAAGGGTGTTCCAAGCGGAAAATTCCGCGCAGCGCACCGCTATCCTCGACACGCTGATCGCGGTCGCCAAGGACGCCGGCGTCACGCCCGGTGAGATTGCCATCGCCTGGGTTGCAGCCAAGGGCTCGCTTCCGATCATCGGACCGCGCACGCTGGCTCAGCTTGAAGACAACCTTGCCGCGGCAAAAGTGACGCTGTCGCCCGAGCAGATCGCGCGCCTCGATGAGGTGAGCGCGATCCCATTGGTTTTCCCTTACAGGGTACTCAACGATCCGGAAACCCGGCAGGGCTTCACGGGCGGCAAGCTCGAGCAATTCGATGCTCCGGTGGAAATAGTCGCCTGAGGAGCCCAGCCGCAGCGATGCCTGCAATTCTTGTCATGGGCGCGACCGGCGGGCTTGGCGGCCAGGTAGTCGAATTCCTGCTGCGTCGTGTCTGTGCCGAGAACATCGTCGCGCTTGCGTGCGATCCGGCCAAGCTGCAGTCGTTTGCGGAGAGGGGCGTAAAGACCGTGGACTATTCCGACACGGACTCGCTTGAACGCACCATCTCCAGGGTGGAAAAACTGCTCCTCGTGTCGGCTCGGGCCTTCACTGACGCCGCTGCGCAGCATGCGAACGTCATCGAGGCGGCGAAGCGGGCCGGCGTGCGCCATCTGCACTACACCGCGATCCAACAAAGTGAGGGCGGCAAGTTCGAAATACCCCGCTTTCGAGCTCTTTGCAGAGCGCTCGTCAGCGAACGTGCAGTCGCTCGACCTTGATGTGGAGGTCGCGAGTGCAATTTGTCAGCGCCTCGATGGTCTGCCGCTCGCCCTAGTACCTGGAAGCGTTTAAGGCAGAGAGTGTGTCTCGAGCGACGCGAACTTCTGCAATTGGCCCTGGGCGATCTCCAGCGACGTCCGCCATTGAGCCGCTGTTGGCGAGCAAGCGGACATCAGGCGTGCCACAATACACAACCACCATTTTATGGGTAGACGGCCTATCGCGTCGAAGCGGTGCGCGATTGCCAGGCCAGATGCGATAAGACGCCGCCTAACACTGGTTTGACGATGTCGCAACAGACGCCTAGCGGGTTGCTTTCATTGGGTCGCTGGACGGCTAAGCATTGTGCCCGTAGCTCAGCTGGATAGAGCACTAGACTACGAATCTAGGGGTCAGGAGTTCGAATCTCTTCGGGCGCGCCAAAAAACCCTTGATAATAAAGGGTTTCTTTCATCTGCCGGAAACCGGCGGCAGAACAAAACCAAGCCAAATATCGTACAATTTCGGGAAACCACGGCAAAATGTGCTGGGGAAATCACAGGGGTGGCCTGTGGTGTTCTGCAGGCGTTCCAGTTTGAAAAATAGAAAATCCCGCGACCTGGGAGCACCAGATCGCGGGACCGAAAAGGAATACGTCATTTCCCTAAGTGTGCCCATTTCAACCGACCAAAATTGAAAGGACAGCCAATTGAATACCACATCGCACAAAAATAGCAAGCCGTCCGCCACAACGAGCAATATTTTCACCTTATACGCCGATCGGTTGGAGGCTCAGTACGGCACCATAGACGCGTGGCTGGAGCGCAACGGGTACAATTATAAAGAACAAGAGCCTGCCCTAGCCGTTACCATTAACGAAGATGGCCAGACCAACGCCGCAGCGCTGTTAGTGCCTGATCAGCAAGTCGCCATCGAATTTTTTAAGGCGATCGCCACCGATCCCAGTGACGTCATCTTTGAATTTCGCGTCCTAGATGACAACCACGATCGCGACAATAAGAAACTAACCGATACCTTCACCGGCACCATTCAGAAAAAATTTTCGACGCTGGTTCGAAAGAGTCACAATGGCGTTGGCTGCTTTGTCGTCATCAACAAAACCAACGGCACAGGACTGAAGGCTGAAGACATCACCGAGGTTCGCGCTATCTTTGTCGATCTCGACGGCGCACCCTTGTTGGCAATTCTTCAAGACAAGGAATTTCCGCCGCCACACATCATCAACGAATCATCGCCTGGAAAATATCACGCGTATTGGAAAATCACCGGTTTGCCGCTGGTGCAATTCCGCGCCATGCAGAGAATGTTGATCCGTCGTTATGATGGAGATCCTAACGTTCATGATCTGCCACGCGTGATGCGGATACCTGGTTTGATCCATCAGAAAATCAAAAACGGATTCGTAGTACCACCTTCCGTGTCGCGCATCTTCAAGATCAATAACACACCATCTTATACGCCAGATGATTTTCAAAAATTCGTCACCGACGAAGATCTAAAAGAATCTGTCGAGCTGCACACCGCCGCGAAAACGCTACGACCCGACGCAGAGCTTGAGGCTGATCCTGATCTTGTGGCCGAGGCGGTACGGTTTATTCCAAACGATGATCTGGAATGGGGATCTTGGAATCGAACCATGATGGCAATCTGGCGTGCCACGCGTGGCAGCGAGCGAGGTGCTGAGATCGCGGTATCGTTCTCGGAAAAATCAACCAAGTACAATTATAAGCGCACCGCCGAACGATGGAATAAATTTGCCAAGTCACCGCCGCGCCGTATCGGTGCAGGAACATTGTTCATGCAAGCCAGTGAAGTCAATCCAAACTGGCGCAGTGATTTTGAAGATGAACAACAGCGGCAAGTCTACGATTTGATGGCGGCACGGTTCGTGCAAAAGCGACATCCCGACAATGTAGGGAAGTCCACCACAGACAAAGATAATGTTATCCGTTTTCCTAACCCTCCTACCACCGATGACGATCAAACCTTAAACACCGATGATGACGACACCACCACCATCATCAACCAACGGCTAGCTCCTGCTCTATCCGAAATCTCGCTCGCCGATCTGTTTTGTCTGGCCCACGGCAAAAATCTTAGGTTCGTGCCGAAGTGGGGGCAATGGCTGTTATGGGAGGGCACGCGCTGGAAAGAGGAAACGACTCTGTTAGCGTTTAATTTTGCCCGTGAGATCTGTCGCGAAGCCGCGCAAAAATCCAATACCAAGTCGAGCACTAAGAAAGCAATCGCCAGTGCGAAAACCGTCGCCGCTGTTGAACGTATCGCCAGAGCCGATCGGACTATTTCCACCGAGATCGAGCGCTTCGATATACAGCGCTACAAACTTAACACCAATGATAGCACTATCGATCTCAAGACGGGTGTGATTAGTGCACCTCGACGTAAAGATTATTTAACACAGAAAGCTGGCTGCATCATCGCGCCACCGGGAACACCACATCCAATCTGGACAAAATTTCTGGAACGCGTCACCGCCGACAACAAATATCTGATCGCTTTTTTACAGCGCTTTGTTGGCTACTGCTTAAGTGGCGATATCTCGGAACACGTTTTTGTTTTTGCCTACGGCACGGGTGCGAACGGCAAAGGAACCTTCATCAATACCATCGTCAAGATCATGGGCGATTATGCCACGGTGGCTGACATCAACACGTTTCTCGATAGCCGGAATGAACGACATCCAACCGACGTCGCGAAATTAAGAGGTGCACGCCTTGCTGTTGCGCAAGAGATTCAGGAGGGTCGAAGCTGGGACGAACAACGCATCAAAGCCATCACCGGCGGCGATCGGCAGACGGCGCGCTTCATGCGTCAAGATTTTTTCGATTTCGACCCGACGTTTAAATTATTCATCGCTGGAAATCACAAGCCGCGTTTGCGCGTCATTGATGAAGCAATGCGTCGTCGCATGTTGCTAGTGCCGTTCACCGTACAGATTCCACCAAAAGAACGTGACTTGAAATTGATGGAAAGGCTGGAGCCAGAATGGCCAGCTATCCTGCGTTGGGCATTGGATGGATATATCGCGTGGCAGAAGGTTGGACTAATGCCACCCGCTATCGTCACCGACGCCACCAACGAATATTTTGAGAGTGAAGATACTTTCGGACAATGGATCGATGATGAGTGCAGCATCGACATCGGCAATCAAAACAAGTGGGACAAATTTTCCGAATTGTTCGAGTCATGGACAGACTATGCCGCGAAAATCGGCGATCCACCGGGTAGTTCAAAAGCGTTCAGCGAGGCGCTTAGCAACCGGGGTTTTGTCGCTTGCCGGAAGGGCGATAAGCGAACCCGCGCTTATTACGGCATCCGCCGAAAAATGGATGTGAATTGGAAAAACACAAAGAAACCAAAGGATTAGTTACCCCCGGACAGATACGGACAGGTTCTGCCCTTATAGACGTCATAGCCAAGTTTCCCTACGTGCCTATTACGCAAACCTGTCCGTATCTGTCCGGGGTGCCTAGCGCAGTGCTACAGGCATGGAGGCAAATCGCATGACCACCAAGCTCCCCTGGCGCAAACCCAAAGTGATCGTCGTCGAAACGGTCGGGCCGTATGGGTGCTGCAAGATGTTCACCTTGTACGATGGGCGAAGGATTATCGTTCCGGGCAGACCAATCGTGACGGAAGCTAGACACCGAGGCATGGGTCAAGGCGATCGCTGAAAACACTTCAGGTAGTATGGAGCACAAATACAACGGGGGCGGGATGGATCGTTTTCCACCAGAAGGATGATCGCGGAGCGGGCCCTGCTTTCGAGATCATAAACAAGGAGTTTTTCTGTATTCAGCGTGCAAATTTTTAACAGGGATATTCCGGCTGATCCCTTGCCGAGTTCCACCTCTAGTTCCTGAATGAACCCGTCAACCCGCTCCTTGGTGAGAGGGTCAACAGGCAGGGCTGCAACGCGACGGGCCGTCGCGAGACGCCGTTCGAGTTTTTCTTTTCGGTCTGCTTTGAAATCGTAGTCGCTCATGGCTGCTCTCCT
>Ga0137390_10004594_pt1 | contig 11520 bp, 12 predicted proteins | sample 15con2h24AmetaG_FD_104937 | JGI IMG/M metagenome (GOLD analysis project Ga0137390, IMG submission 104937) | Vadose zone soil microbial communities from Angelo Coast Range Reserve, California, USA - 15con2h2.4A metaG | ecosystem: Environmental > Terrestrial > Soil > Vadose zone > Saprolite... | reverse complement strand
AGATCTCGTACCAGGCATAGGGCGTCTGGGCGGTGTCGGACTCTGTGCCAGCCTGGATCAGGTCTCCAGTGCTGTAGCCACCGATGCCAGCCCAGGTCGACGAGAACCCGGCCGGTACCGTCGACACCGTCGGGACGATCCAGTTCTGCGTCACCGCGGTGATCGGGTGACCGGCCTGGGCCACGACCGCGTAGCCCGACCAGTTGAGGCTCGAGGTGTCGGCGTTCCCGGTGGGCAGGACCTGACCGACGTGAGCGGGGATCAGCACTCCGCCCGGGCTGCGGACGGTCGCGGTTGCACCTCCGCTTGCCGGTACTGCCAGCACCAGCATGGTGAACGCCAGCCCCCCGAGCCTGAGCAACCTTCCGGTCATCTGCTCCCCTCCTGGTCGCGCCGGGACCCGTTGCGGCCCAGTGCCGTTCGGGTAACGGACGACCGCTCAAATTCTTGCGGGACTCCGCGTGCCCGTGATGCTCGGGCTGCCAATGCCGGCGGTCAGACCCACGGGAGGCGGACATTGAACCGCCCCAGGATCCGTGTGCAGCCCGCGGGCCGTCACGGGCGTGTCGTGCGGATACGCGCGGCGGGAACGGCAGACGCCAGGCCCGCGATGTCGTCCGGGTCGCTGGTGACGACGAGACCGCCTCCACCGGGTACGCACACGGCGACGACGTGAGCGTCCACGACCCGCTCGCTCCCGCTGTTTGTCGCTTCGAGGATCGCACCGACCTGGCGGGCAAGATCGAAGTCGGTATCGACAAGGCGCAGCGGCGGCCGTTCCCCGCGGGCTCGGTCGTGGCGAGCCACGGCGGCTTCCAGGGCCCTCGTCCGAACGCGGCCGCGAGCGACCTCCGCGCACACGAGCGTGGGGACGATGACCTCGCGCCCACGCCGGTTGGCCTCGGCCAGTCGTCACGGCGCCAAGCGCCGCAGCGAGCCGACGAAACATGCCCTACAGCTTGCCTTGTCGGCCGCAACCGCCGGGGACATGGTTGCCGGCAAATGCCTTGATCCACGGCTCGGTCGGCTTGTGGGAGTTGTCCACACAATCGGCACCGGTTGGCCACCTAGTCGCAGGAGCCCGGTCGAGGCCGGATCAGACGCACCGACCGTCGGCCAAGCGGCGCGGCCAGAGGGGCTGACGCCGAGTGGTATGGCTCTGTCGCAGGCAGTGGTCCACTGGGCTCGACGCCGACCCGAACGACGCCCTTCCCTTCGACGATGATCGGGAGGTCGTCGCGGGCGCCGCTCCAGATCAGGGTGAGCGTGTGGTCGTCCGGGCTGATGAGCACGCCGAGCGGAGCCGCCCAGCGGTCGTCGGTCGGCAGGACCACGCTCGGTCGCACACCCGTGCCGTGAAAGGTGATGCACGCGTTCATCGGGAGCTCGGGATGTTGGCGTTGGGCCTCCAGAGCACCGGGTAGGCAGTAGGTCGCCGCCTCGCCGGCCGCTGGCGACGGTTGGCGGGTCACCGCCATCCGGTCGAGGCCGGGGCATGCTTGCCCGACGAGGAGGTGCTCCACGACCAGCCCGACGATGACCATGGTCACCACGAACCCCGCGGCTGCGAATCCGAAGGCCAAGGCGTTGGTTCGACGAGCCCGAGTTGCGATCGTCGCGGCGGAGCCGTCGTCCATGTCCGCCCGAATGGGTTCACGCCACGGCACGATCGCGAGGGTACGCGGGTCCCGATCCACGGCCTCGGAATTGTCGGCCACGGCAACTCGGCATGTCGGATTTGGCGAGCTTGGTCGGTCAGCAGCCCTTCATGTCGCCCCGGCACCTCGATCCGGGAACTCGCCAAGGGACCGCAACCTGGCGTTAACGGGTGTCGGGTGGGGCGCTACGGGGTACGGCATTTTAGGAACGTCTACTTCGGAGGTGGACAAGATGGCCATCATCGGGCTGCTCATGGCCGCAGCGGCGGCGGCCTTCACGGCGGACGTGGCCTACGAATCGACCGGCAGGCTGTACTTCGGCGCCTTCAACCGCAATTTCAGCATGGCCACCGGATGGGCCGCGATCGTGGCCGTGCTGATCGGCGTGGGGGGCACGCTCGGTCTGGGTCTGCTCTTCGCCGGCATGCGCCGGGCCCGCCGGCGCCACGCGGTCGTGGCCGAGCACCAGCGGACCGCCGCCGAGCTGGAGGACGACCGCAGGCGCCTGGCGGCCGAGCTCGACCGGGAGCGAGCGGCTCGCCTGCGGGCCGAGCAGACGGCGCCGGCAGGCGACCCCCGCTCGCAGGGACAGGTGTCGGCCCCGGCCCGGTCCAGCTTCGACCAGATGCCTTCGGGAGAGCGCACGGACGCCTGAGCCCACCGTGGGCTCGCTCCTTCCACGGCGAGCTCCGGCGAGCTTCCCCCAACCCGTACGATGCGACGTCATCGCCACGCGGGGAAGGGGACGGCTGTGAGGGTCTTGGTGCTCGGGGGCAACCGCTACATCGGTCGGCACCTGGTGGAGGAGCTGGCCGGCCGCGGCCACGAGGTGACGGTCCTCAACAGCCACCCCTCGCCCTTGCCGGAGGGTGTGCGGCGCTGGCACGGCGACCGGCGGGTCCCGGGCGTGCTCGAGTCCGTGCTCGACGATCATCGCCACGACTTCGACGTGGTGTACGACAACACGTCCTTCCAGGTGACGGACCTGGAGCCGCTCGCCGCCCTCTTCGCCGGCCGGATCGAGCAGTTCGTGTTCACCAGCTCGGTGGCGGTCTACAAGCGCAGCTACCTTCACCCGGTCCACGAGTCCTCCCCCAGGCACGATCCGGCCGACCGTGATCCCAGGAAGGCATACGGGGTGGGCAAGGTTCAGTGCGAGGACTACCTGTCAGCGCTGCACGCCGAGCACGGGTTCCCAGCCACCAGCCTGCGGGTGTCGCACACCATCGGTCCCTACAGCCCGCTCGTCACGAGGGAGCCCATCTTCTTCGCCCGCCTCGAGCAGGGGCGGCCGATCCTGGTGCCGGGCGAGGGCTTCCCGTTCGTCCACCTGGTCCACGTCGCCGACGTGGCCCGGCTGATGGCATCCGTGGCCGGCAACCCGCGGGCTGTGGGACAGGTCTACAACGTGGGCGGAAGCGAGATAACGAGCATCCTGGGCTGCATGCGCCTCATGGGGCGGGCCGCAGGAGCCGAGCCCACCATCGTCCACGTGCCGATCGACCTCGCCCGGCGCCTACCCCGCCCGCTGCTCCACTGGGGTGAGGCGCTTCTGGGCGGGACGATCTACTCGGTGGACAAGGCCCGGCGCGACCTGGCCTGGGAGCCGCAGCTCGGGCTCGAGGCCGGCTACCGAGACTCCTACGCCTGGTTCTCCCGGGAGGGCCGGGACCTCTACGAGTACGACTTCACCTTCGACGACGAGGTCCTGGCCCAGCTCCAGCCCTGACGGGCCCGACGGATGGGCGCGGGGCGCCCGAATTGGGGCAAAGTGGTGGCCATGAGCCCGATCCTCGACAGCCACCACGACTTCGCCCACCCGGTGGAAGGCGACACCGCCTGGTCGGAGTCGTACTACTTCAACGCCTACGACCCGAAGACGGATTGCGGCTTCTACACCCGCACGGCGATCCGCCCCAACGAAGGCACCCACGACGCCGGGATGTCGGTTTGGGTACCCGGCGGCGGGCTGGCCCACCTGCGCTCCGTGCGCGAGCAGCGCACGATGATCGACCGGGACCTCGCCGTCGGCCCGCTCCGCTACCAGCTCGTCGAGCCGCTCAAGCAGTGGAGGATCACCGCCGAAGGCGAGGGCACGACCGGGCCCCTGGCCATGGACGTGGCCTTCGAGGCCCTGATGCCGGCCATCGGCGCCGACGGCCAGGGCCGGCAGGGCTCGGGGTCGAGCGCGGAGACCGGCAAGATGCTCAACAAGGGCCACCTCGAGCAGGCCGGCCGCTGGTCGGGATGGATCGAGGTCAACGGCCAGCGCCACACCCTCGGGCCGGAGGCCCGCGGCAACCGGGACAAGTCATGGGGTCCGCGGCGCTGGGGTGGGCCCACGATGTGGCGCTGGTTCTCCGTCAACATCGGCGACGACACCCACCTCGGTGGCATCCGGATCGGCACCGCCGCCGGAGACCTCCACCGGGGCTGGGCGTGGAAGGACGGCGAGCACGCCTCCATCCAGGAGTGGCAGGTGACCAGCGAGCTGGAGGACGACGGGATAACGCACCGCGTCAGCCACGTCGTAGCCCTCGACAAGCTGGGGCGAAAGCACGAGCTGCGCGGCGACCTGCTGCGCGTCGAGCCCGGAAAGGCGGGCATCGGGCCCGACAAGACGATCGTCAACGAGGGCCTCGCCCGATGGACCTACGAGGGCCGCACCGGCTACGGGATCAGCGAGTACCTCCACCAGCTGGACGCCAACAGCCGGCCGGTCGTGGCCATCGAGTAGGTCGCGGTTCGCAGACGTCCGCCATGGCCCCACCGCCTCTCGCACTGTTGTATGACTGGAGAGGTGGAGCCGACACAAGCTGACCGCGACGACCAGGGTGGGACCCGTCCGGCTTTGGCCTGGTTGATCGGCACGGGCGAGGGTGGCCGGCACTTCGACAAGTTCCTCGGCCACGAGATGGCCGCGGTCGACTTCCGACGGGTCGGCGATGCCACCGGGCTGACCAAATGGGAGCTGGCCGCCCAGCTCCGGGGCGGCAAGCAGCGGGTCCCGCCGGAGCGCCTGGCCGAGGCGCTGCGCGAGTTCGTCGACGGCATGGCCGAGGGCGACTACGTGTTCGCGGGCGACGGGCGCGGCCACGTCCTGGTCGGGTTGGTGACCGGTCCCTACCGGTGGCAGCAGCGGCCGCCACTGGCGAACTTCAACCACACCCGATCGATCCACTGGCTCGGCGGGTTCGCCCTCGACGAGCTGCCCGACCCCGTACGGATGCCTGTGCTCCACAACCAGGGATCGATCCATCGCTTCGCCGACCAGCCGGCCGCCCTGGCCTGGTGCCGCCTAGCCGAGGAAGGCCAGGGCGCCCCGGTGCCCCGGGTCCGGGCCGGGCCGGCCGGCAGGGGACGCCCGCCCACGCGCCGGTCCCCCTCGGCCGAGTCGTCGTCGCCGACGCGCACCCGGGCGTCGCGCCCGGCCTCGCCCCCCGCGGCCGAGCGCCGGCTGTGCAGCGTGTGCTTCTCCAGCCTGCCGACAGCCCATTTCGATCAGGGATCGACGGCGTGCAGGAGCTGCGCGGCCATGGACCGGTAGGGGCGAACGGCGAGCCCAGACGATGCCGCGCCCATGCCGCTAGGTTCGGGCCATGGCCGCGACATCGACCGAAGGCGGCGCCCGTCCTCGGCTCGCCCTGGGCCCGATCGGGTTGTGGACCGGCGCCCTCGACATGGTGCCCGCCTCCCGGAGCAGAGAGCTGGCGGCCGAGCTGGAGGACCTGGGCTACGACGCGGTGTGGATCCCCGAGGTGGCAGGCCGGGACAGCTTCGTGCACCTGACGTTGCTCCTCGGCGCCACGACGCGGCTCGTGGGAGCGACCGGCATCGCCAACATCTGGAGCCGCGACGCCGTCGCCATGGCAGGCGGCATCAAGGCGCTGACAGAGGCGTTCCCGGAGCGGGCCCTGGTGGGCCTGGGCGTGTCACATCGCAACCTGGTCGACGGTCTGCGAGGTCACCACTACGACAAGCCGCTGACCACGATGAGCGCCTACCTCGACGCCATGGACCGGGCGCCGTACACCGCCGAGCGTCCGGGGACACCGGTGCGACGGGTGCTCGCCGCCCTCGGCCCCAAGATGCTGGCCCTGTCGGCGGAGAAGGCCGACGGCGCCCATCCGTACTTCGTCAACCCTGAGCACACCCGGCGGGCCCGGGAGGTGCTGGGGACGGGACCGCTGCTGTGCCCCGAGCAGGCGGTGCTGCTCGAGACGGACCCGGCACAGGCCCGCCAGATCGGCCGGGGCTACACCGCCGTCTACCTCTCACAGCCCAACTACGTGAACAACATCAGACGGCTCGGCTTCTCCGACGACGACATGGCCGCGGGCGGCACGGACGCCTTCGTCGACGCCATGGTGGCATGGGGCACCCTCGAGCAGGTCCAGGCGCGCGTGCGCGAGCATTTCGACGCCGGCGCCGACCACGTGTGCATCCAGCCCCTGGGCAGCGGGCGCCGGGCCGTGCCCGATGCGCAGTGGCGCGAGCTGGCGCCGGCGCTCGCCGAGCTGGGCCGGGCCGTGCGCAACTAGTCCAGGCCGACGGCCTCGGCGGTGCGGCGGAGCGCCTCGATGTGGCCGTCGACCGACTCCAGCCCGGCGTACATGGTGCTGACCGACAGGTGCGACGCCCCGGCCTCGGACCACTTCCGGGCGTGGTGGGCGATGCGATCGACGTCCTTGTGGCCCCCTTCGATGCGGCCCTCGACACCCAGCGCGCCGGGATCACGGCCGGCCTGGCGCGCCGCGGCCCGCACGACGCCCAGGGCCCGGTCGAGCTCCTCCCCCGGCCGGTGCTGGGGCATCCAGCCGTCGCCGAGCCGGCCGATGCGCTCGAGGGCGCGCTCGCTGCCGCCTCCGCCGAACCACAGCGGTATCGGCCGCTGCACCGGCATCGGGCTGAGGCCGGCGCCGGTGAGCTTGTGCCAGCGTCCCTCGTAGGACACCGACTCCTCGGTCCACAGCAGCCGCATGAGCTCGATCTGCTCCTCGACGCGTCGGCCGCGATCGTGGAAATTTTCCCCCAACGCCTCGTACTCGACCGGGTTCCACCCCAGGCCGACCCCCAGCCGCAGCCTCCCGCCCGTCAGCACGTCGACGGCGGAGGCCTGCTTGGCCACGAGCACCGTCTGGCGCTGGGGCAGGATCACGATGCCGGTCGCCAGCTCGAGCGAGCACACCCCGGCGAGGTAGCCCAGCAGCACCATGATCTCGTGGAAGTCGGAGTGCACGTCGTAGGGCCCGCTCCAGCCGGCATGGACCGCCGGGTCGGCGCCCAGGACGTGGTCGTACGCCAGGATGTGGCGGTAGCCGATGGACTCGACCGCCTCGGCATAGGCCCGCACGCCGCCGGGGTCGGTGCCGATCTCGTTCTGGGGGAAGACGGCGCCAACCTGCATGGCCCGGTCATAGCACGGCAGCAGGCCCTAGGCTCGGTTCGTGGCGTTTCGGGGCTGGCCCGTGGAGGCCATCGAGTTCTACGAGGGGCTGGAGGCGGACAACTCCAAGACGTACTGGCAGGCCAACAAGGCGGTCTACGCGTCGGCGGTGCAGGCACCGATGCAGGCCCTGCTCGACGAGCTGGCCGAGGAGTTCGGGGAGGGCAGGATCTACCGGCCCTACCGCGACGTGCGCTTCAGCGCCGACAAGACCCCGTACAAGACGGCGATGGGAGCCAGCCTCGCCCATGGGGGCTACGTCCAGCTGTCCTCGCACGGCCTCGGCGTCGGCTGCGGCTACTACATGATGGCGCCCGACCAGCTCATGAGCTATCGCCAGGCGGTCGCCGACGACGCCTTGGGGACCGACCTGGCCGCCCGGGTGGCCGTCGCGGAGAAGCGGGGCCTGTCGGTGTCGGCCCACGAGACGCTGAAGACGGTGCCACGGGGCTTCCCCAAGGACCACCCCCGCTCCGGGCTGCTCCGGCACAAGGGGCTCATCACGTGGAAGGACTGGCCGGCGGCGGCGTGGCTGGGCACCACCCAGGCCAAGAAGCGGGTCGTGGAGGCGCTGCGCTCCGCCCAGCCCCTGGTGCAGTGGCTCGACGCCCACGTCGGACCTTCGGCCCTGCCCGGGCGGTGACGGCCCGGGGTGGGGCCGCTGCCGTGGCGGCCGCGCTGCTGCTGGCGGCGTGCTCGGGGAGCAGCCGGCCGCCCCACGCCGCGCTCCCGCCGGCGCCATCGCGGTCGCCGTCGACCGGGGTGGCGCCGACGTCGACCACCGTGCCCACCGGCCCCACCCCCTGCTCACCGACCAGGCCGCAGCCCGCCGGCCTGTCCACCGTCACCATGTCCTATCAGGGCCAGGACCGCACCTATGCCCTGTACGTGCCGGCCTCGTACTCCGGCACGACCAGCGTCCCCGTGGTCTTCGAGTTCCACGGCTACAGCTCCAACGCCTTCCAGCAGGTCGTGTACGGCGACTTCCGGCCGCTGGCGGATCGGGACGGCTTCGTCATCGTGGCGCCCAACGGCCAGGGCCGCGACCAGCACTACAACCTCACCCGCGAGCCCGGGCTGCAGGACGACGTGGCGTTCGTGGGGGCGGTGGCCGACCGCGTCGAGTCGCAGCTCTGCGTCGACCGGCGCCGCATCTACGCCACCGGGATGTCGGACGGGGGGGCCATGACCTCCGCGCTGGCGTGCGGGGCGGCCGGCCGCTTCGCCGCCTTCGGCCCCGTGGCCGCCGAGCTCTACCTGCCGACATGCGCCGCCGGCCGGGACGTGTCGATCGCCGCGTTCCACGGCACGGCCGACCCGATCGTCCCGTTCAAGGGCGGGGGGGTGTCCTGCTGCGGCTCTCCCACCCTGGGCTCGGCGCCCGACGCCATGGCCGGCTGGGCCGGCCACGACGGCTGTGCCCAGCAGTTCACCGACACGCGCCTGTCCCCGCAGGTGATCGAGCGCCAGTGGTCTGGCTGTCACCCGGGCACCGAGGTCCGCTTCTACATGATCCAGGGCGGCGGCCACACCTGGCCCGGCAGCAAGATCGCCCTCGGCCCGCTCGGCCTCACCACCAACGAGATCAGCGCGACCGACACGCTGTGGGCCTTCTTCCAGGCCCACCCGTTGACCTAGCCCGAGCATGCCGGCGGGCGGCGGCATCGGTTACGCTGCGGCCCTTGTGAGAGCGGTCATCTGCAAAGCCTTCGGCCCGCCGGAATCGCTGGTGCTCGAGGAGGTCGACGAGCCCCGGGCGCGGCCCGGGCAGGTAGTCGTCGACGTCGGGGCGTGCGCCATCAACTTCACCGACGTGCTGGTGATCCAGGACCTGTACCAGTCCAAGCCTCCGTTGCCGTTCGTGCCCGGAGGCGAGATCGCGGGCGTCGTGAGCGAGGTGGGCGAGGGCGTCGAGGGGCTGGCGGTGGGCGACCGGGTGCTCGCCTCGACCGGCGTGGGGGGCCTGGCGGAGAAGGCGTCGGTCCAGGCTGGCGCGGCCATCTCCGTGCCCCCGGGGGTCGACCTGGTGCACGCGTCGAGCTTCCTGTACGCCTACGGGACGTCGCACCACGCCCTCAAGGACCGGGCCCGGATCGGGGCGGGCGAGACCCTGCTGGTGCTCGGGGCGGCCGGCGGGGTGGGGCTGGCGGCCGTCGAGCTCGGCTCGGTGATGGGCGCCATCGTGATCGCGGCGGCTTCGTCGGATGAAAAGTTGGCCCTGTGCCGCGACCACGGCGCGGCCATGACCATCAACTACCAGCAAGAGGACCTCAAGCAGCGAGTCCGCGATCTGACGGGCGGCACCGGCGTGGACGTCGTCTACGACGCCGTCGGGGGGCCCTACAGCGAGCCCGCGCTCCGGTCGATGGCGTGGGACGGCCGGTTCCTGGTCATCGGCTTCGCGGCCGGGGACATACCGAAGGTGCCCCTCAACCTCCCGCTGCTCAAGGGCTGCTCGATCGTGGGGGTGTTCTGGGGCTCGTTCGTGGTGCGGGAGCGTGAGCGCAACGAGGCCAACGTGGCCGAGCTGATGAAGTGGTGGCAGGAGGGCAGGCTGAGGCCCCACGTCTCGTCGCAGCACCCGCTCGAGCATGCGGCCGAGGCCTTCCGCGAGCTCGCCGATCGCAAGGTGAAGGGCAAGGTCGTCGTCACCATGAATTGAGCTTGACCGGCGCTGACGGTCACTCCAGGAAGGAGGCGATCAGCGCGGCCAGCTCGAGCGGGGCGTCGCCCTGGACGCTGTGGCCGGCGTCGACCGGCTCGACACGCGCCGCGGGTTGGCGCCGGAGCAGCTCGGCCACGTCGTCGTCGTCGACGACCGACCCGTCCCGGGTGCCCCTCACGAGCATGAGGGGCATGGTCAGCTCGGAGACGGCATCCCACAGCGTGGCGAACAGCTCGGGCCCGGGCCGCTCGCGGCGCGGGAACCGGGCCCACCGCCACACCCAAGAGCCATCGGGCTGCTGCACGGCGTTGTGGAGGATGCCGCGCCGCAACGAGCTCTCTGATCGGGTCGGGTTGTGCTCGATCGTCCGGGCCAGCAGGGCGTCGAAGCTCGGGAAGGTGGCGGGACCGTTGATGAAGGCGGTGATGGCGGCGCCCTTCGACGGCGTCACGCCGGGCGTGACGTCGACCAGCGCGAGCCGGCGGACCAGCTGGGGGTGGCGCTGGGCCAGGGCGAGCGACGTCAGGCCCCCCAGCGACATCCCGACGACGGCGCGCGCGTCGGGCGCCAGCTCGGTGATGGCGTCGGCCACGTCCTCGGCATGGTCGTACGCCGTGGCGCTCTCCGACCGGGGCCCATCCGAATGGCCGTGGCCGGGAAGGTCGACCGCTACGAGCGGGAGATGAAGGGCCATGGCGACCGTGTCCCACGTGTGGGCGTTCTGGGCGCCGCCGTGGACGAGCACCAGCTCGGCCGGCGCCGAACCCCACACCAGTGCGCTCATGGCGCGGTCCCCGGTGACGGTCACTGCGGTGCGGCGCACCTCGGGTGGGCCGTCGTAGGGCAGTCCCCATTCGGCCGCGTTCTCGTGGAACAGGCCGAGCTCGTCGTATTCGACCACCGGCTCAGGCCCGGGCACGCAGCGTCTCCACGCCGGCGCCTTCGAGGTCGTCGAGGGCGGCCTTGCGACCGGCGATGGCGATCGTGAGCGAGAGCATCGGGCCGCTGACCTCGGGGCCGCTGCCCGCGGTCCAGTCCGCGTCGGTCGCCCTGAAGGTGAGCTCGGCGGCCCGCTTCTTGCCGCCGATGATCAGGTTGGACCGCCGGTAGAAGTCGGCGACCTGCTCCAGCGCCGCCGGGTCGTACTCGTGCTTGATGCCGAGGACCCGGCGGATGTCCTCGCTGTGCACCAGGGTCTCGCCCAGCGCCGTGTCGATCGGCCCGGGCGGCTTGCTGGTGGCGGCGGCCACCTCGGTGAAACGGGACAGCGTGTCCGATGGGGTCTGGCCCAGCTCCGCCGCGACTCCCTTGGCTTGCAACTTCTCGAAGCTGAACCCGCTGCCGACGATGCCGGGCAGGAACTTGGCCGGCGTGATCTTGGCCGTCGCCGTCATGTGGGCGAGCACCTCCCGGACCGTCCACCCAGAGCAGAGCGATGGCGCCGCCCACTGGTCGGGCCCGATGTCCGCGAGATCGGTGGCGAGCGCACGCCGCTCGGCGTGGATCACTGGCCATACGTCGGTCGCTGCCATGAGCTAGCCCCCTATCGTGTCGTGCCGCGGCCCCATTGTTGTCCATCCGGCGCCAGTCGTGTCACACGCCCTCCCTAAGGTGGGAGATATGCGGATAGGCCTAGGGGAATAGCGGACGATGCTGCACCTCCATCGCTCCGAGCGGGCCGACGGGCTGGTCGACGCCCTGGCCGAGGTGCTCGGCGAGCCGCTCGACGATCCCATGACGGCGGAGGTCGT
>Ga0137390_10004592_pt1 | contig 11521 bp, 13 predicted proteins | sample 15con2h24AmetaG_FD_104937 | JGI IMG/M metagenome (GOLD analysis project Ga0137390, IMG submission 104937) | Vadose zone soil microbial communities from Angelo Coast Range Reserve, California, USA - 15con2h2.4A metaG | ecosystem: Environmental > Terrestrial > Soil > Vadose zone > Saprolite... | reverse complement strand
CGGGCGCTACTCGCCCTCGACAGACAGGACTTCCCTCCCCTTGTAGAAGCCGCACTTGGGACAGATCTGGTGAGGCAGCTTCACTTCCCGACACTGCGGGCAGACGGAGCGCGTGGGCGCGGATATCTTGTAGTGCGTCCGGCGCTTGCGCCCGCGCGTCTTCGAGTGGCGTCGCTTTGGCAGCGGCATGAGTTGGTGGCTCCTCGGTCGGCCTCGTAAGCCCGACCTTGCTGGTTATTTCGACAGCCGGTCGGCCAGGCCCTTGAGCGGCGACCACCGCGGGTCTGCGGCCGGCGCGCACGCGCACGGGGCTGCGTTCCTGTTCGCTCCGCACGTGGGGCAGAGGCCGCGGCACCCCTCGCGGCAGAGCGGCTTCATCTCCAGGCCCAGAGTGGTCTCGGTCTCGAGCAGCGTGTTGAGATCGATCTGGTCATGGTCGTAGACATCCGTCTCGAGGTCGTCCCTGCCCAGCTCCCGCTCCTCCCCGCGCACGGCCGGCGCGGGCACCAGGCTCGTGTCCACGTTCGCGTCCACCGCGGCCTCGTATGCCTCCAGGCAGCGCGAGCAGACCTGCGGCACGCGCGACCGGACCCGGCCGTGGACGAAAACGACGTCGCCGTCCTTCTCCACGGCGAGCTCCACGTCCTCGAGCCGCCACGAGCGGTCCTGGAAGGGCTCCGGGAACGCCTCGGGGCCCTCGAACCTGAGCCCCTCCTCCGGAATCTCGGAGACCCTGATGACCATGACTCGACTCTCGCTAACCCTGTAAAGAATTTATAGAATTCCCTAAAACCGGGTCAGTGTACGAGCCCCCCTCCCGGTTGTCAACCTCAAAGGCCTCCCGGGCCCCTTTTCCAGCATACGGCCGAGAGCCCTGCCGCGCCCTATACTGATGACCCTGTGCACACCATCTATTTCGGCGACAACCTGGACATCCTGCGCCGACACGCTCTGGACGGCACGATCAACCTCATCTACATCGACCCGCCGTTCAATACCGGCAAAGCGCAGACGCGCACGCGCATCAAGACCGTGCGGAGCGCGTCGGGCGACCGCGTGGGCTTTCAAGGGCAGCGCTACGCGACAGCCAAGATGGGCTCGCGCGCCTTCCCCGATCGCTTCGACGACTACCTGGCCTTTCTCGAGCCGCGCCTACGCGAGGCCTACCGGGCGCTGGCCCCGGACGGCACGCTGTACTTTCACATCGACTACCGCGAAGCGCACTACTGCAAGGTGCTCCTGGACGGCATCTTCGGGCGTCGCTGCTTCCTCAACGAGATCATCTGGGCCTACGATTACGGCGGCCGGCCGACGCGCCGCTGGCCGCCCAAGCACGACAACATCCTCGTGTACGTCAAAGACCCGTCGCGCTACGTCTTCGACACGGAGGCCGTCGAGCGCATCCCCTACATGGCGCCGGGGCTGGTCGGACCGGAAAAGGCGGCGCGCGGCAAGCTGCCCACCGACACCTGGTGGCACACCATCGTCCCTACCAACGGACGCGAGCGCACGGGCTACCCGACGCAGAAGCCGCTGGGCGTCGTCACCCGCATCGTGCAGGCGTCGTCGCGTCCGGGCGACCTCGTGCTCGACTTCTTCGCCGGCAGCGGCACCACCGGGGAGGCCTGCATCGCGAACAGCCGCCGCTTCATCCTGGTGGACGACAACCCCGAGGCGCTCGAAGTGATGGCGCGGCGCTTCGAGGGCCTCCGGGGCATCCGCTGGGTCGGCTTCGACCCGCGCGCGGCGCTCGGCCGGCGCGGCGCGGCCGGCCCCGTTGCTTGACGCTCTCCGGAGCGGCTGCTACATTTTGCTCGGAGGCACCACGCCATGGGCAACCTGATCAAAACCTGGTTCCTTCTCACCGTCCTGACCTGTTTGCTGGTCCTGGCCGGCGGAGCCATCGGCGGGCAGCAGGGCATGGTCATCGCCTTCGTCCTGGCCTTCGTGATGAACGTCGGCTCGTACTGGTTCTCCGACAAGATCGTGCTGTCGATGTATGGTGCCCAGCCGGTGGACGAGGCCCAGGCGCCCGAGCTCTACCGCATTGTCCGCGAGCTGGCGGCTGAAGCGAAGATCCCGGTACCGCCGATCTACATCATTCAGGACGACTCTCCCAACGCCTTCGCGACGGGGCGGAACCCGAGCCACGCCGCGGTCGCGGTCACGGAAGGCATCCTGCGCATCATGAGCGAGGACGAGCTCAAGGGCGTGCTCGCCCACGAGCTCTCGCACGTCAAGAATCGCGACACGCTCATCATGACCATCGCGGCCACGCTCGCGGGGGCCATCACCTATCTGGCGCAGATGGCGCAGTGGGCGGCCATCTTCGGCGGCGGCCGGCGCAGCGATGAGGAAGGCGGCGGCGGGGGCGGCCTCATCGGCATGCTCCTGATGGCCGTCCTCGCCCCGTTCGCAGCCATGCTCATCCAGATGGCCATCTCCCGGAGCAGAGAGTACGAGGCCGACGCCTCGGGCGCGCGCCTCTGCCGCCGCGCCTCCGGACTCGAACACGCGCTCGCGAAGCTCGACGCGGCCTCGCGGCAGGTGCCTCTGGACGCCACGCCAGCCACGGCCCATCTCTTCATCGTCAACCCGCTGACCTCCGGCGGCCTCGCGACGCTGTTCTCGACCCATCCCCCGATCGAAGAGCGGATCGCGCGCCTCCGGGCGATGAGGCTTTGATCGCGGCGGGACCGGGCGCGGCGCTCGGCCTGACGGAGCCGCACCCCGCCTCCGATCTCATGATAGAGGCCGAGCACCTTCGCAAGACCTACGGCCTGACGGCGGTCCTCGATGACGTGTCGCTCGAGCTCGGTACCGGTCGGGGCCTGACCCTCCTGGGGGCCAACGGCACCGGCAAGACCACGCTCCTGCGGATCCTCGCTACGCTCCTGCGGCCCACCTCGGGCTCGCTGCGCATCGCCGGGACCGACGCCGTGAAGGAACCCGACACCGTTCGGGGCGCCATCGACATGGTCGGGCACGGCTCCTGGGTCTACGAAGACCTGACCGCGCTCGAGAACCTGCGATTCTGGGCAGTCATGGGCGGCCACGACGCCGGACGCGCGCGACTCCGCGCCGCTCTCGAGCAGGTCGAGCTCGACGCCTCGGCCGACCGGCGGGCGCGCACCTTCTCGGCGGGCATGAAGCGGCGCCTGGCGCTCGCGCGCGTGCTGCTGGGCCGGGCCCGCCTCCTCCTCCTCGACGAGCCCTTCACCGGCCTCGACCGGGCGGGCCGGAAGTGGCTGGGCGAGTTCCTGCTGTCCTTCAAGGCCGGCGGCGGGGCGCTGGTCGTGGCGACACACAGCTTCGATGCGGGAGTGGGAGTGGCAGATCGCGTCGCCATTCTCTCCGGCGGGCGGATCGTCCTGGACCGTCCCGCGGCCGAGCTCGGCCTGGAGGACGTCCGCCGCCTTTACGACGAGCTGGCCCTGGGCCCCGGGACGGCTTCGTGAGCGCCTACGTCCGCCGCGCGTGGATCGTGGTCTGGAAGGACGTGCTCAGCGAGCGCCGGAGCAAGGAGAGCCTCAACTCGCTCATCTTCTTCTCGCTCCTGCTCCTCTTCGTGTTCCAGTTCGCGCTGGGGCCCGAGCGCGCGCGGGTGGAAGCGGCGCTTCCCGGGCTCCTCTGGCTCGCCTTCATCCTGGCGGGGCTGCTGGCCTTCGGGCGGGCCTTTCTCATCGAGCGTGAGAACGACTGCTGGGAGGGGCTCGTGCTCTCGCCCGGCGACAAGTCGGCCATCTATCTCGGCAAGCTCGCGGGCAACGTGCTCGTGATGATCGTCGTGGAGATGGTGCTCCTCGTGCTCTTCGCCGTGTTCTTCTCCCTGGACTTCACACCGGCTCTTCCCGCCCTGGCGGCGGTGCTGGCGCTCGGCACGCTCGGCCTCGCGGCGGTGGGAACGCTCTTCGGCGCCATCACGGCCCAGCTCCGCGCGCGCGAGCTGCTCTTCCCTGTCCTGCTCCTCCCTGCCGTGGTACCGGTGCTCCTGAGCTCGGTGAGCGCCACCCAGACCGTGCTGGCGGGTCAGCCGCTCGGCGAGGCCGCGCCGTGGCTCAAGCTGCTGGCCGCGGCGGACCTCGTCTACCTCGTGGTGGGCGTGGTGACCTTCGAATTCGTCCTCGACGCCGCGTGAGCCCCGGATCCAGGCCTCACCCCGGTCAGCCCTTGAGCCCGCTCATGACGACGGCACGGACGACCCAGCGCTGACACAGGAGGAAGATCACGAGGACGGGCAGGATGCTGACGACCGCAGCCGCGGTGACCAGGTTGTACTCGATGAAGTACATGTTGGTGAAGCCAACGAGACCCAGGGTCACCACCTTCATCTCCGGCGAGTTGATCACGACGAGCGGCCAGAACAGCTCGTTCCACGTCCACATGAACTTGATGATCACGAGCGTCGCCATCGCCGGGGCCACCGACGGCAGGACGATTCGCCAGAAAATGCCGAGTTCTCCCCCGCCGTCGATCCGCGCCGCTTCGATATAGTCGGTGGGCACCATCTCGATCGCCTGGCGCATGAGGAAGACGCCGAAGACGCTCACGAGGTCGGGGGCGAGGATGCCGGCGTAGGTGTCGAGAAGGCCGAGCCGGTTGACCCACAGGTACAGCGGCACCACCACCGACTGGAACGGCACCATCAGGATGCCGATGATGCCGAAGAAGAGGACGTCCCGGCCGGGGAACCGGAACTTGGCGAAGCCGTAGCCCGCCAGTGAAGAGACGAGCAGGCTCGACACGGCCGACACCGAGGCCACGAGGGCGCTGTTGAGCAGGAACCGCCCAAAGGGCTGCCGCTGGAACACCTCGCGGTAGTTGTCGAAGTTGCTCCATCGGTCGGGCGCCACCTGGAGCGGGACTCGCTGGATCTCGGGGACTGTCTTGAGCGAGGTCACCGCCATCCAGAAGAAGGGGAAAAAGACGACCACCCCGCCCGCCGCCACCAAGCCGACCACCACCAGGTGTCGCCAGCCGTTCTTCAATATTCCACCTGCCGACGAAAGAGGCGCCACTGCAAGAGCGTCAGCAGGAGCAGCGACGCGAAGACGAAGACCGCGATGACGGACGCGTCACCGAGCCGGAAGAACTTGAAGGCAGTGTCGTAGAGCAGCATGATCACCGTCTGGCTGGCGCCCGCCGGTCCGCCCTGCGTGGTCGCGTACACCGTGTCGAAGACCTTGAAGTTGAAGATGATCTCGAGGATAGCGACCATGACGATCTGCGGATTCAGGAGCGGCAGGGTCACGCGGCCGAACGTCTGCCAGCGGTTGGCGCCATCGATCGAGGCCGCTTCGTAGTACTCGCCCGGGATGGCCTGGAGCGCGGCGAGGAAGATGAGGGTGTCGAACCCGAGGCGTGCCCAGACGTTGACCAGGGCCAGCGACGGCAGCACCAGGTCGAAGCTCTGGAGCCACTTGAACGGCGGGAGGCCCACCTGCGCGAGCAGATGGTTGAGGACGCCGTACACCGGGTCGTAGATCCACTGCCAGACCAGGGCGGCCGCCACCAGTGACACCGAGAACGGCAGAAAATACGTGGCAGTCCAGACGCTCCGCCAGCGCAGGCTCACGAGGCGGTGGAGGCCGAGGGCGACGGCAAGCGCCACCACGGCCGTCAGCGGCACGGACATGAAGAGCAGCGTCACCGTGTTCCGGACGGTGTGCCAGAACGTCGGATCGGTGAGGACCTTGACGTAGAGACGGGTCCCCACGAACTGGGTCGCTCCGCCCGACTGGGTCCGGTAGAAGGACCCGAGCACCGATTCGGCCAGCGGGACCAGGAACACGCACGTGAAATATGCGGCGGCGGGCAGGACGAAGAAGAGTCCGGCCCGCCGCTGGCGGTCCATGTAGCCGCGGGCACCGAGCATCCGTAGAAACGGCCGCACGGTCTGGCCCGCCGGTCAGTCGGCCAGGATCCTGTCCATCTTCGCCGCGGCCTCGTCCAGCAGGGGCTTGGGCTGCCCCTTGCCGTAGAGAGCGGCCACCACGGCCTCGCCGAAGGCGGTGGCGAGCTCGTTGGACTTCGGGTGGTAGTACTCGGGCGGCACGGGCTGCTTGAGCATCTCCTGCGTCGAGTGGTAGTCGGGGCGCGCCTTGACGTAGGCGGTCTCGAGGTTCACCGTCCACACCGGCAGGATGCCCTGGGCCTGGTGCTGGTCGAGGTCGTCTTTCGGATTGCTGATGAAGCGCATGAACTCCCAGGCCGCCTGCTTGTTCGGGCTGTTCTTGTAGACCATGTTGGTCCACGGAAAGAGGTTGCCCGCGCCCGGGCACGCCTTCCCGCAGGGCAGCGCGTAAACCTTGAAGCTCACGTCGGGAGCATTCTTCTTGACCCAGCCGAAGAACCACGACTCCCGGAAGATCACCGCCGCGCGCTTCTGGCCGAACGCGTCCTCGGGCGTCGGGAAGGCCAGGCTCGCGACCTTCTGCTTCTGGACGAGGTCCGAGTAGAACTGGAGCGCGGCCACCATCTCGGGGCTGTTGGCGAACCCGGTCGCCTTGTCGAGGCCGGGCGACAGCATGCGGGCGCCGTAGGCGTGGGCGAAGGGGAGGAACTTGTCGGTGATGCCCACCGGATGACCCTTGTGGCGAAGCGCGAATCCCACCTGCGTGGGCTCGCCCTTCGGATCGAGCACCGTCAGCTTCTTCATCGCGGCCAGCCATTCGTCCAGCGTCTTCGGCGGCTGGTCCGGGTTGATCCCCGCTTTCTTGAAGAGATCGACGTTGATGTACATCTGCTGGAAATTGCCGTGCTCGATGGGGATGCCGTAGCGCACGCCCTTCCACTTGCCCACCGAGACCATGTACTTCGGCAGGTTCTCGTCCCAGACCTTGGCCAGGTCGGCGGGCATCCGGTCGCAGAAGTCATACTGCCCGCACCAGTGGTGCGTCATGCCCATGAAGATGTCGGGCGCGCCGCTCTTGCCCATCAGCGCCGCCAGGTACTTGGCCTCGTAGCCCTGGTAGGGGACGGTGACCACCTGGACCTCGTACCCGTGCTTCTGCGCGAAGTCCTTGCCGCGCGTCTCGTAGAACTTGTTGAACTCCGGGTTCTGCTCCCAGTGCGTCCAGAAGACCAGCTTCTTCGACTGCGCGGATCCCGCCGACGGGGCCATCACCACCGCCAGGGCCACCACCGCTATCGAGATCGTTCTCCAGATCTTGCGTCGCATCCTTGGCTCCTTTGCCATCAGAACTACAGGCTCTGCACGGGTCACGTCCACCGGGTGCGATACTGTTCCGGTAACCCTCCGCCCGTCAAGGCCGGACACGGGGGGGCGGGCCTGTTCAGTTGACGCGGCGGTGCCGTGCCTCTACACTCGGGCTCGTCCCGCTCATCGCAACGCGCGAAGGAGACCCGATGGTCGAGAATCCTCTCAGGCGCCCACCCAAGGCCTGTCCGGCCCGGGTTCGGAGCGTCGCTGCTCGCGGTGCCGCGCCAGGGCGCCGCCGCGCGGGCCGGCCCGCATGATGCGCGCGCTTGGATGGCTGTCCCTGCTCGGCCTCGTCGTGGGCCTCGCAGCCAGTTTCGGCTACTCGCCGCGCGAGGCCGTGCAGGGCAATGTCCAGCGCATCATGTACCTCCACGTGCCTGCCGTCCTCACCGCCTATCTCGCCTTCGCTCTCGTCTTCATCGGGAGCATCGGCTATCTCCTGACGCGGCAGCCGGCTTGGGACCGGCTCGCCCTGGCGGCGGCCGAGCCCGGCGTCCTTTTCACCGGCATCACGATCGCCTCGGGTTCGATCTGGGGCAAGCCGACCTGGGGCACGTGGTGGACCTGGGACGCGCGCCTCACGTCGACCGCCGTGCTCTTCCTCGTCTACGTCGGCTATCTCCTCCTGCGCGGCATGGTGGACGAGCCCGACCGCCGGGCGCGCGCCGCCGCCGTCGTGGGCATCCTGGGCGCGGCGAACATCCCCATCGTGCACTTCTCGGTCAAGTGGTGGCGCGCGCTCCACCAGCCGTCCACCATCCTCGGTCCCGAGCCCTCGCCGATCGCGGCCTCGATCGCGGCGACGCTCCTCATCAACTGGATCGCCTTCACACTCCTCCTCGCCTATCTGCTGGCCCAACGGATGGAGATCGCGAGGCTCGAGGATACGCATGCCGGATAACTGGGGCTACGTCTTCTCCGCCTACGGCCTGGCGGCCGTCGCGCTGCTCGGGTACTGGCGCCGCTTGGCGGTCCGCGCGAAGAGACTCGCCCGGCGTGGCGACGGGACCATCAGTCAAGGCTGAGCGAAGACCCGCCGGCATTCCTCTCTGGCCTTCGCAAGGTCGGCGCGAAAGGCGGGCGAGGACAGGAGGCGCTGGGCGTAGTAGTCTCCAAGCTTGAGAGCGGCCGCGGCATCGCTCGGATAGTGAAGACCCGCCATCACGCGACCCCAGGCTATCAGCCAGCCCCTGGCGAGCAAGGCGGAGCGCTTCTCCGGAACCAGCTCGCCCAACACGACCGCATAGATCCACGCGCTGACGGCCTTCGCGGCGGGATAGGAGGATCCGGCCGCCGGAGGAATAGCAGGCTTGACCCGGGGATCGTCCTCGTACGGCCGCGAGCGATTCCACACGAGCTTGGACTCGTCAATGCGATCACCGGTGTCGCTCCCGACGTTCTTGATCAGGGCGAACGTCAGAGGCAGGTCTCTTGCCGTCAATTTTGGCCCAAGGACCTCAGCAAAGGCGACGACCATGCGCTGCGCCTCGGCCCGAATTCTATCGAGGTCCGCAGGCGTGCGACGGCTCTGCTCGCGAAGCACGATATCGAGCTCCCGCCTGGTCTCGTCGGACTCCTTCGCCGGCGGATCGCCAAGGATCGCGCGAAAGTCGTCTGCGTCGGGCGGCAGGTAGTAGGCAGGGGATGCGGCCCAGCACTCGACCGGCATCACGCATGCAATCACAGCCCAGATCAAGAGAAGCTTCTTCATCGTATCCCCTCCGGCTGACCGCTACTTGAGCCCCTTCTGGAACTCCTTCACGTCGGCCGCGAAGCGGGTGGCATCGAACTTCGCCGGATCCTCGACCTGGACGAACATCCTGTCGAGGATCCCGCCCATCGCTTTGTCGGGCGTCTGGCCTGACCCCTTGGTGTAGGCGGTATACAGACGATCCAGCGCCATGGCAGCCTGCTGCGCTCCACGGACGCCCGTGGCGGCGATGGCGTCGGCGTCGGAAGCGATGCCCTGCATGATCGCTTGCGCCCCTGCCTTTCCGAACTCCTTCTTCGCCACGACCGGGGCGACCTGCTCCATCGCCTTCGAGATCTCGGAGGCCCCCGCGGCGATCTTCGGCCGCTCGCCTGCCCCCTTGGCGACGGCCTCAGAGAGGGCGGTCATCCGCTGGTCAAGGATCTTCTGCGAGTCGGGGGCAGCGACCGCCAGCCCGTGACGCAGGACCACGGCATGCCCGCGCGCCCTGAGCCACGCGGCGGTCAGGAGCTTGTCGTCGGCGTTCCCGCTCGCCCGCTGGGCCAGTTGCTTCATCGCCTCCCGGAGGGCGACGGTCTGCCCGACGGCCCACACCCGCGTGTTGAACGCGCCACCCCGGTCCCGCCAGTGCGAGGGCATGGATTCGCCGAAGGTCTCGAGCTCGAAGGCGAAGAGATCGGGATGTCCGGCAGCAACCATGTCGGCGTCGATGGCGAGGTGGCAGGAGACGCACTTGTCGGCGCGTACCAGCAGGTTCTGAGTGTCGTACATGCCCGCCTTCACGGACTCGGCGTGCGACCAACCCTTCTTGGCGTGCGCCTCCAGCCAGTTCTGCCCGGGTCCATGGCAGGCCTCGCACTGCACGCCGTCGGCGAGCTTGAACCTCTGTCCCCGCAAGTCCGGACTGACGTTCAGGGCGTGGCACGCGAGGCAACGGTCGCTCGTCTCCGGCTGGGCGATGTTCAGGTTCTTCGCGATCTTCGAGGGGCTCTTGCCGGACTTGAGGTTCTCGTTCGTGAGAGTCTCGAAGGACTTGAAATGCTTGCCCTGCTGGCCCCAGATCAGGGCCTCGTTCAGCTTGGGGTATTCGGCGCGGCCCTTCGGGTCGCCGTGACACTTCGAAAGCGAGCAGGACAATATGCCCGTGAACTTCGCCGGCGCCTGCGCCTCGGCGGACTTGACGATCGGCGGGTGGGATGGACTCACAGCAATGATAAGCGACGCGATTCCAGCCGCGAATGCCAAGGCGACCCACGTAGTGCGATGCCGCATGGCCGTCCTCCTTGTGGGGATGTCGGCGAAGACCTTGCTGGCCGTAGATTAGCACGCTCGCCGATCGGGTCGAGACAGACGAATCTACCAACGGCGCCAGGAGGCAGCCGTGGTCGCGGAACCCGGGCCGCGGTCGCGCCTAGGCCTCTGGCGGCGGGCCCGCTAGGTCCGCAGGGGCTGCTAGAACTTGTACCCGACCACCAGGCTGACGATGGTGACGGTGTAGTTGTTGTAGTTCTCACCCAGGAAGATCGAGGTTATGCCTGGGAGGAAGGGATTAAGGTTGTCGGTCCGGAAATCCTTCTTGTGCCACGTCTCGAGAGCATAGCCGAGCGTGGCGGTCCAGACTTTGTCAAAGTGATACGTCACCCCCATGTCGAGGCGGAGCAACTCGTCCTCGAACGCGGGGAACCGCAGCGCGCGCGCCTGGTTGTTCTGCCCAGGGGTCCCTCCCGCGGGCGGCGGATTCGTATTCCGCGTCTTGATCGTGCCGACCGCCGTTGCGTAGCTCATTCCCAAGTTGAAATCCAGCTTCTGCGGAATCACGATGGCATCGAGCCTGAGATTGTACGTGTCGGTCGCGTCGGCATTGTCCGACAGCCACTCGTAGGTGACGTTTGCCGGAAACGTTCCCGGGAAGATTGCGTTCTGTTTCTGTTGCGTGAAGCTCCAGTCGTGCACGTAGCCAGCCGAGAGCGTGACCCGCTCCGTCGGCCTATACGAAATATTGATGCCCGCCGCCCAGTCGGTGCCCCGCTGGACGCCCAGCGGCGAATCGATGTATTCGTCGCCGCGCCAGGACCCGGTCACCCCCACGGAGAGACTGTCGATGGGCGAGACCTGCGTGAGCAGGTTGATTTCCTGGCGATTACGCTCGGCCAGGTCGATCTTCCGCTCGAGCGGCGACTGGTCCGTGGCGATGTGGGTCGGGGTCGGATTGTAGTTCGAGTTCCGCTTGAAGGATAGCCGGTACTCCAGCCGGTTGAGGAGCCAGTCGGTGGGGTTCACTTCCAGGACCGCCTTGCCGAAGGGCTCGTCGCTGTGATAGACGTTCCGCGTCGAATTCCGGTCCCACCCCTGCCAGCCCACGCCGAGCGTCGTGGATGCCCAGTGGCCCAAGCGCCAGCGAGTGTCGAACTCGGCATCCTGCTTCGTGAAGTCTATGCGCTTTGCCTGGCGCGGCGGCCCGCCCGGATTGGCGCCACCGGCGTCACAGTACAGGCGGCTGTCGCTCTCGACGCCGCACGGAAAGATCGGAGCGTTGCTCATGTCGTGCAGGTCGAAGATCCTGTACTTGAAGGTCAGGGTGAGCGGCG
>Ga0137390_10004590_pt1 | contig 11523 bp, 6 predicted proteins | sample 15con2h24AmetaG_FD_104937 | JGI IMG/M metagenome (GOLD analysis project Ga0137390, IMG submission 104937) | Vadose zone soil microbial communities from Angelo Coast Range Reserve, California, USA - 15con2h2.4A metaG | ecosystem: Environmental > Terrestrial > Soil > Vadose zone > Saprolite... | reverse complement strand
CGGGGACGACGAGACTCGAACTCGCGACCTCTGCCGTGACAGGGCAGCGTTCTAACCAACTGAACTACGTCCCCAACCGTGGAATCAACAACTTACCGTAAAAGCTTGCAAATAAGGCGTTTGCAAGGTTTGGATACAACGCACTCTTCGTTTGCGGCGCCTGCAGTGGCGGCTGGTCCTGCCTGAACCGCCAATGAACCGCTAATAAAAATTTGTGCGTTCACGCAAACTCATACTAACACAGATACGTTGCAAGACGCGAGGCAGAGTCCGATGAACCTCGACGAATCCCGGTCGCGAACGACGCGACAATATCGCGTAGCTTGAGGAGAATGTGCAGATCGCGCGGGGATTTTACGCTCTCTCAGCCGCAAATGGCCGCGCTCAACGATTGCGGCACCACTCGCGAAACAGTCGCGGTTCCGGAATTTTGCCTCAACGGGCCAGAATCATTGTGGCAAGAATTGCCACCCCAGTTCTCCTCTAGAGATTTGAACCACCGTTTGCTACTTGGCCTGCGAGCAAAAAGAATGGCCCGTTTCCGCGAGCGGTGGTTGACAAGAATCACTTTCTTGCGTCCGTTTCGAATGATCTCATTCCAGTGGGGCATGAATCTCGACGTAGTCGAGAGGCGCGTGTTCTTCCCTGTCTGGAATCCCTGCGATTCGAATGTCGTCTCCCGGGCGTAACGCCAACCCGCGAATGCGCCGTCGCGTCGAAGAATCGCCTCCAATTTTTGTAGCGGGAAGGGTGTCGTTTGCCATCCATTCATCCACTACCTGATCGCCCACGAAGACTTGAAAACTCGACACGCCGTTGTTTTGATCGAAGTACACAACATCTATGTCGTACCACCCCGCGTTACGCGCAAACCGAAAGGAAGCGGTGCATCTTCGTGGCTGCACACACTCGATTGCTTTGCCGCCGGAAGCGTTTTCCCAGGGAACGACATTCACAATCGAGTAGCCTTGAAGCTGCATGGCTTCAGCTTCGAGGCGATCTGGATAATTTCCGACGCGGTGGTGCGCGTCTGGTATGCCGGAGGCGCGAAAGAACCAATTGCAGACGGCATCCCGCCACACAATGGCGTGCCCCGCCTGGTATTGAAGCCGCGCCAAAATATCAGAGTAGCGCTGCTCATCGATGCGGCCCCTCAGCAATTTCCAGTGATGGACGTTGTCCGCAGCGCGTTCCGCGCCTTCGTAATGTGAGTCGTAAATGTGTTGAATCACAGTTGTGCCGGATTTCAGCACGTGGGTGTAGGGTGCGTGGTGAAAGAAAAGCAGCAATTCGTCAGGAGTGCATTGCAAAGACTCGTATAGCTTGGCAATTGGCGGAGGATATTGTCCGACATAGCCCGTTCCCGTGGCCACGGTGCGATCCATGCCGACCCCGTCATGGTCAGCGTGGTGCCATTGGCCCCAGCCATTGCGCTCGGACGATTCCACTCCCGGTCCGTAGTGACTTCCGAGAATGTCTGTCAAGGTTTGCAAGCCAAGTGGACCGGTGTAGCTTTCATAGACCGTCCATGAATCAACTTGCATTTCAGAAAGAGTACTTACGACGGCCGGATCGTTGCCAAAAGTCAGCCGAGTCCATTCGTCGGCGATGGCTCTCGGACTCAGATCGGGATTCCACGCCAGACGCCCGAATCCGTAGAGATTGGCCATCGCCAGCGGGTGGCCGAGCCAACTCTCGTCCATGCCGACATTGGCTACGCCGACGAATCCGCCCATCGGACGGTGAAACGTCTTACCGGAGACAATATCTTTTACCGACGCGCCATCGCGGTCCAACTGGAAGTTGAAGTCAAGCACCTCTCTCCACATCGATGGAAGAGAGCATAAGTGCCGCTGCTGCCCGGTGTATTCCTGTGTGATTTGCAGCTCCATCGCCACATTCGTATGTTGCAACCCGCCAAAGAGCGGAGAAACAGGTTCGCGGACCTGAAAATCAATTGGCCCGTGTTTGATCTGAATTATGACGTTGTCGTCGAACTTACCATCGAGAGGATGAAATATATCGTATGCGGCTCTCGCGCGGTCACTCTTAGGATCTTGCCAGTTGAGGTGATGGTCGTATACAAACGCGCGATAGAAAACAACGCCGCCGTGAGGTTTGAGCGCGCGTGCAATCACGTTGGCGGCGTCCGCCGGCGTCCTGCCGTAAGTAGACGGGCCGGGCCGGCCTTCGGAGTCCGCTTTGACAACAAATCCGCCGAAGTCTGGAATTCGACGATAAATGCTGTCTACTTTCTTGCGCCACCATTGGGTGAGACGAGGGTCCAGCGGATCAAACGTGTCCAGCCGCCCGATGACCTTGGGACTGCTCAAATCAATAGATACTGCGATTCGAATGCCCCACTCGCGGAATGCATCCGCGACGCGAGCCAGTTGCGGCAGAAAATCTTCTTCAAGAAGGCGGGGATCAGCGTTGACATTATTGATGGCGCAGCCGTTGATCCCAATCGAAGCGAGCAAGCGCGCGTACTCGCGTACAGGCGTCAAGTCAGTGAGGACCTTCCCATCCTCGAAAAAGATCGAGCGCCCACCGTATCCGCGTTCGATTCCACCATCGAGATTGTCCCATTGGTCCACCCAGCGAAGCGGAGCGTAGGGCTGTTGGACTTCGTTCAAGTCGGACAAATCCGCGATTTGAGCAATCTTGCTCAGCAATGCGAACACGCCATACAAGACGCCGCGGTCAGTCGTTGCTGTAACAATAAGACACTGAAATCCGCGCAAATTTTCGGTCGTCAGCCAAAAACCTTCTTCGCCCAAGGAACTGCGAGCGCTAAATCCAGGCACGAGGGCCTGAATCGACACGATCGTTCCCAAAACAATGGCCTTCTCCCGAGGCAGCTCCTTCTTGGCGCGGAGCGTCTTTTCAAGCATGCCTCTGGCACCCCGAATCAGCTCCCTTTGCGCCGTGCCAAGCGTCGGTGAATCTCCCAGCACAACTACGGCCGCAGGAAACGACGCGTATTTTTCCCGCGCAGTTCGCTCGATGGGGGCATACCGCAACCAGGCATCGTGGGTCGATTCAGCAGCCAAGGGACACGCGTACACGGCCCCGGATAGCACACCCACACCAAGTAGCGCGCGCAGCCTTGGCATTTTCATCGCAAGCCAACGTTCGCTACAGTGAATGGCTTGAACAGCAGCAAAAGAGGCTAGGCCGCATGGAAAGGTCCTCGACGCGACAACAACGGTTTCGGGAAATCAATAGAAATGATCTTACCGTGTACGTTAACGGCTATGCTATAGTACCACATGCTTCTTGCGTTGCAAGGATTCAGAAGGTTCATTTGGAGGCGGCCTTGAAGCGTTTGTTTCCACTCGATGCGCTTATTGCGCCCGGCGTGTTTTAGGGGCATGGTTGGCGGAAATGCCTGTTGATTTGATCGAGGCGAAACTAACGGTGATCGGAAAATAGAACGCCTCGTTGGTCGGATGCCTTCACAATCCACCCGTGCAGGCAGCATCAGCTATGCCAAAGTGGGGGTTTTTCCGAAGCGTGAATCGCTCCGACTGAGGTTTCGAGAACCTAAGGCATTGCGTGCGTCTGGTATGGCTAAGAAGAGAAGCGGAATCCACTTAATCGCCAAAATGGCGAACGTCTCCATTGGAACCGTGGATTGCGCCCTGCACGCGCGTGGAGGGATCAAGGAAACCACGCGCCAACGAATTCTTCAAGTTGCCCGGCAAATCAGCTATACCCCAAATCTGGCCGCTCGCGCTTTGTCGGTTGCCAAAGCCACCGCTCGAGTTGGAGTTTGCATGCCTCGGGAAATTCACTTTTTCTACGACCAGCTTTGGAGCGGAGTTCTGGAGGAGGCTCGCCGCGTCGGACAGCTGGGAATTCAGTTCGTGAATCGCCCCGTTCAAGCGCTCGGAGAGGAGGATACCGAGGCATTCAAGGAACTCGTGCAAAGCGGCGTCGACGGAATTATTCTCACCGCGGGGAATCCGAAACATCTTACTCCACTTATTGATGACGCGGAGGAAAAGGGTATCCGTGTAGTCTGCGTATCCACGGATGCCCCGGAAAGCCGCCGTTCAACGATCGTGTGCGTGGAACCATCATTGAACGGCAGTCTTGCCGGCGAGCTGATGGGCAAACTCGTTCCCGAAGCTTCCAAGGTTGCAGTTGTTGCGGGTATGCTCACCGCCGAAGATCACCGCAAGAAAACCGATGGCTTTTCGGAAACGTTTCCACGGCACTGCGCTGACGGAAAGATTATCAGCGTCATTGAAGGGCACGAAGATGAAGATGAAAGCTTCCAAAAGACGTTCGACCTTCTCCGTCGTGTTCCGAGCCTTGCGGGACTTTACGTGAACACCGTGAACTGTTTGCCCGTCTGCCGTGCGCTTGGAGCGCGGGGCCTCGCGGGAAGAGTAAAGCTGATCACCACAGACCTGTTCGCGGAAATGTCTCCGTACCTTCAGAATGGAACCATCACGGCCTCGATTTACCAGCAACCGCATCGGCAAGGTCAGATCGCCGTTAGGCTCATGGCCGACAACCTCACAAGCAAAATACATTTCCCTCCGGCCGTGCACCTGAGCCCAGGCTTCGTGATGTCGTCCAATTTGCATCTGTTCCGCGAAATGAAAGCGGCGGATTCCAAGCTCAATGAGCCGGACCTGAAGAGCGCCTAACTCTGTAGGTCAACTAACGTCAATGAGGCTTCTGATTCCGGGGTCGTCGGACGCGGAATCAGGGAAACCAGGCGAATTTTTGTGAAAGTCGGGACCTAATTCATTTTGTTGCAACGAAGCGCGGATTTAGATTGCGCGCTATGTTCAAAGCCGACAAAACACATCGGAGTTCAAATTGATGAGACAGCGTCTGTATCTTGTTTTGCAGCTTTTTGCCTTGTGGCTACTCATTCCTGGGGTCATCCGCGGGCAGTGGAATCCGCTGAACCCAGTCCTCTCGGTACAGCGGGAGGCCGACGGAGTGCAGGTGACGCTGCAAAATGGAACGCTGAAGCTGCGAGTTTGCTCGGATGCCATCATCCAAGTGCGCTATTCCCCGACGGCGACATTTTCGTCTCGTCCGGAGTTCGTAGTGATAAAGGACAATTGGCCGTCTGCGAAGTGGGAATTGCGGTCCTCCGAAGACGCCATTGTATTGAGCACTTCGCAGTTGAAAGTCGCCGTCGCGCGCAAGGACAGCAGCGTCACTTTCCAGGATTCTGACGGTAAGACGTTGTTTATGCAGAACGAAATTAGCATGACTCCGGCAGTGGTTAACGGCGAGCAAACGTATCACGCGGAACTTTATTCGAAACTTTGGGGTTCCTACGAGTCCTTTTACGGGCTGGGACAGCATCAGTCGGGCGTTTGGAATTACCGGGGCGAGGCCGTGGACATCTCGCAGGACAACACCAACATCAGCATTCCGTTCATTCTATCGAGCAACGGCTATGGAATCTTCTGGAACAACACGTCGCGCAGCCGCTTCAACAATCGCTTTTTGAACGCCCTTTATTTGAGCTCAGAAGTGGCGGATGTGCTGGACTATTATTTTCTTTATGGGCCGGAATTCGACAAGATCATCGGTGGATACAGAGATCTCACGGGCGCTCCCCCGATGTTCGGCAAATGGGCTTATGGATTCTGGCAATGCAAAAATAAATACAACACACAGGAGGAGCTGCTCGGCGTCGCGCGCAAATACCGGCAACTGCACATCCCCGCGGACAACATCGTGCAGGACTGGTTCTGGTGGTACACCATGGGTGAGCCGGTCTTTGACAAATCCCGCTATTCCGATCCTCCGGGAATGGTGGAAGAACTCCACAAGAACAAATTCCATTTGATGATTTCCTTCTGGCCTTATTTCCGTCCGGGCACGAAGACCTATGAAGACATGGACAAGCGGGGGTTTTTCATCGATAAGACGAAGGTGGGCGCTTTTCATCCGGCGCAAATGGGTTTGTACGACGCGTTCAATCCAGAGGCGCGAAAGTATTACTGGAACTTGATGGATCAGGCGCTCTTCAAGATCGGGGTCGACGCCTGGTGGCTGGATACCACCGAACCGGAAACCGAGGATCGTGAAACCAACATCCTCGTGACGAATAAGACCTACCTCGGAAATGGCGCGAGATACGCAAACATGTTCCCGTTGATGACGACGAGCGCTGTTTATCAGGGCCAGCGCAACGCATCCGATAAGAAGCGTGTTTTCATTCTTTCGCGTTCGGCGTTCGCGGGCGCGCAGCGCAACGCGGCAGCAGTATGGTCGGGCGATGTGAATTCGGACTGGGTATTTTTCCGGAAACAAATACCGGCTGGATTGAATTATTCCATTTCCGGCCTGCCCTACTGGACCACGGACATTGGCGGATTTGTTTCAGGCAACCCAGACGATCCGCAATACCGCGAGCTGTTCATCCGCTGGTTTCAATTCGGCGCGTTCAATCCGTTGCTGCGAGTGCATGGAACGCGTTCCACGAACCAGAACGAATTGTGGTCGTATGGTTCGGAGGCGCAGAAAATCCTCGTGAGTTTTGACACCCTTCGCTACCGCTTGTTGCCGTACATTTATTCTCTCGCGTGGATGACCACCAGCCAGGGCTACACGCCCATGCGCGGCTTGGTCATGGATTTCCGCGGCGATGCGCGCACCGCGAGCATTGGGGACCAATTCATGTTTGGCCCGGCTTTCCTGGTGAATCCGGTCACCGAGCCCGGCGCCGATACGAGACGCGTGTACCTGCCAAAGGCGAAATGGTATGACTTTTGGACTGGAACTTCGGTGAACGGTCCACACACCGTCGATGCCTCTGCGCCAATCGAGAAGCTCCCGCTTTTTGTGCGCGCGGGGTCGATCGTTCCGATGGGGCCGGAGAAAGAATGGTCCACGGAAAAGCCGGAAGATCCGATGGAATTGCGCATCTATCGCGGGGCGAACGGTGATTTCACGCTATACGAGGACGAGAACGATGGCTACAAGTATGAAAAGGGCGCTTACGCCACAATTCCGTTCCATTGGGACGAAATGAAACAGACTTTGACTATCGACGAACGCAAAGGAGACTTTCCTGGAATGCTGGCTGAGCGCAGCTTTCAAATTGTTTTCGTCAGCGAGAACCATGGAGCCGGTATCATGCCCGACGGCAAACCCGACAAAGTCGTGCATTATGCCGGCAAGCAAATTACCGTCACGCCGTAGAATCTTGTTATCAAGGACGCCCACATGCAGCCGCTTCGTTTGATCGGGACAATGATGATCCTTCTGTCAGGGCTTCTGTTTGTTTCCGCGCAGATGAAATCCCAGGACCAAAAGTCTCTGCCGACGCAAATCCCCCAACATGACGCAATCCTAGTGGGAACGGCCTGGTATCCGGAACAATGGCCCGAGGCGCGCTGGGAAGAAGACTTGCGGCTGATGGAAGCCGCGAAGATCAAAGTTGTCAGGGTCGCGGAATTCAGTTGGAGCAAGCTGGAGCCTTCGGAAGGACACTACGATTTGGATTGGCTCGATCGCGCCATCGCAGCAGCCGCGAAGCACCATATCGTGAGCGTCCTCGGAACTCCAACGGCAACTCCGCCCGCCTGGCTCACCCAGAAGTATCCTGAGACACTCCGCGTTGAACCTGATGGACGCCGGGTCACACACGGCAACAGGGCTCATGCTTCCCCGGGTTCGCCAGCCTACCTTGAGTTTTGTCGCAAGATTGTTGAGCAAATGGCCAGGCGTTTCGCCAACAACCCAAACGTCGTGGGCTGGCAGATTGACAATGAATATGGCTACGCGCTCATGTCGTACGATGGCGTCACGCAAAAGAAATTTCAGGAGTGGCTGCAAGCAAAGTACAAGTCCCTAGAAAACTTGAATGCGCTGTGGACCACGGCGTATTGGAGCCAGATCTACGACAATTGGACTGAAATTCCGATTCCGGTGGGCGGACACAATCCCGGTTTGATGCTCGAATGGAAACGGTTCGTCACGCAGACCTGGAGCGATTATCAGATGAACCAGATCGTCGTCATCCGGCAACTCGCGGCGCCGCGCCAGTTCATCACTGGAAATCTCATGGGCTTCTTTGACGGGTTCGACCACTACGTCATCACTGAGCCTCTGACCTTTGCATCCTGGGACGATTATGTGGGTAGCGGCCATCTCGATCCGGACTTCAGCGGTTTGACCCACGATCTGACGCGCGGCTTCAAACGAGAAAACTTTTGGGTGATGGAAACGCAGCCCGGCGCGGTGAATTGGGCGGGAATCAACAATTTTCTCAACAAAGGAGAAGTGCGCGCGATGGCCTGGCAAGCCATCGCTCATGGGGCGGACGAAGTGGGCTACTGGCAATGGCGCAGCGCATTGAACGGCCAGGAGCAATATCACGGAACTCTGCTGGGAGCGGACGGAACGCCGGTGCCTATCTATAAGGAAGTGAGTCAGCTCGGCCAGGAATTCTCAAAGGTTCAGGAAGCTTTTCGTGGCACGACAGTGCGATCGGAAGTTGCCCTGCTGTATTCCTACGACAGCCACTGGGCCATTCAATTTCAGAAGCACACGCAGAAATACGACGACATCGGGCTGCTGAAAAGCTATTACCGCGCCTTGCGAAAACTGTCGCAATCCGTAGATGTGATCAGCGCGAAGGCGCCACTCGACGGATACAAATTGGTGGTTGCCCCAAATCTCAACGTGCTTCCAAAAGATGTGGGCGAAAATTTGCTGCGCTACGTGCGCAGCGGCGGGCACTTGGTGTTAGGACCTCGCAGCGGGCTTAAGGATGAGCACAATGAATTGCTGACGCAGCGGCAACCGGGATACCTGGCGGATGCCTTGGGCGGCCGTGTGGAACAGTACTATGCGCTGGAACGGGATTTCGGTGTGTCCGGCAACTGGGGCGCCGGCCAAGCCAGCATCTGGGCTGAGCAATTGAGTGCGCGCGACGCAGACACACAGATTCTGATGCGGTATGGAAAAAGCAATGGATGGTTGGACGACCAGCCGGCGGCCATCTCACGCGCTTACGGCAAGGGAAAGATTACCTACATCGGCGCAATTCTCGACGAGAAGCTCATGAAAACTGCGGCGGAGTGGATGGTGAAAGAAAGCGGAGTTGGGCCAGCCTTCGCATCCGTTCCAGATGGGGTCGAAATCTCCGAGCGGAGTGGCGTAGGCAAGAGTGTCTTCGTGCTGATCAATTTTGCGCCAGAGAGTCAAAAGGTTGATCTGGGAAAAAGGATGAGGATGCTGTTGAGCGATCGGCAGGGGGATTCCGTGGAACTCGCTCCGTATGGTGTGGAGGTTCTGCAGGCCCCCTAGGTTAGGATTCGAGGCAAAGCTGCGACAAGCGAATAAGCGATTCCGTTGTTGGGGCGCATGTCGATGGCGTGCGAAAGAAAAAAGACAGTTTTCTGAATGAAAAAGACGAGAAACCGGGGCCCGTTTTTTTCGCGCTGCAGATGATTCATCGGCTGACCTACATCAATGTGCCCATCGTCGAAGCGAAGAGCAGCAACAGCCTTTTACCCGTGCACGCCCTGTTACGCGGCGATGGAAGTCTTGGGCTCATGCTGATCAATCTGGATTCAAAAAATACGGCCACGGTCAAGATCAAGATCAACGGTGGCGCGTTCGCCGCCGATGGAACCCGCTTCGATTTCGACCCTGCGAAACCTCCCGATGGATATGTGACCAAAGGCGGTCCGGCAAACGGACTGGGTAATGAGTTCAGCGTCCAAATCCCGCCGCGGTCCATTACCGACATCGCTATACCCAAAGCGCATTGAGAGTCGGCCTGGAAGAACGAGAGTAGCCTGAGAAGTCATCCCGGTTCTCGCGTTTTTGGTTTGTTAGAATATTGCCTTCCATGCGCCATGCCGCGATTGTTGCCACGCTTGTGCTGCTTCTAGCTTGCATTACTTTGCTGCAGAGCCGCGCTTCGCAGCCGGAAACACGATTTAAGGATATTTCCAAAGAAGCGGGCCTGACCGTCTCGCACATTTCTTCCGCAGATAAAAAGTACATCATCGAATCAACCAGCGGAGGTGTGGCGTTTATTGACTGCGACAATGATGGAAAACTGGACATCGTGACGGTGAACGGCTCCTCGGTGGACCGCTTCCGCAACGGTGGAGATCCCATGGTCACCCTCTATCATCAAGACGAAAATCTGAAATTTACCGACATCACCAAGGCCGCGGGACTTACGCGCAAGGGCTGGGGAATGGGAGTGGCGGTCGCGGACTTTGACAATGATGGCTGGCAAGACTTGTTCGTAACGGGTTTTGACGGCAGCGTTTTGTACCGCAACCTAGGCCATTGTAAGTTCGAGGATGTAACCGAGAAAGCGGGCGTAAGCGTCGACGGTTTTACGACCGGAGCTGCCTGGGCTGATTTCGATCGTGATGGCAATGTGGATCTGTTTGTGCCCCGCTACGTGCACGTGGACATCAACCACCTGCCGGAATTCGGAAGCAACGACAAATACTGCAGTTTTATGGGAGTTCGCGTGCAGTGCGGCCCCTGGGGAATGCCCGGAGAAAGCGACCGGCTCTTCCGCAATCGGGGAGATGGAACATTCGAAGAAGTTTCAAAGAAGGCCGGTGTGGATGATCCCAACAAGTATTTTGGAATGCAGGGGATTTGGGCCGACTATGACAATGATGGCTGGCCGGACTTGTACGTAGCGAACGATTCCGGGCCGAACTATCTCTATCACAACAAACACGACGGTACGTTCGAAGACGTGAGCATGATTTCCGGGACGGCTCTGAGCGGGCAGGGCCGTGAGCAGGGCTCGATGGGTGTGGATTGGGGCGACATCGATCACGACGGCCGGCTGGATTTGTTTGTGACCACGTTCACGCAAGAACCGAAGACATTGTATTGGAACCGCGGCGCAGAAGGATTCGACGACATCAGCGGAACGGCCGGCTTGGCGTTGCCGACCGCCCCGTACGTCGGGTGGGGCACCGCCTTGTTTGACGCGGACAACGACGGTTGGGTGGACATCATCGTCGCGAACGGCCATGTGTATCCCCAGATGGACCAGGTGCGGATGGGCGTCCCTTACAGGCAGCCGCTGCTGCTCTTTCGCAACAAACGCGACCGGACGTTTCAAAACATTTCCGCGGAGTCGGGTCTCGAATCGTTGCCGCTGAAATCGCGGCGTGGTCTGGCCATCGGTGATGTGAACAACGATGGGAAGCTGGACGTCTTGCTTCTGAACGTCGGCGAGCCACCGACGTTATTGCTGAACGTGACGCAGACTGGAAACCATGCGGCGCTGTTCCGGCTGACGGGGACGAAAAGCAATCGTGCCGCGATTGGCGCGCGGGTCACGGTCCGTTGTGGACAGTTGATGCAGTTCAACGAGGTTCGTGGCGGTTCTAGTTACATGTCACAGAACGACCTGCGGCTGCATTTCGGCCTTGGCGAACACGATGTTATGAACACGGTGGAGATTCAATGGCCAAGTAGAAAGAAGGACCTCTTCTCTCACTTGCCGGCCGACTTCATCTATACGATCGATGAAGACAAGGGAGT
>Ga0137390_10004584_pt1 | contig 11527 bp, 8 predicted proteins | sample 15con2h24AmetaG_FD_104937 | JGI IMG/M metagenome (GOLD analysis project Ga0137390, IMG submission 104937) | Vadose zone soil microbial communities from Angelo Coast Range Reserve, California, USA - 15con2h2.4A metaG | ecosystem: Environmental > Terrestrial > Soil > Vadose zone > Saprolite... | reverse complement strand
CGCCGCCGATTTTCTCGTCTGCCCGTCGCGTCACGAGCCGCTCGGCAATGTCGTCATCGAGGCCTGGGCGGCAAGCCGCGCCGTCGCCGCCGCCGCTTCCGCCGGACCGTGCGAGTTGATCGCCGATGGCGAGAGCGGTCTTCTCGCGCCGGTCGAGGACGCCGCTGCGCTCGCCGCCGCGATGGCGCGGCTGAGCGCCGACCCGGCATTGCGCGCCCGCCTCGCCGCCAATGGCCGCGCCGCGTACGAGGCGCAGTTCACCGCGACCGCCGTGGTCCGCCGCTATCAGGATTTCTTTGCCGCGGTGGCGCGCTGATGTGCGGCATCGCCGGGGTGATGACGCTGAAGGGCGATGCGCCGTCGATGACGGTGCTTCAGGCGATGGGTACGGCGCTGCGCCATCGCGGCCCCGACGGCAACGGGCACTACCGCTCGGGCGATGTCGGGATTGTCCAGACGCGGCTCGCCATCATCGATCTGCAGACCGGCGACCAGCCGCTCTATGAGCCGGGCGGCGCCGCGCTCGTCGCCAATGCCGAGATCTACAACTACATCGAGCTGCGCGCCGAGCTGGAAGGCGCGCAAGGGAGCGCCGCCTTCGCGACCTCGTCGGATTGCGAGCCGCCGCTTCATCTCTATCGCCGTCATGGGCTCGGCTTCACCGCGCATCTGCGCGGCATGTATGCGATCGCCCTGCACGATCCCTCGGCGGGACGACTGGTGCTGGCGCGCGATCCCTTCGGCATCAAGCCGCTCTACTATGCCGAGACGACGGCGGGCTTCGCCTTTGCCTCGGAGCCCGGCGCGCTGGTCGCCGCCGGGCTCGTCAACGCCCAGCTCGTCCGCCAGGTACGCAACGAGTTGATGCAGATCCAGTTCACCACCGGGCGCGAGACCATCTTTGCCGGCATCCAGCGCCTGCTTCCGGGCGAGACCGTGGTCGTCGCGCGCGGCCGCATCGTCGAGCGCCTGCGCCGCGACGCGCTGCCGTCCGGCGGGCCGCTGCCGCTCGACGAGCCGGCCGGGTTGGCGCGCCTCGATGCGGTCCTCGAAGACAGCGTCCGGCTGCACCAGCGCGCCGACGTGCCCTATGGCATGTTCCTCTCCGGCGGCATCGACAGCTCGGCGGTGCTGGCGATGATGGCGCGGCTCAACGACAAGCCGGTGCGCGCCTTCACCGCCGGGTTCTCCAACACCGACGTGTTCGACGAGCGCCAGCACGCGCGCGCCGTCGCCGCCGCGGTCGGCGCCGAGCATGTCGAGGTCGAGTTCGGCGAGGTCGACTTCTGGCGCCTCTTGCCCGAGATCGTCGCGGCGGTCGACGATCCGATCGCCGATTACGCCATACTGCCGACCTACAAGCTGGCCCACACGGCGCGCGAAAGCGGGCTCAAGGTAATCCTTTCCGGCGAGGGGGGCGACGAGCTCTTCGCGGGCTATGGGCGCTATCGCGCCGTGATGCGGCCGTGGTGGGCGGGCGGCAAGCTGGCGCGCGGCCGCGGCAGTCTTGACGGGCTCGGCATCCTGCGCGGCGATCTCGCCGGCTGGCGCGACGGCGTCGCCGCGGCCGAGGTGCGCGCCGGCTCGGCCGGACGCACGCGGCTGCAGATCGCGCAGGCGACCGATTGCGCCGACTGGCTGCCCAACGACCTTCTCGTCAAGCTCGATCGCTGCCTGATGGCGCATGGCGTCGAGGGCCGCACGCCGTTTCTCGACGCAAAAGTCGCCGAATTCGCCTTCCGCCTGCCTGACGATCTCAAGGTCAGGAAGGGGCTTGGCAAATGGTTGTTGCGGCGCTGGCTCGCCGACGCGATGCCGCAGGCGCAAGCCTTCGCCCGCAAGCGCGGTTTCGCGGTTCCCGTCATCGAATGGGTAGCGCGGCGCGGCGCCGCGCTGGGGCCGCTGGTTGCCGCGCAGCCGGGGATTCGCGAGATCTGCCTGCCGGATGCGGTCGAAAAGCTGTTTGCGAATGCCGCGGGCAAGCGCCCCGGTTTTGCCGCGTGGACGCTGCTCTTCTACGCGCTATGGCATCGCCATCACATCCTGCGCCTGTCGCCGGCGCCCGACGTCTTTACCGCCTTGGCGATCATCCACTGACCGACTGGCGCCCGGCCACCGGAACAATCACTGCGCAACTTGGCGTTATCATCGCAGCGGCCTTCTTCGAAGCTTGAAGATGTCGGCAAGCACCTCTCGGTGTCGCGGTCGAGGTAGCCCATGAGCGGCGCGGACATTCTCTTCGTCGAAGACGACCAGGAAATTCTCGATCTCTGGATCCCGGTGCTTCGACAAGCGGGCTACGAGGCAACGCCGGCGGTCAACGCCGACATCGCCGTCATTCTGCTCGAGCAAGGCCTGCCATTCCGGCTGCTCATCACCGACGTCGTTCTGCCCGGCCGGCTCGACGGTTTCGCGCTGGCACGCCACGCCAAGGAACTCCGTCCACAGATCGAGATCATTTACGCGACCGGATTTCCGCTCGTCGCCGGCATAAGGTCGCGCGGCGCGCCGTGGGGGAGGACGCTGGTGAAACCCTATGGGCGCGCCGACCTCCTCAAGGTGGTCGAATCCGTCCTGGTCTCGCCAGCGTAGCCGGAAGCTAATCGATGCCATTCAATCAGCGCGGAAACGGGTTCGCGCTTTTGCACCAATTTGGGGGCTATCAGGGTGGTGACGACACCCTTTAAAATAATTTTGTTCGAGCGGTGAACAAAATCGCCTCATTGTGGAACCGAGGGCATCGGCACCTGGCGGAAAAAATATGCAGGATCCTCATCGTCGAGGATCGACCGGAAATTCAGGACCTCTTGGCTGAGGTATTCGCGGATCAAGGGTTCCGGTTCGCGGTCGTCGCCAACGCTGCGGCAATGCGACAGGCGCTGGCGACGGAGGACGTCGATGTTGCCGTCATCGACGTCGTGTTGCCGGGCGCCAAGGACGGCGTTGCACTGGCCAAGGAAGTCGCCGATCAGGGCGTCGGGGTGATTCTCGTCACCGGAAGTCACGACCATTTCGAGGCCGTCGAAAAAAGCGGTCATCGCTATCTGTTCAAGCCCTTCAGGATCGAGTCGCTTCTCAGCCTGGCCGATGAATTGCTGCGCGAGAGCAAGGTCAGGTGCCGGGTCAAGAATCGCCAATACGGAACTTAATCCCACAAGTGGAAGCTTCGCATTGGACGCGCGGCGCGCAGCCGACTGGCGCCCCTGATCGACATGCTCTCAACCAGCAGTTCCGCATCGCGGCGAGCGACCTCGCGCAATGAGAGGATGGCCCGCGAAGGGTCTTCCGATCGCACCGCAAACGCAGTGACAACCGACGCCAAGCTTCAGCAAAAAATCCAATGGGGACTTGGTCTTGGCACTTGCCTCTTTAGGCTCACAACAGGCCGCGCCGATTCGCTTATCGTGCGCCGCACCATGACAAGAAAAAGGGGGCCCAAGACGTGGCTGATGATCTCGAACAGCTGATTAGAGCCGTCTACAACAGCGGCACGGCAAACGGGCGGGACGAGCCCGTCGCTTTCGCGCGCGCCGTACAAATGCTGCTCGCGCGTCGACCACTCCTCTCGCACGAACAGGCGCGAGCGGAGGTAGCCACCATCCTCGCCATGGAGTTGACGCGATCCAACTGATGAGGACGGATCGCCGAGACTGGCGATGCCGCATCCTCAGTCGTCGACCGTCCAGGCGATTTCTTCTCCCGCGAGGAAGGGCACGATGGCGCTGCCGCCCGCATCGACCCGCGGTGGAATGCGCCAAGCCGAGCGGCGCAGGGTGATGCGCCGCTCATTCGGCGGCAAGCCATAGAAACGCGGACCGTTGAGAGCGGCGAAGGCTTCGAGACGATCGAGCGCCTCCTCCTCGGCGAAGACCTGCGCATAAATCTCCAGGGCCGCCGGCGCCGTGAAGATGCCGGCGCAGCCGCACGCGCTTTCCTTGTCTGAGGCAGGGTGTGGCGCCGAATCGGTGCCGAGGAAGAATTTCGGGCTGCCCGATGTGGCGGCGCGGCGCAGCGCCTGGCGGTGCTTCTCGCGCTTGGCGATCGGCAGGCAGTACATGTGCGGGCGCAGGCCGCCGACGAAGAGGGCGTTGCGGTTGATGACGAGGTGGTGGGCGGTGATCGTCGCCGCGATCGTCGGCCCGGCCTCGCCGACGAAGGTAACGGCCTCCGCCGTCGTCACGTGCTCGAGAACGATCTTGAGCGCGGGCAGGCGGCGATGGAGCGGCGCCAGCACCCGCTCGATGAACACCGCCTCGCGGTCGAAGACGTCGACATCGGCGTCGGTGACCTCGCCATGGACGAGCAGCGGCAGGCCGAGCGATTCCATGCGCTCGAGCGCGCCGTATGTCTTTGCGATATCGGTGACGCCGTGCGCCGAGTTGGTGGTTGCCTTCGCGGGGTAGAGCTTGACCGCGGCGAAGACGCCGGCGCCGACGCCGCGCTCGAGCTCGTCGGGATCGGTCGTGTCCGTGAGATAGCAAGTCATCAGCGGGGTGAAGTCGGCGCCGCTCGGCAGCGCCTCGATGATGCGTCCGCGATAGGCGACGGCGCTGGCGACATCGGTCACCGGCAGCGTCAGGTTGGGCATGATGACGGCGCGGGCGAACCGACGCGTCGTGAAAGGCAACACGGCCGCCAGGATGGCGCCGTCGCGCAGATGCAGGTGCCAATCGTCGGGGCGGCGCAGGGTCAGGCTTTGCAACATGACCTCAAGCATACCGGGCCGGGGCGAAAAGGCGAGCGCCGCGCTGACGGGATCTGATGTCAGTCGATCTTCCCTCTCCTGCACCGCGGGAGAGGGTGCCGCGCAAAGCGCGGCGGGTGAGGGTTTACTGGTCGCAAAGCGCCGCCGAGAAATGCCGCGAAGACGTCGTCCGGCGATTTCTGAATCTGGGCGCCACCCTCACCCTCCCATTGCTTTGCCCCTTCGACAAGCTCAGGAGGGTCCCTCCCTCTCCCGCATTGCGGGAGAGGGACTTGCATGCCGCCTTTGGCGCCATTATAGCGCCGCCGTGATGTTTACTTTCGGCACTCGACCAGAACGACGATTTCCTTCGCCACGTCGCCGATCTCGGCGGCCTTGAGCTCGCTCGCCGCCACCGCGCTGTCGTAGTCGACATTGTGCGCGTCGAGGAAGTTGCGCGCGATGGTCGCGCGCAGGGCCATGCCGGCGCGTTGGACGGTGTCGACGCCGGGCTTGCCCGGTGCGCCTTCCCCGAGAATGCCGATGACGTGGCCGGTCGTGTCGAAGACCGGGGCGCCGCCGCTCTCGGCGCTGATCGGCGCGCTGATCTTCAAGACGCCATTGTCGTCGCGTCCGCCCGAGAGGGCATTGACCACCCCGGTGCTCAGGTAGAAGTCCGACGATCCCTCATCGCCGAGCGACAGCCCGGTGACGACGATGCCCTCGCCATGACGCGGTCCCCGTCCGTCGCGGAAGCTCGCGGCGACGCCGGGCGCCGCTTTCATGCGGAGCAGCGCGAGGTCGTTGCGCGAATCGGAGGCGATGACGGACACCGCGTCGCTTTCGGAGGCAATCGATCGCACCAGGATCTCCTTGCATGCCGCGACCAGGTGGTAGCTGGTGATGACGAAGCCGGATTTGCTGACGATGAAGCCGGTGCCGGCGGTGCGGTGCACCGCCAGGATGCCGGGCGACGCGGCGACCGCGCTCGCAGTCGGCGGCGCGGCCTTGCGCGAGACCGAGAGGACGGCGGCGCTCAGCCGCTGTAGCAGCTTGTCGGAGACCTCGCCGTCTTGCCGCATATCGTTTCGCTTCTCGAAGCTGCGCACGGCGTCGCGCAGCTTGGCGCCCGGCTGCCCGTCGACGGGGCCGGGGTCGTAATCGAGCGCGGCAAGCAGCGTCTGCGCCGTCTTGATCGCTTCGGGCGAAGATGGGGCCGCAACCGGCGCGCGGGGTGCCTCACGCGACGCCACGCGAGTCGGTGGCGTGACCGGCGGCGGCGTCACATAAAGCTCGGCCCTGGCGGCGGCCCGCTCGGCGTCGAGATCGGTGAGCGGCTTGCGGTCGACCGGCGTGACCGGCTGGGCCGGCGGGGCTGGATCGGCATCCATCGCCTTGTCCGCCATGCCGGAGCGATCGGGTACCGAGCCACCGGGCGGTGTCGGTGCTAGGGCCGACATCCTCGCCGAGCCTCTCGGGCGCGGCACGGCGACCGGCGGTGCGGCCGCCGGTGGGCTCGGCGGCGTCGGATTGTCGCCGGCGGAGGCCGGCGCCGAAGCCAGCTTGACCGGGTCCTCCGCGGCGGGGCTGCTCGCTTCCGCCACGGTTGGCTCGCTGTCGGCGCATTGATATTGCCGCCGCTCGACCAGGGCGCGCTCCTTGATGACGCCGCTGACCTTGGGGAACTGGCGGTCGAGGCGAACGAGCGCGTCGCAGGCGTGATTGGTCTCTCCCGCCCGGCCGAGCGCGATGCCGAGCTTCAACAGGGTTTGCGGCGCGACGTCGCTCTGCGGGTATTTTTCTACGCCGATGCCATAGGCGATGGCGGCGTGCGCGTAATCGTTGCGCCCGTAAAACGTTTCGCCGAGGAAATATTGCGCGTTGCCCGCCAGGGGATGGTCCGGATACTGACTGAGGAAATTGCGCCAGGCGGCTTCCGCCAGGCCGAAGCTTCCGGCCCGCGTCAGACCGAAAGCCATCTCGTAATTCGACAGCGCGGCGTCGCCGGTCGCCGCGCGACCCTCGATGCTCACCGTCGAGAGGATGAGAAATCCCGTCAGCACCAATCGCTTCATGGCGGCCCCCTCCGGAGATAACGTCCAGCGGAAATTTCTTTCAATTGCAGGTTGCCACGGAAAACGGCAATAATAAATAGAATTCGCGGCGGGTGTCGGGCCGAATCGGAAATAAACCTCGTGGGGATGCCTTTATTCTAGTCTTGCTTCGAGGCGGCCAAGTCTTTTCACCCGGCCGGCGAAAGTCATGGCGGGAACCCGCGTTTCGCGTTATTTCTGAAGGCGGTTGGCGCATGCAAAAAGTTCGGGCGATGAGGCACTTGGCTCTGGCGTCGGTGGCCGTCGCGGCCGCTCTGGCCGGCGACGCTCTGGCCGCGGCCTGCTATCTTCCGGCGGAAATCGAAGCGGATCAGGCGATCAAGCTGCGCGCCGAGCTCAAGGTCGTGGGCGAGGTCTGCAAGGATCCAAGCTTCGTGGCCTTCAGCGATCGCAATCAGGCGACGCTCGCCGCCTATGAGGAGATCGTGACCGAGCACCTCGCCCGGGCCGGTGCCGGATCCGATCTCGCCGCTTACCTCAAGGGCCTCGAGAAGGAGGCCATGGAGCACGCCGCGAAATCGCCGAGTTTCTGCGCCGATTCCTTCGATACCGTGGCGCTCGTCGGCGAGATGCGGCCGGCCGATTTGCACGCCTATGCGGCCTCCAAGGCCGAGATCGCGCGCCCGGATTACGCGATGTGTTCGACGCCGGTGCCGAGGGAAGCGACGCCGCGGAGCAAGCCGCCGATCGTGTCGGCGAGCATCTCGCCCGAGGCGCCGGCCGCCGCGCTGCCGTCGGCCTCGCCTCCTGCGGCGATGGTTCCGCCGCCGGCCGCCCCGTCATCCGCCCCCGCGGTCGCCTCGGCCGAACCGGCGCCCCCGGCGGCGGTGGACGAAGATGTTCGCCCCCTGCTCGGCGATGCGTCGCTCGCGCGAATGCTCAATCGCGCCGATCGCCGCCGGCTGATCGACACGACGCAGCGCGCGCTCGAGACCGGGCAGCCCGGTCAGGTGCTCGCCTGGCACGACCCGTGGCGGAGCGGCGGCGGCACGGTGGTGGCGGCGCCGGCATTCCAGAATGCGGGCAACCAATGGTGTCGCCGCTACGACCAGAGCATTCTCGTTGCCGGCGAGGTTCGGCGCGGCGGCGGGACAGCGTGTCGACGCCAGGGCGGGATCTGGGAGAACGAGCCTTAGGCCTCATCGGCGTCATCGGCGAAACGGACGCGTGAGAGCCTATGGAAGAACTCGAGCGGAGTTCCTGCCGACCCTGACAAGCCGGAAACGTGCACGTTCCTCGGGTTGACGCATATCCGCTGCCGCTCGAGCACGGGCCGCTTCCAACTCAGGCTGATCGGGCTGTCGCAGCTACGCGTTCATTTCCCCGGTCGAGCAAACGATCGATTTCGGCGATCAGTCTTGCCGCCCGGAAGGGTTTTTGGACTGCGGGTCCGAGCTCATGCTCGAGCGACTGCGCATTGGCCATTCCTGTCATGAAGAGGACGGGCAAATCGGGATGGCGCTGCCGGGCGCGGCGCGCCAACTCGGGGCCCACCATCCGCGGCATCACTATGTCGACGACCATGATGTCGATCGAAGTCCTCTCGAGCACATCGAGGGCTTCAGCGCCGCTCGCCGCCTGGATCACGTGATAACCACAGTCGGCAAGGCATGATGCGGCAAATCCACGCACGTGCTCGTCATCATCGACGACGAGAACGTTGAGGTCTGCATGGAGCGGCACGGAGGTCTCGGGCTCCGCCGCGACGCTCTCGGCAGCAGGCTCGGCGGCGCGGGGCAGGTACAGGCGCACGGTCGTCCCTTCACGCACGACGCTGTCGATCCGTACAGTGCCGCCGGACTGCCGTGCCAGCCCATAGACCTGGCTCAAGCCCAGCCCGCTCCCCTTGCCCACGTCCTTGGTCGTGAAGAACGGATCGAAGACCCTGGCGAGCACGTCCGCGGCCATGCCGATCCCGCTATCGGTCATCGTCATCAAGACGTAGTCACTCCCGGGCGATACCTCCGGCGGCAAGCCCGGGCCCTCGCGTCCGCAATTTGCCGTTTGAATGGTGAGCTGTCCGCCCGCCGGCATCGCATCGCGGGCGTTGATGGCGAGGTTCAGGATCGCGGCCTCGACTTGGTTGGCATCCGCCAGCGCCGGCCAGAGCCTGTCCTCCAGCCGGGTCTCGATGCGGATGGCGGCGCCGAACGTATGCTCAAGCAGTTCCATCATGCCGAGAATGAGGCCGTTGAGACCAATCGGTTCCAGTTGGAGACGCTGCTTCCGCGCGAAGGCAAGCAGGTGCTGGATCAGCTGCGCGCCGCGCCTTGCGCCCCGCTCGGCGTTTTCGAGCAGCCGTCGCGTCGTCCGATCGCGGACCCGGCGCTGGGCGAGTTCGATGTGGCCCAAGACCGAGGTCAGCAGATTGTTGAAATCATGCGCGACGCCCCCGGTGAGCTTGCCGATCGCTTCCATCTTCTGCGCTTGCCGGAGTTCCGCCTCCGCCGCCTCGCGCTGTTGCAACTCGGAGCGCAGGGCCTCCTCCGCGCACCGCAGCGATGTGACATCCATTGCCGAGCCGACGACTCGCCACCGGCCGGCGATGTCGCAGGTCCGCCGAAAGGTGAGGAAGCGATGCAATTTGCCGTCGCGCTGGAAACTGTGCTCGCCGGCAACGGTCAGATCGGATCGGGCGAGGGCCGCGTCGTCCCATTCCCTCACTTTCTCGGCGGCATCGGCCGGGAGCATATCGGCGGAGGTATGGCCGATGATTTTGTCTCTTGGTCGGCCCAGCACGCGCCTCATCGCTTCGTTGATCAATTCAAACCGGCCGCTGGCATCCTTGACCCAAATGGCGGCCGGGGAGACGTCGAGGATGTTCTGAAGCAGTGACGCCTGCTCGGCGATGGCGTCTTCACGGCGCCGACCGAGCACCGTGCCATGTATAAGAAGTCCCGTCAGCAACAGGAGCACGAGCGAAACCCCGATGCCAAAGAGCAAGTCATTCTTCTGCGCCGCGCGAGCGCCGGCAAGAACTTCATCAATCTCCTTTCCGACGGTGACGATGAGCGGATAGTCCGGAACGACGCCGTAGCTGTAGATCCGCTCGCGGCCATCGAGTCGGGCGTGGCTGGTGAAGGTGCCCTGGTCGGCCTTCGCCAAATGTTCGAAGAGGCGGCCGGCGCTGAGGTCCTGACCGATCTCCGTATTGGCACGGGTGCGGCGCGCGCGAACGATGCCGTCGCTCCCGACCAGTGCGACGACGCCCTGGTCGCCGAGATCGATCGTCTCGAAGAATTGCGAGAGGTAATAGGGATCGAGCGAGAACACGAGCACGCCGGCAAACGTGCCGTCAGCCCGTTCGAGGCGGCGTGAGATCTGGATCGACATCTTGCCGGAGCCGCGGCCGACGACTGGCCTGCTGATAAACGGTTGCGGCGCGGACGGGTCCAACTGATAGCGGAAGTGCGCGCGGTCCGATAGGTCTAGGCGGCCCTCCGGCGGGTCGCCCAGGCTCGACTCTCGAAGGTAGCCGTCGGCACCGATGATGGCGACCTGGATGGCCATTCCCGAAAGGAACGGCGAGTTGGCAAGCCAGTTGGGCAAGCGATAATGATCGGGGTCGGCCGTGAACTCGGCCTTGATCGCCAGCATCACCTGATCGATCGCCGTGAACGTGCGACGAACATGTTCGCGAAACGCAATGACGAGGTTCGCAGTGTCCGTGCGCGCCTGACTCAGCGCAACGTCGCGCTCCTGGCGAGCCTCAAAGATAAGCCCGCCCCAGAGTAGCGCGATGACACAGAGGCCGAATAGACCGATCGCCAACGGCAACTTGATAGCCGGCAGACGCTTGGCCGAAGGGAAAGCCGGCATGGAGACAATGCCCCCGAGCAGGTGCTCATCAACCCTGATAGGTGCCCATTATTATTTTTTGGCCAATTTTCTTGGTCAATTGCGAGGGAACACGATCAGCGCGTGAGTCCCGGTCCGACCAATTCGACGGCAAGGATAGAAGGCAACGCTCGGTTTTTCAAGCCGTGCGCCTTTTTAGCAACAGAAACCCGATTTTATCGGATTACGTATTACGGGCGTGTGACGGGGACACAATAGGTGACTCGCTGCAGCTTCTGCGCGGCATCCAGTCACTGTTACCGGTGGGACCCGCCAAGTGGCGGGTGGCTCAAGAGCTCTTCCGATCGCCGCGCGTCTTCCTCGGTGAAGACGATCGACACATCATAGACCGCGTTCCCGGCGACTTAAAGTCGGCCCTCTTGAACCAGCCGCGCCCGAATCGCCGATATCCGCGCCTCGCCCTCGCGTAGCGCATCAGCGCTCGTGTGTACGGAGTAGTAGCCGAGGACGAGGTCGTGATCGTGCGGAACTGCTGAGCCCAAGACAAACTCCGCATCGGTTCGAGCCTTGAATTCGATTGCGCCGTTCGAGGGCCCGAAGGCCGCCAGGTCGCCCTGCCGAAGCTCGTCGGGGACCGCCACCGCGCCTGAGCCCACGGCGACCCAGAGGACGGTGTGTCCTGCTGGTGGCTGGTAACGCCAGCGCTCCCCTTCCTTCAATCGCACGGCGAGGTAGTTGATTGGCGAGGGTGCTTCGATGGCGCTCGTCGCGGAGCCGTAGCTGCCGAGGAGCACGCTCGCGGGCCCGTCATGTTGAATGGAATCGGGACTCTGGTAGAGGCTCACGGATGGCCCGAGCTCGAGCTTCGGCGGCAAGGCGATCCAAAGCTGAAAGCCACGCGTCCGTCCCGGCTCGCCTGCGCCGCCGCCAT
>Ga0137390_10004583_pt1 | contig 11529 bp, 6 predicted proteins | sample 15con2h24AmetaG_FD_104937 | JGI IMG/M metagenome (GOLD analysis project Ga0137390, IMG submission 104937) | Vadose zone soil microbial communities from Angelo Coast Range Reserve, California, USA - 15con2h2.4A metaG | ecosystem: Environmental > Terrestrial > Soil > Vadose zone > Saprolite... | reverse complement strand
CCCGGCCTGAAGCGCTTCATCGAAATCTATACCGGCATCCCCGTCATCATCATCGAGCACTACCGCATGCGGGGAATCGGGGCGGCGGTGCTCGGCGATACCGGCGCGGCGTTTACGAGCTCGATCGTCGGAGTGGGATTCCGAATCGGCGGAGCAGTTGGAAGCGACACGCCTGCCCCGCTTGAAGGCAGCGTCGAAGATGCCTTCCGGACTCACGCGCATCGCTTCACGGTGGTCATTCCCGCCTTGTTGACGGCGGAGCAATTCGATGTGGTCCGCAACATTATCGACGTTCATCGTCCGGCGCACACCATATTCGACCTGTGCACCGTGGGCGCGGGAATGCGGGTCGGCCGTGGATTGATGCTTGAAGTCAGTTCGGTAATCGGACCGACGGGCGCATTTTCGACGGTTCAACTAGGCGGCTCAGTGCTGGGACGCGGCGCAATCGTCGGGCGTCCGCAGACCGGGGGAATTCTCGGCTCCAGCAATCTCGGAACGGATTCGGTGGTCGGGTAAATGGCATGACCGAAGTCGCAATCAACCGCTTGCAAACGCGCATGAGAGTTCCCAGCGATGCGATGGGCGAAGGAACCCGACTGAAGCGCGTTCTCGCCGCGTCCCTTGCGCGTGAACTCGAATCGGCGATCGAGCGCCGCTCGATTAGTGTGGACGGCTATCTGTGTATCGCCAAGCTGCGAGCCAAAGTAGTTCTGCGTCTCGGAGAATCGGATGCGGCCTTGGCCGCCACGGTAGCGGAAGGAATTGCGGACGCGATTTCGGGAGCGATTCGCGGCGCGTCCGGCATCTACTACACATCGCGGGCGCACGTTCTGGCCGATCTCGTGTCGAGCGCGATGCGCGCGGACCTCGAGCGTTCGTGGGCATGGTCGCAACTCGGTTTCTGGCAGGAGCGCGAAGCTCGATCAGCGCGGTCCCATGCAAATCAGGCGGTCCAGGCGCTCATCCGGGAAGCTCGGCATGCAGTCGCAGTGATCTCGTATCTCGCGCGTGATGGTTCGACGCTTCACGCGCTTCTGCGGTGGGTCGACGCACGGCTGTGGCACGAATTAGCCAAAGCGGCGAGTCGTGCACATGGATTGCCGACTGATCCGGAACAAGGTCTCCGCCTTGAAACTCCATCGCGTCCGGCGTTCGAAATCGCCGCGCGATTCGTGCGGCAATCGTATTTGGCGCGTGCCCTGTCAACCGCCAGATCGGAAGCTTTACCGGACCAGACCTTTGCCGCCTTCGCCATCCTGGTGATGCTCGAGGTTGAGCCGGCCGCAATCTGTTCGGGCAGCGATTCGGTTTATGCGGTTCTTCATTCGATCGCAATGCTCCTGCTGCGGTCGCTTGGGCGCGGCACCGTCGTCACAACAATTTCAGATGTGCCGTCACCGGCGTCACCAGCCGCAGAGGGTCTCGATCTCCGCAAAGACTGGGAGAGCGAGGCGAGCATTCCTGTCGGTCCGCAGATGCTTGCGGATCGCTTGGACCCTTCGGCTGCGGAGAGCGCACCGGACACCACATCGCCAGGAGCCACGAACACACGTGCGAGCACTCGGGATCAATTGGACCGAGAGGCAGCTGAACAACCGCTTCAGGAAGTTCGGAAAACCGCAGTCACGACCGCAGGCGGATTGGCATACCTGCTGAACGTCATCTCGCGCATCGAGCTGCCCGCCATGGTCATGCGCGACCATCGCCTCACCAGGCTGGGACTGCGCTGGACGATGCATCAACTGGCTGTAGCGCTGCTCTCGCTGGAGCCCGACGACCCGGCCGCGCTTGCCTTCGCAGGACTACTTCCGGACGCACCACCTCCTACGCTCGGGCTGGATCCGCCGAGTGATGACGAGTCGGCGGCAATCGACGAGTGCCGCACTGTGGTGATCGCCTACTTGCGGCAAGCCCTGGCCGATCGTCTCGAGCCAGCGGACATTTCGGACGATGCGCTGATCGATTTTGTGTGTCGTCGCCGCGCGAAGGTCCTGGGCGATCCCGGATGGATTGAAGTTCATTTCTCGATCGAAGAAGCATCTCCGGAAATACGATTTGCCGGCCTTGACCTCGACCCCGGCTGGATTCCCTGGCTCGGCGTGGTGGTGAAGTTCATCTATGCATGAAACCGCGGCTGACATAGCGCTCCCGGGTACGGCGGAGCTCGCGGCGGCGGAGCGCATGAGCCGCGAGATCGCGATCCTGAGCGGGCGGCTTGCTCATCTGCTTGCCGCGTCCCACGCTGCGCGCGACGACCAGATCGCGCGAGCGCACACCTTCCTGCACGCGATGTACGATGCCGTGGGCGATGACAACGGGGGAGCGCAGCCGGAACCGGTCGTGCGAAAGCCGCGTTCACCGGATACCCATCCTATCGATCGGCTAGCGGACGCGCTCGCACTGGATGCTACCGAGATCGATTTGATCCTGCTCGCCGCGATGGCCGAAGAGCACGAGGGTTACTCCAGCGTGCTGCGCAGCCTGAATCCGCAGAACGAGCCATACGCGACGGTCGGTCTGGCCGCGCAGCTCGCATGCAAGTCTCCGCGCGATCGTGCGGTGCTGCATCGGGCGCTGGAAGCCGGACCAGTCGTCACCGCCGGTGTCATCACTCTGCGTGGCGAGGTGCCGTTCTTCGAAAGAAGCCTGATGCTTGCCGAGGGCCTCTGGCCGGTGCTGTGCGGCTTCGATGTGTTTCCATCCACACTGATGCCGCCCGCGCTCAATGATACCGCAATCGGGCTGGAGGGGTGGTTGGATTCGCCGGATATCCTCAAGGCGCGGCAGTTGCTGCGGTACAACCGGCCAGGGCTACTGATGCTCACCGCGGATTCGGAAACGGCAGCGGCCCATCGCGCGGCGGCGCTCGCGAGAGCGGCAGATCGAAGGTGGATAGCGTTCGAGTTTGCTGCGAACGCACCACCGAGCGCTGCCCGGCTCGCCCTGGTGCACGCGCTCGCGCGAGGAGCGACGCCGATCTTCAGAATCGCAGGCGGAGATTCGAGTGCGCAGCCGTCGATGGCGGATATCGGCCGCCATCCCGGTACGGTTGTGATTTGTGCGTCGCGCGGGACAACCCTGCCGCTGGATGTCCGGCGGCCGGTCATGAAGCTCGATATCGAGCCGCTCGATAGCGCGTCGCGCGAGCGCCTGTGGAGCACGGCGCTTCCGGAGCTTGCGGACCGCGCATCGATCCTGGCTGCGCGCTACATGCTCGAACCTGCTGTTGTATCCGAAGTAGCAATCGACTTTCGCTCCATGAGCGATGCCGGGGGCAACGAGGACGCCCTCGAAGGAGTCGCGGAATGCGTTCGCACGCGGTCCAACACGGGGCTCGCGACAGGCGTCAAATTGGTTCGCCCCAGCGCGCGATGGGATCAACTGATCCTGCCGCACGAGCGGAAGGCGCAGCTCACCGAGGCGCTGCAGCGACTGACTCATCAAGGGACAGTCCTTGATCGCTGGAAGTTCCTCGAGAGACGTCCTGGTGCCCGAGGCGTGCGGGTATTGCTTTCCGGACCGCCCGGTACCGGCAAGACGCTCGCGGCTGAAGTGGTCGCGCACTCGCTCGGCGTTGATCTGTTGATCGTGGACATCTCGCGGGTGGTTTCGAAGTGGATCGGCGAGACGGAAAAGCATCTTGCCGAGGCATTCGATACCGCAGAACGATGCCAGGCGGTTTTGCTGTTCGACGAGGCCGACGCGCTCTTTGGCAAGCGTACGGAAGTATCCGACGCGCACGATCGTTATGCCAACCTCGAGACCGCCTACCTGCTTTCACGGCTGGAACGTTTCGATGGGTTGGCGATTCTGTCGACCAACCTCAAGCAGAATATCGATCCGGCTTTTCTGCGGCGGCTCGAATTCGTAATCGATTTCGACGAGCCCTCCGTTATTGAGCGCGAGGCGCTATGGCGATGTCACCTGCCGCCGGGCGCGCCCCTCGCCGGCGATGTGGACCTGAAACAGCTGGCGGTACTGTATCCGATCGTCGGAGGACTGATTCGCAACGCTTCGGTCGCCGCGGTGTTCCTTGCCGCGTCTGCTAACAGCGCCATCACGCGCAACCATCTGGTGGGCGCGGTCAGGCGTGAATACGAGAAATCAGCAAAATCTTTTCCGGGGCTGCCCGCGGGCGCGCTTCGCACCTAGAAGGAGGAACTATGGCCGACACACTACTGCAATTCTGGCAGCAACAGCTCGCGATCTATCAAGCTGAACAAAAAGCGGCACAGGCGGACCTGGCTACAGCGCAGACTTCACTTCAGAGCGCCAGAGCGCAACTCGCCACCGACCAGAAGGCGCTTGATAAAGCCGGCTCAGATATCTCGGCGGCACGCGCGAAACTTGCCGTCACGACGGTGCCGGCCGATGCGAACGCGCTGATCGCTCAAATTACGCAGATGATCATCGGTCAACGCGCTCTCCAGGGCACTGTGCTTGATGATAAGGACCTAATTCCCGACATACAGGCGTCGCTCGACACAGCAACGGCTACACAGGCCCGCGCGACCTCACGAGTCACCAGCATCCAGGCAACCATTGCGGCGGTCCAGGGCGACGCCGCTAAGCGCGACCTTTACCGGAGCGCGATTGTGGCAGCGCCGTTGGTGACCTTGAAAGGCGATGCAACCGCATTTCTTGCGGGCGCCACCGTCACCCACGCCAAGTCACGAATCGGCAAGAATTTCCCTGACAAACTGCTGGCGATTGCCGACAAAGAACACGACACCAGGACAGGCCGTGTCAAATCTCTACAAACCGATTTGAATAGCGCGTGCGATGCGCTCGCGGCCGAACAAGCCGACGATAATGGTCTGGCAGGCGCCGCGGCGCAGAAAAAGCTCGCCTTTCAGCGGGCGCAGGACACCCTCGCCAATTATGTCTCGGCCGCTGCTGACCGGTTCACCAAGGCAAAGACCGTGATGGCCGCGCTCGAAGCGATCGAGGTTGCTCCCCCAAATACGGTGCCCGATGTACTGACCGCTGCTGAGCAGGCGCAACTCACCGCATTAGCGCCGGCCGGAGAGGCGGCTGAGCCTACCGCGGAGAACCTCGATACTGATCTCAACGCGGTATTCACTGCCGATGCGGCGCTGCAGACACAAATCCTGGCCTCCATTGCCGCTAATGTAGATGGCCTCAGCACTGACCCAAATATCAATACAAAGCGAACCGCAGTTGCCACAGCGCAGAAGACCTTCAAGGACGCACTGGCCGCGTTTGCCGCCGCTAGCAAGAAAGACCTCGATTCTTGGGAGGCGGTGGTCCCCGACTCCGCCTGGAAAGTGCTGGTCGATTATCAGGAGGCGCTGGCGGCGCTTAACGATCTATCAGCGAGCGACCCTGCCGCTCTGGCCACCGCTATGGACAACGCAGAAGCCGATTACGTGACAGCGTTGGGGGCAGCGGCGGTAGCTCAGCGGCGCCAGGACTATTTTGGTGACGCGATCGCGCTCAGCCAGGAGCGCCTGGATGCCGCGCAAGGGGCGATCACGGGCCGGATGCTCAGCGCGGTGCGTGGTGACAGCTACTAGGAGAATTGGACGATGGCAACAATCGTCGACAAGACCGCATGCGAACTGGCGGCTGCGGGCGCCGAAAACGGGCTGCTGCCAGTAAATCCGTTCTGCGCTCTCCAGTTTCACTTCGGGATGCTGCTGGGGGTTGACGACCTCGAGACCGGGCAGGCGTATCCACGCGGAAAGGTCCGACTCCACAATGCCTGGCTGCATCGCGAGGGCGTCGTCTGGGGATTCAACGTCTCGTTCAACTCCCGAAATGAGTTGGCAGTCGATCCCGGCCTCGCGCTCGACGCCGCCGGTCACGAGCTCCATGTCGATCGACAGGCGTGCCTGGACGTCGGCCAGTGGTACGCGGCGCACAAGAACGATCCCGATTTCACCTTTGCGGATAGCGGCGGCGGCAAGAAGTTCACCGTCCACGTCGTCGCGAAGTTCAAAGCGTGCCTGACGCGGCCCGTGCCGGCGATGGTCGAGCCGTGCGCCGGAGCGCAGACCGATACGGCCTACTCCCGCGTATTCGAAACGATCGAGCTGCTGCTGCGGCCCGGTTTGTCTCAGCCCAAGGACCGCGGCTACCACCGTCTGCGGGTACTCTTTCAGATCGAACCGGACAGCGCGCCGTATGCCGACGTCAAAACGCGCCGCGACACTATCCAGGCACTGCCCCTCGAGCAGCAGCCCGCGGCATATCTGCAGGCGCTGCGCGAGTTTGCCGCGCTCGACGAGATCGATCTGAAGCCGCAGGCAGCGACCGCGACCGACCCTGCGTCGATCTTTCCCGAAGACCCGACCGAGGTAGTGCTAGCCGATGTCGCCGATCTGATCGTGCAGCCGGACGCAAGCGGAAATTGGACGATTGCAGCGCCGATTCCGACGCCGGTCGTTACGGTTCGGCCGTCACATATTGCGACCGCCACGATTCAGGAACTGTTGTGCGGCCCACTGTTCGCCGCCGCAGGCGGTCCATCTCCGGCTCGGACCGGTCCGACCGTTACCGATGCTCAGCTTGCGGCAAAAGCGATCACCTTCAAGACCAGCCGGCCGATCGTGCCGTCAACACTGGTGGCCGATGCGTTCTCGGTGACGGACTACAACGATGCCGACGGCTGGAGCAACCTCGATATCAAGACGGTGTCGGTAGCCGGCGACGGCAGTATTCAAATCGACCTCAAGGAAGCTCCGACAGGCAGTCTAGTCCGTTTCATCATCAGCGGTAGCGGACCGAACCCACTACTAGCCGCCGACAATCACATTCCACTGGGAGCTCCGGGTGCAGGTGGAGCGGACGACGGCGTCGATTTCGTCAAGATGTTCGTTAGGAGCTAACGATGGCCTCGAACGGTACAAGCGGCAATGGCAATCAGTTGCTGGTGGTAGGTGATACCGGCGGAGTAACCCTGATCGATCCGTCGACGCCACTCAAGCGGCTCAACTACTTCGACGGAAAATTTCTCCGCGCAAGCGACTTCAACCTCGAGCAGAGTTACCTGCGTCAACTGGTCGCAATCTCGAACCAGGGACTGGGTTCGGGGGTGGTCTACGGATACGACACCACGCTGGGCAGCGGCGACACCATCCAAATCGGCCCGGGACTCGCGATCGATCCGTCCGGCAAAGTGCTCCTCATGCAGGCGACGGTAACGCAAAGCATCCAGGCGCTGATCGATGCGTCGAAGAAGCTCACGCCGGCGGCTCCCGACGCCAGCGGCAAAACCGGGGCCGGCGTATTCAACGATTGTGTCGCGGTCGCCGCACCGCCGCCGACGACTGTGATCGCGGTCAGCGACATCTACGTCATTGCGATCTGCGCGGCGGAGGCTCTGTGCGGGCAGGCGGACGTCTACGGCAAGCTCTGCGAGGAGGCGTGCGTCACCAGCACCGATCGGCCTTTTCGCCTCGATGGAATCGTAATTCGCGCTATCCCGCTACAGCTCGTAACGCCATTTCCGACTTCGAAGGCGGTAGCAATTGATTCTAATCTCTACCTCCGTTCCAAGGTCGCTCACTCGTGGTACGCCGACGAAGTGCTAAAGCATCCCAATGCGATCTCGCGCGCCGGGTTGCTCTCGACCGTATGGTGCCTGGGCGCCGGCTATGACAGCTCGTGCTGCGAAGTTCCACTGGCCGTGGTCGCGCGCGCGGGAGCTACGACTATCTTCCTAGACGCCTGGATAGTGCGCCGTGAGCGCATCGATGCGCCGGCCCGGCGCTATTGGCAATGGAAGATGATGATGCGGCCGTGGGACGTCTTTCTCGCTCAGATCCTCCAGTTCCAATGCCAGCTTGCGGACGTGCTCTCCGGGGCGTTTGTTCCGGGCGGCCGCAACGTCAATCCCTGCGCCAACGAGCAACAGACGCTGGGTGAGGCGGCAAAGCTGATCGAGGAAGTGAGGACAGGGCTGATGAGCAACCCAACGGGAGGGGCGACGCCCTCGGGCCAGCCCGCGCTGATTGAGAGAATTGTGGGGTTGCGCGACAAGATTGCTAATGTGCTGAGTACGGCGGCAACTCTGTCCCAATCCACCGATCAAATACTGATCAGCGGCGGGATGATCGAAATGTCATCAGCCGGATATTTGCCGGTGATGAACGGTACGAATGTGAGCGTGAACGATCAGGTGCGCGCGTTGCTTGGCGATGGGTTGGATCTGCGCTTCTGCGTGACCACCGCCGATTACGTTGCGCACGCCCTCGAAGAAGCACAGCACATGGATCGCATCTCGCTCATTCAGGGACTCGACGACCCGACTAACAAACCTCATGTCGATATTCTGGTACCCGACGGGAAAATTATTCAGGCTGGGGCAGCCACTGATCCTAAGTTGTATGACTCCGCGCTGATTGGGGCAGATCAGTTCACAGACCTCAAGGTTGACGGCACAGCTCGTGAGGAGAGCTTAGGCTCAGGAGGTAATGCGCTTTACAGCGCGGGCTTCGGTAATGGTGGAAGACTTGTAGAAATCCTTGTCGCAATGGCTTCCTACCAAAACCCGAAGGGCCGGGCGGCTATACGAACGGCCTTCGCTGGACAGCAGCAACTTCCGGAAGTCGGCCTGTGGCTGATGGCGCGAAGTGAGCAGAACATTAAGCAGCTTCGTGCTCCTCAACAGACGCAAGTCAGCGGTCGATTAGCCGCGGCGTCTCCAACCACCGCAAACGGGTTCGATATCAGTTTCAGCGGCGCACTAGTTGTTGACCAGGTCATGCCGCCATCGGGGGTCGACCCTCTGACCATCAGCGGCTCGATTAACTTGATGATCGGCATAATGCCAATTAGTGGGCAGGCTAAGCCAATCGCTAACTGGGCGAGCCTGAAAACGGTTCTGAGTTACGTGGGCGACGATTCCAACGGCACGATCACTGTCGACGTTTTCGACACCAACCCCAACAACAAGGATCCCAGTCGACCGGTTTTACGTATCACGAGAATATACAGCGGCGCGCCGTCCGCAGTGAGCTATGAATTGTTCAACACTAGTACCAGCGGCGGTACGCCTCCGTCGACAGTATTCACGAAGATCGCGACGTTGGGCCTGACGCCCGATTCGGGGGTGCTCCAACCAGGCAATCAAAATCGTAACCTGACGGAAACCGGCCTCGACGCCCTGAGCAAAGCTTTGCAGACGAGCGAGCCGTCGTTCAAGGCCACCGCGGAGTCCGAACTCTACCCTGCTCTTCCTCCTCCCGCCACCGACGCGCTCACGATACAGGCGGTACGCGACTGGGTGATGTTCACCAGGCGTCGCGAGGAGCAGTGTACGCTCGACGTCGTGCCGCCGCCTCCAGAACCACAGGTGGCCACTCCCCAGATCAACGACCTGGGCACCGGCAACACTGACCCCACAACCGGTGATCAGATCGTCTATGTTGACGTCAAAGTCGCCGATCCGGTTGACGCCCAAATCTACTACACCACCGATGGGAGCGATCCCTCACCCGATTCCCCCAGCTCTACCCTCTTTGGCGCCAACCATGACAACATCGCGATTCTTGCCTCAAACCTTCCCCTCACCGTCAAGGCGATCGGGGTCCATCCGGGCTACCGAGACAGCCAGATCGCGAGCCAGGTCATCCCTAAGCCATGATCCAGACTGTCCAGCTGAGATGGGACCGGGCCGGGAATCACTCGGCCCTCCTCGCGAGCCTCCGGCTGCTCAACCGAGCTTGCGAGCTGGACATGAGCGTTTTGCTGTCGCTGCATGAGATCCTGCTCCCACCCAGTCATCCGTATCGGGGCCGGTTTCGGGATAGTCCACTCGTCGTGAGGTTCAACGGCATCGTGCAGTGGCGGCCACCACCGGCCGATGAAGCCCTGCGGTTGATGCGTGCGACGCTGGTGTGGATCAACACCCGCGTAAAGGAGGGCGTGACCGGAACCGACGCGCGCTACTGTGCCGCTCGGGTGCTATTTCAGACAACCGACACACACCCTTTCTTCGACGGCAACGGCCGGGTGGCGCGAACGCTGGCGACGTGGTTGTTGATCAAGGGCGGATATGCGCTGCTCATGGATCCTGGCAGCTACTGTCACCAACATCGAGCCGCCTATTACAAGGCATTAGACTCCCACAGTCTCGATCCGACCCTATGGCCAAAGTTCTTCGCTCAGATGGTGGACTATTGTTTCGTCGTCAAAAGACATTCACCAGCGTGGGCGGCGGACGCTGGCGGGCAACCACGTGGACAAAGCAGCTCAAGTCGTCGATGACCTTCTAAGGGTTGCGCCGAGAGCCGGTAGCATCCTCGGAATCATATCGACTTTCAGGTGAGCCGAAGCCCATGCCCGCGCCAGCGTATTCCGAACGCAAGAAGGCTCCCCGGAGCGTTCAGGAGTCCGGATCGAAACGCCCGGAGCGTCAGCGCGCACTCGTCATCAGTCAGGTGTGGCCGCGGCTCGCGCTGGCGGTGACCGGTCAACCTCGGGCGCTTCAGCGCGCATGCGCGTGTGATGACGCTAACGCTGGGTGCGCCTGTCCCGAGATGCAGGATAAGCCGATGGACCGCGCGCTTGCACAGCCCAGCCTGGCAATCAGCACTCCTGGAGATCCCTCCGAGCGCGAAGCCGATCGAATTGCCAATGAAGTAATGCGAATGCCCGAGGGTCCCGGCACGGGGACGCAGGTCCAGGAATTTAAAGAGTGTGGCACAGTGAGTCGCGCGTGCGCATCTTGCGAGGCACACGACGGCGCAGGCGACGAGCTTCCTGCAGGCGATGATCTTTCTTCGGTAGTGGCCCGCGGAACCAGTGGCGGAGGGCAAAGTCTTGATGTGGGAACGCGGGCTTTCATGGAATCGCGCTTTGACCACGGCTTCGGCCATGTACGGGTTCATACTGGGAGCGATGCAGGGGAGTCGGCTCGATCGATCAATGCGATCGCGTATACCGTGGGCAGCGATATCGTGTTCGGTGCTGGCGGATTCCAACCGCAAACCAACTCCGGCCGGCGGCTGCTGGCCCACGAACTCACGCACGTGATGCAGCAGCGCAGCAGCCAGCCGCGCCTCCATCGGCAAACCGATGACTTTCGCGTCACGCAGGTGCAGCCCGACCCGGAGCAGCGTACCCGAGGGATGGCCGCCCGTTTCTTCTTCGAGATCGATCAGTCCGACTTCCGTGAGGAGGTGCCTGCCGAGGCTGCCGAACGCGCGCGACTGGAGAGCTGGGCGACCGCACATGCGGGCCAGCACGTGAATTTGGTGGGACGCGCGAGCCAGGAGGGATCGCAGCCACACAACCGGGCGTTGGCCCAGCGGCGCATCGACACGGTTCGCAAGGTACTCGTCGCGCAGGGCGTAATTATCGACGGTACTCCTCAGATCGATATGACCTTTTCGGAGCGTCCGGTGGATTATCGCTTTTACCGATCAGTTGAAGTGATCGTCGCCGGCTCCGCCGACACGACCTGCAGTGCGTTCACGGCCGCTCAGCAGAGTAGCGATGAGATGGATTGCGAGGCGGCGTTCAAGGCTGCCCACGCCCGCGCTATGGATATCGCTAATG
>Ga0137390_10004575_pt1 | contig 11542 bp, 9 predicted proteins | sample 15con2h24AmetaG_FD_104937 | JGI IMG/M metagenome (GOLD analysis project Ga0137390, IMG submission 104937) | Vadose zone soil microbial communities from Angelo Coast Range Reserve, California, USA - 15con2h2.4A metaG | ecosystem: Environmental > Terrestrial > Soil > Vadose zone > Saprolite... | reverse complement strand
CGCGGTCGAGGCTGCCCGTGATCAGGCCCATGCGCTTGTCCATGTCGGCCTGGGAGAGCCGTCCTTTCTCCACGGTGGCGGCGTAGTTCTTCCTGACGACGGCGAGCCCGCGGTCGAGCACGTCCTGCGCGACTTCCACCACCGTCACCGGGATGCCGGCATTGGCAAAGTTCATCGCGATGCCGCCGCCCATGGTGCCGGCGCCGATGACGGCCGCGCGCTCGATCTTCTTCGAGGGCGTGCCCGGAGGCACGTCGGGGATTTTGGTCGCCTCGCGCTCGGCGAAGAAGGCGTGGATCTGCCCCTTGGACTGGGGCGAGGCCATGCACTCCAGGAAGAGCGCGCGCTCTTTCTTCAATCCCTCGGCGAACGGCAGCGTGACCGCGGCCTGCACGGCCTCGATGCACTTGAAGGGCGCGAGATAGCCGCGCGCCTCGCGCTCGATGCTCTTCCTAAACGCATCGAAGAGGGCGGGATTGGCGCGCGCTGGGGCGAGCTTGTCGTCCATGTCCGAGATCTTCCTCAACGGCCGCTTCTCGGCGACGACGCGCTCGGCGAAAGCGACCGCTCCCGCGCGCAGATCGTCGCCCACGACCTCGTCCACGATGCCGAGCTCTTTTGCCTTGGCCGCCTTCACGGGATCACCGCTCACGATCATCTTGAGCGCCGCCTCGACTCCGGCCACGCGCGGCAGCCGCTGGGTCCCGCCTGCTCCCGGCAGGAGTCCCAGCTTGACCTCCGGCAGTCCCACCTGCCCCGCGGCAATGGCGACCCGGTAGTGGCACGCGAGGCAGACTTCGAGTCCGCCGCCAAGCGCCGTGCCGTGGATGGCCGCGACCACGGGCTTGGGACTGGCTTCGATCGCATTCAGCACGCTGTGAAGGTCCGGCGACTGGGGCGGCTTCCCGAACTCGCGGATGTCTGCGCCAGCAATGAAGGTGCGGCCGCCGCCGATGATGACCATGGCACTGATGCCGCCGTCGGCCAATCCCTTCGCAATGCCGTCGAGCAATCCTTGGCGCACGCCCCGGGAAAGCGCGTTGACCGGCGGATTGTTCACGGTGATGACGCCCACTTGGCCCTGCTGTTCGAACGTGACGAGATCGCTCATTTGGCTCCTCCATGGAGCATGCTCTCAGCCGCCTCCATCAAGCTTTCGGAGAGTGTCGGATGCGTGTGGATGGTCAATGCCAGATCCTCGACGGTCGCTGCGGTCTCGATGGCCAGAGCAGCCTCGGCGATCAGCTCCCCCGCTCCGGGGCCGACGATGCCCGCACCGATCAAGCGCCCCGACCCGGCGTCGACGATGAGCTTGGTCAACCCGTCGCTTCGCCCAATGGTGGCTGCGCGTCCCGAGGCGGCCCAGGGGAACTTCGCGACCTTGATCGCGCGGCCTTTCGTCGCGGCTTCGCTTTCCATGAGACCGCACCACGCGACCTCGGGGTCGGTGAAGACGACGGCGGGCACGGCTGCATTGTCGAAGGCGGACGGCAGCCCCGCGATGACCTCGGCCGCGACTTTGCCCTGGCGCATGGCGCGATGCGCGAGCATCGGATCGCCCGTCACGTCGCCGACGGCGTAGATGTGCGGGTCCGACGTCCTGCATTGCGCGTTGATCTGGATCTCGCCGCGCTCGCCCGGCTTGATCTTCGTCGTCTCGAGCCCGAGGCCGTAGCTGACCGGGCGGCGGCCGACCGCGACGAGCACGCGGTCGAACGTCTGGGGACCCTGCCCTTCGATGCTCACCTCTACGGCTCCGCCCGCCTCCTTGATCGTGGTCACCTTGCTCCTGAGATGAATCGCGACGAAAAGCTTTTCGCAGCGCCTGGCCAAGGGCTGGACAAGGTCGCGATCGGCCCCCGGCAGGAGCCCGTCGGTCATCTCGACGACGGTCACACGGCTGCCGAGCGCGGCGTAGACCTGGCCCAACTCCAGCCCGATATAGCCGCCCCCGATGACGAGCAGCCGCTCGGGAATCTCAGTCACCTCGAGCGCGGCGGTCGAATCCATGATGCGCTCGCTCTGGACGTCGAGCCCCAGCACGCGAGAAGGCAGCGACCCCGTCGCGACGATCGCGTGCTTGAAGCGCAGCACTTGCGGCTCGTCGCCGCCGACCCGGATGCTCCGCGAGTCCTCGAAGGCGCCGCGACCGCCGACGACCTGCACGCCTTTTGACTTGGCCACCGAGGCGAGGCCGCGGGAGAGCTTGCCCACCACGCGTTCGGCCTTCCACTTGCGGAGCGGGTCGAGCGAGATGCGCGGCTCGCCGAAGTCGAGACCGAACTCCTTCGCGCGCTCCGCCTCGCCGATCACCGCGGCCACGTGCAGCAGAGCCTTGGACGGGATGCAGCCTTCGTAGAGGCACGCGCCGCCCAACCGCTTGCCCGCGTCCACGACCACCGTCTCGAGCCCGAGCTCCGCGCAGCGGAACGCGGCCGAATACCCGCCGGGCCCGCCGCCCAGCACGGCCACGTCGACTTCAGTCACCAAGTCTCCCATCACCATACTGCGGTCCTTGAGTGTATATGCATTTTATGCATATACTCTTCGCGTGGGGTTCGAGTGGGACGACCGGAAGGAGGCACACAATCTAGAGCTCCATGGAATCGACTTCAGGGCGGGCATCGAGTCCTTCGACGATCCGCTGGCGTTGGCCCGTGCGGATCCGGACCACTCGGGAACCGAGTACCGATTCATTATCATCGGGCGTTCCAAGAAGGGACGGGTCCTGCTGACGGTCTTCACGGAGAGAGGGGCTGAGATCCGCATCATTTCATCGAGACGCGCCACACGGCGAGGGACTATGAGGAAGGAGTATGATTTTTCCAAGGCGTGGCGGTCGGAGTACTGGAAGAAGATGCCACCTCCGGACCAGCTGGACCGCCACATCAAGGTGCGCATCACCATATTCGTCGACAACGACATCCTGAAGTTCTTCAAAGCGCGAGCGGCCAAGCGCGGGAAGCCCCCGTACCAGACCCAGATCAACCAAGCGCTCCGTGAGTACATGGAGGGCAGCCCGCCTCCGGGCAAGGGTGGTCTCAGCGACGACAAGCTCATCTCCCATCTCGCCGAACGGGTCGCCGAGTATTCGGCGGCGAAGCGGAAGAAGCGTCGGACGAGGAAGCCCAAGGCCTGAAGCCTACCACCCGACGAAGAGCGTTTCCGGCGCCTCGAGGCGGCGGATGATGGCCTGGGCGAAGCGCGCGCCGTCGGCGCCGTCAGCCACCCGGTGGTCGAAAGTCAGTGTCACCGGCAGCATCATGCGCACCACGATCTGGCCGCCGCGCACGAGGGGCTCCTCCCTGCCGCGAGCGACGCCGAGGATCGCGACCTCCGGGTAATTGATGATCGGGATGGCGCCCGTGCCGCCGAGCGCGCCGATGTTGGTGACAGTGAAGGTGCCGCCGCGGAGGTCGTCAAGGGTCGCCTTGCCGTCGCGCACGCGCCCCGCGAGCGCCGCCAGCTCGCGGGCGATGTCCATGACGGGCTTGGTGTCCACGTCCCGGATCACGGGGACGATCAGCCCGCGCTCCGTCGCGACGGCGATGCCGAGGTGGCAGTAGCGCTTGAGGATCAGCTCGCCGGCCGCGGCGTCGAGGCTCGCGTTGAACTGCGGGAACTCGTGGAGCGCCAGCGCCGCCGCTTTCAGCAGAAAGCTCGTCAGCGTCAGCGTGATGCCGCGCTGCTTGGCCGCCTCGAAGCTCCGCGTGACGATCGCGTTGAGATCCGTCACGTCGGCCTTGTCGAAGTGGCTCACGTGTGGGATCAGCGCGGCCGACAGCGCCATACGCTCGGCAATGGTCCGGCGCAGATGCGAGAGCGGCTGGCGCTCGACGGGCCCCCACTGCTCGAACTTCGGCAGGGGCGGGGGCTCGAGACCGGCCTTGGCCAGCGGCTTGGCCGGCCCCGCGGGCGCTACCGCTCGCGCGGGAGCGGCGGGAGCGGCCGCCGGCTTGCCCGCGCTCGCCCGCACGTCGTCGTCGGTGATGCGGCCTCCCGGACCGGTACCGCGCACGGCGTGAAGATCCACGCCCATCTCGCGCGCGAGACGCCGCGTCGAGGGCGCCGCGGCGACCGGGCCGCCGTCGGCGCGCTCGGTTGCCGCCGGCCGGGGCGCCGGCGCTACGGGCGCGGCTGCCGGCGCGGCGGAAGGTGCGGGCGCCGCCGCGCCGCCCGCGTCGGCAAAGCTGACGAGTGGCTGGCCGACCTTGACGGTCTGTCCCGGCTCGACGTGGATCTTCTCCACCCGACCGGCGAAGGGTGACGGGATCTCGACCTGGGCCTTGTCCGTCTCCACCTCGAGGAGCGGCGAGTCTTCCTTCACCACGTCGCCCTCGTGGACGAGGACGGCGCGGATCTCGGCTTCGACGAGGCCCTCGCCGAGATCGGGCAGGAGGAACGTACGGAGCATGCTAGAAAGCCAGAGTCTCGCGCGCGGCGGCGAGGACGCGGGCGACGTCGGGCACGCTCGCCTTCTCGCGGGCGAAGCCGGGGAAGGGCACGTCGTAGGCCGCCACGCGCCGAATCGGCGACTCGAGAGACAGGAAGGCGCCCTCCATGATGCTGGCGGCGATCTCGGCGCCGGGGCCGAAGCTCTTTGGCGCCTCGTGAACGATAACGGCGCGCCCGGTCTTGGCGACGGAGGCCGCCAGGGTCTCGCGATCGAGCGGCGAGATGGTCAGGAGATCGATGACCTCCGGCGCCACGCCGTCCTCGGCCTGGAGCGTCTCCGCCACCTCGAGGGCCACGCGCAGCATCGCGCCGTAGGCGATCAGCGTCAGCCTCTGCCCCTCGCGCGCCACCTGTGCCTTGCCGATGGGCATGGTCTCGCTCTCGTCGGGCACCTCCTCCTTGGACGCGTGGTAGAGCGCCTTGTGCTCGAAGAAGACGACGGGGTCGGGGTCGCGGATGGCGGAGACGAGCAGGGCGCGCGCCGTGCGCGGTCCCGACGGGATGACCATCTTGAGCCCGGGGATGTGGGCGTAGAACTGCTCCTCGCTCTCGGAGTGATGCTCGAGCGCGCGGACGCCGCCGCCGTACGGCATGCGTATCACCATCTGGCAGTGGAAGCGACCCTGGCTGCGCTGGCGGTAGCGCGCGGTGTGGTTCTCGATCTGGTGAAAGCTCTGGAAAGCGAAGCCGGAGAACTGGATCTCGCACACGGGCTTGAGCCCGTACAGCGCCATGCCCACCGAGCTGCCGATGATGGCGGCCTCGGCCAGCGGGCTGTCGATGACGCGATTGCTGCCGAAGCGCCGGTGCAGATCCTCCGTCACGCGGAAGACGCCGCCGTCCACACCCACGTCCTCGCCGATGACGAGCACATCGGGGTCCCGCTCCATCTCCTCCAGAAGAGCCAGATTCAGCGCCTTGACCATGTTCAGCTTTGCCATATCGCGCCCGTCAGTCCCTCACTATGTAGATGACGACTAGTTCTGCCAACGGCTGGTCCTCCGTTGGCCGCGCATCGGAGGAGAGGCAGGCTCAGCTGAAGCGGGCTCGCCGCCGTCCGCGGGCGCCTCGAGCCGCGCCGCCAGCTCGGCGCGCTGGGCCGCGAGGTGAGCCGGCAGCTCGGCGTAGGCGTGGTCGAACATCGCGAGCGGATCGGCGGGCGGCATCGCCTCGAAACGCTCGACGGCGCGCGCGATCTCCTCGTCCACCTGGTCTTCGAGAGAAGCCTCGAGCAGCTTCTTCTTTTCGAGGTAGGCGCGAAAGCGCGTCAGCGGGTCCTTCTGCTCCCAGAATTTGACCTCCTCGTCCGTCCGGTATTTCGTCGGGTCGTCCGCCGTCGTGTGAACACCCAGCCGGTACGTGACGCACTCGATCAGGGTAGGCCCCTGCCCCGCCCGCGCCCGCTCGACGGCTTCGAGGCTCGCCGCGTAGACCGCCAGCACGTCGTTGCCGTCTACCTGGATACCGGGGAAGCCGTAGGCCAAGGCCTTCTGGGCGATCGTGCGCGAGTTGGTCTGTTTCTTCAGCGGCACGGAGATGGCCCATTGATTGTTCTGGCAGACGAACACCACGGGCACGTGCCAGACACCGGCAAAATTGGCCGCCTCGTGGAAGTCGCCCTCCGAGGTCGCGCCGTCACCGAAATAGGCCATGACCACCGCGTTCTCGCCCCGGTACTGGATGCCATACGCGATACCGACCGCGTGAGGGAGCTGGGTCGATACGGGAATGGCAATGGGCAGGTCATGCTGCTCCGGCCCAGGCTGCCCGCCCTCGAGGCGGCCGGCGAAGAGGGCCAGGATCTTCTCGATGGGCCAGCCCCGCCAGATCATGGCCGCCGTCTCGCGGAAGGACGGCACCGTCCAGTCGGTGGGCTTGAGCGTGAAGACGCTGCCCAACTGGGAAGCCTCTTGCCCCTTGATCGGGGCGAAGGTACCGATCCGGCCCTGGCGCTGGAGCTTGAGCATGCGCTCGTCGAGGCGCCGCCCGAGGACCATACCACGGTAGAGGCGCTTGAGGTCTTCGGGCGAGAGCATGGGCTCGAGCTTGGCATCCAGCTTGCCGTCGCCGTCCAGGATGGACAGCCGCTCGATGGGGAACTGCGGCTCGATCAACGTTCTGGGCATGGGCAACCCGATTCGCCCCCTATCGTACTCGAAGGCGCTGAGTCTCACCAGCGCGTTGAGCCGGCCGCCGCAGGTCTCCGCTCTACGAGAAGGGGATGGGCAACGGCGGCCGTCCCCACGGGCGGCCGCCCTTGACCGTCAGCCACGGCACGAGCTTCACGGTGCCGGTGCGCTTGTTGTTCCGCGTGTCCACGAACTCGACCGGCCCGTCCACGAGATCGAAGATCGAGATGTCGGCCGGCGCCCCGATCTGAAGAGTGCCGAGGCCCGGAACGCGATTGATGATCTTTGCCGGTTCCCAGGTCGCGCGCGTCACGACCTCCTCGAGCGGAACGCCGAGGTTGAGGAGCTTGGACATGACGTTGGGCAGCACCGGGTAGCCGGGGGTATTGATGCTGATCCCATGCAGATCGCTCGAAATGGTGTCGGGCTGGCCCCCCTGCTGGAGCGCGGGCTCGCATACCGTGTAGTCGAAGCTGCCCCCGCCGTGGCCGATGTCGAAAATCACCCCACGCTGTTTCGCCGCCTTGGCGGCCGGGGCCAGTTGCCCGTTCTGGACGATGTTGTTGCCAGCCCCGCTGAAGGCGTGCGTCAGGATGTCTCCCGGCCGGAGCAGGTCGAGGAGATCCGAGATGGAGCCGGGCGCGTTGCCGATGTGGCACATGACGCGGAATTGCGGCCCCGCCAATGCGGCGGCACGAATGGCGCGACGCAGTGGCTCGAGCCCGTTCTGGCCCACCACGGACTCGGTCATCCGCACCTTGACCCCGAGCACGACGTCGGGGTTCTCGGCCACGGCCTTGGCGCAGAGGTCGACGTCGGCATACTCGATATTCACCATCTCGCCGATCTGGCCGGCGCCGGCCAAGCCAATGGTCGAGATATGGACAAAGGCGAAGAGACGCGTGCGGGTTTGCGGCCGGGCCCAATGTGTGAAAGCGCCAAGGGTGAGAGCGCCCGTGTCCCCGGCGGAGACCGCGGTGGTCGTCCCGGTGATGCCGACGAGCTCGTCGGCGGGGAGACCAATGCCGATATGAGGGCAGAAGTGCGTGTGGAGATCGACGAGGCCCGGTGTGAGGAGCCTGCCGCCGGCGTCAATGCGCTGCACGGCGCGATCCGTCGCAATGCTGGTGGCGATAGCTGCGATCTGGCCTTGCTTGATGCCGATGTCGCGCTTGGCACGCAGGCGCTGGCTCGGATCAAGCACGTCGCCGTTGGCGATGACGAGATCGAACTTGAGTGCCGTGTCCGCGGGATTGAAACCCACCGGCACGGGTTGCATGATCTGGGCTCCACCCGCGGGCGCCTGCGCCTGCGCCGGCTGCGCAGCCAGGAGCCCGCCCGCCGCCGCCGCCGTCCCCAGCTTGATCAAATCGCGGCGCGAGACGTCCATGTCTGCCTCCCTTGGGCGCGTCTGTAAGCGAGCGCGGCACATGCTAGCCGGAAGACCGGAGAGCGTCAAGCGGATGACGCGAAATCGCCCCCGGATGTGAGACGATGGGCCCCATGCCATTCTCATCCTTCGGGCTTCACCCCGATCTCCTCCGAGGCGTCAAGGAGATGGGTTTCACCCGCCCCACCCCGATCCAGCAGGACGCGATCCCTCCGGGGATGGAAGGCCGCGACGTGCTCGCCTGCGCCATGACGGGCAGCGGCAAGACGGCGGCCTTCGTGCTGCCCATTCTTCACCGCCTCATGCCCAAGCGGCGCGGCGTCACCCGCGCGCTGATCGTGACGCCGACGCGCGAGCTGGCGGCCCAGATCGACGAGCACCTGAGCCAGATGGCCGTGCACACGCCCATGTCGGGCGCGGCCGTCTTTGGAGGCGTGGGCATGGGCCCGCAGGAGCACGCCTTCAGGACGGGCGTGGACGTTATCGTCGCCACGCCGGGACGGCTCCTCGACCACTTCCGCTTTCCCTACGCCAAGCTCGAGGGGCTGGAGATCCTGGTCCTCGACGAAGCCGACCGGATGCTCGACATGGGCTTCCTGCCCGACATCCGGCGCGTCCTCAAGCACCTGCCGCCCCGGCGGCAGACGCTCTTCTTCTCCGCCACCATGCCGCCGCCCATCATGACCCTGACACGGGAGCTGCTCCGCAATCCGGCGACGATCAACCTCGAGCGCAAGGCCGCACCTGCCGTCGGCATCACCCAGGCCGTGTATCCGGTCGCCCAGGAGGTCAAATCATCGCTGCTGCTGGAGCTGATCAAGCGCGGCGAGATGAAGAGTGCGCTGGTCTTCACGCGCACCAAGCACCGGGCCAATCGGCTGGCCGACTTCCTCGCGCGCCACAACGTGGCCTGCGAGCGCATCCACGGCAACCGCAGCCAGGCACAGCGCACGGCGGCGCTCGCGGGCTTCAAGAGCGGGCGGTTCAGGATCCTCGTCGCCACCGACATTGCCGCGCGCGGCATCGACGTGGAGGCGCTGAGCCACGTGATCAATTTCGACGTGCCGAACGTGCCCGACGACTACATCCACCGGGTCGGGCGCACCGCCCGCGCCGAGCTGACGGGCGACGCCTTCACCTTCGTCTCGCCGCAGGAGGAGGGGGATCTCTCGGCCATCGAGCGCGCCGTCGGCAAGCGCCTGCCCCGCGTCGTCCTCCCCGACTTCGACTACACCCGGCGCGGATCGGAGAAGCTCGAGATCCCGCTCGCCGAGCGCATTGCGGCCATCCGCGCGCGCAAGTCTGAGGACCGCGCACGGGCGAAAGCCAACGCCGCGCGCCGCGGGCAGCCGCCGGCGCCCCAGGGTCCTCGCCGGGGTCCGCCGCCGTCGCCCCACCGGGGCCCCCGACCGCCGGTGCAGTCCTGGCCGGGGCAGCCGTCCGACCCACGCCGCCAGGCAGGCCGCTAACCTCACACGCCCAGCGACGACAGAAACTCCCCGATCACCTGCTGGACCTCGGCGCGGTGGCTGCGGTTCGGAAAGTGGGGCCCGCCCGCGACGACGTGAAGCCGCGCGCCCGGGATGGTGTCGGCGATGCGCCGCGACATCTCGGGAGTCGGGAAGCCGTCCTCCGAGCCCGCGATCACCTGCACCGGACACCGAATGCGCCTGCAGTCCGCGAGCCAGTCGGTGCGCGCATAGGTCTCGTCGAGGAGCGCCAGCAGCGACGCGACCGAGTGGCGGCGCAGGCGTCCCGTCACCTCCGCGTAGCGCTCCGGCCTCGACCTCAGGCGGGCGAGCGCGTCTTCTCCCATGCGGAGCCTGATATTGGCGTCGAAGTACTCCTCGAAGCGCCCCTTCTCGACGAGAGGCCGATGGGCCGCCCACCAAGCCTTGTCAGCAGCCGACGGCTCATAGGGCGGCCCGCTGATGGACACCACGGCCGCCACACGCGCGGGCGCATGGACCGCGGCCCAGAGTGACAGCGCCGCGCCCATGGAGGCACCACCCCAGATCGCGCGCTCGATGCCGAGCGCCTGGAGCCACAGGATCAGATCCTCGAACTTCCTGGCATAGGTGTAGTCCTCGAGCCGCTCGAATCTGGAGGACAGTCCGTGGCCGCGCGTGTCGGGGAACAGGGCGCGTATCCGGTCCACGAACGGCTCGAGGTCGGGCAGCATAAAGGAGGAATCCTCGACCGAGCCGCCGTGGATCCATACGACCGGCGGCTTGGAGAGAGTACCCGCCTCGCGCCAGTGGAGGCGGACGCCATTATCGAGCTCGATCTCAGGCAGGAGAGAGACGCTGCTCCACGTGTCGCGCGTAGCGGGACATGGAGTAGGTACAGATCCAGTAGACGACCGCGATGAAGAGGTAGAGGGCGAAGGGACGGACCTCGCGGTTGTTGACCACCTGCGCGGCCTTGGTCAGATCCATGAAGCCGATGATCGAGGCGAGCGAGGTGTCCTTGAAGAGCACAATGAACTGGGTCACGAGCGACGGGATCATGTTCCTCAAGGCCTGGGGCAGGACGACGTAGCGCATCGTCTGCGTGCTGGTGAGCCCCACCGCGGTGGCGGCCTCGACCTGCCCCCGTGCCACCGACTGCACCCCCGCCCGCACGATCTCGCCCAGGTAGGCCGCCTCGAAGATGACGAACGCGGAGAGCGCCACCCAGAACTCGGGGATGGCGCGCTGGAGCACGATCGGCACGACGATCCAGATCCAGAAGATGACCATGACCAGCGGGACTCCGCGGAAAAACTCGACGTAGAGGGTGGCGGGAATGCGGATCCATCGCTGCGGCGCGAGCCGGCCCAGGCCGATGAAGATGCCCAGCAGAAACCCCAGGACGATGGCTGGGATGGCCAGGCGCACCGTGCCGCCCACGAACTTCCCGAAGCCGAGAAACCCCTGGATCATCAGGAACGGTAGGTTGCGCCAGATAACCTCGAGGCCGTCGATCACCGCCGCCTCCTGCCGCCGCTCGTGATGAGACCGGGGATCGCCGTCCTCCGCTCGACCCAGCTCATCAGCGACGCGATGCCCACGCAAAGGGCCAGGTAGATGAGCGTCCCGGCCGCCAGCGCCTCGATAGCCTTGGCGGTGTAGGTCTCGATCTGGCGGGTCTGGAAGGTCAGCTCGGCCACGCTGATCGTCAGCGCCAGCGAGGAGTTCTTGAGCAGGTTGAGCGACTCGCTGGTCCCAGGCGGGATGATGATTCTCAACGCCACCGGCAGGATGACGTAGCGGTAGGACTGGAAGGTGGTCAACCCCGAGGCGACGGCGGCCTCCATCTGCGTCTTCGGGATCGACTGGATGCCCGAGCGCAGCACCTCGGAGAATCGCGCGCCGCTGTAGACGCCGAGTGCGAGCACCCCGGCCCAGAATTCGAGCCCATGCCCCAGCATCCACTCGAGAATCACTGCGGGCAGAATCGGCGGCACCGCGAAGTACCAGAAGAACATCCAGACCAGGAGCGGCACGTTGCGGAAAAACTCCACGTAGAACGTTGCCAGCGCCCTGAGCGGCCTGAACTTCACCGTCCGCAGCACGCCCGACACGAT
>Ga0137390_10004574_pt1 | contig 11543 bp, 7 predicted proteins | sample 15con2h24AmetaG_FD_104937 | JGI IMG/M metagenome (GOLD analysis project Ga0137390, IMG submission 104937) | Vadose zone soil microbial communities from Angelo Coast Range Reserve, California, USA - 15con2h2.4A metaG | ecosystem: Environmental > Terrestrial > Soil > Vadose zone > Saprolite... | reverse complement strand
TCACCACCCTCACGCTCAGTTTCAATCCGCTCTACCTCAATGCGCAGTACGCACGCGCGCACGGGCATCCGCGGATAGTGATCAATCCCATGCTGGTTTTTCTAACGGCATTCGGCCTGTCGGTGGAAGACCTCAGCGAAGCGGGCGGACTTTTCCTCGGCGTCGATCAACTGACGTTCCATCGGAGAGTTTACCCGGGTGATACCCTGGCTGCGCGTAGCACGGTGGTAGACAAGCGGGAATCGCAAAGCCGCCCCGGAACTGGAATTGTGACCTGGCACACGGAGGGTTTTCTGCTCGGCCCGGCTCGGGGGAACTCCAACGATAGCGCGTTGGTGGTTGACTTCCGCCGTTCCAATCTCGTCCCGAGGCGAAATTCTTCTTCGACTTAGCAGATTAATCCAAAAAGCCTATGAGCTACCTGACTGAAGAACGCAAGATGATTCAGCAGACCGCGCGGGAATTCTCTATGAACGAAGTCCTGCCGGTCGCCAACAAGCTCGACCCGGTCGAGGGCGAGATCCCGATGGCGTTGCGCGCCAAGATGGCGGAGCTCGGCTACTTTGGGATTCTGATCCCCGAAGAATATGGCGGGTTGGGGCTGGGTGCGTTCGAATACGCGCTGGTGACTGAGGAACTGGCGCGCGGCTGGATGAGCGTCGCCAGCATCATCGCACGCGGTAACGGGCTATGGGGCGGAATCAACGACGAGCAGCGCAAAGCCTATTTTCCACGGATGGCCCGCGGAGAATTCCTCGGCGCTTTCTCGCTCTCGGAACCCGACGCTGGTTCTGACCTGGCCAACGTTTCATGCCGCGCCGTGCGTGAAGGCGATGAATGGGTGATCAATGGTACCAAGACCTGGTGCACATTCGCGGACGGCGCCGATTTTATCCAATTGTTCGCCCGCACGTCGATGCCTGACGAGAACCGCCGCCACGTCGGCATCAGCCAATTCATGATCGAAAAGGAGCGGGGCAAATTACCGCCCGATGTGACCGGTGCGCCGATACGCAAAATCGGCTACTTCGGCTGGAAGACCTGGGAGTTGCACTTCGACAACTGCCGAATCCCGGCCTCCGCACTGATGGGACAGGAGGGACGCGGCTTCTATGCGATGATGTCCGGACTCGAAACCGCGCGGGTCCACACTGCCGCAAGGGCAATCGGTTTGGCGCGCGGCGCGCTCGAAGATTCGATCATCTATTCGCAGCGCCGCGTACAGTTCAAACGGCCGATCGCCGAATTCCAGCACACCCGCTTCAAGCTTGCCGAGATGGCGGCGAATATCGAGGCCGCGCGCCAATTGATGTACTACGTCGCAGACGAGATCGATAGTAAACGCCGATGCGATAAAGAAGCCTCGATGGTGAAGTTCTTTGCCTCGGAAATGGCTGAGCGGGTGACGAGTGATGCACTGCAATTGCACGGCGGTTATGGTTATACCCGCGACCTGCCGATCGAGCGTTATTGGCGTGATGCGCGGCTGACCAAGATTTTCGAAGGGACCTCGCAGATTCAGCTCCGCATCATCTCGGACCGCCTGCTGGGGGGAGGAGAATGAGCACTGAGCTTTCCGCGCTCACCGGCCAGAACAATTTCTTCGAGGATTTTACCATTAGGGACGTTTATGAGCATGCGCGCGGCAAAACGATTGAAGGTCTCGAAAACGTACTGATTACTAACTTGGTACTTAATACCGCACAGGCCCATTTCAACGAAGATTTCGCGCAGTCATTGGAACAGCAGCATCGGATCACTTTCGGCGGCGTGACGGCGTCGCTCGTAATCGGATTGGCGATGCAGGATACCGGCGAGAATGCGGTCGAAGAGGTGGGACTCGACCAGGTGCGTTTCCGCGTGCCGGTGCTGCACGGCGACACGCTGTACGCATTTACTGAAGTAGTCAATAAGGAAGAGGAGCCGGCCGATTCGCGCGGCCATAAAAATGTCGGGCTGGTCCATTTCCGCCATTGGGGCGTCAATCAACGCGGCGAAACGGTCTTCGAAGGCGAGCGCCGCGTCCTGATCAAGAAGCGCGCGTTTGCCGCCGAGGGTCTCCAAGTGCCGGAAGAAACAATCTCGGCCGAAACATCTGAACCGATGGGGCGCAGGCCGGCGCCTCCAAAGCATACATCTACGGCGAACGCCAAAACCCGCGTGGCCAAGCGCGCACCTGTGAAAACCAAAAGGACGCGGAGGTCAAAACCGTCCCCGGTCAAGCCACGCCGCCGCCGTTGATCGAGTCACCCTTCGCAATCGCGGAAGTGCGTTGACATTCCGAGGAGACAGGCTCGGTCGCTGGTCCCCCCGGTATATGGAATCAACGCAATGGAACTCAAGGCTGGAGCTGTTTTTCGACTGGGGCTCCGGCAGCGCCGCGGATGACCTCGGGACGCGGCGTCCCCAGTTTGCGTAGCACCGCTTCCATCTCGAAGTTTTCAACTATATCGCCGGGCTTTAGATCGCCGAAGTTCTCCAGACCGATACCACATTCGTACCCGGCCTGTACTTCACGCGCGTCATCTTTGAAGCGCCTGAGCGAGCCAATGCGGCCTTCCCAGACCACGCGTCCATCGCGCACCAGCCGGGCACGGGCGTTCCGCAGGATTCGCCCCTCCAGCACCATCGCACCGCCAATGGTATTGCCCTGAACGACGAAGGTCTTGCGGACCTCGGCGCGTCCGAGGGCTTTTTCGCGATAGGTCGGCGCCAGCAGCCCTTCCATCGCTTCGCGGATATCGTTGATAACTTCGTAGATAATCGTATAAAGGCGAATATCGACGCCTTCTTTTTCGGCCAGTTGAGCCGCTTTCGGCTCGGGCCGCACGTTGAAGCCGATGATAATCGCCCCTGAAGCCGATGCCAGGGTAACGTCAGTTTCTGAGATCGCGCCGACCGATTTGTGAATCAGCTCAAGCTTGACCTCGTTGGTCGAAAGCCGCTGCAGCGAATCCGCCAGGGCTTCAACTGAACCATTGACGTCGCCCTTGATGATAATGCGGAGTTCCTTGACTTCGCCGGCCGCCATACGCTCGCTCAATTCTTCGAGCGAAACGCGGCTGGTCTTTTGCAGCACGCCTTCCCGAATCTTGGAATGGCGGAACTCGGCAACTTGCCGCGCCTTGGCCTCTTCGGCAACCCCGATGAAGGCTGTTCCCGGCTCCGGCACGCTTGACAGACCAAAAATCTCGACCGGCGTGGAAGGTCCCGCTTCGGTCACGCGCTGTCCCAGATGGTTTAGCATCGCCCGTACCCGGCCATAGGTGGTGCCGCAAACGAAGGGATCTCCGGAGTGCAAAGTGCCTTCCTGGATTAATACGGTCGCCACCGGGCCACGGCCGCGGTCGAGTTGTGATTCAACCACGGTACCGCGGGCAGAGCGGTCCGGGTTCGCTTTTAACTCCATCAGGTCGGCCTGCAGCAGGATCATTTCGAGCAGGCGATCGAGACCTTCACGAGTGCGCGCTGAAACTGGTACCGCAATCGTGTCGCCGCCGTAGTCCTCGGGAATCAAACCCAGTTCGGTAAGCTGCTGTTTGACGCGCTCGATGTTCGCTTCGGGCCGGTCAACTTTATTCAGAGCGACGATTATCGGCACACCTGCCGCTTTGGCGTGATTGACCGCTTCGATCGTCTGCGGCATCACGCCTTCGTCCGCCGCTACCACTAGCACCACAATATCGGTGACCTTGGCGCCCCGAGCACGCATCGCGGTGAATGCTTCGTGACCGGGAGTATCAACAAAGCTGATTTTGCGGCCGTTAATTTCGACGCTGTAGGCGCCGATATGCTGAGTGATGCCGCCGAATTCCCCCTCGGTGACGTTGGTATGACGGATGGCGTCGAGCAGCGAAGTCTTCCCGTGATCGACGTGGCCCATCACCGTCACCACTGGTGGACGCGGCAGTGCTTCTCCGGCGGCGGCTTCCTCCCTTTCTTCGATCGCGGATTCCGCATCAAAGGCAACGTTCTCGACACTGTAGCCGAATTCGCCAGCGACCAAAGTTGCAGTGTCGACATCAAGCACCTGGTTGAGGGTGGACATGACGCCCAGATCCATCAATTTCTTGATGATCTCGGTAGCCTTTACACCCATATTGCGGGCCAGATCACCCACGGTGACACCTTCGGTGATACGGACCACCCGCTTGGAAGCCCTCGGCGTTGTGATTTCAGTCTTGCGCTGTTCCTTGCCTGGCAAGGCCCGCCGCTTTTTGGGCACACGCAGTCCGCGCATCTCGCGTTCGGCGGCGGCATCGGGGACGCCTTTTTTGACGACCCTCTTCTTTTTAATTACGCGCGCACCCGGCTTGGAAGTGTCAGGCGGCGGCCCAAAGGTCTCCGGTAATGGAGCTGCGCCCGGTAGACCAGGCCGGCGTTCCGGTGGTCGCACTGCACCGCCCGCCCGTTGGCCGGTGGGAGCCGCTGGACGAGGGGCCGGGGCCGGTTTGCGCAAATCGATCTTGCCCAACACCTTGGGGCCCCGGGGGCCGTCATCCAATGTCGGTGCCGCCGCATGCGCGGCGCTCGTCAAATTAATCGCTCTGCCCGGTTCCTGCGGCCGATGCTCTGGACGCCGGAGCGTTACACCCGCGCCTGGAGCTCGAGGGGGAACACCAGGGCGCGCTGGTATGCCCACACCCGGCGGACGTTGCGGGGCAGCAGAGGGTTCGCGCGGTCGGACCTCGCGCGTAATGCCTGGCGCCGGACGCGGCGCCGCGGCCTCGCCAGCGGGCGCCGGCCGACGGGCAAGCTCAGTTGGCGCTTGCGCCGCACGTTCGTTGGCCGCGGCCATCGATGTTTCGGCTGGCGCGCTTGGGGCGGCGCCGTTGCTGGTTGGCGCAACCGGCTCTTGCGGTTCAGGCTCAGCCATCGTTTGCGGCGCCGGCTTGATTTCCGGCGCGGCAATCGAGCTCGGCAGCGCTTCCTGCGGAGCCCCTTCGGACGTGCGTTCGAGCCTCGGCTCCGAAGCCTCAACCTGGTCAGGGGCAGGCTCTGATGTCGACTGCTCCGCCGATAGTTCCGGCGGGGCCGCTGAAATCGGCTGCTCGGATGTGCCGGAGGGTTCCGGCTCCAACACGGGCAGTTCGGGGATTTCAGCTTCCAGTTTGAGCGGCTCGTCGAAGACCGGTGCTACGAACGCTGGCTCGCTTTGGGCCGGCGCAGGTTCGAAATTGAATGGTTCGGCCTGTTCCTCGAGGGCAGGAACCGGGGCAGGCTCGGAATGGCGGCGGCGGACCACGTTGGCGTTAAGACGTTTCTCAACTACCGTACCGGCACTGGTCTCGACTACGGTCTCGCGGGGCAAGACCGCAGCGCGCTGGGCCCGCTCGTCAATCTCGGCTTTGATCCGCTCGGTCTCTTCGGGGGAGAGCAAGCTTGATTCAGAATGGGCATGGGCAAGGTGCAGCCGTGCACAACTGGCCAACAGGTCATCGACTGTAACACCCCATTCAGTTGCAAGTGTTTTTATCCGCTTTCGAGCCATCTGTTTTACTTTATTCGAGTGCGGCAGTACTAGCCAGCCGCGCGCGGATCCGTTCTGCCAATTTGAGCCGTTCGTCACGGCTGATTTTTCGCTTCAGCGAGCGCAATTCCCTCGCTCTGCTGTTAACGAACTCGGTTATACACTGATTGCGGTAATGGAGATAAGCTCCGCGTCCCGGCATCCGACTTTCTTCATCCAGCGTTAACGTATCCCCGCTGGCGGCGATTCTCAGCATCTGCTTCTTGCTATCGCGTCCCATGCATCCAACGCAGGTGCGGATTGGTCCGTCATTCGGCCTCTGCATCCTTAGCGTCCCCGGCAGCGGGGGTGGCCTCCAGGTCGGTTGTGGTTGGGTCGTTCGGTGCCGGCTCCGGGGCTGACTCGGGCGCTGAATTTTGTCCTGGCAAATCATCCGCCGTCTCCAGCCGCTTAGCCTGTTCAGCGCGTTTTCTCGCTACCCATTCGCGGGCAGCGTGAACCACCTGGCACGCACGTTCGGGGCTAATCCCTTCGACCTCGAAATTGTTCTCGTTGGCATCTGCCAGTTGCTCGGCGGAACGAAAACCCCACTGATAGAGTAACTCGGCATTGATATCGCCGATGCCGGGAATTGCATTGAGGGACGCGCGTGCAGCCCGGGCTTCTTCCTCGGCGTCGGAATCGCTGCGGACGTCGAGTTTCCATCCCGCCAGCCGATGCGCCAGGCGAACGTTCTGGCCGCGCTTGCCGATAGCCAGGGAGAGTTGATCGTCGGGAACGATGACCTCCATCGCATGCTCGTCTTCGTCGATAATCACCTTGGATACTTTGGCGGGAGCGAGCGCGCGGCATACCAGTTCAGCCTGATCATCGGTCCACGGCACAATGTCAATTTTTTCACCGCGCAGTTCCTGCACGACCGACTGCACTCGCGTGCCCTTCATGCCGACGCATGCACCAACGGGATCGACGTCGCTGTCTTTCGAGTAAACGGCGACTTTAGCGCGCCCGCCGGGTTCGCGCGCGCATTGCCTGATTTCGACGATGCCCTCGTAAATCTCGGGGACTTCCTGCTCGAACAGCTTCATCAAGAACAAGTTGGAGGTGCGGGAGAGCACGATCGAGAGGCCTTTTTCGGACAGTTCAACTTCGAGGATCAGCGCGCGGATGCGGTCGCCCTGACGATAACGCTCGTGCGGGATCTGTTCCTTTTCCGGCAGAATCGCTTCGGTGCGTCCCAGATTGACGATCATGTTCTTGCGCTCGAAGCGCTGGACGATACCAGAGACGATCTCGTTTTTGCGGTCTTTGAACTCGTTATAGATCTGTTTGCGCTCAGCGTCGCGGATATGCTGAATAAGGTTCTGCTTGGCGGCTTGAGCGGCGATCCGGCCCATTGTCGCCGTGTCGAGCTTGATCAGGATCTCGTCACCAGGCTGTGCGTCGGGGTCGTATCTGCCATGTGCTTCGTCGAGTTCGACCTCCGACGCTGGATTGGCGACATGTTCAACCACGGTCTTAATCTCGAACAGTTCGACTTCGCCCACCTCGTTGTTGTATCGCGATTCGATATTGCGGTCGGGCCCGAAAGTTCGGCGCGCCGCCGAATGCATCATCTCTTCGACCGCATTGATCACGATGGTTTTGTCGATCCCTTTTTCTTTTGAGACCTGCTCGATAACCCGGTTCAGATCGACTGCCATATCGCCTCCGGCTGCCACCAGCTATTCTGAGCGCTGACGCGGCCCATCTCCCGGCTGCCGGCCGTCGAGCCAGCGTCGCATCGCTCTTTGCTCGGCTGACCGCTTCCACTCCGCGGGGCAGGCTGTGGGTTCCCCTGCCCAGTAGCGGACGGGAGCGGACCGAGTTCAATCGAATTTATGCTCGTAGTTAGCTCCTTGAATTTCGTCGAAACCGAAGGCGCGCCGTTCGCGGCTCAAGTCATCCTCCAGATCGACCCCGTCAGCGCGCACGTCAACCAGGACGCCTTCGAAATTCTTGCGCCCGTCACGCGGCCGATAGGTTCGGATTCGAACTCGTTGTCCCCGATGCGCCTCAAAGTCCTTGAGCTTTGCCAATGGACGGTTAATGCCTGGTGACGACACTTCCAGCGTGTACCGCCCATCCACCGGATCGTACACGTCGAGCAAGTCGCCGAGAATCGGGCTGAGGCGTTCGAGATCGTCGAGCGTGATGCCACTGCCCGGCTTGTCCACCAATAGTCGCAGCAGCGAATGATGGCGCGTCCCTCTGCGAAACTCGACAGTCACCAACTCAAATCCAAGCCGCTCAATATGGGGCTCAAGTAACTCCGCCACTTTCTTGGCGAGCGGCTCAAGTTGCAACACCATCACCGGCCATACCTCGGCGGTTCGCCTCCTGGTCGAGTAAAGGAATGCCGTGATGTCCTGGAGCAAGCGGCGAACTAACCAAAAAAAATGGGCACTCGCCCACGCTTTTTTACGCTATCACTTGGGGCCACCGCCATCAAGGCTTCGGTCGGCGCCCCACGAGGCGGCCGCCTGAACTGCTTTCGCTCAGCCGCCAACGTTAGAGACGACGGAAAAGGTGCGGCGTGCCCCGCGAGGGCGCTTACGCTCGGCCGCGCGCGATGCTTATTCTTCGTCTTCGCGCAATTTCGCCAACGACGACAAGTCTTCGAGCGTGCTGGTGTCGCCGAGACTCTGGTCGCCGGAAGCTATCTGCCGGAGCAGGCGGCGCATGATTTTGCCACTGCGAGTTTTCGGCAGTATATCAGTAAATCGCAAATCGTCGGGACGCGCGAGGGCGCCGATTTCCTTGACGACGTGTTGCTGCAACTCTTTGCGCAGCCGGTCGTCGCCCTTGCGGCCACCCTCGAGGGTAACGAAGGCAACCACCGCCTGACCCTTCATCTGGTCGGGCCGGCCGACCACCGCCGCCTCGGCGACCACCGGATGGGAGACCAGCGCGCTTTCGATCTCCATCGTCCCCAGCCGGTGGCCGGAAACGTTAATTACGTCATCGACGCGCCCCATAATCCAAAAATAACCGTCCTCGTCGCGGCGGGCGCCATCGCCGGTGAAGTACATGCCGTCGATTTGGCTGAAATACTGCTGTTGGTAACGGTCGGGGTCGCGGTAGACCGTGCGCAACATCCCCGGCCAGGGCCGCTTGATGACCAGAAAACCACCCTGGTTGGCACCAACGGAATTACCGTCGCGCGACACCACGTCGGCCGCGATACCCGGCAGCGGACGGGTGGCGGATCCCGGTTTGGTGGCGATCGCGCCAGGCATCGGCGAAATCATGATGCCGCCGGTCTCGGTCTGCCACCAGGTATCGACGATTGGGCAGCGGCCGCCGCCGATTCGCTCGTGATACCAGATCCAAGCCTCCGGATTGATCGGTTCGCCGACTGTTCCAAGCAGGCGCAAGCTCGAGAGGTCGTGTTTTCTGGGCCACGAGTCGCCCCATTTTATAAATGTGCGTATGGCGGTCGGCGCCGTGTAAAGGATATTCACTCGGTATTTCTCGATTATCGACCACCAGCGATCTTCCTCGGGGAAATTGGGCGCCCCCTCGTACATCACAACGGTGGCGCCAGCAGCCAGTGGACCGTAGACTGAATAGCTATGACCGGTCACCCAGCCAATATCAGCAGTACACCAGTAGATATCGTTCTCCTTGAGATCAAATACCCACTGCATTGTCGCCAGGGTGTGAGTGAGATACCCGCCGATGGTATGCACTACTCCTTTGGGTTTGCCGGTGGTCCCAGAGGTGTAGAGGGTAAACAGGGTCTGCTCCGAATCGAGACTGACCGGCTGACAATTGGCACTTTGCGCCGCCATCAAGTCATGCCACCAGACGTCGCGCCTCTCGCGGATTTCGATCGGGTCGCCGGTGCGGCGTAAAACAAGGCATTTGTTAACTGACGGACAGCGCTTTAATGCCATATCGACATTTTGCTTGAGAGCGACTTTTTGGCCGCGCCGCCAGCCGGCATCGGCAGTGATAACAAGGTTGGCCTCGGCATCGTTGATGCGATCGGTCAAGGCCTCCGCCGAAAAGCCACCGAAAATCACCGAGTGAATTGCGCCGATGCGCGCGCAGGCCAACATCGCGATGGCCGCCTCGGGTACCAGCGGCATGTAAATGGCGACCCGGTCGCCTTTATGCACGCCGAGATGTTTGAGCCCGTTGGCGCATCGAGCAACTTCATCAGCCAGCATTTGGTAGGTGAGCACCCGTGAATCACCGGGTTCACCTTCCCAAATCAACGCGGCCTTGTTGCGGCGCGGGCCCATCAGGTGGCGATCGACGCAGTTGTAGCAGGCATTCAACTCGCCGCCCACGAACCATTTGGCAAACGGCGGCTGCCATTGCAGCACTTGCCCGAACGGCTTGAACCAATCAAGTTGACGCGCGTGATCGGCCCAAAATTCCTCCGGATCCTGCTCGGCCCGGCGGTAAAGCTCGCGATATTCGGCTTCACTCTTGACCCAGGCATGGCGGCTAAAATCCGCGGCAGGAGGAAACTTCCGGCTTTCGCGCAGAATAGATTCGATATTGTGTGTCGGGTCGTCGTTGCCAGCCATTGTGATACGCACCTCGCAGACTCGTTTCCCTTCGGCTTCCCCTTGGCTACGCTGGGGGTTTCGGCTCACCAGGACTTTGGCCGGCTCGCGCCGGCCTCGGCTCACCGACAACTATGCGGCTGGCCGTCTACACCCCTGCGCGTGCTTCGCGCGTCTTGATAGTCAGGTAAAGCGTGGCAGCATCTCCAATCTCGCGGCGATTGGAACGAACCGAACGGAGCTGTTGCAACACTTCCGACTCGATTGACGGCATCAACTCAGCCGCCAGCTCAATCGCCCGCGCAGCCCATCGCAGTGCCACCCGCCCTTCGAGCCCACCGAAATCGTCGAAAAACCACGCGCAACTAGTCAATGCCGCCTGCGCCGCATGTTCCATCTCGAACAGCCGCAGCAACTGCTCGCGGGCCGCATCGTCCTTCGCCCGATGCCGGGTGAAAAACTCCTCCTGCAGGATTGGAGACGGATCGATGAACAGGCGCGCGGCCTCTTTGAGCGCTGCCCACGAATCCGACACTAGCGACGGCGCAAATCGATCATACACCGTGTCGCAATGGCTCCGCACAAAATCCATCGCTACGCGAAGCGGCTCGCGCCACTCCTGGTTGGTATTGGGCTCCATCCGGCAGCCGCAATTCGATCGCCATCGCTCGACGCCGTGAGCGCAGCTCCAGGCCGAAGGCGAATCGATTTCAAGCCTGCCGGTCGCTGGATGGGTCGCCAGATATTCACCGCAATTTGTGATGACGATGTCGCCGCGCTCTTCGAGGAGCTTGATGGCACGGGCCAGTTCGGCGGCACCGCTGCGCTTATGATGCCCGAACGTTTCGCCGTCGGTCGCGACTAGTAGCGCCTGGCCCGGCGCGAGCGCGAGGGCACGGTCGACTAGCTGTGCAGCGAATCCCGCGCCATCACGCAGCATATCAGTGAAAGCGATGCTGCCCGAGATCACGCGGTCGAAGCGGAAAATGGGCAGTTTCAGGTCGTCGCGCTGCCATAGGAAGGGACCGCTGTCGTGTCCCGGGCGGCTGAAACGTCCCTGGTCGCCGCCCAACATCACGAATCCGATCCCGGCGCGGGCGACCGCGGCAAGGGTTTCGGCGTCGACCGCGCATTCCGGCAGCCATATTCCTTCGGGCAGGCGTCCGAATCGTGCGACGAAGTCGTGGATCCCCCAGGCAATTTGAAGTTCACGCCCGCGTACATCAAGCAGCGGCAGGATCGAATGGCTGTAACTTTGCGCGATCGCATTGCCGTGCCCATCGTGGCGCTGGCGGCTCAACTCGTCTGCGCGCCGAATCGCGCGGTAGGCGGACTTGCCATGGCTCCGTAACCAGGAACAAAGGGTTGGACCGAAATTAAAACTCAGTGCCTCGTAATTATTTCGAATATAGACGACCGTCCCCTCCATGATCTGCGCCTGTGCGTTGGCGTTATAGCATTCGCTCAGAATGCGCTCGTTCCAGTTCGGGAAAGGCACGGCACTCGGCTCGTTA
>Ga0137390_10004572_pt1 | contig 11546 bp, 16 predicted proteins | sample 15con2h24AmetaG_FD_104937 | JGI IMG/M metagenome (GOLD analysis project Ga0137390, IMG submission 104937) | Vadose zone soil microbial communities from Angelo Coast Range Reserve, California, USA - 15con2h2.4A metaG | ecosystem: Environmental > Terrestrial > Soil > Vadose zone > Saprolite... | reverse complement strand
GCCTGTTAAGGCCTGGGTTCCTTAGAATCCAGTGCGGCCGTCGACACGCTCGCGTAGCTCAACTGGCAGAGCAGGGGACTCTTAATCCCAAGGTTCAGGGTTCGACTCCCTGCGCGAGCACCACTATGTGGTGTTTATGAGTTCGCTCTTGCCAATATCTGGTGGTAGGGGTGACTCATTTGCGTCAAAGTCGCGACGTTTGACACCCTATTTGACACCGTGGACGTTATGGGGTGGGGCCGCGTTTCACAATGGCGCACCGTAGAGCAGAATTCCGAGCGTGCCAGCCGGATCTGCTGACCCTGAGAGCGATCTCACTCTCGAGAAGGCACTCGACTACTCACGCCAACTTGCAGGCCTCGTGACACCGCATGCTTGGATGCTGTCTGGGCAGGGTTTGGCTTTCACTGGTCGGGATCCCTTTTCGCCGAACGACCTCGCACGCCTACTGCCATCAACGACAGTGCAGTGGATTGATGGAGTCCCCGAAGGCCGCGGTGTCGACGTTGTGATCATTGGCCAGGCCGGATGGTCGGTTGATCTTCTTGATCTCCTCATTCTGTTGGAGCCTGCGCCGAGGTTTCTGCCGCAGGAAGGTTTTCTCGACGAGCTGCTGTTTGGATACAACTGGTGGGTCGACTACGTCGCGTACTTGGACGCCGCTCGCTCTTACTATCCAGGTCTCCAGCACGTGTATGTCCGATCCCTTGAGTCTGCTCCTCAAATCGAGTGGCAATGGCCGAGCACAGAGGCCGTTGAAACGACAAGGGGCGGTGATGATGGGAGAGACAGAGCCGAGATAGGCGAACTCCGAGCTCGTGGTTATCAAATCACCGGCCTCACGACACGCGATCGTTGGGGGATCCTGGTTGGAAGATGCCTGCCCGACCTGGGTCTGGAGCGGGTCGCCTACATAATCGCCGGCTTGGTGAAAAACGCGAAACGGCAAACAAACGGACGGATTCGCTATCAACATGCGATCGAAGAATGGGAATCCGACTTAGCTCGGCTCAAACGCGAGTTCTATGTGCCCGAAGCCAGAACATTCCGATGGCCATCAACGGAACTGCGTTGAGAGTAAGTATCCGTAACGTGTCGCCCATGGGAGAGAAGACGCCGCGCCCCATCTAAGGCCCGAAGGCCTCGTCACGAACTACGTCCACCAGCTCGCGCAAAACGATCAGTGCCTCTCCAACAAAGATATGACGGTTGGGGATCGAGCCTTGAACCGGCTGCGTTCGGGCGACGTAGTTCGTGACTTGGTGGAGGGCGAACTCGTCGAGCACGAGTTAACTTTCGGCCATTACTTTCGAACGGAAAGAGACTTCTCGGGATCACGAGGAGGTCACGTCGTACGGCCTACCGCGAGACGCAGCTGACACCGAAACAGTAGCCTCTTGGTTCGACTCCCCTACGCGAGCACCATCATGTCGTAGCTGCAGGTGTTTGGAGCTCCGCATGTTGTAGGTCTTTGCCGCGTCAGGTTCGCGGCATTTGACAGCTTGAAGACGCGACGCATCGCGCGGGAAGTCAGCTCAACGGGAAAGCGACGATCGGCGTCCGTCGTGCGGCGCCGGTCGTGTTCACTCGGAACCTCGCCTTCTCCACAGTCACGCCGCAGCGACGTCCAATGTCGTCAAGCGTCCAGACTGCGGCCGTTCGCATGGAGAAGAAGGGGGACGTGGCCGGAGCAGGGTTCTTGCGGGACGTCGTTGCTGGTTTTGACGGTTGACAAACTTATCGCTCCGAACGCCTAGTCGCCAACGCCTCAGTTCAGAGTAATTCCGACATCGGCATAGCAGCTTTTGATCGCAGCGAGTTTCTCATCCCGCTCCTCAGGTCGGAATCGGTACTTAGTCAAGGCCGAATCGAGCAGCTTGCTCAGAGCGTCACGGAATCTGTCTCTAGGTGTGAGTTTCAGCAAACACCGGTAGTAAAGGATCGCGACGTCGAGCGGTGTAAAGAGGGGACTGCCGACATCATCCCGTTTGGTCAATAGGTTAAACCCAGCCTTGCTGTGAATCGCCGAGTTCTTGTGCACTTCGCCAGACGTGTCGTAGTGATTCATATGTGCTGGTGAGTCAGAAATCGCCGGGTTGCCGATGTTCCGCAGTGGTTTGCCCGCAGCCAGAGCGTCCTGGCCGATCGCCCAGTCCCACGCCCATGTGTCGCCACCGTCAAATCGGCTCCAGTCCCAGTTCTTGATGATTACTCCAAAGATGTCGCTGAGCGATTCGTTCAACGCGCCAGACTCACCCGCGGTTTCGAGACCGACTGTAAATTGAGTCACCCCATGCATGACTTCATGTGCCATAACGTCTATGTGGCGAGCAAAGCTCGCCATGCGACTCCCATTGGCTTTCGATTGGCCGTACCACATCATGTCTCGCCACCAGATCGCCTGCGGCCACTCAGGAGGCGGAGCCTCGGAGTATCGGCAGGTGCAGTTGACGATATTTACCAACTCCCTCCCTTGGCCATCCACCCCATGCCATACAAGGATGGAGTTCAGGAAGCGAAATATCTTCGATGCGTTCGCCTGTGCCGTGACGGCAGCAGTACTGAACGCGCCGGTTGGTGATCGAATGGGGTCGGGCACAGCGCCGAACGTGAAGTCATAAACATCGCCCCCGGCTAGATCACGCGTGCTGATGCTCAACCACGGATCAAGCAGCTCATAGCCGCCGGCGTCGTAATGTGCCTGGAACTCGACGCGATTGCCATCCTCGTCAAGTCCGTCGAGATCAGTTGGGTCTGCAAGGAAGGCGTCACTGCTGAAGGCGTGGATAACCGAACCATCGTTTGCATCGACGAAGTACTCCACCGATGGGTGATGCAGCCGAGGGTCACCGCCGACGGTACCCGCCTCCAATGAATGCAGAATCGATGGCGGCGCCACTGGCACTCTGCTGAAGCGATAGGCCAGGTGCCACTTTTCCTCTTCGGGCTGTCGGTAGTACGTGAGGGACGGCTTGCCGACGATCTTCTCGAGAGACTTGTCACTCGCAATCCTTCTGAGCGCCTCGCTGGGCAAAAGCTTGGGCTCCGGAGGTACTTCGATGGTTGCGAGCTCGCCTTGCGCTGCAATAAGCCCCTTGCTTTCGTCGAGTTCGCAGAACGTTCGAGCGCCGTACACAGGTAGCGATTGGTGTAGCTGCTCAAATCGAACAAGATGCGTCGACCCTTCGCGAAACTCAACGACATCCAGGAGATGTAGGTCCTTTACCTTTCCCGATGGATTGGATCGCATGTCGGTTTTGTTATGAGTGGCCGTCCAATCGAGGATCTGTTGCAGGTACAGCTTGGCCAATTCCACGTCATCGGTGACCGTCGTTGTGCGAGCTATGACGCGGAGGGCTGCGTCAAGATCGGAGCGATCTGGTACATCCTCCGCAGCGTGATATCGGAAGCGGAATGAGGGCACCGAGTAAGTATGCGGACGACGCGGTCTGAAGACGGACCAAAGCCATCGCAGGAGCGAGCCTACGGCGCGATACGCGTTCCGCATGGCCCAGGTGAGCCGCTTCAGTACCCGACGCAAATCGCCGCCGGGCGTCACGCTGGCCGACCCCGATCCGCCGGTACTGGAAGCCACCCGGGCTGCATATTAGATCTGCAGGCAGTTTCCGTCGAATGAAGCTCGGCGCTCGTGAAAAACGCAGGATCTGGGCGCCCTCTAAATAGCAGTATTGACAACGCCCTTTGAACGCTTAGTCTGGCCTCGCTCTCGCTCGGGAACCAGAGATCCGGCTGATCCCGGCGCCGCGCAAATCGCAAAGGAGGTCGACATGACTCAAGGATCGAGCAATGACCAGATCAATCTGGAAATTGAGCTGTCTGACCAGCAAGTCGCAGACGATGTCCAGCAGTGGCTAAAGGACAACAAGATCAAGTACGAGCCGCCGCCACATGCAATCGTGCCAATCATCCCGATTGTCATCGGGGCAGCGCTGGGGGCAGCCGCAATCGCGGCGCTTGTCGAGTACATACGTAGAACGCATGCCTGCCAGCAGACAATCGATGCGCGACGAACGCCTGTGGTCACCAAGACTGATTGCAGTGTCCGTAATGGACGTGTCATTGTCATAACGAAGGACAACCAGAAAGTCGAAATACACGACGTGCCGCAGATCTTCGACTTCACCAAGGTAGCGAAGGCGGCGTTGAGCGGCGCCGCAGACGCAGTAAAAAAGGCAGCCGAGCTTGCCGGCGCGAAGACGACCGTCGGGCCAGCGACATCGTAGCCCGACGCTGATCAGCGCGGTCTCGCGCTCACCCGGGCGAAGTTCGCCGGTTCGATGCCGGACGCTCCGGGTAGCCCTCGACCTCTCCCCATTTACCTTGCAAGTGTTCCAGGACGCCCACCGCCCGGGCGAGTGACGATTGTGCGACCCATGCCGCTGCACCAAGGTTGAACCATGCGCACGCGCGGTGATCAGCAGCTCGATGAAGGACGCCGCCCGCGACGAGTGCGAGGTGTGCTGTAAGAGTCGTCAGCGCTGCTTGTGGCTGGCCCGATCGAATTCGATTTATTCAACGCCTTGGAGCATGACCAACAGTTCGCGCCCCCGGACCTTGTCCTCGATCCCGACGTTATGGCAATGCCGACGCCTGTCCGTTCGCATCGCTGTTTGACATTTAAGTGCGATTGGCATCTGGTGGGCCGGGAGTGAGTCGAACCCCCCAAAGCTTTCGCGGCGGTTTTACAGACCGTTGGCCTCGCCACGTGCCCTTTGCCGACCCAGCGTTCCGCGCCTCGCAAAACACGAGGCGACCCAATGGTAGCGGAGGGCAACGGTTCGTTAATGAACTGGGCACGCAGACTTAGGCGCTGGCGAACCTCGGGCATTCGACAAACGCTAGAGCCCGTCGAAGATACGCCTGAGCTCGATTCTCAGTCGGCCTTGGTTCGGAAGGTGCGTGCAAAAATCGAGAATGCGAGTATGACTGCCGCCACTGCGTCGGACCTCGATTTCGAAGCCACCGCCCTCTGCCCATACGCAAACATTCAACTCTCGCGTCCCGGCGCGGCCCGACCAGCACTCCAGATGCCCAGGGTGGACCAGCACCGGCGCGAAGACATTCGCCAGGTGTCGGATAGCTCCGAGGTCATCGTGGAAGGCTGCGGCGCTTGGATACCGCAACGCCGGGTCAGTCGAGAGCGCCCTCTCAACGCGACTCACGAGAACGCGGGGCACGTGAGGCGCGATATCACGGATTGGTGGCCGTGCCTGCGCGATCACGGCTGTCTGCATTTCGGCCGGCGTTGATCGAAGGTATGGCTCGATCCCTGTCAGCATCGTGTATAGGGCAAGGCCAGTTGAGTAGATATCAGACTCGACTGTCATTACGTTGTGTGTGTATGCCTCTGGCGCTCGAATTTGCCAGCTACCGTGAGGCTGGGTTCGACCAGCAGCATCCATCACGTCAGAAACGCCGAAATCCCCCAGTTGAGCTAGATCCAAAGACTGCAGGAAAACGTTTCCTGGCTTCACGTCTCGATGGAGCAAATGATGTTGGTGGCAGACCTGCAGGCCTATCAACATGTGTCGTATCCAGCGAATCGCCAGGTCAGGCCGCACACCTCGGCCCTGCATGAAATCCATCGCTGAGCCCAGAGCAGCTACTTCCGTTGCTAAGTACGGGATGTCCTGATACCTGTCCGCATTGAACACTCTCAAGATGTGCGGTCCCTCAAGAGACGTGAGACGCTGCGCCTCATAGGTGGCTGCCGCCAGCTGCCAGCCTCGTTGGAAAGTCTTTAGCGCGACATCTCGATCAAGGTGAAGATCGTGCGCGCGGTAGACGAAGCCGAAACCGCCCTGACCAAGGTTGCCAATAATGTCATAGCGGTTGGCAAATATGGGAGGCACAGTTTGCGATGTAGTCTCAGGATGAAATGGTAGGGCTCGGGCTGCATTGCAACATTCACCAGGGCCGACCGAGGGTTGTGGGGGTCCTAATCCGACGCAACGCTGCAGGCGAACTCAAGGGCGCACAGGAGTTCTCGCACTTGAGCGATGCGCAAGAGAACTTCCCTCTCCAGCTTAAGAACCTCGCGTCCGCACTGGAGTCCCGCCTGCCAATGCTGGGGGCCGATGGGATAGTCGTTCGCACGATGGACTATAGCCCCGCAATTAAGCGGCAACAGTTGGCGCAGCACAGCATGGTGGCGGGTGTACTTGTAGCTAGCTCTCGGCGGCATTGTGACCTCACTCGGACGCTTACTGGCCGCGATATCGGCTCCACCTTGGGATCTTCCAAAGCGGCAGCGGAGGCTCAGGCAGCGAATCTAGTCGGCGACGCCCTTAGAGAGGCCGGCGCTGCCGCGCTGGCTGCTCTCAGTCTGGCTGAACACTGCTAAGCGTCGAGTACGACGACCTCGTCCACCTCGGGACCGACCTCTGCATCACTGCTCTTGATTACCACGGCGCCTATCGCCCTACCCACGCCCTCTCGCTTTAGATGCCAGGCGGCAACCGTTAGGCTCGCGCCTGAGGCGAGCAGCCCGTCGACGATAAGGGCTGGATCTGTTTCGCCGGGGCGTCTCAAATGAAGACCGTCCTGGGCAAGAGCCACCGTTGCGGCCGCGAGTCGGTCTCCAACATCGGAGGCTCCAACCAGGGTTAAGCACCCGAATTTGTGAGCGACTTCGGCGATCCTGCGCGATGTGTTCGCCAATGTGCGCGGATCGGCAAGTTCGTTCTCAAGGTCTTCGCCCACTTTTGCCGCCACAAGAGCCCACTCTGCGGAGGGCGCGTGTGCCAACTGCATTGCGCGGTCGCGTAGCTCGGGCAGGCTCACCCCGACCACTCAAGTATTGTGATCGCGCTCGGAAGAACCATGGTTCGTTCTAATTCTAGCTCTAAATTTAGGAAATGAGTAAGAGGAGACGGCAGAAGGTTCCCCCGTCAACCTTATGTCGCCGCTTGGACGTGAAACCCCAGAACTACTTCAACTGGGCGGCCGCCGGGATGTTGGCTGACGGCAAAGGTGGCTGCACACTACTCGAGGGTCTAGAGTTTGCTGTGTTCGCGACGTTGGTTCGTAGGCTCAACTACCAGCGCGTGAAGAAGCCGTGGTTGGCTCTCCGTCCCGAGCTTCGTCGACACCTCGCAGCTGGCAGCGTCTTCGTGATCTATGACGAGGCGGCCGAGACCCTGTCGGCCGCAATCACACATGAGGAAGTCGGCCGCCAGGTCAGCCACGGCGGCGCGGTTCGGGTCTTTTCCCTAGAGGAGGCGATTTCGAAGATCCGGGCTGCCTTTCTGGGCGGTTCGGACGCAATCCAGAGCCGAAAGCGAGGTGAAAGGCAGATCGCGCCGTCGATTTCTAATCCGATACGTTGAGACACGCACACCAATCAAGTGATCTGAGGGCCGGCTGTGGTCGAGGGTGAGAACAGCATCGGCACCTGTGTACTTTTGTTGACAACTCTCGTTGCCCAGCCCGGCACGGGCGCCCCGCGGCGTCGGTCAAGGTCTTGAGCCGGCGACGAACGTCGCTCTTCGAGGAGTCATCGGGTCGGCTAGCGACATAGCACTGCCTCTTTGGGCTGACTTCTGCGCGGGGTCGCCAGGATAATCGAGAAGACCTATGTCGATGTTGGACTACTTCCTGCAGGCGGTCGAGCCCGAGGAGATACGCACGTCGGGCCCGTTCGCCATCCAGCCGGTCGTCGTGGATGCGAACGCTCTGGCGTCCGACGCCTACTACGCGGCCGCCCACGACGGGCACAGCTCACTGCTGCTAGCTGCGGGCCTCGGGACGATCCGGCTGTTCACGCCGACGCACATCTTCGGCAAGGTTTACGCGCAGCTCGATCACCCGGAATATGAGCCATGGCAGGAGCTCAAGCACGAGGCAAGGCGGATGTGGGAACGCGAATACCTTGCAAAACTTCGGTTCGTTGATGTCAGCGATGTCGAGGTCGACGACCCTCGCGTGCTCGCCGCCGCCACAAAGGACGAGGAGGACGAGCCGGTGGCGAAACTCGCCGCGCTTCTCGGCCCATGCATATTGTTGTCGCACGACAGGCACCTGCGTGGCCTCGGTGCAGGCGGAAGTGATTGGCGTCCGATCGCGATGGCGACCCGCGACGCGATGATGCCCACCCAGGCTATGGTCGTAGGCGTTATCCCGGCAAGCCTGCTTGCGTCCGGGGTGGAGTCAGGGGTGGGGTTACTTCGAGCCCATCCCTCCTGGAGGCTGCCAGTTGCGCTTGGTGGCGCGGTGCTCATGGCCAGCGTCGCGTGGCGACTGTCCAAAGTGAACAATTGGCGCGAGCGGTTCGAGTCACTCGGCAACTTCATCAATGAGGCCGCCGAGGCGCTGGAGCCCTTCGTTGACCGGTATCGGGAGGCAAAGGCGACGCTCCGCGCGGGCACCATTGTGCCGGCGAGCTCATCGGACCCGCCCAACCGGGTCGCTTGGACCCTAGCTACGTCGCCGCGACCGTTGTTGATGAGCGAGGTCTCACGCGCTCTCGCCACGCGTGGCGACGCCGTGCAACTGACTCCCCGTCAGGTGGGCCAGGTCCTGCGGAGCTCTTCATGTTTTAGGGAGTACACCGACGGTCGATGGAAGGTTGGCTTCCAGGCCGAACCTCGAAACCGGCCCTTAACCGCAAGATCCAACGGGGTGCCTCGGATTAGTCACGTACGCCTGACTGCCAGTTAGGACTGGCCAAGCGCCTCGTCGCCAGCCACCCGCCAACGCATGAGAGCAACCGGCCGACGGGATACGCCGGTCGAGCGCAGTATTCGCGCCTTGTTGCGTCGGATGTGCTTGCGGTTTCGCATCGACGTGAGTGCCTTGCCGGGGCACAGATCTCGGGCTGACATCGTTTTCCCACGATCACGCGTCGCTGCCTACGTTGACGGCCGCTTCTGGCATGGCTGGCGGAGCTCATCCGCGCGTATCGTCGACGGCGTCGGCTCACATAGACGACGGGCAACCCACTTGGCCGGTGCCCTGAATGGACACGACCGTTGCTGCGACTCCCACTCACGACTGCCACGGCGATCCCTTCCTAGACTGAGCTGCCATGACCACCAGATATTTCCTTGAGATTACCAGCCTGGCAGCGCTGACGACGTCTTCATGACCTTCGAATCAGACATGCCATTTCTGGCTATCAGTGCGGGAGACATCGTGAACCCGGGACTCTGGCCGGGGTCAGAGTCGCCTATTAAGGTTCTGCGGGTGACCAACGTCGAGCACATTATTTGGACGAAGGGTGATGTCGTGAAGCACAAGCTCTGCGTGTTCACGAGCGAGCGCGAGGGAACCCGCGAGCTGAGAAAGGTTCCACTCACCGGCTGAACCCGTCGCCCGTCGTGCCGAGAAGCGCAACCAGTGCCGACGCGACGGGCGACTGCGGCCCAGAGGAGAATGGAGTAGTGGCTGAAATAGCTCTCCCTGACGGATCCCATGCGATCCATCATTCCCACGGGGCTATCTACGACGAGGCTCATGCTGCGGACACGAGTTGCGAGCAGGTGCCTGCGTGCCATCAGGTGCCCAATGACTGCCCGGCTCAGGATTGCCACCTATTCGGTCCTCTTCACCATTGCGCTTGGAACCCTGAACAGGTCCAGTTCGACTGCTTCCACGTTCACCCGTAAGGAGTGCCGGCGGGTGAATCTGCGTTACACCTTATTTGACACCTTGACCGGGAGAATCCCTGATCCTCGCTGAGACTCCCTGAGACGGTCGCGTCATAAATTCGAGTTGGATTGAGTCTCCCTGATCCTGCCTGAGACGCTAGGAGACTGCGTGTTTAAAGTCTCTTAATCCCAAGGTTCAGGGTTCGACTCCCTGCGCGAGCACCAAAAAGCAGTGTCGATTCCCCATTTCGACTCAGATATCAGTGTGAATCTGGCCCTCAGTGGGGACAAAGCATGAACTTGTGGCTGTTTGACACCTTATCTGACAGCCCCGCGGAATTAGTCCCCTGCATCACGCGCCGCGTCATTGCGGTCTGCAGGCTTGCGCTGGCCGTACGAAATCCTTGAAGGTCAGGCATAGACTCGATCCGGGCAATGTGGCCAAGAGCTCTGCTCATCGCGGTGGCGGCAGGAGCGGTCTACGGGCTCATCGGTCTGGAGGCTGCATCTCCCTTGGCGATTCCACTAGCTCTCTGGGCGGTTGGAATCCTACTTCTCGCATGGCGCCTTCCAGCGGATCTCAGGACCGTGAGTGCGGCCGCCGTCGGTCTTGTTTGCGGCTTCGGCATCGTGTGGATCATTGCGCTGGAAAGTCTGCTCGCTAGCTGCAAACCTCCTTCGTGTCAGGCTGCCGATCCAACGACCGACCTCCTGACTGCACTTGCTCTCGTGGCTCCGCTGATCGCCATCGCCATCGCGGAGATCGGTCTGCGGGAGTGGCTGTCCGGCCATCGAAGCAAAAGGCGAGGCGTGTGAATCAGGTCGCAGTAGGCTTTGACCGGGGGGTGTGGCGTCAAAAGGCACAGGCCAGCGTTCCGAGGGTGCTTGCCGGCGCGGCCGCCGTGGTTCTAACTGTCGCTGCGTTTCTGTACGTACGGATCGCGCTGGCTTCGGCAGCGCAAGGTTCGGCGATGGCGTTAAGGACTCGTTTCGTGTTGGTGGTGCTGATCCTGTCTGCCACGTCAACGTGCCTGCTTGCGATTCGGCCGTCAGGCCAAGTCGTGACGGTTCGTCACCAATGTCTTGAACGGATTCAACTTGATTTGGATCTTCAGCTTCGCTGGTTGTCAGCGCCCGTGTGAAACGCCCCAGATAGCGCCGGTTTGAAATTCCCCACCCAGCCCGGGTGTGGGAGGTTGCTCCTGTCGCAGCTCACGTTGCAGCAGGAGGACCGAGATGGTCGGCCAGAGGTAGTTCATGGACGTCCAGACGCTTGGTTGCGGGGCAAGTCAATCAGCGAGATTGCGCGTCAGACCGGGCGCGACCGCAAGACCATTCGCCGGCTGCTGCGCGAAGGCGCGCAGGCAGGACGCAAACCCAGACAGATCAGTTCCAAGCTCGACCCATTTCGCGAGTACTTGCTCGCCCGCATGGTGGGTGAGGATCCAGTGAGCAACGCCGAGGTTCTCTATGACGAGATTCGCGAGCTCGGTTACTGCGGTGGTCGCAGCATCCTCAAAGACTTCATGCATCCGTTTCGCGCCCTGGCCAAGGAGAAGGCAACGGTTCCCTTCGAGACTCCACCTGGGGCGTCAGGCTCAGGTCGATTGGGGCACCTTCAAGAAACCCGGGCGCAAGCGGGTGCAGGGTTTCGTGATGACCCTGGGTTGGTCCCGAGCGAAGTACCTCGACTTCACCGACAGCCAGGCCTTGGCGCTGTTTCTCGGCTGTCACGAACAGGCCTTCCACTACCTCGGCGGCGTGCCCGAGGAGATTCTCTATGACCGAGTGAAGACGGTCTGGCTGCATGACGACGAGCATGGCGACCCAGTGTTCCATCCCGGCTTTGTCGACTTCGCCGAGTACTACGGCTTTCGACCTCGGCTCTGTCGAGCCCAACGTCCGCAGACCAAAGGCAAGACCGAGAACGGCGTCGGT
>Ga0137390_10004571_pt1 | contig 11547 bp, 10 predicted proteins | sample 15con2h24AmetaG_FD_104937 | JGI IMG/M metagenome (GOLD analysis project Ga0137390, IMG submission 104937) | Vadose zone soil microbial communities from Angelo Coast Range Reserve, California, USA - 15con2h2.4A metaG | ecosystem: Environmental > Terrestrial > Soil > Vadose zone > Saprolite... | reverse complement strand
GCCTTCATCACGAAGAGAACCGCGACGCAGAGAAAGGTGAGCAGAAGGAAGAGCGCCGAATGCACGGGATTGCGCATCCCGATGACGAGAATTGACGATGCCACCGCGATCGTCCCGATGATGAAGAAGACGATCAGGGCTGGAGTCACTCCACTCCCCTTTCATATGTCACCCCGAGCGTGAGCGAGGGGCCTGGGCGGTCGGGCGGCGCGATTGAGTCGGCCTTTATGCGGCCCCCATTCCCCCAGATCCCTCGCTGACGCTCGGGATGACATACCAGCCGTGCCGTCACTCCACCCCCCCAGGAATTTGCCGGACTGCCGTGGGCGGCTGTCCTCCACTGATTTGCGGTTCCTCCGGCGGCAGCCCGGGAAATTCGGGGCGATGCTCCCAATACTCGAGTTGCTGCATGTTGAAGTACAGATCGTTGCGATCGTAGGTCGCCAGCTCGTACGTCTTGGTCGTCAGCCAGATCGACTTCGGCTTGGTCGGGCAGGCCTCTTCGCAAAGCGAGCAGAACATGCAGCGCTTGACGTCGATGTCGTAGCGGTCGAGGACCTTGAGCTTCTTCATCTTGCCATCGATTTCGCGCTGCTCGTCGTGCACGTCGATGTAGATGATGTCGATGGGACAGGCCACCGCGCACAGCTTGCACGCGATGCAGCGGTCGAACGAGAAGCGGAACATTCCGCGAAAACGATTCGCCGGATCGAGCCGCTCCTCCGGATAACGAATGGTCACCTTCGGCTTGAAGAGCTCGCGAAGCGTCGTCTTCAGGCCCTCGAGCATATCGAGGAGGAGGAAGCGCTCGCTCCAACTAGACTTCGGATACTCGACTTGCATGCAACCTTTCGTGTGTCACGGCTCGTTTGGGCCGCAGATAGTAGATGACCGCGCCGATGACCGCGATCCCAATCCAGTACATCAGCCGCTCCTGCCCGGCCAGAATGAAAATCGCGGTGACGAAGATGTTCCCCAGCGCCAGCGGGATCATCCACTTCCATCCGAGGTCCATTAACTGGTTGAAGCGGAATCGAGGGAAGGTCGCCCGGAACCAGATGTAGACCAACATGAACAGCATGACCTTCACGAAGAAGATGAAGGTGCCGATCAGGCCGCCCACGAAGCCCCAGTGCCGCAGCACGGTGGAGGTCAGTCCGTGCCCGAACATCGCCAGCGTCCAGCCTCCAAAGAAGAGGCTGACAATCAGACAGCAATTCACCAACATGGCGGAATACTCGGCAAGCATGAAGAAGGCGAACTTCATGGCGGAGTACTCGGTGTGATAGCCGCCCACCAGCTCCGACTCCGCCTCCGGCAGATCGAACGGGGTGCGGTTGTTCTCCGCAGTCATCGAGACGAAAAAGATGAAGCACGCCACGATCTGCGGAATGAAGTTCCATGCGTTCTGTGCCTGGTAATCGACGATCTTGACGATGTCGAGGCTGCCCGTGATCATCAACACACCGACGATCGACAGCCCGAACGGCACTTCGTACGACACCATCTGCGCCGCGGAGCGCAGGCCGCCCATCAGCGAGTACTTGTTGTTCGACGCCCACCCGCCCAGGATGATTCCGTACACGCCTGTCGAGGTCAGGGCGAGGACGAGAAGGATCGCCACGTTCACGCGCGCGGCCACGAACGTCGGCGGCGGCCCGAACGGAATCAGGCAATAGACCAGGAAGGTCGGAATCAGCGGCAGGATCGGGCCGAGGAAATACGCCACCTTTTCGGCGCTGGCCGGAACAATGTCTTCCTTGAGGAGAAACTTGACCGGATCGGCGATGATCTGCAGCAGTCCCTTCGGACCGACGCGATTCGGTCCGAGGCGTGCCTGCACGAACCCAAGCAGCCGCCGCTCGATCCAGTTCATCGCGGCCACGATCACCTGCACGATGATGAAGGCCACCAGGAACTTGACCAGGGGCCAGATGAGATAGGTCATCCAGGGGTTCATGCCACCACCTCAAATGAATGCAGAACGCAGAACGCAGAATGCAGAACGAAGAAATTTCTCAATTCTTCATTCTGCATTCTGCGTTCTGCATTCATCTTCATCGGTCCACTTCCCCCAGCACGATATCAATGGTCCCAATCAATGCCACCAGATCCGAGACCAGATGTCCCTTCGCCATGACCGGCAGCGCCTGCAGATTGACGAACGATGGCGGGCGCACGCGCAGGCGATAGGCATTCTGCGTTTTCCCGTCGCTGACGATGTAGTAGCCCAGCTCCCCTTTCGGCGATTCGATCGAGTGGTAGACCTCGCCCTCAGGCGGGCGGATGACGCGCGAGATTTTCGCCTTGATGTCGCCGGCCGGCGTGGCCTTGATCAACGGAATGCACTGCGCGAGGATGCGGCGCGACTGCCGCATCTCCGCCATGCGCACCAGGTAGCGATCGTACGTGTCTCCGTTCTTGCCGACCGGAATGTCGAATTGCAGCTCCGAATAGCACTCGTAGGGCTGCGCGCGGCGCAGGTCCCACTCGAGCCCGGTGCCGCGCAGCGGCGGGCCAGTGATGCCCCACTCGATCGCTTCCTCCGGCGAGATCACCCCGATGCCGACAGTGCGCCGCTTCCAGATGCGATTGTTGGTCAGCAGCGATTCGTACTCATCGACTGCGGCATCGAATTTCCCGATGAATGTTTCGAGATCGTCGAGCCAGCCGGGCGGGAGATCGTCCGGCATGCCTCCGATGCGCATGCAGTTGAGCGTCAGCCGCGCGCCGCAGTAAGTCTCGAAGAGATCGAGTACCTGCTCGCGCTCGCGGAAACAATAGAAGAACGGCGTCATGGCGCCGATGTCGATGGCGTGCGTGGCGAGCCACAGCAGATGCGATGAGATCCGCTGCAGCTCCGACAGCATCACGCGCATGATCTGCGCGCGCCTGGGAATCTGGGCGGTCACGCCCATCAGCTTCTCGACCGTCTCGACGAATCCGAGGTTGTTGGTGGCGGCGGCCACGTAGTCCATGCGGTCCGTGTGCGGGATGCACTGCGGATACGGCATGTTCTCGAAGAGTTTTTCGGTCCCGCGGTGAAGATAGCCGATGATCGGCTTGGCGTCGATGATGCGTTCGCCGTCGACCTTCAGCAACACTCGCAGCACGCCGTGCGTCGACGGATGCTGCGGGCCGAAATTCACTTCCATTTCGTGGACGTCGAACATAGTTACATCTTGCCGGCTGCCGCCAGCAGTTCCTTGAGTTTCAATTCCGTTTCCGCCTCGCCGGGCACGCACAAAGTCGGGTCTTTCGATTCGCCGGTTGCCAGCGCGGCGGCGTAGCCTTCGCAATCCCAGCCGCAGGCGGTGCAGTCGGTCTGCGCCATTGCGGCAAAGAGCTTGTCCTTGAGTGATCCGTTTTTCGCGAGCTCGAGGCGCTGCGTCATCGGCATCTCGGGGTCGTGCCACGGCGCCTCTTCAGTCGGCTTTGCAGTTTCAGCGACCTGATTTGCGAGCTCTGGCGCGGGCGGCTGTTGCGTTCCGGCTTTCGCGCGTGCGGCGATCGAAGCGGCCGGCCACACGCCGTAATGCTTCCACTCGCCCTTGTACACGTTGACGTCTTTGACATCCTTGCCGGTCGATCCGGCCTTCGGTCCGCCGCCCTCGGGAAAAACTTCGGGGTAGATGCGCGCGCCGGTATCGATGCCGCGCACCGGAAAGTCCTTGCGCAGGGGATGGCCGTTGAAGCCCTCCCACATCAGGATGCGCTCGAGATTGGGATGGCCATCGAAGCGGATGCCCATCATGTCGAACGTCTCGCGCTCGTGCCAGTTGGCCGTTTTCCACACTGTAGTAACAGTTGGTATAGCGGCGTCGGTGAAGACCTTCAGGCGGATGCGGGCGTTCTTGCGGAAGGAGTAGAGCATGTAGGCCACGCCGTAGCGCGCGCCGGTCCATCCGGGATATTTCGAGTAATCGATGCCGGTGAGATCGACCAGATAGCTGAATCCGTCTTCCTTGAACGCCTCGGCCACTTCCCGAATGCGATCGCGCGTGACGGTCAGGGTGATCTCGCCCGCGAATTCCTTGGCATCCGTGATGGCATCGCCGGCGCGGGCCACCGCCGTTGCGACCAGCGGGTCGCGTTTGATTTCGTCGGCGGTGCGGGCGGGGGATGCTGTTGCGGTCTCGGCCAACTACGCTCCCTCGTATTCCTTTCCGGCCGCGTCCATGAGCTCTTTCAGCATGTCGAGTGTCTCGCTCTCGCCGGGCACGCAGAGTGAGATGTCTTTGGTCTCGCCGGTCGCGATCGCGGCCGCGTAGCCTTCGCAGTCCCAACCGCAGGCACCGCAGTCGGTCTGCGCCATGGCCGCGAAGAGTTTCGTTTTGAGATCGCCGCCTTCCGCCATCTGCATCCGCTCGGCGAGCGTCAGATGCTCGTCGTGGAATGGGACCGACGGCGCGGCAGGCGCTTCAGGCGCTGCTTCTTCGACCACCGCCACCTGAGTAGCGGCGGCCGTCTCGGCCGCCGGCCCGGCGGGGACTCCGGCCGCTACACTCGGCTTCGGCGCCGGCTTTGGCTTCTCGGCCGCCGGCGCGCGCTTAACTCCCGACACCGGCGCGGGCTTAAGCTGCTCGATGCGCAATGCCGGACCTTCGTGCCCCGGACGGATCGAGTCTCGCACCGCCGCGCGCGCGAAGTCGTACGACTCTCCACCTTTGCGGAGCACGTGCATCTTCTCGATCTTTTTCTGCAGCTCCATCAGGCCCCACATCAAGGCCTCCGGGCGCGGCGGGCAGCCGGGAACATAGACGTCGACGGGAAGAAGGCGGTCGACGCCCTGGGTGACGGCGTAGGTGTCATATGGACCGCCGCAGGTGGCGCAAGAGCCCATGGCGATCACCCATTTCGGCTCGGGCATCTGGTCGTAGAGGCGGCGAATGATCGGCGCCATCTTCTCGACCACCGTTCCCGCCACGATCATCAGATCGGATTGACGCGGGGTGGCGCGAAAAACCTCCGCGCCGAAACGCGCCATGTCGTGGCGCGGATCGAGGACCGCCATCATCTCAATGGCGCAGCATGCCAAGCCGAACTGCATCGGCCAAAGCGAGGACTTGCGCGCCCAGTTGAAAAATTTGTCGACTTTGGTGGTGAGGATGTTGCCTGCCGTACCGGGCGCAAAATCGAAGCGGTTTTCGATCAGACCCATGAAAGGACCTTCCTCTTCCAGGCGTAGAAATAGCCGATCAGCAGAATCGCGAGAAAGACCGCCATCTCAATAGCGCCGAACCATCCGAGCTGCTTGAACCGGATCGCCCACGGGAAGAGGAAGACTGTCTCCACGTCGAAGATGATGAAGAGCACGGCGATGAGAAAGTAGCGCACCGAGAAGCGGTGATCGAAAGCGTATGAACTGGCCGGGACACCGCACTCGTACGGCTCGAGCTTCACTTTGTTCGCCCGCGAGGCCCGGACCAGCGGCGCGATAACGAAAAGCGTCAATACCGGCAATGAGATGACGATGAGAGCGGCTACCAGCAACACCGAGTAGTTGGCCATATTTGTGCTGGTCAGCGAGACCGCGGTAATTGTAACGGGCGGGCGTGCGGAGTCAACCTAAACGAGAATCTGAATGCAGAATGCAGAACGCAGAATTCAGAATGAAGAAACCGCTTCTAAATTCTTCATTCTGCGTTCTGCATTCAAAACAGCGTCTTCTGGAAGGACCACCCCTCCGTCGGCATGCCTCGGCCCTGAACAAGAACGCGGATATCTTCTCCGATTCCGTCGGGCAGAACCAGCCGCCGCGCTTCCTCCCGCCGTTCGCGCAGCGCCAGTGCCTCGTCGGGCGAGGCCGCATCGATTTCGCTGAGAGGCTTGAGCAGCTCGTGTTCGGTGGCGCCGAGGGCCAGGAGAAATTTTGCCTGGCGATCGAAGAACAGAGTCGAAAGACTACATCTCTCGCCGGTTCGCTGAAGATCCGTGAAATTGATGTGCGCGGTCAGATCCTGCTGGCCGGGATTCGCGAGCAAATCGCGAGAGACTTGATGTCCGCTGTACGCCGCGGCTGTCCCGAAGCGTCGCATTCGACTCGAAAAGAGCTGATGTTCGGGATATCCGTAGTCGAAGGTCACGATCAGGCCGCGAGTTACGAAGCGGCAGAGGTCTTCATAGAGCGCCTGCCATTCGAGAGAAACATCCGCGAACTGGCCGCTGCGCAACTCGATCCCTCGCTCCACGAAGTAATCGTCATACGCCCCCTCGGCCTCGTGCTCGTTCCAATCCAGACCCTCTTCACGCTCCGTTACCCAAAGTTCGTGAAGATGTTCGTCGCGCATCACAAGCCGCGAGAACGGCAAGGCATCGAAGAGCTCATTGCAGATGACCAGTTGGACATCGCCCGGCGTAACCTTCTGCAGGTCGGTTGTGAAATCGACCCCATCGCGTGATCGAACACGATCGAGCGATCTGTCGACGCCCCAATAGCGCGCATTCGAGTCGCGACCGGCGGCATGTAAAGAATGGATGAGCGAACCGTCGCCGCACCCGATGTCCACAATCGTGAACACTCGGCCCGGATTTGATGCACCAAATTCGGAGACTAGCAGACTCAGCCCGAACGAAAAGACCGGGCTCAACAGCGGTGCGGTGACAAAATCACCCGCTTTTCCGACCGGCGAACGGCTTTGCGAATAATAGCCGAGCTCGGGATCGTAGAGGGCGACTTCCATGAAATCCCGAAATCGTAAGTCGCTATCTTGGAGCATTTTGTGCAAGGTGCCGGCGAGGGAACGCTGGGGCGTCACCAGGAGATCGTACACCGGATACCGAGCCCATCCCCAGCGAACATGTGACGCACGTACCGAATTATTTTCAATGTGGCACCTCGGTTGCGATATCTGAGGGTCTGCCAGTCAAGGGAGGATTGACATGAGAAAGTATATTGCAACGCTGTTGACCGTGCTTCTGGCGACTGTGCCTGTTTTCGCGCAGACCGTTGATGAGCACGCAAAAGCCAAGAAGGGGGCAGTGATCGGCGGTATCGCTGGCGCGGTCGCCGGTGCCGTCATCGGCAATAACCGAGGACATCACAGCTCGAAGCGTGGAGCGGTGGTCGGTGGAATCGCCGGCACGGCCGCGGGCGCGATCGTCGGCGCGATGATGGACAAGCAGGAGCGCGAGCTCCGTCAGATCCAGGGAGTGGACGTCGCCCGGACGGCTCCTGACGAACTGAAGGTCACCGTGAAGAACGAAGTGCTGTTCGACTTCAACTCCGCGGACCTGCGGTCAGCATCACGCGAGTCGCTCCGCGAGATGGCCAATGTGTTCCAGAGCTATCCGAACACTACGCTCTATGTTGAAGGCCACACCGACTCGATCGGCTCAGCGGCCTACAACAAACGCCTGTCGTTGCGCCGCGCGGATTCCGTCGCGAATTACCTCGAGGGACTCGGCGTCAGAGGTTCTCGCATCAACTCTTTCGGCTACGGGAAGTCCCAGCCGCGTGCCACGAACAGCACCGCGGAGGGCCGTCAGTTGAACCGCCGCGTTGAGATTCACGTTCGCGCCAACGGATAATCCCCGGCGAAGGGCGCTCGGATGAGCGCCCTTCGCATTTTCCCAGGAGGTCTGGTAATGCTTCGTAGAGTTTCCGTCGTTCTTCTCGCCACGATCCTCACAGTCGCCTGCGCGAGCAGCAATCCCGATGATCAGAATCAAAAAACGAAGCGGGGCGCCGGGATCGGCGCGGCAGCCGGAGCTGTCGCGGGCGCGATCATCGGCAATCAGTCCGGCAATCCTCGCACGGGCGCGGCGGTCGGCGCGGCTGTCGGAACTGCGATCGGCGCAGCGATCGGGCATCGCATGGATCAGCAGCAGAAAGAGCTGCAGCAGATTCCCGGCGTCGAGGTGACGCGGCCGGCCGAGAACGAGATCGCCGTCCACCTCACGAACGACATCCTGTTCGATTTCAACTCTGCCGCGCTTCGTTTCGAATCGCAGCAGACCCTTCGTGATCTGGCGGCGAACTTCCAACGCTATCCCGACGAAACGGTCAGCGTGGAGGGGCATACCGATAACATCGGCTCGCCTGAATACAACCAGGGGCTCTCGGTGCGGCGCGCGTACAGCGTGCGCGATTACCTCGTGAACCAGGGCGTTCAACTGTCGCGGGTCAGCGCAATCGGCTATGGAGAGAACCGTCCGAAGGCAACAAACGACACGCCGGAAGGCCGCCAGCTCAACCGCCGGGTAGAGATCCATATTCGAGCAACACAGGGTTAGTGTAGGGGGCCGGCTTTAGCCGGGCCGGCTGAAGCCGGCCCCACTCTGCTACAATCCGCGCCCCAAACATCCCGCCCCCCGTGGTTTGCGGCGGGATCTCACCGCATTCACGGAGGAAATATGAAGTCTTGGATCACGCGCGTGCTGGTCCTGGCGTTGCTTCTGGTCTGTGTCGCGACGGGCGCCTACGCTCAGGAAGCGCGCACCGAGGCGAATCTGGTGCTGCCGGATTTGCATCAGGTGTCGTTTCTGGGCATCTCCGGACACAATCTGCTGATCGGCGGACTGTTCGTCTGCATTCTCGGCGGCATATTCGGTCTCGTCATGTATGTCAGGTTGCGCGACCTGCCTGTGCATCGCTCGATGCGCGAAATCTCCGAGCTCATTTACGAAACCTGCAAGACCTACCTGATCACGCAGGGAAAGTTCATCGCGATCTTGTGGGCCTTCATCGCGGTGATCATGGTGGTCTATTTCGGCGCGCTCCGGCACTACGACGCGGTCCGCGTCATGGTGATTGTTTTCTTCAGCATCGTCGGAATTCTCGGCAGCTACGGCGTGGCGTGGTTCGGCATCCGGATCAACACCTTCGCGAATTCGCGTTCGGCATTTGCCTCACTCGGCGGCAAGCCGTTCCCGACATACTCCATCCCGCTGAGCGCCGGTATGTCGATCGGGATGCTGCTCATCTCGACCGAGCTGATCATGATGCTCGCGATCCTTCTGTTCGTGCCGCGCGATTACGCCGGCCCATGCTTCATAGGCTTCGCGATCGGCGAATCGCTCGGCGCGGCGGCTCTTCGCATCGCCGGCGGTATTTTCACCAAGATCGCGGATATCGGTTCCGACCTGATGAAGATCGTCTTCAACATCAAAGAGGATGACGCCCGCAACCCCGGCGTGATCGCGGATTGCGCCGGCGACAACGCAGGCGACTCAGTCGGTCCGACTGCGGACGGATTCGAGACGTACGGGGTCACCGGCGTCGCACTGATTACCTTCATTCTTCTGGCAGTCACGGATGCGACGGTTCAGACGCAACTGCTGGTGTGGATCTTCGCGATGCGCGTCCTGATGATCATCACGGCGGCGGTCTCGTACGGCATCAACTCCATCATTGCCAAGGCAAGATACGGCCAGGCCGAAAACTTCAACTTCGAAACGCCGCTGACCACGCTGGTGTGGCTGACATCATTCGTTTCGATCGCTGTGACCTATGCGATGTCTTATCTGCTGATCCCGAACCTCGGCGGCGACACCAGCATGTGGTGGAAGCTGTCGACGATCATCACCTGTGGCACCCTCGCTGGGGCGATCATCCCCGAGCTCGTGAAGGTCTTCACGTCCACGGAATCACGTCACGTCGAGGAGATCGTCACCGCCTCGCGCGAAGGTGGTCCTTCGCTCAACATTCTCTCCGGCCTCGTCGCGGGAGACTTCAGTGCGTACTGGATGGGCCTGGCAATTGTGACGCTGATGGGCATCGCCGCGGCGATCAGCAGTCTGTTTCCGGCGAGCATGATGATCGCGCCGCCGGTTTTCGCCTTCGGCCTCGTTGCGTTCGGATTCCTGGGCATGGGTCCGATTACGATCGCGGTCGATTCCTATGGACCGGTCACGGACAACGCGCAGTCGGTGTTCGAGCTGTCGACCATCGAGACGCTGCCGGGGATCTCGGATGAGATCAATCGCGACTTCGGATTCCGGCCGGCGTTCGAGCGCGCCAAGGGCTACCTCGAGGCAAACGACGGCGCAGGCAACACGTTCAAGGCGACCGCGAAGCCGGTGCTGATCGGAACGGCCGTCGTCGGCGCGACCACGATGATTTTCTCGATCATTGTTCTGCTCACCGGCGGCCTGACACACGACATGGAAAAGCTTTCGCTCCTCCATCCTCAGTTCCTCCTCGGTCTGATCATGGGCGGCGCGATGATCTACTGGTTTACCGGCGCGTCGACGCAGGCGGTTTCGACCGGCGCCTACCGCGCGGTCGAATTCATCAAGCGCAATATTCGCCTCGACGCCGGCGCCGAGCGCGCGTCGGTCGAGGATTCCAAGAAAGTCGTCGAGATCTGCACGCAATACGCGCAGAAGGGAATGTTCAACATCTTTCTGACCGTGTTCTTCGCGACTCTGGCCTTCGCATGCTTCGAGCCGTTCTTCTTCATCGGCTATCTCATCTCGATCGCGCTGTTCGGTCTCTATCAGGCGATCTTCATGGCCAACGCGGGTGGCGCATGGGACAACGCGAAGAAGGTCGTGGAAGTCGTGCTCAAGGAAAAAGGAACTCCGCTGCACGCGGCCACGGTCGTCGGCGATACGGTCGGCGATCCGTTCAAGGACACCTCGTCCGTGGCCATGAATCCGATGATCAAGTTCACGACGCTCTTCGGACTTCTGGCAGTCGAGCTGGCGGTCGAGATGACGCGGTCGGGCCGGCAGGGATTGACGCAGATCCTGGCGGTAGTCTTCCTGCTGATTTCGATGGTGTTCGTCTATCGCTCGTTCTACGGAATGCGCATTGAGGTGGAAAGCGAGCCGGCTCGGAAGGCGATGGCGGCGTAACCAATCCCGCCGCCGCCCCATGAGGGCCAAACGTTAGGAGTCGCAAGCGGGTCGGCTGCTGCGGTGAGTTAGCCAGCCTTTCGCTTCGCTTCATCTATTTGGCGATCGATCGCCGGCCCTAACAGCTTAAAGATGAAACGAAGTACGACAAGTAGCGGAAAAAGGTACCAATACCGTCGGCGCATGTGGATTTTCGTGAGGCGACGCCGCCAATCTTCCGCTGCTGCCTCGCCCGTTCGCGATGCAGAACCGACGGTGGCGTCAAGATGGTGACCCACCTCGTGGTAGAGCGCTTGCGCCAGAAGAAAATCAGGAACTGCATTTGTCAACAATAGTGCGCGCGGCAGCGGACCAATAGTCGTGTCCACGATAACTTCGATCCACGCGCGCTCGCGCTGCGTCGCGCAATGGTAGAAGCCGCGGCAGGTATTTCGTTGGTATTTCCGCCCGCGCATGCGATGTGTCTTGCCCCGCCCGACGGCTGCCGAGTTCGTGAGCACAATTGATTCAAGACCGGCGACGTGCTCCGGATAGAGGCTGCCGAGAAGCCGTTCGATCGATCCTCTGACAAATTCCGGAGGCGAGTAGTTTTTGTAGTCCTCAACAATTTCGGCCAATGTCTTACGTCCGGCCTATCTCTTCTTCTTTATCTGCTCGAAGAACGCGATCAATTTGGGCGAGACGGCTGCCGGATCGAGGCGTAAGCCGCGATTCAACTTCAGTGCGGAGCGAAAATCGTCCGTCGCG
>Ga0137390_10004565_pt1 | contig 11552 bp, 7 predicted proteins | sample 15con2h24AmetaG_FD_104937 | JGI IMG/M metagenome (GOLD analysis project Ga0137390, IMG submission 104937) | Vadose zone soil microbial communities from Angelo Coast Range Reserve, California, USA - 15con2h2.4A metaG | ecosystem: Environmental > Terrestrial > Soil > Vadose zone > Saprolite... | reverse complement strand
TGCACAATAATTAAACCAACGGTCTATAGAGAGGTTTCAATTTTGATGTGGCCAATGGTCCCCCATTTCACGTAAAAATGAAGCAGCGGCGCCTTTTGCCGGGAGACGTCGCAGCAATACAGGTCGCAACAACAACAACAGCCGAGGGTGTCTTGTGCGAAATAATTCCGCGAAGCTCTTGTTGTCGGCTAATTGATCGGCAAAACCAGTGAGCCAATGAAGCGCGCCGCCAAGCTGCGACGTGCATCTTCTTCCAGTAAACCATCAAACGAACAAGGTTCGAAATCTCTACGCTTTCGCGCCGCACTTATCAGCACGAAGAGACAACGCAGTCTGCGCGACTCACACGCATATTCGTAAAAGCAGTCAGCTTCCAGCAGTGCTTTGCTAGCACCTTCGTCCAACGCCAAAGTCATAGTCATCCTGCTGAGGCTCGCCCCACGGTTTGAACCGCTCGATAGCCCAAAGCTGCCGCTCCTTCTCGCGCCGGATTGCTTGCTGCCTGGTCGTCGTCCGCAATACCGCTCATGCTCTTTTTGCCCAAAAAATTCCGTCACCGCCTAACGAATAACGTTTGAACCGTGCGCGCAGCACTGGCGATCTCCGCCCCCCTTGGCCCGGTTCGTGCGCGCGGGATTGGAAAACAACATGCGCGATTCTTGCACCGCAGAAAACGACTTCAACGAACGAGCTTGAACACGTTTGAAATCGGCAAATTTGTTCTCACTTTGGTTCTCAATCGGCCAATTTCTAAGCACTCTGATGACATAAGTGCTTGATAATAAGTGATCTGAGGCGGGGGCGGGAATCGAACCCGCGAATAGAGGTTTTGCAGACCTCGGCCTTACCACTTGGCTACCCCGCCGCGTTGCGCGAGAACGAAACTATCGAATGCAAGCCAAGGCTGTCAATTTGGTTACCGCGACTATCGCAGCGGGAGCGATTGGAGTGATGGAGTAGTGGAGTTCTGGAATTGAGCGTTGGACGTTGGACATTGGACGTTGGACGTTTCCTTGCTTGTGACTACTCATTCATCCAAGCTTTTCGCCGCCGCGCAAATGCGAATCCCCGGCGGAGTAAACTCGCCGGTGCGCGCGTTTCGTAATGTCAGTGGCGAGCCCTTTTTTGTTGCTCACGCCGACGGCGCCCGAATCTACGACGTCGATGGAAACGAATACATCGACTACGTCGGCAGCTGGGGAGCGGCGATTCTCGGTCATGCGCCGAAGGTGATTGTCGATGTTGTAAGTGAAACCGCACGGCACGGCCTCAGTTTCGGAATTCCGAATCCGCTCGAAGTGGAGATGGCAGAGCTGATCTGCAAATGGATGCCGTCCATCGAAAAAGTGCGGATGGTAAACAGCGGCACCGAAGCGACCATGTCATGCATTCGGCTGGCGCGCGCTTTTACTGGGCGCGATAAGATCATTAAGTTCGATGGTTGTTATCACGGACACGTCGATGCGTTGCTGGTGAAAACTGGCAGCGGCGCGCTCACTCACGGCCAGCCGGACAGCGCCGGGGTCCCACAATCATTTGTCGATCTAACAATTTCGCTGCCTTTCAATGATATCGATCTTGTGCGGAAAGCGTTCCGCGAAAATAAAAACGAGATCGCAACAGTAATTCTCGAACCAATTCCGGCGAACGCCGGCTTGTATTCCCCGCGTGAAAATTTCCTGTCGATCTTGTGCGACGAATGCACAAAACACGGCGCGCTTTTGATTTTCGATGAAGTGATCACCGGCTTTCGGGTCGCCCGCGGCGGCGCCCAGGAAATCTACGGAATCAGACCGGACCTGACCGCCTTCGGAAAAATAATTGGCGGGGGATTGCCAGTCGGAGCGTTCGGCGGGCGCGCCGAAATCATGAATCAACTTTCGCCGGACGGCCCAGTTTACCAGGCTGGGACACTATCTGGAAATCCGCTCGCGATGGCGGCCGGCCTGGCGCAATTACGAGAGCTGGAACGAATGAACGGCTGGAAGTTGCTCGAAGAACGCGGCGCGCAATTCGAAAAGGCAGCGCGCGACTCGTTAGCCGAGGCGAAGATCGAAACGACGTTTCACCGCGCCGGCTCGATGTTTTGTTTGTTTTTCGCGCCCGGCCCGATTGTCGATCTTGCGAGCGCGAAGCGTAGCAATTTGAAAGCGTTCGCGAGGTTTTTTCACGCTTGTCTGAAAGGCGGCGTCAATTTCGCGCCGTCACAATTCGAAACCGGTTTCATTTCGACTGTGCATACGGAAAGAGACATCGAGCAGACTACTTCGGTTTTGCGCGACGCACTTTCAAAGCTCTAGCCACGCGCCGACGGCGCGTTCGGGCATCCGGAATAGACGAAAAACGGCCGCCCACAGGGCCGTGGCCACAGCTGCTGATGGCAAAACTTACAGCCACCCGCCTGGGGCGGGTCTGGGTCAGACGCTGCACAAATTCAACGGACCTCAGAGCCGTTGGCTGCAGCTAAAGTCTTTGCGCTGACCCGTCGCTTGGACTAGGAACTGCCGCTGTGAGCGCAAACTCGCGAATTCGCGCGGTCGCAAAATTCTTTTTCGAAGGCGAGCAGAAATTTTTTGTTAAAGGCGTCACCTACGGCCCATTCAAGCCTGACGCGGAGGGAAATTATTTCGGGCGGCCGGAGCAGGTCGACGTCGATCTCGCGCTCATGCGCGAGACTGGGCTCAACCTCGTCCGTGTTTATCACGCGCCGCCGCGCTGGTTTCTCGATTGTTGCGCGGCGGCCGCGATGCGTGTGCTCATTACGCTGCCGTGGGCGAAGCATGTCGAGTTTTTGCGACAAAAAAAAGCGCGCGACGAGATTGCACGTGCAGTGCACGAGGCAGTGCGCGAATATCGCGGTCATCCGGCGGTCTTCGGTTATCTGGTTGGAAATGAAATCGCGAGTACGATGGTGCGCTGGCTCGGGGTGCGCCGCGTAACCGAGTTTGTCGAACATCTGGTTCGAATCGGTCGTGCTATCGATCCGGACGTTCTCTTTTCTTACGCGACTTATCCTCCGACCGAATATCTCCTGCCGCAGAATGTCGACTTTTTTTGCTTCAACGTTTATCTGCACAATCAGCGCGAGTTCGAAAAATATTTGCTGCGCTTGCAAAATTTGACCGAGGAAAAACCGCTCATCCTTGGCGAGTTCGGTATGGACACGATCCGTCATTCGCAGGATGAGCAGGCGGCAATGCTCGGTTGGCACATTGACAGCGTGGTGAAATGCGGTCTCGCCGGAACCATTTTCTTTTCCTGGACGGACGAGTGGTTCACCGGCGAGCAAGAGATCACGGACTGGGCGTTTGGCATCGTCACGCGCGATCGACAGCCGAAGAAGGCGTTTCACACCCTTCGCGAAAAACTTGGCCGCGAAAATTCCATTTTACCGCATCGCCCACTGGCGAAAACGCCGCCCGTCTCGGTGATTGTCTGCTCTTACAATGGCGGAAAAACGCTGGCCGGGTGTCTCGACTCGTTAGGCAAACTCAATTATCCGGATTACGAAATCATTTTAGTCGATGACGGATCGATTGACGACTCGGCCTACATCGCCGCGCAATTTCCGAATGTCCGGTACATTCATCAAAGCAATCATGGCTTGAGTCACGCGCGCAACACCGGCGCGGCTGCCGCGCACGGCGAAGTACTGGCTTACACAGACTCCGATTGCATGGCCGACGCCGACTGGCTCTATTATTTAATTGGCACGCTAATAAGCAGTGATTACGCGGGCGTCGGCGGGCCGAACATCACGCCGCCGGCTGAAAACTGGATTCAAGCTTGCGTTGCAGCCGCGCCTGGCGGACCGAGTCACGTGTTGCTTACGGACACGGTCGCGGAGCACATTCCCGGTTGTAACATGGCCTTCTATAAATGGGCCTTTGAAAATATCGGCGGCTTCGATCCCGAATATCGTAAAGCGGGGGACGATGGCGATTTTTGCTGGCGGCTTTAACAAGCAGGTTGCGTAATAGCCTTCAGCCCGACCGCAATGGTTTGGCACCATCGGCGCTTTACGCTGCGCGCATTTTTCAAACAGCAGGACGGCTACGGTGAGGCGGAATCTCTCTTGCGCTTTAAGCACTTGATCTTTTTCGGCCCCACCGGCACCGCGAAATGGCGCGGCCAGATTTATGGCGCGCCCCGCTTCAGTTGGTTTCTTAATCGTCCCATCATTTACCACGGAATTTTCGGCGAAGGCTTCTTCCAATCCATTTATCCAACGCCGCAATCCGAGATCGCTGCCTACTTAAGCAGCATCGAATGGTTCGCGCTCACGATTTTTCTTTTTGGGTTGGGAATTTTTCTCCCGTCGCTGCGCATCGTCCCCTACCTGATGTTGGGCGGGACCCTTTGTGTCGCGCTTTCCTACATGGTGCGTGCCCGGGTGGAGCCGCAGTTCGACACGGTCCCGGCGCGGTTGCTCGTGATGTTTCTCGCCTTTGTCCAACCGCTTGTCCGTGGCTGGTCTCGTTATTTTACCTGGCTCGATTTTAAACGCACGCCGGCCAGCGTGATCAGAGCGCACGAGCGTCTGCCCGCGACCTCGAAGGTTACTGATAGTTTAGGACGCCGAGTTTTTTGGAGCGAACAAGGGCGAGACCGGCATTATTTGTTAGGCGCGATCTTCCAATTACTCGAAGAAGAAGGTTGGCGTTACTCGACAGACAGCGGCTGGAATGAATGGGACATTCAAATCTATGGAAACTTTTGGTGGAGCGTCATCCTCCAAACTGTGACCGAATACCACGGTGGACCGAAATGTCTCACCCGCGTGAGGCTTCGTTATCGTTTCGTCACGACCACGGTCATTCTCAATCTCGTCGCTCTGAGTCTTTTGATTTACCGGCAAGTAAATATTCGGCATGTCGATCTTTGGTTCATGATTCCCTATGTGCTCTTCCTCGGTTTTCTGGCGAACCGTGCCCGCGCTCTGAAATCGCGCGTGGCCGAGCTTGTCGATCTTGCGGCACATCGCGCGGGTCTACAGCGCGTCTTCCGCCACGCTCAGAATGGTAAGCGAGAATCGGGGCCAGAAATTGAAGTTCCGATGAATGTTGATCCGGCGGCGCGCATTTAAACGTGAAAAGATGGTAGGGGCAGCTCGCCCGAGCTGTTCGAATGGCGCGCCCGGCGGTTGCGCCTTGTCACGTCAAAATCCGGTCGAACGCATTGCCTCCGCGAAATCGTCAGGCAAAGGCGCCTCGAACGTTCTCCATTCGCCCATGCGCGGGTGGCGGAAGCCCAGTTTCCAGGCGTGCAGCATCTGGCGCGGGAATTTGCCCGTCAATTTCGGCGCATAAACTTTGTCGCCGAGAACCGGATGGCCGAGATGATGAAGATGAACGCGGATTTGATGTGTGCGCCCGCTGTGCAATTTGCATTCCACCAGACTCGCTTGTTCCAACAAACGCAAAACGCGATACTCTGTTCGCGCCGCGCGCCCGCGCTCTGACGTCACGCTCATTCGTTGTCGATGGACACGGTGGCGTCCGATCTTTTTCTCGATCACGCCTGCGCTTCTGCGCAATTTTTCCGAAACTAAAGCGAGATAAATTTTGTCGACGGCGCGCTCAGCGAATTGGATCGACAAGCCGCGATGCGATTCATCGTTTTTGGCGACGACCAGGCAACCGCTCGTGTCCTTGTCGAGGCGATGCACAATTCCGGGGCGTTCTTTGCCGCCGATCCCGGAAAGGGTTGAGCAATGATGGAGTAGCGCGTTGACCAGCGTGTGCTCGCGATGGCCCGCGCCCGGATGCACCACCAGCCCAGCCGGCTTGTTAATGACGATCAGATCGTCATCTTCAAAAAGAATATCGAGCGGAATTGCTTCTGGTTGATTGTCGATCTTTTCAGGTGGCGGCTCCGTTAGATCGATAACATCGCCGGCACGGAGAATGTCACGCGGCCGTGCTGTCTTACCGTTCAGCGTAACGAATCCATCGCGAATCAATTGCTGAAAGCGTGAACGCGAATACTGCGGAAGTTCAATGGCAAGAAAACGATCGAGCCGAAGCCACGCTGATACTTTTGGAACGATCAATTGCATCAATTTTGGCTTTTAATCTAACACGCAGAGCTGGGCCCGGGCATAGGCTTCCAGGCCGCGGGGCGGCCGGTAGACATCTTGCCTACGATTCTAGTTCTTGCAGGTGGAACGCCTGCTGGCCCCACAGACAAGATGCCTGTGCTCCGAGGCCGCGTTTCATTGCTCGGCTGGTTGTCGATGTTACAATCGCATCGAATGGCTGTTGAGAACGCGATTTTGCAAAGCTGCCCAGCGTGCGGCACTTCCATCGACACGACCGACGCCGAGCCGCTCGCCCGCATTGCTTGCCCGAAGTGTGGTGAAAAAGTGCGCGTCGAGCGTTCGTTCAACAATTTCGTTTTGCTCGAAACGCTCGGGGTCGGCGGCATGGGCACCGTTTACAAAGCGCGCGACACGCTGCTTGATCGTCTCGTTGCGCTGAAGTTGCTGCGCAAGGATCTCGGCGGCGGCGGAATCGATCAGACCGCGCAACTTCGACAGGAAGCGCGTATGGCCGCGTCGGTCAATCATCCCAATGTGATCCAGGTTTTCTCCTCGGGAATCGATCACGATCAATTTTATCTGGTGATGGAATTGGTCGATCACGGAAGTCTCGACGATTTTATCGAGCAGCGAAAGCGCTTGCCGGAGGAACAAGTAATCGAAGCGGGCATTCAGGTGGCAAAGGGGTTGCGCGCCGCGCAGGCAAAAGGGCTGATTCATCGCGATGTCAAACCGGCCAACATTCTTTTCGCCGACGAACATACGGCAAAGATCGGCGACTTCGGGCTAGCCGGAGTAGCGGCGGAAAAAGCAGAGACGCGCGGTGAGATCTGGGGCACGCCCTACTATGTCGCTCCGGAACGCCTCAACAACGAGCCGGAAGATTTTCACAGCGATATCTACAGTTTGGGCGCGACGCTCTTTCACGCCGTCGCGGGCAAAGCACCAATTCACGGAGACACCAACTCCGCCGTCGCGTTGCGCGAGTTAAAAAAGAAGCCGCTCGATCTTCGCCGCCTCGCGCCTGATGTATCAGCCGTGACGGCGCGCGTTTTTCATCGCATGATAGCGCCCAATCCCGCGCATCGTTTTTCTTCGTATGACCAACTGGTTGCGGAATTGGAACGCGCCCAGCGCGGCCTGGCCAGCAAAGAACATGTCGATCTCCTGCGCGCACAACAAAATCGCCGACGCGCATTCTGGATCGGCGCGGCGTGGCTGTTAGTTCTGACTGCGATAGTCGGTTTCTTTTTTGTGCACAAAGCGCGACCGCCAGCGGCGGTCTCGCCTGTTCCGAGCGGCGGACCGGCGATTGCTACGAGTGAACTGGAGCGACAATTCAACGAGGCTCGCCGTGAACTTCTCGCTGGAAGACACAAAGTAGCACACTCGGCGTTCGCGCGCATCGCGATGGACGCGAAGAACCGCCAGCCACTCTATGACTGGGTGCGGCTGAATGAAGGCTTGTCCGCGCTCATCGGCCGGGAGGAATCGCAGGCACGGCAGGCATTTCAGGAAGTGGAAGACGCCGGGCAAACCGGATTCAAAAAAGAAGATATCGATCTTGCAAAATTTTTCGTCGCAACTGCGAAGACGATGTTCGCGCCCGGTACGGTTTCCGCAAGCACCGCCGAACGAAGCGACAACTTCAAAAGCTTTGCCCTGCTGCTTTTTGCGCTGAAAGACATTTCCCAAACCGATGTAAATGACGCCCCGCGGCTTCTCGAACAATTCATAAGTGCACAGCCGCGGGACAAGTTTGCCTGGATCGCTGATTACAAGCCGCTCGCGCAAAAATATCTCGACGATTGCCGGTTGTACGCGGCTTGGAAAAACGAGCCGCAGGGAAATGATCGAGCGGTAAATTTGGAAAAGCTGCGCGCGATCAAGAAGCAGCTCAAGACGCACAGCACTATCTCAGATGAGATCGGCTCGCAGGAGAAGAATCTGGCAAAGCGCGTGACGGAACGACAGAGAATGGAAACTGCCGCGCACGATGAGGAGCACAAAGAACCGGCGCAACAATTTCCGCAGAAGAAAGCGCAATGGCTCAGTGATTGGAAAAACAAATTAATCGACGATCTGAATCACCGGCATTTCTCCGGCGCGATTGTCGATCTTAACGGCGCACAATACACCGGGATCGAATCCGCGACACCGGACAAACTGACCATGAGAGTACCGTACGGACTGGTGCGAATCGACTGGGCAAAACTCGCTCCGAAAACGTTCCTCGCGATTTCGACATCTTTTATCCAACCGAACCCGCCTGATGCACCGGATCGACAATGGCTCTGCGCCGTTTTCGCGAACGAAACCCGCCAGACAGACGCCGCCCGCCAGCTAGCGAAAGCAGCCGCGAAATCGAAATCCGAGTATCGCGATCAGATCAAGTTCCTGGCACCTGCGACACCGTCTCGTTAGACGCGTTTGAACGATCCAACACGTGAATTGTCGATCTCTAGTTACGCGACGTTTGGTCTCGGCCCCTGTTTACATGACTTTTCTCGATGCTAAATTTGGCGAGAACAGTCAAGCATCAGAGCTGGAATTGCAGATGGAACAGAACCCACCACCTTTTCCTTCACCGGAAGAATTGAAAGCAAAGATCACGGAGTTCATGAAATCGAACTTCGGCGATCGCGTCTCGGTTGCGACGTTTACTCAACCGGAGCCGGCGGAGGTGCCGACTGATGAAAAGCCGGTCGAAACCGACAGCGAGGAGTTTGAGTTCAATTTTCTGCCGCGGGATATCAAGGCGCATCTCGATCGGTTCGTAATCAAGCAGGATGAAGCGAAAAAGGTGCTCTCAATCGCGGTGTGCGATCATTACAATCACGCCAAATTTTTGCGGCAGCTTGAAAAGGAAAATCCGAAACGGGCGGAGGAAACCGAGTATGCAAAGCAAAACGTAATTTTGGTCGGACCGACCGGCGTCGGGAAAACTTACCTGATTAAGCACATCGCCGACTTGATCAAAGTACCGTTCGTGAAAGCGGACGCGACCAAGTTTAGCGAGACCGGTTACGTGGGCGGCGACGTGGAGGATCTCGTGCGCGAGCTAGTGCATAAGGCCAACGGCAACGTGAATCTGGCGCAATTCGGCATCATTTACATCGACGAGATCGACAAGATTGCTTCGGCCGGAAATTTGATCGGGCGTGACGTAAGCGGGCGCGGCGTGCAAACCACGTTGCTCAAATTGATGGAGGAAACCGAAGTGCCAGTGCGGAGCATGAACGACATTCAAGCGCAGTTGCAGGCGGCATTCGAATTTCAGAAGCGCGGCAAAGCAAAACGCGAAACGATAAACACGCGCCACATTCTTTTTGTCGTCAGCGGCGCGTTTGAAAAACTGAAGGAGCAAGTCGCGCGGCGGGTGCGGCAAGGCCGGATCGGGTTTAGTGCCCAGCCGGTGCAGGTGATGGACAACGAACTTTTTCAACACGTCACCACGCATGATTTTGTCGAGTACGGTTTCGAACCGGAATTTATCGGTCGTTTGCCCGTGCGCGTCGTCTGCGAGGACCTTGATGCCGACGATTTGTTCAAGATCATGAAGTTTTCAGAGGGCAGTTTGCTTCGGCAATATGAACGGGCTTTCCGCGCTTACGGGATCGAGATCAGTTTTGAGGACGAAGCGTTGCGCCTGATTGCTGAGGAGGCGTCGAAAGAAAAGACGGGCGCCCGCGGCTTGCTTACCGTTTTTGAAAAATTGTTCCGCGATTACAAATATTACCTGGCGGGATCAGGTTTGGGCCAGATGCGCGTGACTGTCGATCTTGTGCGCGAACCGAAGCGGGTGCTCGAGCGTCTCATGGCCGAAGGGCAGAGGCAGGAAGCGGTCACCCTCGAAGGCGGTGCGCGCCAGTTTGCCGACAAATTCAAGGCCGAACATGGGATCGAAATCGTTTTTGACGAGGCCGCGGTGCAACGTTTGCTCCAGCGAGCGCAAAGGGAGCGAATGAAGATGGAAGAACTTTGCGCGCATCTCTTCAAAGATTTTCAATTTGGGCTAAGCCTGATCAGGAAAAATACCGGGCAAAGAAAATTTGTTCTCGATGCCGCGGCCGTGGACGCGCCGGACAAGTTTCTAAGCGAGCTCGTGGTACAATCGTACTATCCGGTTGCATCGGCAGAAAAAGCTTGAAAACAGTGCCTCGATGAAACGACAGGGCAGCGCAGCATTGGTAATCGGATTGTTGGTCGCCGTGATCCTTGGCGCGCTGCATGCCAGCGGCCGTATTCTTCACCTCGAGACTGCCGTCGCGCAATTTATCTCCTCCTACAGCACAACGACGCGTACGGTCTCGGATAGATGGCAATATGTTTTTGTTCTGGTTGGCTCGCTCGGCGTCGCGTTCTTGACTTTGACCAGCGCGCGCCGAGATCGCATCGGCTGGCTGGTCGTTGCCCTGGTGATTGAGCTGATTGCCATCACGTGGATTTGTTTGCTCTACCGGGTTTTCTTTCAGCCGCTGCCGGCTATTTTCGCGGTCGTCCTGGGTTATGCCGGCACGTTCGCCTTCACTGCCATTACGGAGCGAGGCCGCTCGCTTACGGCGAAATCGCTATTCGGTGATCGCCTGTCGAAGGAACAAGTGAATCGTGTGATTGCGGGCGATATTCCATTCGAGCCGGAGGCCAAAATTTACGATGCGAGCGTTATCGTCTGCGACGTCGCTAACAAATATGATTTGGCCGACGAATGCCCGCCGGCTGCTTTCGCGCAACTCACGGAAACATTTATTCGGCGTGCGACCGAACTTTTTCTGGATGCCGGCGGTTACATTCAGTCAGCGGATGGCGAAGGCGTTGTTGCGCTTTTTGGATTTCCGGAAGCCGACGCGCATCACGGTGAGAAGGCGGTGCGGGTTGCTCTCGATTTGCTCGATCGATTTCGCGAGTTTCGCCAATCGAATAACGGTGAAACCGCGGCAAAAGGCGACGTGCACCTGGGCGTCAGTTCCGGCACGATGATCATTGCCGCAATGCAGGATGGCAATCGCTCTGGACTTTTGACCAGCGGCGAACCGATTGAACTGGCACGGCGCTTCTGTGTGGCAAACCGTTTTTACGGCTCTCGAATTCTGATTGGGCCGCGCACTTTCGAGCTGGCCAGCCGATACGTGGTCGCGCGGCCGATTGATTTTCTGAGCGGCGTCAACGCGCGTGAGCGGCACGAAATCTACGAGCCGCTGTGCCTGGCCGCCGAAGCGAAGCCGGAGCAGCTTGCCCGACGCGACTCATTTTGGAACGGCGTCGTCCTTTATCGCGAAAAGCGTTGGGCCGAAGCGTATATGGAATTTCAAAAGGCGCGCGATCCCAACTACAATGAAGAGGATGCGCCGTTGCAGTTGTATCTGCGCCGGCTAGAACCGCTCGCGCTCCATTTGACAATTGAAGCGCCGGAGGCGTAAGCGGCCGTTTTGAGAAAGACGGAATACCCGCCTGCGCTCCGAGATTTGATCGCGCAACTGCGGCGAATGCCGGGGATCGGGCCGCGATCGGC
>Ga0137390_10004564_pt1 | contig 11552 bp, 11 predicted proteins | sample 15con2h24AmetaG_FD_104937 | JGI IMG/M metagenome (GOLD analysis project Ga0137390, IMG submission 104937) | Vadose zone soil microbial communities from Angelo Coast Range Reserve, California, USA - 15con2h2.4A metaG | ecosystem: Environmental > Terrestrial > Soil > Vadose zone > Saprolite... | reverse complement strand
GGGCTCGATGGATTTCGAGTGGGATCTCGCGAAGAGCCAGCGCAACGAAGCCGAACGCGGACTACCTTTCGAGCTTGCGGTACTTCTTTTCGACGGGCCGGTTGTCGAGCGGATTGACGACCGCCAACCCTATGGCGAGATATGTATTCGAGCGATCGGTGAGGTCGAGCAGGTGATACTGCATTGCGTCTACACCATCCGCGGTGGTGTTCGCCGGATCATCAGCTTGCGCTACGCCAATAGAAAGGAGCGCGATGCCTATCGTGCGACGTTCCCGGGCTGACATCGACAAGGCCAAATTGTTGACCGAGCTGGCTGCACGGAGACGGCCGACCGAGCAGGAAATCGAAGCGCAGGCAGCCGAGGATGGCGATGCTTGGTCCGATGCGGATGTGGCCGAAGCCGAGGCGGCGTATCCGCCGCCCTCTCCTGAGGAGGTTCGAGCTGTTCGCACACGATTGGGATTCAGCCAGGCGCGGTTCGCTCGCCTTTTAGGGCTCGATCGCGACGCGATACAGAAGTATGAGCAAGGCCACCGTCAGCCATCGGGGCCGGAAGCCAAGCTGTTTCGGCTGATCGTGGCAGACCCGGACGCCGTCATGCGCGCGCTGACCCCTCGTAAGGCGAGCTGACCCGCCGTTGCCGAAGGAACAGGGGCTGAGGACGCCGCGATGAGCCCATTCGCGCTGGAGGAGCCGGCCTCGCTCGCCGAGGCCCTGGCGCTGCTCGATCCCGACGACCCCTCGGTGCGCGCGATCGCCGGCGGCACCGCGCTGATGCTGATGATGAAATCCGGGCTGTACCGGCCGCAGCGCCTCGTTAGCCTGCGCCGGCTCGGCCCGGCCCTGACCGGCATCCATGTCGCGCCCGATGGCGGCGTCGAGATCGGCGCGATGGTGCGGCTCGCCGAATTGGAGCGCTCGCCGGCAATCCGGGAGGCCGCGCCGGTCATCGCCGAGACCCTGCTGACCCATTCCAATGTGCGGGTGCGCAATGTCGCGACGATTGGCGGCAATCTCGCCCATGCCGACCCGCATATGGATCTGCCGCCGGTCTTGATCGCGCTCGGCGCGACGGTCCGAGTCAGTGGGCCGTCCGGCGAGCGGGTCGTCGCGGTCGAGGATCTGTTCACCGGCTATCTCGAAACCGTGCTCGCCAACAACGAGCTGATCACCGCCGTCGCGGTGCCGTCGCAAGCCGGCCGGCGCGCGATCTATGTCAAATGCACCGCCCGCACCGCCGACGATTGGCCGGCGCTCGGCCTCGCCGTGTTGGTCCATGCCGAGGACGGGCAGCTGCGCGAGGCCCGCATTGCGATCGGCGCCGCGACCGAAACCGCGCGCCGTCTGCCGCAAGCCGAGGCCGTGCTCGCCGGCCGGGCGATCGACGACGCGCTGCTTCGGGAGGCGGGCCGTGCCGCGGCGGCCGAGGCCCCGGTCATCGCCGACCATCACGGCTCGGCCGCCTATAAGCGCGTCTTGATCGAGGTGCACCTGCAGCGCGCGTTGCGCCGGCTGCTCGACGGAGCGATGCGATGAGCGAGATGCCGCGCATCCCGGCCGGCCAGATCGGCCGCTCGATCCCGCGCGTCGAGGCGCGCGCCAAGGTCACCGGCACCGCCGAATACATCCACAATCTGCGCCTGCCCGGCATGCTGTGGGCCAAGCTCTGCCGCAGCACGGTGCCGCACGGCCATATCCGCCACATCGACACCAGCGCGGCGGCGGCGATCCCCGGGGTGCGCCGTATTGTCACCGCGGCGGATGTCCGCACCGTGATCGCCGAGCCTTATTACGGCCCCGCCTTTCACGACCAGCCGATCCTCGCCGAGGGGAAGGTGCGCCATGTCGGCGAGCCGGTCGCCGCCGTGCTCGCCGCCGATCCGCGCATCGCCGCGGAGGCGGCGCAGGCGATCGCGGTCGAATACGATCCCCTGCCGGCGGTCTATGACGAGGTCGAGGCGCTCTCCTCGCCGATATACGTGCACGACCAGCTGAAGCCGGCCGGCACCTTCGCCGATCTGAAGCACCTCGCCGGCCGCCGCGACACCAATGTCGCGCTCGATTTCCACCTGCGCCGCGGCGATGTCGCGCGCGGCTTCGCTGCGGCCGAGCGGGTGTTCGAGCATACCTTCCGCACCCAGCAGACGATGCACACGCCGTTGGAGCCGCATGTCGCGGTGGCCGACGCGCGCGCCGACCAGGTGACGATCTGGAGCTCGACGCAGAACCCGTCCTTTGTCCGCATCGAGATCGCCCGCCTCCTGGGCTGGCCGGAGAACCGGGTGCGGGTCAGGACAGCCTTTCTCGGCGGCGGCTTCGGCGCCAAGGTTTACGTCAAGGTCGAAGCGCTGGCGGTGGCGCTGTCGCTGCTCGCCGGCCGGCCGGTCAAGATCGCGCTGACCATGGAGGAGCAGTTCTTCACGATCAGCCGCCATGCCAGCACCTTCCGGATCAAGAGCGCGGTCGACCAGGACGGGCGGCTCACCGCGCGGCATTGCGAAGTCTTCTACAATGGCGGCGCCTATGCCGATATCGGCCCGCGCGTCGCCCAGAAATCCGGCTTCACCGCCGCCGGCCCTTACGACATCGACAATGTCGCGATCGATTCCTTCGAGATCTACACCAACCGCCCGCCGGCCGGCGCGTTCCGCGGCTTCGGCATGCCGCAGCTGGTATGGGCCTATGAGTGCCACGCCGATCTGATCGCGCGCGGGCTCGGCCTCGACCCGGTCGAGTTCCGCCGCAAGAACCTGCTGCGCGACGGCCGGCCGCACGCCACCGGCACGATCATGCGCGACGCCGCGACGGCGGCGGTGCTCGACCGTCTCGCTCAGCGGATCGGCTGGGGCAAGCCCCCAGAATCCCATGGCGACCACGGCAACGGCACATTGCGGCGCGGCCGCGGCCTGGCGATCGGGCTGAAGGCGGCAATCTCGCCGACCACCTCGGCCGCCAATGTCGCGGTCAGTGCCGACGGCAGCTGCATTGTCTATTGCGGCACCGTCGATATGGGCCAGGGCTCGACCACGGCGATGGCGCAGATCGCCGCCGAGACGCTGGGCCTCGAAGCCGAGGCGGTGCGCGTCGTCGCTCCGGATACCGACGTCACGCCCTACGACATGGGCACCCTTGGCTCGCGCTCGACCTTCCATATGGGCCATGCGGTGCGGCTCGCCTGCGAGGAGGCGAAGGGGAAGCTCGCCGCGCTCGCCGCCGAGACCGGCGTGCCATCCGGCACCAATCTGCCGATCGCCGAATTGTTCCGTCGCAAATACGGCATGCAGGCCGGCACGGTGATCGGCTCCGGCAGCTATCTGCCGGGCTATGTGTCGCCCGATCACGCCACCGGCCAGACCCCGAACGCGACGCCGTTCTGGATGGTGGGCGGCAGCGCGGCCGAGATCGAAATCGATACCGAGACCGGGCAAATCTGGGTCTTGCGTCTCGTCACCGTCGCCGATGCCGGGACGCCGGTGAACCCGCGCATCGTTGAGACGCAATTGACCGGCGCGGCGATCATGCAGCTCGGCATGACCCTGTTCGAGAACATGGAGTTCACCGACGGGCAGCTGCGCAATCCCAATTTCGCCGAATACAAGATCCCCGGCATCCGCGACCTGCCGGAGCAATTGACCGGCGAGATCGTCGATGCGGTGCAGCAGAGCGGCCCCTACGGCGCCAAGGGGGTGGGCGAAACCGGCACCTTCGCGGTCGCGCCGGCGATCGCCAACGCGATCCACGACGCGGTCGGTGTGCGGCTCTGCGAATTGCCGATCACCCCCGAGGCGGTGTATCGCGCATTGCGCAGCGCCGCCGGCGACCCGCTTCCGGAGGCGTGACGATGAGCGCCGCGCCGCGCATGCGTCCTTCGAGACGCACCCTTCGGGTGCTCCTCAGGATGAGGCAGGCCTGTGATGGCATTAAGGAAGAACCTCATCCTGAGGAGCCCGCGCAGCGGGCGTCTCGAAGGACGCAAATTGGCATTCTAGCCGGCTGGCGGATGAAATGATTGCGCCGCGCATGATCCAATTCACCTTGAACGGCGCCGCCGTCGAGGCGACGGTCGCGCCATATGTGAGCCTCGTCGATCTGCTGCGCGAGCAATTCGACCTGTTCGGCGCGCGCGAAAGCTGCGGTCAGGGGCTGTGCGGCTGCTGCACGGTGCTGGTCGACGGCGAGGCGGTGTCGAGCTGCCTTTACCTCGCCGCCTTTGCCGACGGCGCCGAAATCGTCACGGTCGAGCACCTCGCCGCCGGGGGCCGGCTCGACCCGGTGCAGGAAGCCTTCATCGAGGCCGGCGCATTTCAATGCGGCTTCTGCACCCCGGGTTTCGTGTTGATGACCAAACAGCTGCTCGACCGACACCCCGACCCGAGCGACGACCAGATCCGTCACTACCTGTCGGGCAATCTGTGCCGCTGCGGCACCTATCCCGAGATCATCGCCGCCGTCAAACTCGCCGCCCGCAAGCGGCGCGGCGAATAACAAATTTTACCAGTGAGACAGTGAGGCAGTGAGGCAGTGAGAAATGTGAACGGACCGTGGGCGTCTCGCCCGCCCATTAACCTCGATAGGGCGGCCGGGACGGCCGGGCCAATTTTTTTTCTGTGCTTCACTGCCTCACTGCCTCACTGGTGAAACTTACTTGGTTCGGCGGTACCAGTGCCCGGGCAGGCCCGGCACCTTGACGCGCAGTGAATAGACCGAGGTGTGGGCGGTGAAGAACAATGTCTTCATGTCCGGCCCGCCGAAGCACAGATTGGCCGGCACCTCCGGGGTGCGGATGAGCCCGAGCTTCTCGCCACTGGGCGCGAACACCCAGGTGCCGCCCGGCCCGGTGCAATAGACCCGGCCCTCGGCATCGACCTTCATGCCGTCCGGCACGCCCACCTTCTCGTCCGAGGACATGTCGGCGAAAATGCGCCGCCTTACCATGTTGCCGGCGCTGTCCAACTCGATCGCGTGGATGTACATCGCCTGGCGCGTGTTGGCGACGTAAAGCACCCGCTCGTCGGGCGAGAAGGCGAGCCCGTTCGGGTATTCGAAATCGGCGACATGGCTGGCCGACCCGTCCGGCATGACGCGATAGATCGCCGACGGGTCGAGCTCGCGTTCGGCCAATGGGATCCGCAGCCCGGGGTTGGTGAAGTAGATGCTGCCGTCGGATTTGCAGACGAGGTCGTTCGGCCGGCTGAGGCGCTTCCCTTCGAAGCGGTCAATCAGCACCTCGGAGGAGGGGAATTTTCCATCCGCCGGCCAGCGGGTCAGCCGACGGTTGCCGCCTTCGCAGATGATGAGGCGTCCGTCGCGGTCGAAGGTCGTGCCGTTGCCTTCGCCGGTGTTCTCGCGCAGCAATTCGGCCTGGCCGCCCGGCCGGATCCGGTAGAACTTGCTGGCCCGCACATCGACGAAATAATAGAAGCCGTCGGGGTGCCACAGCGGCCCCTCGGTGAACACAAAGCCGGTCCCCAGGCGCTCGGCCTCGGCCTGATCGATGATTTGCGACAGCCCGTTCATGGCATTTCCTCCCTCTGGCGCGACGTGTTGCGCGCATTCTATCCGCTGGTTTGCCCCGGAAGGCAAATTCGCGATGCTGCTGCTTGAAATCCCTCTCCCGCACCGCGGGAGAGGGTGCCCGAGCGCGCAGCGCGAAGGCGGGTGAGGGTATATGCCAGTTGAAACACTCTCGCCCGGCTCGCTAGGCTCGCCACCCTCTCCCGTGGTACGGGGGGAGGGTTTTTTACGGAGCCCCGCATGACCCGCGCCGCCGCGATCGCCGCCGCCGAGGCCTATTTCGACCAGGGCGGGTTCGCCGCCGATCTCGCCCGCCGCGTCGCGATCCCCACCGAAAGCCAGGTCGAGGAGCGCGCGCCGGTGCTGCGCGCCTATCTCGCCGACGAGATCGCCCCTCGCTGGCGCGGCTCGGCTTTCACAGCGAGATCGTCGACAACCCGGCCCAACTAAATGGAGGTCAGGGCGGCCCGATGCTGATCGCCGAGCGGCGCGAGGAGGGCGCTCAAACCACCGTCTTCGGCTACGGCCATGGCGATGTGATCCGCGGCCTCGAACCGCAATGGCATGACGGCCTGTCGCCCTGGGAATTGAAGCCCATCGGCGAGCGCCTCTACGGCCGCGGCACCGCCGACAACAAGGGCCAGCACACAATCAACCTGGCCGCGATGGATTGCGTGCTGCAGACGCGCGGCCGCCTCGGCTTCAATTCGGTGTTCCTGATCGAGACCGGCGAGGAGATCGGCTCACCCGGCCTGCGCGAAGTCTGCCGCCAGTACAAGGACCGGCTCCGGGCCGATGTGCTGATCGCCTCGGACGGGCCGCGCCTCGCGCCGGATCGGCCGACGATCTTTCTCGGCGCCCGCGGCGCGATGAATTTCGACCTGATCGTCGATCTGCGCGAGGGCGGCCATCATTCCGGCAATTGGGGCGGGCTCCTGGCCAACCCCGGCGTGATCCTCGCTCATGCGCTCTCGACGATCACCTCGGAGAAGGGCGCGATCCGGGTGCGCGAGTGGGTGCCGACGCATCTGCCGAATTCGGTGCGGATGGCGCTCGCCGACTGCCCCGTGGAGCTCCAGGGGGAAGGCGGCGAGGGCGCGCCCGAGATCGACCCGGATTGGGGCGAACCGGGCCTCTCACCCAGCGAGAAGGTATTCGGCTGGTGCAGCTTCGAGGTGCTGGCCTTCACCACCGGCAACCCGGAAAACCCGGTCAACGCCATCCCGCCGCGCGCCAAGGCGACCTGCCAGATCCGTTTTGTGGTCGGGGTCGACCCGGAGAATTTCCTGCCGGCCCTGCGCCGCCATCTCGACGCGCACGGCTTCCCGATGGTCAGGATCGAGCGCTGGGCGAAGGCCTATTTCGCGGCGACCCGGCTCGACTCCGACCATCCCTGGGTGCGCTGGGCGGCGGCCTCGATCCGGGAGACCACCGGCAAGACCCCGGCGATCCTGCCCAATCTCGGCGGCTCCTTGCCGAACGACATCTTCGCCACCGATCTCGGCATGCCGACCGTATGGGTGCCGCATTCCTACGCCGCCTGCTCGCAGCACGCGCCGAACGAGCACATGCTGATGCCGGTGGCGCGCGAGGCGCTGGCGGTGATGGCCGGGATCTACTGGGATCTGGGCGAAGCCGGCGTGCCCCAGCGCGACTGCCGCAATTGACTCGGCTCGGCGCAGCGGTCGAATGTTGCTGCGCGATTGGCGCAGGAGGCCCCATGCGGCTCGAAAAATTGCCGGCGGCGCAGGCCGAGCGTTACGCCTCGCTCGACTGCCCTGACTTCGCAACGACGCCCTGGGTCAAGGGCCCGCCGCTCGCCGAGCGGCGGGTGGCGATCGTCTCCTCGGCCGGGCTGGTGGTGCGCGGCGAGCGGCCGTTCCGCGGGCGCGAGGCGGATTACCGGGTCATCCCCGGCGCGACCCGCCCCGACCAGCTGCTGTGCAGCCATATCTCGATCAATTTCGACCGCACCGGCTTTCAGGAAGACTGGAACGTCGTGTTCCCGCTCGACCGCCTCAACGAACTCGCCGCCGAGGGCATGATCGGCTCCGTCGCGGCGACCCATTATTCCTTCATGGGCGCCACCGACCCGCGCGAGATGGAGGGCGCGGCGCGCGACGTCGCGGCACGTCTGAAGCAGGACCGCGTCGACGCTGTGCTGCTCTCGCCGGTCTGACCCCTCTGCACGCGCGCCGTGAGCGCGCTGGGCCACTACATCGAGGAAGAGGGCATCGCGACCGTCGCGATCGCGCTGGTGCGGCCGCAGGCCGAGCGCACCCGGCCGCCGCGCGCATTATGGGTGCCGTTTGAGCTGGGCCGGCCATTCGGCCCGCCGAGCGATCCGGCGTTCCAGAAAGGCGTGATCCTGGCGGCGCTGCGCCTGCTCGAAGCCGAGGCGGGGCCGGTATTGCTCGCGGATTTTCCCGAGGACGATCCGCGCGAGACGCCGGACCCGCGCTGGCATCCGCCGATCGAGCGCCCCCACCCCAACCCTCCCCCGCAAGCGGGGGAGGGAATGGGAGGGGGCTTTCTCGCCGATGCGCTGATCGCCGAAATCGCCGCGCTCGCTGCGCCGTATGAGCGGTCATGCCGCGAGCGCGGCCGCACCACGGTCGGGCTGAGCGGGCTGTCGCCGGCCGCGGCGGCCGAGTATGTCGCGGCCTGGCTGCGCGGCATCCCGCCGGCGAGCCCGGTGCCCGATATGTCGCCGGTCTTGTCCCTGCGCTTCGCGGTCGACGATTTGAAGGCCTACGCGCTGGAGGCGGCGATCGCCGGCGGGGCGCGGCGGTCGAGCCGCCAGCTCGGCGACTGGCTGTGGAACGAGACCGCGACCGGCGCGGCGATCCGCGAACTGCGCCGCCTGTTGGTGGACAGCGCCGACGATCGCGCCAAGCTGATCGTAACGATGTTTCTGGTGCCGGCGCTGCGGGCGATGCCGGGCGGCTGAGATCGGCCCGCCCGGCCCGGCCTGCCGGCTTACTCCGCCGGGACCGGGTATTCCTCGCCGGGGGCGACCGCCTTGGGGATGCGCAGCCAGAACAGCGAAATGACCGCCGAGGCAAGCGCGCAGACGGCGAGCGCGTAGAGCCCGCCGGCATAGCTGCCGCTCAACTGCCTGGCCCATCCCACCATGCTCGGGCCGAAAAAGCCGCCGAGATTGCCGAGCGAGTTGATCCAGGCGATCCCCGTAGCGGCGGCGGCGCCGGTCAGGAACATCGTCGGCATCGACCAGAACGGTCCCTTGGTGCCGTAGAACCCGGCTGCCGCGATCGACATGCCAACGACCGACCACCAGGTGCCGATGGTCAGCCCGGCGATGATCAGGCCGGCCGCCGACAGCAGGCAAGTCCAGAACAGGGTCCAGCGCCGCTCGCCGATGCGGTCGGACAGCCAGCCGCAAAACACCATCGCGATGGCGCCGCAGATATAGGGGATCATCGTCACCCAGCCGACCTGCATGTTGCTGATGCCGAGTTCTTTGACGATGGTCGGCAGGAACAGCAGCATGCCGAGGCTGGCGGTCACGATGCCGACATAATTCAAGGACAGCAGCATGACCTTGGGGTCCCAGAACGACTGCAACAGGCCGACATTGTGCTGCGCCGCGATCCGCTTCTGCTCGCCGGCGATGCGGTGGGCGAGCCAACCGCGCTCTTCGCCGCTCAGCCAACGCGCCTTCTCCGGCCGGTCGGTCAGGTAGAAGAACACGGCAACGCCGATCAGCACCGTCGGAATGGCCTCCAGGATGTACATCAGCTGCCAGCCCTTCAGGCCCCACATCCCGTCCAGCCCGAGGATCGCGGTCGAGATCGGCGCCCCGGAGGCGACCGCGATCGGCAAGGCCAGCGTGAAGCCGGAATTGATCCGGGCGCGGTAGCTGTCGGGGAACCAGTAGGTGAAATAGAGCACGAAACCGGGGAACAGCCCGGCTTCGGCGAGGCCCAAGAGGAAACGGATCGCCATGAAGCTGTACGGCCCGGTGCAAAACGCGGTGGCGGCGGAGACCAGCCCCCAGGTGATCATGATGCGCGCGATCCACAGCCGCGCGCCGACCTTTTCGAGGATGATGTTGCTCGGCACCTCGAACAGCACATAGCCCCAGAAGAAGGCGCCGGCGGCCATGCCGTAGATCGCCGCGTCGAGCCCGATGTCCTTGTTCATCGTCAGCGCCGCGAAGCCGACATTGATCCGGTCGAGGTAGCAGAAGAAGTAGGTGAGCGCCGCAAACGGCAGGATGCGCAGATAGACCTTGCGCATCGTAAGTTGCTCGAGCGAACGGACCATAGGCACTCCTCGGGGGGCGTTGCCGCTTTTGGCGGCAGATCGAACATAAGGCGATCAAACCGGGGTATTTGTGTGACCAACTGACGCGGCGGCCTTTCTGTGACCAACTGCCGCGGCGCCGCGATCGACCCGCCGGGGCGGCCCCCGAGTTGTGTACGCCTCGCCTTCGCACCGTGTTATGGTTGAAAGGTCAGCGTGGTCTCAAACCCGCGCGCAACGGGGGAAACGCTTTGGCGCGATCGGCATCGCTCACCGTCTCCACCTCGGCGACCCGGTTGTTGCTGGGCTTCGTCGCCGCCTTTCTGGCGACCCTGACCTTCCACCAGATCGGCATCTGGGGGTTGCACGCGGTCGGCTTGGCGCCGCAGGCGATTCCGTGGAATATCACCCCGATCCCGCCTTTTGGAGTGCCGCAGGTCATCTCGCTCGCCTTCTGGGGCGGCGTCTGGGGCATCCTGTTCGTGCTGATCGAGCGCTTTCTGGCGCGCAGCCCGGGCGGTTATTGGGTCGGCGCGATACTGTTCGGCGCGATCTTCCCGACCCTCGTTCTGATGTTCGTCGTCTTTCCGCTGAAGGGGCGGCCGCTCGGCGGCGGCTTCGCCTGGCAGCTGATCGTGACCCTGCTCGTCGCGCACGGTCTCTGGGGGCTCGGCACGGCGGTGTTCCTCGGCGTCTTGTCGGGCTGGCGCAGCCCCTCGGCCTGACCGCGTCCGCGCGCTATTCGATAACGCGGTCGGCGCGGAGCAGCAGCGATTGCGGGATCTCGATCCCGATCGATTTCGCCGCCCTCAGATTGATGACGAACTCGAACAGCGTCGGCTCCTCGACCGGCAAGGTGGCGGGGTCGGCACCATTGGCGATCTTGTCGATGTAGACGGCGGCGCGGCGGTACATCGGCTCCCGCATCGCGCCGAACTCCATCAGCCCGCCGCCACGCACCCCCTGCCCCTGTTCGAAGATCGTCGGCAGCCGATGACGCACCACGAAATCAACGATCCGCGGCAGATCGTCGCCACGCAGCGGGCCGAACAACATAATCAGACCGCCCGGCTTCCCATTCTCGATCGCCGCGAAGGCCTGATCGAGATCGGCGGAGCCTGTGACGCGCACCGATTGCACCGTGACGCCGAGCTTCGGCGAGGCCTGCTCGATGTTCTGGAAGCCGATCGCCATCCCCAAAAGGCTCTCGTTCCATAACACCGCGACACGGGACAGCCCCGGCACCGCTTCCTGCAGCAGCTGAACGCGTTTGGCCGCGACCTCGGCGGCATTGACGGCGAGGCCGGTAACGTTTCCGCCAGGCTTCGCAAGGCTGGCAACCAGATGAGTCTCGACCGGATCGGCGACGCCTACCATGACGATCGGAACTGTCTTGGTCGCTTTGGCAGCCGCGAGCGTCGGCCCATTCAAGGGGGTCAGCAGAATATCCACGCCCGAGCCGATCAGCTCCTCGGCAAGCCGGGGGAGCGCATCGGTTTTGCCCTCGGCGCTCTTGTGTTTGACCACAACATCGCGACCGGGCGCGTAGCCGAGTTCCTTCAGCCCTTCCGCGAGCGCCCGATGGCCTGGGTTGTGGTCCGGATCGAACGTCGGAGCGATTGCTTCGAGGATGCCGACCCGCACCGCGTGGCCGGGAGGTCCCGCGGCCGCGAAGGACGTCAGCAGGACCAGCGCGCCGATTGCGCCGATCAGCCGCGTGCGCGCGCGTTTCATGATGTCGGGCCGCATCCCGTTCAGCGGATCGCCGCG
>Ga0137390_10004561_pt1 | contig 11556 bp, 13 predicted proteins | sample 15con2h24AmetaG_FD_104937 | JGI IMG/M metagenome (GOLD analysis project Ga0137390, IMG submission 104937) | Vadose zone soil microbial communities from Angelo Coast Range Reserve, California, USA - 15con2h2.4A metaG | ecosystem: Environmental > Terrestrial > Soil > Vadose zone > Saprolite... | reverse complement strand
TCCGGTTGATGGAAGCGCTTGAAGACCAGGATGACGTGCAGAATGTCCATTCCAACTTCGACATCGATCAGAAGTTGTTGGAAGAGGTTGCTGGTTAAAGTTTCACCCGAGCAACAAATCAGCCGCCCGCCAAGGGCGGCTTTATTTTTTGTATGCGGTTTGCGGGTCGAAAATCGCGGCGAGTCCCGATCAGAAAAGTTTTCAACAGCTGCCGTGGATAATTCTGTGGAAAAATAGCAAACTATCTTTGTAACTGATGCAGCCAAAGATATTTCAGCACTTTGCACTGACGTGAGTGCTGGCACTTTTGGGGTACAACCTCTGCGCAGAAATTGCGGTCGGCAGACTCGGGTGCGAAGCTTCTCTTGAAACTCAGACTCGACAAACTTTTAGTTGAACGAGGCTTAGCGGCCTCGCGGGAACGCGCCCAGGCGCTCATTCTCGCGGGGAGCGTGTTGGTCGACGATCAGAAGCTGGAGAAGGCCGGGGCACAGGTTGCACCTGACGCGACGATCCGGCTGCTGGGAGAAGACCTGAAATACGTGAGCCGCGGCGGTCTTAAACTCGAACGCGCGCTCGAACATTGGCAAATAGAGGTCGAGGGCACGGTTTGTCTCGATGTGGGCGCTTCGACCGGCGGCTTTACCGACTGCCTGCTGCAACATGGTGCGGCGCGCGTGATTGCCGTGGATACCGGTTATGGCCAAATGGATTTCAAGATTCGCCAGGACTCGCGGGTGCGGTTGCTGGAGAAATCGAACGCCCGGTATCTGACTCGTGAAGCAATCGGCGAAGACGTGGGGCTGGTGGTGATGGACGTTTCTTTTATCTCTGCTACGCTGGTGCTTCCAGCTGTGGTGCATGCGGCCTTTCCGGCGCCGGCCGAGAAACGGGAAGGACGGCAGATCGTGGTCCTGGTCAAACCTCAGTTTGAAGCGGGCAGGGAACACGTGGGCAAGGGTGGAATTGTGCGCGACGAGGCGGCGCAGTTGGCTGCGGTGGAAAGGGTGAAGCAGGCGTTGCTGAACCTCGGCTGCTTGAACACGGCTGCGATTGAATCGCCAATCCTGGGCGCCGAAGGAAATCGTGAATTCCTTCTGCATGGTGTGTTCTAGAATAGCCTGCTGAAAAGGACGTAAAATGAAGGCAGGATTTGCCTTCGGCAAGTTTACTATTGGGTTGCATTGCAGAAGGATAAGAGTCTGGGCTGCTAGTGGGTGCGTGAGAACTGAATTCCGGGCGAAGTGGTGGAGTGTACCTAGCAAATTCCAGTCGCGAAGCGACGGCATTCATTAGCCCCGCACGTGAATGCGGGGTAAAAGTGGGTAAAGGAAGCGAATCCGGCAGGGACGGCACGCGTTCTCACGCGGTCTCTACTAGGCCGGTTTTCTGAGGGACGATCCCGGGTGCAAAGTAACTCGGCAGGACTACAATGGCAACGTGATGAATGGTAAAAGCGCAGGCGACCTAACTGGCCTTATACTCATCTTATTCGGTGTTGCCCTCGGCTCTTTCGTCTTGTTAATGGGAAAGCATGCGCTACTCGCGCAAGACACTTTCCTTCGACACTACAATCGGTGGCAAAAAACCGAACAGTTCGGCACCAAACCCTTTGATTTGGACTACTTCGGCGGCCAAACCAAGCTGATGTTGTTGGGAGCGGCGTTGGTCGCGATCGGTCTGTTTATGATCGTTTCTGTCCTTGCTATTCTGCTCTCCCGCCTCCGGTAGCCTCGCACCAATCGCATTTTGCGAACCCTGGGAACCGCAGCCTTCCCGCAACCTGGTGAACAGCGCGGCAGGTTGGTTCTCCTCCTGCGCTCTCGGGCCAAAGCTTTCCCCTGGGATTCTGTACAATCTCTCTTTCACCATGGCAAGCCCGCATTCGTCCTCTCATCCGAAAGTCGCAGCCATCATTTCGAGACCCAATCGTCCCGAGGTCGGGCAAATTGTCCCGGGCCTTCTCAACTGGCTTCAGGAGCACGGCTACCAGGTGATTGTCGACCCGACAACAGCGAAGTACGCAAGCGGTCCGGAAGTCGTTCCGCGGGAACAGATATCTTTGCGGCCGTTGGATCTGGTCGTTGTTCTCGGCGGTGATGGTACGCTGCTGTCCGCTGCGAGAGTTACGGCAGCGGCGGACGTGCCTTTGCTAGGCGTGAACCTCGGTTCATTGGGATTTCTCACGGAAGTTCCAGTCTCGTCGCTCTACCCCATGCTCGAAGCGATTGCGCAAGGCCGCGCTCCCGTCGAGGAACGCTCGCTCATGCAATGCGACTTATTGCGGAGAGAAGCGATCCTGGGCAGCTACCTTGTCTTCAACGACGCTGTAGTCAATAAGACGGCGCTCGCCCGTCTTAACAACTACGATCTCTACATCGACAAGGTATTCGTTTCCAGCTACCGCGCCGACGGCATGATCGTAGCCACTCCGACCGGCTCTACTGCGTATTCTCTCTCTGCCGGTGGTCCGGTACTGATGCCGACGGTCAAGGCGTTCGTCATCACTCCTGTGGCTCCGCACTCTCTTACCCATCGGCCTCTGGTCGTGCCCGATTCGGTGGAGATTGAGATTCTGCTGCGAAGCGACGAGGAGGTCGCTTACCTTAGTCTTGATGGCCAGCCCGGACTCGATCTGTCTGACGGTGACCGTGTCCGTTGCCGAAGGTCAGAGCATAATGTCCATCTGTTCCGGAGCGATACCGACTTCTTCCACTTGCTGCGCAGCAAACTGAAATGGGGAGAAAAATAAACGGCAGCGGGCGCGCTTTCGCTCAGGCCGGCTCTGGGCACGCGATCGGATCCAAAATGAAGGGCCCGAGCAGGACCTGGCGTTTATAGCTCAGCGCGCACCAGGTCCGCAACTTTCTCCCGTCGGCGAATGACTTTCACCGACTTTCCCGATACCAACACCTCGGCTGGCCGCGGTCGCGTGTTGTAGTTTGATGCCAGGACCATCCCGTAAGCTCCGGCGTCCAGAATTGCGAGCAAGTCGCCTTCTTCCACGCGCGGCAGTTCGCGGTCGCGCGCGAAAAAATCCCCGGTCTCGCAGACCGGGCCGACCACGTCAACGACTTCCGTCGCACTTTCCTCACTTCGCTTCACCGGAACAATCTCGTGAAATGCACCATAGAGTGCAGGGCGAATCAGATCGTTCATTGCCGCATCAACCACGAGGAAACGCTTGCCATCGTTTGCCTTCCGGTAAACCACTGAAGCAATCAGTGCTCCAGCAGGCCCGACGATCGAACGCCCGGGTTCGAGTAATAGGTGGACGTTTAACCCCCGCAAGGGTCTGGCAAGGGCCTGCGCATAGGCTGCGACATAGCGGGAAAACTCAACGGAATTCGGCTTCTCGTAGGAAATTCCCAGCCCACCCCCGGCGTCAATATAGCGGATGTCATGTCCATCCGCACGCAATGTGCGAACTAGGGCTGCGACGCGAGCCACCGCCTCGCCAAAAGGCGCTACATCGGTGATCTGTGATCCGATATGAACACTAACGCCGGCAACTTTCAGATATCTTGCGCCCGAAGCTTTGGCGTAGAGCGCTCTGGCATCGCGGAGGGGCACACCAAATTTGTGCTTGCGCAGGCCGGTCGAGATGTAAGGATGGGTATCGGCCGCGACATCGGGATTCACCCGCAACGCAATCGACGCCTTGGTGCGGAGACGCGCGGCACATTCCGCCAAAGCCCATAGTTCCGATTCGCTCTCCACGTTGAAGAGGAGGATGCCGGCCTTCAGCGCCGCCGTCATTTCCTCGCGTGTTTTTCCTACCCCGGAGAAAACAACGTTCCTGGACACTTTACGCTCCGCCGCCAGCACGCGTTCCAGTTCACCGCCAGAGACCACGTCAAAGCCGCAGCCCTGTTTTGCCAGCAGGCGCAGGATGCTCAAGTTCGAGTTAGCTTTTACGGAATAGCAGATGGTGTGAGGGATTTGGCGAAACGCAGCGCCGAATGCGTCGTACCGCTCGTGGATCATAGATGCCGAATAGACGTAGAGAGGAGTGCCGTGCCGCTCGGCGAGTGCGGTCAGAGGGACCTGATCGCAATGCAGCACGACGTTCCGGCGCAAGATGCCTCGGCTGCGATAGACGAATGCGGGAGGGCGCGCCAGCCCTGAGATTGGACTACGGCCGGTCATTTTCGTTTGGGCGAGGCCGCTGCGCCGCTCCTTACTCGGATGGCCACCACGGTCTGGTCATCGAAGGTTTCGACTCCGGCGGAGTGTTCGGCTACAGCCTTGAAGAGGGAATCCACGACACAGTCCGCAGAACGGCCCGTACACTGGGAAACGATTTGCTCCACTCGACCTCGGCCGAACAACTCTCCACTCCGGTTGCGAGCATCCAGGATGCCGTCGCTGAAGAACACGAACATATCTCCCGGTTTCATGCTGAACTCGAACTCGTCATAGTCTGCCTCGTCAAATAATCCCAAGGGGAGACCGGTCGCCTCGATGACCTCGTTGTTCCCGTCGCTGTGCATGTAAATGGGGCGGGGAAGGCCCGAGTTGGCTACGGTTAACCTTCGCTGCTCATCGTCCCAGACGGCGTAAATGAGTGAAACGAACTGTGCTTCGATACGACGTTCCGCGAGCGACATGTTGACGGCAGAGAGCATTTCCCCCGGGCCTGGTTCGATGGGGGCGTGCGAACGCAAAATGCCGCTCACCAGGGCCGCATAAATAGCTGCCGGCGCGCCCTTGCCGCTGACGTCACCGATTACGATTCCGAGACGCGACATGGAATAAGGAATGAAATCGTACAAATCTCCGCCGATGGCTCGGGCGGGAACAAACTTGGCCGCGACTTCCAGGTGACCAAGCTTTGGCCGGGTCTGCGGCAGCAGCCGTACCTGTAACTCCCGCGCCAGGGCCAGATCGCGCTCCAGTCGCCTCTCCTGCCTTGCGATCTCTTCGTACAGGCGTGCATTCTCGATGGCGATCGCCATTTGTGCTGCCAAGGTCGTGATGGTGCGCTTGTGCTCCTCGGTGAAAAAACCACGTCGCGTATGCTCGAGATCAAGTACACCAATCACCTTGTCTTTGTAGATGAGCGGGACGGCCATCTCCGATCGTGTTTCGGGGTTGAGTTCGACGTACCGCGAGTCCTTGGTTACGTCGGGCACCAGCACAGCCTGTTTGCTCTGCACTGCAGAGCCGATAACACCTCGTTCCAGGGGGACGTCATGCTTCAAGTGAATGTTCTCGTGAAAACGCAACGAAAACCGGTGCTGCAATTTCTCGCCAGAAGAATCGAGCAACAGGATGCTGAACATCTGGTAATCGATCAGGCGGCGGAGCAATTCTGCGATGCGGCCCAGGAGTTCATCGAGATTCAGAATGGACGTCAGCTCACGGGAAATCTCATTCAACAACAGCAGGATCCGGGCCTGCCGGGTGGTCCGGGTGTAGAGCTGTGCGTTTTCGATGCCGGCCGCCATGCGCGAAGCGATCAGGGTCAGCAGGCGGCTGTGTTCTTCGGTAAAAGATCCAGGCTCGCGGGCCTCCAGATCGATGACGCCGATCACGCGGTTCTTGGTGATCAGGGGCACAGCCAGTTCCGCACACACATTGGGAACTCCGGCAATATATCTCGGGTCAGTCCTGACGTCATTGATCAGAACCGTTTGTCGCGATTGCGCGGCCAAGCCGGTGACTCCTTCGCCGACCTTGATGCGGCTGCGCTCGGCAAATTCCGCTGGATACCCTACCTGGAAGCGGAAGCGCAACTCTTGTGTCTTCTCGTTCAAAAGAAGAATCGCAAAAATCTCGTAGTCGATGACCTTACGCACGACTTCGGAAACCCGGCGCAGGGTCGTATCCAAATCTAGAGAAGTAGCCAGAACATCCGCCACTTCGAGCAACAGCGGCTCGATCGGCAGATGCCGCTCAGGCTTTGAAATGACAGTGCTCATTGTGAGTTTCTATGATAACAGTCGCTTTGCTCAGGCCGGTCTGTCGGGAGGTTGAGCACGCCGGGATGCGCGATCTGTGGGCTACTCCCGCGGCACTACGCATATATCGGCGAGGTTGCGGTAACGCTCGGCGTAGTCCAATCCGTAGCCAACAACAAACTCATCCGGGATCTTGAAGCCCACATAATCTCCCTGCAATGGAAGCTTGCGGCGCGAGGGCTTGTCGAGCAGGGCCGCGATCTTGAGTATTCGCGGCTGATGTGCCATGAGCACCTTTTTCAGGTAGGTCAGCGTAAGGCCGGTGTCGAGGATATCTTCCACAAGAATCACGTTCTTGTCGCGCATGGACTGGTCCACATCTTTGGTCAGCTTTACCTCTCCGGTCGAATCCCACCCCTTGTTGAGCTCATGGTGCGGGCTGGGGCGGTTCCCGTAACTCGAAACGCCGATAAAATCGAATGTCGAGTCGATCTGTACCTGCCTGGCGAGATCAGATAGAAAAATTGCGGCGCCCTTCAGCACGCCGACGAAAATAACCGACTGTCCGGCGAAATCTTTCGTGATCTCGGCACCTAACTCGCTCACGCGTTTTGCAATGTCTTCCCGGGTAATCAGCACCTTAAGTTCTGTCATGGCGTTTCATATTAAACTAGCGGGTGCGAAAGCACGGAAAGATTTGAATCAGGGATTTCGAAAACAAGAATCCGGCATCCCCTTTACAGCAACTATCGCACGATTGGAGTCATCCCTACAGAATCCTCACTTTTTCTGCAAACTGATAGGCTAGGAGTTGCAATGAATCTGAAAGGAATCAAACTCACCTGGTTGGGTCATGCGACCTTCCGCGTGGAAACTCCTGGGGGAAAGACAATCATCATCGACCCATGGATCATTGGCAATCCCATGTGTCCCCAGGCAGATAAAAAAGTCGTCAAGGTCGATGTTCTGCTGTGTACTCACGGCCACGGAGATCATATTGGCGACGCAGTCGAAATAGCAAAGAAGCATAAACCCGTAGTCGTCGGCATCCCTGAGTTGTGCGGGTGGTTGGGCACAAAAGGTGTTGCACAGTTGGCAGAGATGAATAAGGGCGGTACGCAAGCCGTTGGCGACATCAAGGTCACCATGGTTCACGCCGACCACTCGTGCGGCATCAGCGACGGCGACCAGATAGTTTACGGAGGCGAGGCCTGCGGTTTTGTGGTCGAGTTCTCCAACGGCGTGAAGATCTATCACGCGGGCGACACCAACGTCTTCGGTGATATGCAGATCATCCGCGAGCTCTACGCTCCGGAAATTGTCATGCTGCCCATTGGCGATCACTACACCATGAGCCCGCGCGAGGCCGCTTATGCTTGCCGCCTGTTGAAGCCGAAGACGGTAATCCCCATGCACTTCGGGACATTTCCGCTGCTCACGGGAACTCCAGCGCAACTGCAGAAACTGGTACCTGAATTCGAGGTTGTGGAGATGAAGCCCGGCGTCACAATCGGAAATTGAAAACGACAATTGGCAATCGCCAATGAAACCTTCGAGGAAGCAAGTGGCCAAAGACAAACCCCGCTGGCGCCATGACGGCGTCACCACCGAACCAGTCGACAATTACCTGTACTCCATGCTGCCAAAGCGCGACGAAGTGCTGGAGGAGATGGAAAGCTATGCCACCAAGCACAACGTGCCGATCGTAGGACCGGCGGTGGCTCGCGTGCTGCAGCAGTTCGCGATGATGATCAATGCCAAGACCGTTTGCGAATTGGGTTCTGCCATCGGGTACTCAACGATTTGGTGGGCTCGAGCGGTGGGAGAGGATGGTCGGGTCCATTACACCGACGGAGACTCTCGCAATGCCGAGCTCGCACGGGACTACTTCGACCGTGCCAAGGTTTCGAAGCGTATCGCTATACACACCGGCGATGCCCTCGAATACCTCTCGGAGCAAAAACAGGAATTTGACGTCATTTTTAACGACATCGACAAAGAGGATTATCCGCGCGTGTTGCGGCTGGTTCCACCGCGTCTGCGCAAGGGTGGCTTGTTTATTACAGATAACGTTCTATGGAGCGGTCAAGTCTCACAAAAGAAACCGGCTGACACACGAACCAAGGCTATCGTCGAATTCAATCGGCTGCTATACAACTCGCCCGAGTTCTTTACGACGATTCTTCCCATTCGAGATGGACTAGCCGTAGCGGTAAAGAAATAAGCGCTTTTGAGAAAGCGGTGCAGGATGCAGCCCCATTCCGCGGGCGATTGGGGCGGTTAGATGGATTTCACAGGAATCGCTACCAGGTCTTCCACCAGGCCAACTTCCTTTTGCAGGAAGGGTTCCGCATAAGTAATGCCCCCAAGCATACCGTAGAATCGCGACATTGCATCCACTCGCGCGCGAATTTCTTCATGGGCGGGGAAGAGCTCTTTGCCGGCTTCCTGGTCGGTGAATTGAGATTTGTACGCCATGATGGAGGCAAATTTCCCCTCGAACTGCGCGCCGATATCGACGACGAAGGTTGGACGGATGTCGTAGTAAAGGGTCGCATAGATAATCTTGAAGGGGCGGTGAGGAGGCAGAGATTTTGCGTCAGCCGCTGAGTCGGTCTGGCTGACCGCAGAAGGGGTATGGCTGAGAGATAGTTTTGCCAACCCGGCAAGGAAGCACGCCTCATAACCTAATACCGAACAAGTGTAATGGTCCGGGTGCCGGCCCTTCCAGTAAGGCAGGATCACGACGCGAGGGCGTGTCTCCCGGATTACGGTCGCAACCTTCAGCCGGTTTTCCCATGTGTTCTCTACGCGTCCGTCGGGAATGTCGAGGGCCCGGCGCCAACTGACACCAAGGATTCTGGCCGCATCGTCCGCTTCACGGGCGCGATCGTCGGAGGTGCCGCGCGTGCCCATCTCGCCTTGAGTCAGGTCAAGGATGCCGGTGCGCCGTCCGAGCTGAGCCATCTTGAGCAGCGTGCCGCCGCAGGTTTGCTCAATGTCGTCGCGGTGGGCGGCGATGGCAAGAATGTCGAGCGGTTGATTGGAGGAGAGGGAAGACATGTCAGTCGAGATTACCCTGCTCGATGACAACATTTTCGCGCACGATCAGCCGGTGCGCTGCCATCTCCTTCAGCGTGGGTAGGACGCGGGTTACGTGCTCTTCGGCGTCAACAAAAATTATGACCACCGGCAACTTGCCGCCGGCTTCGATCAGGTGGGCGGTTTCAACCCGGTGCCGCCCCAGAAAGCCTGCAACGGCGTGGATTGCTGTCGCAGCGTACACATTTTCCCTGCGCAAATAGTTGAGAATCTCCATGTGCAGAGGCCGGTGATGCCACTGGTCGGCCTCGTTCAGGTAGATTGTGATCTGTACCGCCATTGCGCTGGCCATTTTACAGCACCCGTGCCAGGGCCATGCCCGCAATAACCCCTCCGAGACAGAGAACGTTATTGGTGAGAATATTGGCGGCCATCAATGCCCACTGGCCCTGCTCGAAGTAGGCGATGGTCTCGAACGCGTAGCTGGAAAAGGTGGTAAAGGAACCGCAGAAACCAATCACTACCAGCAGCCGCCAGCGGGGATCGACCAGCACGCGCTCAGTCGTCCAGATCACGAAAAATCCCACGATGAAGCTGCCGAGGACGTTAATGAAGAGAGTTCCGTAAGGGAATACAGTGCCAAATTCTCTTGCGGCGAGACGGCTCAGCAGATAACGGAGATTGGCGCCGATGATCGCGGAGATAGAAATGGCAAAAACGTCTTTCACGATGCAGCGCCCCCCTACAAAACTACTCTGGATTTTGTAGGAGTTATCAGCCTGAAGGCATTCGGGTGCGTCAGGCGGTTATGGCGAACTCCATCGCCGTAGCTTATTTCTTATCACAGAAGCCAGCGTGGACCTAACTTCCAACTGCCATTACTTTTTTCGCTACTTCTTCCGTTCCACTAAAAACCGCGCCAGTTCCTTCAGGGTCTCGGCCCGCTCGCCGAAGCTGCTCAATTCTGCAAATGCGGCTCTCACCAGCTCATCCGCTTTGCGCGCGGATTCCTCGATCCCGAATAGCGCCGGATACGTTGCCTTTTCCGCGGCTGTATCTTTGCCCGCTGTCTTTCCTAGCTGTTCCGAGCTTTGGGTCACATCCAGAACATCATCGACAATTTGAAAGGCCAGGCCAACCGATTGCCCGAACGCCCTGAGGCTCGCAGCTTCGCGATCCTTTGCTCCGGCATAGAGCCCACCACTGACCAGGCTCGCAGTGATCAGTGCGGCCGTTTTTGCTCGATGGATATACTCCAGCATTTGTGCGTTGGGCTTGGCGTGTTCAGCCTCGAGGTCGACGACCTGACCGCCGATCATGCCATCCACCGTTCCGGTGCCGCGCGCAATTTCTTCGATAATTCTTACCCGTGCCTCAGCCGGACATTCCAGCCGGGAGAGGACTTCGTAGGCTTGCGTCTGCAGCGCATCTCCAGCAAGGATGGCGATGGCTTCACCAAAAACTTTGTGGCAAGTCGGCTGGCCGCGGCGGAGGTCGTCGTTGTCGAGCGCGGGAAGGTCGTCGTGGATCAACGAGTAGGTATGCAGCATCTCCAGGGCTGCCCCTAGTTCTTCGATGCCGGCAGGTACCGATCCTGCGACCATGCGTCCCGCTTCGATGCACAGCACGGGGCGCAAGCGCTTGCCACCGGCAAAGACGCTGTGGCGCATGGCCTTGTGAATGGACGCAGGGTGCTGCGTCTCCAGCGGGATCAAGCGGTCGAGCGCTGCATCCGTGAGAGTCCGTCCCTGTTCGAGGGTCTCCTTCAACATGAGGAGTGAGTATAGCAAGGCGCGCGCGGAAACCGTGACGGATGCAACCATCCGGAGATGCGAAATCGCACTGAGAAAAAGCTTCGCCCGCAGACGTTCCTGAAAGTGCCTTAGAGGTGACTCTAGGCCGTTGCTCGGCGGGCGACGGTCACGCTACGCAGAACCGAAGTCAGCACATTTTCCACGTCAGTGGCGGCACAAACGTCGCTGGCACCAGCCTGCAGCGCAGCCATCCACATTTCCTCATCGGGGACCCGGTGGGTGCAAACGATAGGCAGGGCAGGAAAATCGTTGTGCAAGTTTGCCACATCGGTCAGTCGCGAGGACTCGATGTCGAAAACGACCGCTTCCGGACGATTCTGTGCCACCTTGTCGCGCATCTCGTCGCGGGAACGGGTTAGATAGACAGAATGGAAATGAGAGCGCAATCCGCCGGCCAGGGACTGAGCGGTTTTTGGATCGCTTTCCAGTACAACGATACTTGTACCCATAAATCCCTCGAACTCTCAACCGTCGTCAACGGCAGACTAAGGCTGCAGGGAAGGGCTGGGAAACCGCGACTCCACAGACATCACAATCGGTAAGACCCGGCGAGAGCTGACGCGCTATCTGCGTGCTGGCGCTTTTTCTGTCACCGGCTCAAACGGTTCAGCCTGGAGCTTCCCGTTTTTCTTCAGCAGGATCTCGACTTTGCCTTCGGCTTGTTCCAGTTCCTTGCGGCAGGCCGATGAGAGCTGCATGCCCTCTTCGAAGAGTGTCAGGGATTTGTCGAGAGGTACTTCTCCCTTCTCGAGTTCCTGAACTATTTTCTCCAGTCGCTGCAAGCACTCTTCAAATTT
>Ga0137390_10004560_pt1 | contig 11557 bp, 8 predicted proteins | sample 15con2h24AmetaG_FD_104937 | JGI IMG/M metagenome (GOLD analysis project Ga0137390, IMG submission 104937) | Vadose zone soil microbial communities from Angelo Coast Range Reserve, California, USA - 15con2h2.4A metaG | ecosystem: Environmental > Terrestrial > Soil > Vadose zone > Saprolite... | reverse complement strand
CGTGTTAACTCCGACCAGACGAGCGCGGTCACCCGCAACCATGGCGTAGGGCGGCACGTCCTGAGCGATTTTCGCGCCCGCCGCGACGAACGCATGGGCGCCGATGCGGCTGAACTGATGGACGCCGCACATACCAGCGGTCACCACCCAATCCTCCACCACGCAATGGCCGGCGATTTCCGTGGAGTTTGCAATAATCGCGTGATCACCGATTTGGCAGTCGTGTGCGATATGGGTGTAGTTCATCAGCAGCACATGGCTGCCGATGCGCGTGACCATGCCGCCGCCGGCGGTGCCGCGATGAATCGTGGTGAACTCGCGGATGCGGTTGTAGTTGCCGATCTCCAGCCGCGAAGCCTCGCCCTGATACTTGAGATCCTGTGGATCGGCGCCGACTGAGGCAAACTGAAAGATCCGATTGCCCGCACCAATTATGGTCTCGCCCTCGATCACCGCGTACGGACCGACCACGGTCTCGGGTCCGATCCGAACGCGCGCGCCGATAACGGCACCCGGGCCGACCTCTACACCGGAGTCGAGTTCCGCGCGGCGGTCAATTACAGCGGACGGATGAATTCCTTTCACCGACCCAGCATGCGCCGCCGCTCCGCTGTCGCGGCTATATTTTGCCCGTTCCACATGAATCGCTCGCGCGCGAATGATTTAACTCTGCCCCTGGGAACTATGGTAGTTGCTCCTCCACTTCCATCGCGGACAGCTCGGCTTCGGCGGCAAGTTCGCCGTCGACCCGGGCCTCAGCGTGCATCTTCCAAAGCGGATGATGATGCTTGGAGACCCGTACCTCCATCCGGAGTTGGTCGCCCGGTACTACCCGGCGCCGAAAGCGGACCTTATCGAGGCCCGTCAGCATGAAAAGGCTGCGCCGCTCGCCGATTATACTGAGCGCCAGAATCGCGGCTGATTGGGCCAGGGCCTCGAGGATCAACACGCCCGGCATGATTGGCAGTCCGGGAAAATGACCAGTAAAGAAAGGTTCATTGATGGTCACGTTTTTGAGGGTGACCGTCCGCTCGCCGTCAAGCTGGAGTACGCGATCAACCAGCAGGAAAGGATATTGATGAGGCAGGAGTCTGAGGAAGCGCTCAAGCTCTGGCTCTGCCCCTCGCCCGCTCTCGCCTGTCCCTCTCCCGCTCTGTTGCGGGAGAGGTGAGGTGAGGGTGGCTGACGGGAGAGGGTGAGGGTTCTGCCTTTCCTGGGACAAAACAGCGCCCCTATTTGAGAATCGTTGAACGTCCGCGAGCACCCCCACCGCGCGGTTCCTCCGAGGCGGTGGCGGGAGCGAAGCTACCGGCATCGCGCGCCGCCTCTTCACCGAGGGAGCCCGGCCTGACGTTCATGGCGTCGTAGGCGCGAATCACCTGGTCGGTGATATCGGTGGAGGGAATTGCCCACAGCAAGGTGCTCTTTTCCATTACCATGGTGTAGCCGCTCTTGGCCCCGATTTCGCGCACCACCGTAGCTAAATCCCGTACGATCGCGCCGGTAACCTGGTTGTCCTTCTCTTGCAGCTCGTCCCGCGAGTTTTTGTAATCGTCCTGGAAATGCCGCAGTTTCTTTCCGTAGTCGTCCTCCAGATTCTGACGCTGGTCAGGCTGCATCAGCGAGCCTTTTTGCTCCAACTCGCGTTTGAGCCGTTCAACCTCGCTCTGTTCGCCTTCGAGTTGTCCCTGGAGCCGCTCGATTCGTCCGCGAAACTGGGTCTTGGCCTCTTTGCCCGCCCGGCATTCGTTAAGCGCACGCTGTACATCAACATACGCGATTCTGAGGTCGGCGTGTGCGGTGGCGGCCGCCGCCATCCCCAGCAGCAACGCGGCGATGGTCAACCGATGTCTCATAGTCTATTCGACCCTCCCGTGGTACTTCTTCAGCCGTAATTTCGTGGGACCGATTTTTACTGCTCTATGGTGCTACGCTCTTGCTGGCTGTCGATGGACCAGATCGAGGACGAGACCAACGAGAAGCTACAGCGGGCAGCTGGGCTTCTCCTGACCGGTATCGCTGCTCGCTTGTGGCGCGGTTTCTCTCGTCAAACACCTGCAGCGCAATAGGGTCTGCGGCGCCGATCCTCAACATCGCGGTTCGATCTCTCACAATTCACGCAGTCCCGGCATGCTTGTGTCACTAATTGCTGCCCGGCCTTCCGCTGGAAGCTACATACGGGCGATTGACCGTAAACTTTGGCCGATATTGCAAGCAGGCGCAACCACGGCCTGGCTGGCTATTGCTAAACTGCACGATTTAGCAGGGTGCGGAAAGATTCTTCATAAAGAAATAGGTTTTCCCACACCCTGCCAGAGGAGTTCCTAAAGCGGCGCGCCAGCCCCAAAATCGAAAACTGTAGAGCGGTCGTTGGGACGCGGGTTTATCGGCCGCGCAATATCAACCGCGATTGGTCCAAACGGGGAGTGCCAGCGGATGCCAAATCCATAGGCCGACTGCAGCTTGTCGAGCGAGGGCGTCTGGTGCAGGAAGAACGAATTACCGGCATCAATAAAGAGCGCGCCCCGGATGCCAAACGATTGTAATATCGGGAAGGTGGTTTCACCGCTCAAGAGCAATTCCTGGCTGCCGCCGACCTGCTCAATCCCGAACGGCACCCCGACTGGATTGAACAAAGTTACTTGCGGACCAAGCGAGTAAATCTGATAACCACGCACGTCGCCGCCGCCGCCCAATCCGCCCGGGAAAAATCGCTCGTACAACGGCAACTCGACGCCGCGGCTGCCACCCAGGCTGGTGCCGATGCCATAGGTGACGCCGGGCGAAAAAACCCATTCCCCCCATCGCGGGCTTTTCAGGTAGGAGAAGAAGAAACGCGAGTGGAAAAGTCCCTTAACAAACGACGTTCCACCCAATCCGGCCAATTCCAAATTGAAGTTATTCACCGAGCCGCTCCTGGGATCGAGCGGATTATCGACCGTAAAACGCCTGATGCTCGGGATGATTTCGGAAACTCGCTCGTAGCCCTTGTAACGCAAAATGGCGAAAGTCGTGAATGGCGAGAGCCCACTAATCCCGACGCTTTCGAACTGATACCCCAAGCCGGCGGTTATATCTTCCAGCGAAAACGGACCGAGTTTCTTAAGTCCCAGCTCGGCTAACGGATAGCCTGTGTTGACCTGAAAACCGGTGTTGGTCTGATTGAACGAGAACAGGAAGAGCTTATCGTAGAAAGCCGACGTGCTTACCGTCAGCGGCATGTCGAGAAACCAGGGCTCGGTGTAGTTCAGATTGTAGTCCTGGTAGAGAAACCCGATCTGCGCAGAGGCCGAGGCCGACTCACCCCCACCGAACAGGTTGCTATTGCTGACGATGAAGTTGCCAAATACCGACGAGTAGCTGTCATACCCGCCCCCCACCTGCAGGGACGCGGTGTTAGCCTCCTGCACCGCGACATCGAGGTCGATCTTGTCCGCGCTGGGACCGGGTTCAGTCGAAATCCGAGTGTTCGAGAAGTAACCGAGAGCGTCGAGCCGTTGCTTGGATTTTTGGATCTTCTGAGTCGAATAAGGCTCCTGCTCCTGGATCACCAGTTCCCGCCGGATGACCTTGTCGGACGTCTTGGTGTTGCCGGTGATATTGATCCGGTCGACCAGCACTTCGCGGCCCGGGTTGACGTTGTAAGCGACATCGACCTGATGCGTGGACGGGTTAACCGAGGTACGCGGGTCGACGTTAACATAGGCATAACCTTGATTCGAATAGAAGTCCGACAGGGTCAGCACATCGTGCTGCATCGACGTGCTGCTGAAGGGCTGCCCCGCTTTCAGCGTCAGCAGATGCTGCAAGTCAGTCTTGGGCACCCTCAAATCCCCGGTGAGGTCGATCGTGCCGACCTGGTAACGCGGCCCCTCGCTGATCTCGAAGCTAACTGCCAGCGAGTTGCCGCGGCGCGTCAGCGTTGGATAACCGACGTGCGCATTAAGATAACCTTCGGAGTAGTAATATGCCGTGAGATGATCGACGTCGTCCTGGAGTTTCTTCTGGTCGAGAATCCCGCTGCCGGTTATCCAACTCACAATCGAATGAGGCCTGGTCTGGATCGCAGCCTGCAGCAACCGGCTCTTGAAATGGCGATTGCCAACGAAGCGAACCGCCGAGATTTCGACCTGCGGCCCCTCATTGACGTCGAACACCAAAATAACGGTATTGTTCGGGCCCGCCACCGTGCGCGAGGTTACCCGGGCGTCCAGATAGCCCTTGGCCTGATACACGTCCGCGATATTGCGAGCCGTGGCCTTTACTCGCACCCGGTCGAGCAGCGACCCGGAATGCAACGCCATCCCGTTGACAATCTGCTCGTCGCTCGGACTGATCTTCTTCATCCCGCCGAAGCGAATTTCACTGACCAAAGGTTCTTCGGTCACCACAAAAGTGAGCACTGCGCCGCGCGGCTGCCGCTTGACGTAGGCGTTTACCCTGGTGAAAAAGCCCATCCGGTAGACTGATTTGATATCACTATCGACCGCGGACGGCTTCACCGGCTGGCCGGGCTGTAACGAGATGTGGACCCGAATAGCGTCGGTTTCGACCCGCTGATTGCCAATGATCCTGATTTCGGAAATAACCGGCGCGGGCGGCTGTGCCCATCCGTTCGCAACCATCAGAAGCGCAGCCAGTAGCAGCCAAAGTTCGCTAACGTACCGGACGCCCCGCCGACGCGTGATAAGAAGATTCGCCGCCGTCACCAATCATCCCCGACGCCGCGAACAAGCTAGCCAATCACTCCCGCGATGTAAACTGAGGTTGACCATCTGCACTCGGGCGCGTCCGTCGCCTGCTTGATGGCGTGCCCAAAGCACTTGGCGCAACGACAACGAATGGATTAAACATTATGGGCGGCCCAGACCGGTTTCATCGAACAGCTTTCCCTCGCGCAGTCTGAGCGTTCGGCCCATACTGCGTGAGAGCCGCTCATTGTGGGTGGCAACGATCAACGTAACTCCGAGTTCGCGGTTGAGGCGATGAAAGAGCGAATGCACTTCGTCGGCAGTCTGCGGGTCGAGATTGCCGGTAGGTTCGTCGGCCAACACCAGCCGCGGCCTGAGTACCACCGCGCGCGCGACCGCCACCCGCTGTTGCTCCCCGCCGGATAATTCGGCCGGCCGGCGATGCATTTTGTCGCCGAGGCCAACCAACTCCAGCACCTCCGCCGCGCGAGCGCGCGCATCCCGATCAGACAGGCGGGCGATCAGCGCCGGCATCATCGCATTTTCCAGCGCAGTGAAATCCGCCAGCAGATAATGAAACTGGAAGATAAAGCCGAGCCGTGCGTTGCGAAACTCCGCCAGATGCCGCTCGTCCATCGCGAACAGATCCTGTTTCTCAAAATAGATCGTGCCGGCAGTAGGCGGCTCCAGGCTCCCGAGCAGGTGTAGCAGAGTGGATTTACCTACGCCGGACTGCCCGACGATCGCAATTTCCTCACCGGCCGCGACCTCCAGGTTAAGTCCTCGCAGCACCCAGATCTCGCGTTCGGCGTCGACAAATTTTTTGTCCACCGCCACGGCCTGCAGTAGCCGCGCGCGCTGGCTGTGCGCCGGGGGCTGGAGCGTCAGTGCCTCCTCACTCATAACGGATTATCTCGACCGGCCGCAGCGCGCGCGCCCGTAGCGCCGGGTAGATTGCGCCGCACATGCACAACACGATCGCCGCGGCGGCCACGGCAATGAAATTGATTGGGTACAGCCGCACCGGCACCACACTAACCATAAACAGATCGGGCGGCAGATGAATCAAGTGATATTTGCCGATCAGAAAAGAGGCGACGAATCCCGCCGTGACTCCGAGCGCAGTGCCAGCCACGCCCAGTGCCGCTCCTTCGCACAGAAAAATCGTCGCAATCGATGCGGCCCTCGCGCCCATCGCGCGCAAAATGGCGATTTCCTTCCGCCGTTCCATCACCACCATCACCAACGTGGCTACGATGTTGAAGGCGGCGACCAGCACAATCAACAAGAGCACCAGAAAATAAGTGAATTTCTCGAGCTTCAGGGCTGAAAAAAGTGGTGCGTCGGTTTGGGTCCAGTCGGCGACCCCGTAAGCGCGGCCGGCCAGCGCGGCTATTTCTCCGGCGATGGCCGGCGCGTCGAACAGATTACGTACCCGGATTTCGAGCCCGGTTTCCAATTGCGGATCTTCGGCCAATAGCGCCTGGCTATTTTTTAACGTCACAAACATCAGGGACGAATCGTACTCATACATCCCCGAATGGAATAGACCGGCGACGACGAAACGTCTCAGCCGCGGTGAGCCGGCGCCAGCGCCGATGCTGGTTGGTGAAATGATGATTACCGGATCGCCAGGCCCAAGCCCTAATTCTTCGGCCAGCGATTTGCCCACAATAACGCCTGGCAGTTGAACCGTTCGTCTCGCGCCATTCTCGACCATCGTGACTGGATGCATCTGGTCGAGCGCTTCGAGTGAACCACTTTCCAGCGTGCTCTGCAGTTCGGTCAAAACCGGATTACGGACAGCTAACACGCCGCGCAGAGTACCGCCCGCCACGTAGGCAGGCAGGCCTGAAGTGGTGGTCGATACGGCTAGCACCTGCGAAGTTGCGAACGGCGCAACCCCGACAATCCCGGGCATCACGCTGATCTTTTGTTGCAGGCCGGCCAGGTCTGACTGATGTCCGGTGGTATCGACGGTAATTTCGGGATTAAACGCCAGCAGCCGCCCGCGCAGGTCCTCCTGGAAGCCGCTCATCACGGACAATACAACGGTAAGAGCAAACGTGCCGATTGCAACGCCCGCAAGTGAAATCACGGCAATCAGCGAGACGAAACGCTCGCGGCGCCGCGCCCGCAGATAGCGCAAGCCGATTAGATATTCGTAACGCACAGACGCAGGTTCGCAGTGATGCCGACTACGCGCACTTGTGGGGCAGTCGGCACGGTGGCAGTGAGCAAAGCGTTAGGCCAGCCTGGCATAAAGATCAGGCATTCGGTCTTTGCGATCTAATCATCATTTTGGATTGTACGCGCGATGCGGCCGATTTGCGCGCGCTTGACGAAGAATAGACCAAGCCTTGTTCTAGCAGGGTGCGGAAAAAAGCCTTCCGCACCCTGCTTTCCCTCTCTGTAATCTCCCCCCAGAGAGGGAGAACCAAACACTAGCGGAGCCGAAAGGCGGAGCGAGCTAACGAGTCCGCGAGGTGCGAATCAACACTAGCGGAGCCGAAAGGCGGAGCGAGCTAACGAGTCCGCGAGGTGCGAATCAAAAAAGGAAGGCAGCCAGCTTTAGCGCAGGGGTGCGGAAAGATTTTTCATAAAGAAAGTGGTTTTTCCGCACCCTGCTAGTCGTCGCTTAGAGTTTCTGTTTGACGCTACGCGACGAGAAGGGTACGGGTGAATTTTCATCCCGCCCACGGCGTCAACACATTGCGAGCGTGTGGGTTGCTTGAACTTGTGCATCACCATAGACTCGCACGCGAACCGTTGGTGGGGGTTATCGCATGGAACGCTTTCGGGGGCGAGTTTTCTTAATCGCAATATGCCTTAGTTTCGGAGCAACCCGACTGCAGGCCGGCGATAAACCGGCGGCGGACCGGGGACGCGCAGTCGTCGCCAGTGACGCAATAGCGGTGAATACTGGTACCCCCGCCACCAACGATGCTTCGCTCAACAGCACAAATACTGACCGCCTGGCCGATGCCGATGACGATAGCGCTTCGTCAGACAGCAGCGATGCTTCGGCCCCCGGCGATACCACGGCCGATGGCAGCGAGGCGGCGGCGCCGGACAGCGCCGTAAGCCCTGCCGTCGCCGCCAGTGCGGACAGCGCCGCAGCCGCTGCTGATGCGCCACGCGCGGTAGGTGACCAGGATCTCATTACGATGAACTTCCAGAACGTCGACCTGCCGGTCCTCGCCAAGTTCATCAGTGAAATCACCGGAAAAAACTTCGTGCTCGATGAGAACGTGCGCGGCAAGGTGAGCATTATTTCGCCGACCCGGGTCACCCCCGAACAGGCCTACTCAATTTTCCAGTCGGTGCTGCAAGTGAAGGGCTTCACCACGGTCCAGGCCGGCACCATCATCAAGATTGTTCCGGCGCGCGATGTGCGCCAGTCGGCTGAGCTTACCCAATCGCAGCAGCCCGGCTTCACGCAGGGGGATCAGTACGTCACCCGCATGGTCAAGTTGCGCAATACCGAGGCGACCTCGGTAATGAGTGTGATTCAGCCGATGATTTCGCACGACGGACTGGTCGCCTCGTTTCCCCAGGATAATATCCTGATCATCACCGATGACGCCTACAACGTGCAGCGCCTGCTTCGCATAATCGGCAGTCTCGATGTGCAGGGCGTCCAGCAAAACGTGGCGGTGATTCCGCTCAAGCTCGCGTTTGCCGACGACCTCGCCCAGCAGATCGAGAAGATCATGACCGCGCGCGAGAACACGATGCATGCCGGCGGTGGGCAATTCATTCGTCCTGGGATGGGAGTAGTGGCACCGTCGGCGCAGGGCGCCACCACCAATTTCAGCATCGTGGCCGACGAGCGCACCAACTCGTTAGTGGTGCTCGCCAGCCCGCTCGAGATGCGTCAGATCAAAGATCTTGTCGCCCGGCTCGATATTCATTCGCCTAACGAAACCACGCGGATTCATGTTTACCATCTGAAATATGCGCCGGCCGGCGAGATGGTCGATGTGCTCAACGGCCTGTTGAGCGGCGGTGGGGGTCCATCCTCCCTATCGCCGACGACGGGGCGCAATTCGCTCGGCCGCGGTGGTTCGGGGGGCAGTTTCGGCAGCGGATCCGGCGGCGGGTTTGGCACCGGCTTTGGTAGCGGCTTCGGCGGCGGGAGCAGCGGCTACGGATCTGGGGGCGGCTATTCCAGTTTTGGCGGCAGCAACTCCAGCTTTGGCTCGGGCTTCGGCCGCTCCTCGATGGGCGGGTCTGGGATGAGCGGCTCGTCGCGGGGCGGCAGTACCAGCGGCAGCACAACTGCGAGCAGCAGTGGCGGCAAGAACGCGGACTTCGAAAATCCGGTAAGCGTGACGGCTGATCCTGCCACCAATTCACTGGTGGTCAGCGCCGCCCCTCAGGACTACGAAACCCTGCGCAAGGTGATCGACCAGCTCGATATCCCGCGCGTACAGGTCTTCGTCCAGGCGATTATTGTCGAAGTAAACGTTGCCCGCTCCCGCGATATCGGGGTCACCGGCTTCGCTCCGGGCCTCGGCAATGGCAGCACCCTCGGTGTCGGCAGCCTTAACTTCGGAGCCTTGCAGAACGCCCTCGGCAATCCCCTTGGCCTGACCGGCCTCGGCATTGGCTTGGCCTCGGGCAGCAAGTGCAAGATTCCCAGCGCCGTTGCGAGTTCAGTGGTCGGCGCGGTCACCGGCGCGGCCACGGGGAGCACAGGCAGCTCGACAGAGGCTCCATGTGACGTCGCCTTAATGTTGGCATTGCAGAGCGATCAGCACAGCAATCTGCTGTCGGCGCCGACGCTGCTCACCGCCGACAACGAGGAGGCAATGATCGTGGTTGGCCAAAACTTGCCGTTTGTCGGCTCGTCGGCGGCCAATGCAGGACTGCCCGGCCAGGTTTTCAACTCGGTCGATCGGCAAAATGTCGGTATTTCGCTGGACCTCATACCACAGGTCTCGGCCGGCGATTACGTCAAGCTCGACGTCTATGAAGAAGTCTCCAACGTGGTGAACGGGACCGCCAATCAGTCGACCAATCCGCTCGGCCCGACCACCACCATCCGCTCCGCCTCGACTTCTGTGCTGGTGCAGAATCATCGCACCGCGGTCATCGGCGGCCTCATTTCAAGCGACGTTGAGAACGGCCGGCAGGGCGTCCCCTTCCTTTCTGATATCCCCGTACTCGGCAACCTCTTCAGCGACACTTCGCGCCAGGCCTCGAAGGACAATCTGCTAGTGTTCCTGACGCCGCACGTCGTGCGCACCCGCGACGATCTCCAGGCGCTCGCACTTGATGAGCGGCAGAAGTTCGTGCGTTCACTCGGCCGCAAGGAAGTGAACAACATGCCGGTGTCACAGTTCCAGCAACTGTATCAGCCGACCTTCAATGCGCCGGTATCGCCGCAGGAAGATCTGATGCAATCGCAGCAGCAAGGCGCCGGCATGATGCCCGCACCCGGGATGGGGTCAGCGCCGGGAAATATGCAGCAACTCGGCCCCTCGGGGGGCAACAACGCCGAGCCGCAGTAAATGCCGCCGCCGGCGGACTCTTGTTGATGCAATCGCAGCCTCAGCAGGGTGCGGAAAAACCAAGTTCTTTATAAACAATCGTTCCGCACTCGGCGATAAAACTGGCTTGTTTCCTTCACTTTTCCCCCTCTGGGGAGATCTGGAGTTTCTACAATTGCCAGCGATCTAGGCGCTTCCCCCTATCAGGGGGAGACGTGCGGGAGGCCTTTTTCCGCACCCTGCCAGGCCGTTTTTCTGCTTATTCGCCGACGGCTTGCGCCGGCACTATCGGTCTGAAAAATTCTCCGTCCGATGGCGCGTCAGATTGGGCGTCTGAGGGCGTGGGCCGAATGCACGGCGTTTGCGGCACCATGGGCATTGCTGCGTGCGCTGCCGCTCGAACGAGCGGTTCGCGCGGGTGCCGCGATCGGTACCATTGCCCTGGCGTTCGATCTTTATAACCGTTCGATTGCGCGCCGTAATCTCGAACTCGCTTTCGCCAACCTGCAGCCTGAGCAGCGCTCCGCCATCCTGCGTGAGACCTACCGCAACTTCGGCCGGATGGCGGCGGAGTGGGTACATTTTGCTGAACTCGATCGCAGTAACATCGAAGGCTACGTCACCTATGCTGGCCGCGAGCATTGGGACGACGCCATCCGGCGTTCAGGGGGCCGCGGTATCCTGGTCCTCACCGGGCACTTCGGTAATTTTGAACTGTTGTCGGTGGCTCACTCGTTATACGGCAATCGCATCGCAATCGTCCAACGCCCCAATCGCAATCCTGTGCTTGACCATGCCGTTGCGGCCCGCCGCCGCCGCTTCGGCAATCTGACGGTGCCACGTAAGGGCGCCGGGCGCGAGGTGATGCGCCTGCTGCGGGACAACTGGATGGTGGCGATACCGCTGGATTTGGATACCCGGCACGGCGCCTTCGTTGATTTTTTCGGCACACTGGCCGCCACTAACCCGGCGCTCGCCCGCATCGCGATGGCAACCGGAGCGCCGGTGTTGCCCGCCTTTATGGTGCGGCAAGGCGTAACCTCAAGACACCAAATTACCATCCTTCCAGTAATCGATGTGCGTATTTCCGGCAACCGTAGTGACCGCATTAACGAGAACACCCAGGCGTTTACCTCGGCCATCGAATCGATGATTCGCCGTTACCCTGATCATTGGAATTGGATTCATCGCCGATGGAAAACGCGGCCGCGTGACGAGGGCCGCTTCTATTAACGGGGTCGCCGCTATGCGATGCTCGGCCCAGTCTAGCCCTAGCAGGCTGCGGAAGGCCTTTTTCCGCAGCCTGCTAGTCTGTTTGCTGATTTACTAGCATAATTACCGTTTACCCCTTTTTGGTGGGATTTATCATTT
>Ga0137390_10004558_pt1 | contig 11559 bp, 10 predicted proteins | sample 15con2h24AmetaG_FD_104937 | JGI IMG/M metagenome (GOLD analysis project Ga0137390, IMG submission 104937) | Vadose zone soil microbial communities from Angelo Coast Range Reserve, California, USA - 15con2h2.4A metaG | ecosystem: Environmental > Terrestrial > Soil > Vadose zone > Saprolite... | reverse complement strand
CGTCTCTTTTGTTTATGGAACCCCCACCTCAACCTGGCTACAGTGCCTCGCACCCGTGACAGCGTTAACAACTACTCCACCGTGACATCCCAATCTTTCCTTTTCCCAGAGATGATCCTTCCGTGCTATCACCGCTAATACCACCACATTCGCTTCCCTTGCTCTCTGTCAGAGATCGTCCTGCCTGTCAATATATCCCTCTCTGGCTTTGGAGAACCTCCTGTCTTGTGTGCATGCCCGAGTCCCGCCACTGGCACGCACGTCGCGTCCGAGTCCTGAGCCATGAGCCTAAGAAGTTCGCTTATATAACCAGGTCGTCGGCCGACGATTTGTCTGTTGCACATTGGATTTTCCCAGCCGGCGCTCCGAAAATGTCGCCAGCTGTCAGATATGCTTTTGCATGTCCACACACATTCTTGCATAATGCCGTACACCTTCCTTGGCGCCTAAGGACAAGGTCGTCGTCCTCTTTATTTATTCGAGACCTCGAGCTTCGAGCGGTGCGCAGCTCTTGAAACGAAAAAATGCATCTGTCATCTGTCAAGAGTCGAGGTGGAGAAACGGAACCATCGATGACAGGCACCCGGGGTGAGTTGTACTCTTGTGACAAGGACCTCTAAAGCCGGAGCAAACCCTGCACTGGCACCCTCGTTGCGACTTGGCCATAGACCACCCACGGATCCGGGATCAGATTCTGCACGCGACTAGATCGCCGATCAGGCATACGCGCGCGGTTCCGCAACTTCTTACCACCTATTCTTTTTTTTCGTTTTCGAACCTATCAACGGTGAATTCCAAAAGGAATCACGTGTAGCACGCTCGCTTTCAATACGGTCCCATTTCAACCAAAACGTTCACAAGTTACAAATCAATTGATTTTTACTTAGACAAGTTTAGTGCGTGACCTTTTGGTTGAAATGGACAGTACATTGGCTTGCTTCTCCCCTTTTCTCCCTGCAAACACCAGTTGTAATCACCACTCCTTGGCTGAAGGAAGTTAAGGGACCGGCATCCCCAGCCATTTAACTAGAACCCATCCCATAAAGAATATTATATTTATACATACTTCATACAAGCAGCGCCCTTGCTAAAATCTATAGATGGTCCGAAGAAAGTCACAACAAGCCCATGTGATACCAGACGCGTAGATTATCAGACGATATCGTCATCCCTCACCTCCGAGTCGAACGTCGTGGATGGCTGGCCATTCGGAGCAAGCATTGCTCCTCCTGTGGTGGGTGTTCCTGCTGGAAGGCAGACTTTGTACGAGGGAGCTCTGGGTACACTTGGTCGCTCGTTCGACCATTCATCGCTAGCAGCTGCCTTAGTTGGATTGCGACTAAGAGCGGGATGGTCAGCCAGCCCGCGGTATAAGCGAGAAGCCCCGATTGCCATGATAATCACTGAATTACAAGGCGTCAGTCAATGGGGCGTACGTAATCTCCGTATGGCAGAGGAACTGACATGCGAGGACTTGGAACATCTGTATTGAAACCGACGGTTAGTGTTATGAACTTCTTCGTATATCAGATGAACGCACCAGATTTAGGGGGGCTATGGGAATGTGTCCGTGTCAAATGAAAGAACAATGCCGTCCAAGAGAAGTTACACACCATTCAGATCCAAGATAATGAAAACCTGCATAATGCATTAGTTAGAGAAGCCCAGGTTATTGAATGGACACACTGTAGGGGGCACCTCGGTAAGAGTGACCAACAAAACCCATATCAAGCCCTGTGGACGACGTCAGCCATGATCGAGGTGTCGAAAGCTCGACATGAAATGTCCACCTGCGTGCGTAGAAACTGCCAGATGCCACATCTTTGCCAAGGATATTTCCATCGGAGGAGACCAACGAGCATGAGTACGAGAAGTGCAAGGTCAGACGCGAGTGTGGAGAAAACACCGATCCTGCTGTGTTCTGTACGCAGGACCACACAGGTCTCAGTGTCGTGGTTCCAGACTGCGACGGACGTAACTGCACCTAATAGAGAGCACAGTCAAGAGGAGTTGTGGAAATTAAAGGGACGGACGGACAATAGATGTAGGAGGCAGTATTGGCGAGCCAGAAGACCAAGGCAAGCGCGATGGCGATCTTGTTACGATTCCAGAGCGCAACCCTGGGTGGTATCGCGCTTAGATAGGTGCAAACGAAATGACTTTTTACTCACACACGCAGGACGATCAATGCTGATGCGAAGGCGAACGAAAGATATCCAAACATCTGCGTGGTAACAAATATTGAGGACATAGCACCAACAATGTTGCGCGAGACGCACGAAGGCCGCAATAACCCAAGCCTAGAAAACAACTGAGCGTCCCCATTCAAATAACACGACGGCCAAAAGAATTGCATACATGGCAGTTAATTTTATTAGACGTGTCGAATCCCAGAATTTGGGAAATAATTGTAAACAAAGGGCACCAACGACATCCTACATAAAGCTAGAGGCATCCAGTAAGTCTTCTAATCCTGTGATCCAAGTAAAAGGAGAACAAACATGCCGGGAAGGTCCAGGTAAACTTGCGCTTTCCAGTTATGACGGAGTACTCATAGTCGAGGTTTGATATAAACTCCCAGCTGGATGGGAGACGATAAAACCATCTGAACGTCACGTGAACTGGAATGTAACTCACATGTATGCGCCTCCCAAGACGTGCATCAACTTGACGAGAGCGACTAGGACGCAAGGTTACACAACGAGACTGCTCTAAGGCCGGAATATGAACGAACCATCTTCCGCGGTGATAACGCTGGGCGCACGCCAGTCAGTCATGGTCCAAGGGCTGTCAAGGGACACTACGGTAGGTAAGGTAGTGAGGAGAGTAGATGAGAGGGAAAGATAAAGGCCGCATGGCATGGAAACCTAAGCCGATCGTATTTAATGTGGGCGATTCACTGCCTGAAAATGCGAGAAAGGAATGCAATTCATAGTCATACCAGTACAGTGCTGCGACCCGCATTGTTCCGTGATTCCAACAGTCCAGGTAGTCACATAGATGACAGACGCCGCACTGGCACTGGCAGACAGTAGCGATGAATCCACGACAAGCGATCCTGGGGCAACAGTTTTTCTCGCGGGATGAGGAGCCTGACACCGCGACACTGGGTGGTAGTTCTTCTGTGTTGTTTCAAGACACAAGACTTCTTCCGGGCCAGACATAGTAGCACCTGTGGAAGGAGACCTCGAAGAAACGAACTGGGCCGAGCACAGCTCGATGATGACATACAGTGCTCCCTCCGCGGTCTAGTATTAAAGGTGCCGTGTCACGTGATTGCACTGCGCGCTGGCGCTGATGCCTAACCATTTAATTCTCTCACACAGTGTCCTACGACTCGGAAAAGAGGTGATTGATTCGAACCCGGATGCGTAAAAAATTAGGCGTCACCGTCGTCGTGTGCTACAGTTTTCCGCTGAACTTGAAGGTCCGAACTCGGTTATCTAAACGGCCCGTGCCATGTCTGCCGTCTTTGACTCGGACTTTGTAGTAATATTTGATCTAAGCTGCTGCGGTTATCATCAATTGTTTGCCCTGGCGAAGCTGTGCTGCCAGTGTGCACAGGTGATTCCTAATTTTCTGCCAGGGACACCCCTCAAAGTCTAACTCCCTGTGCTAAAGATTTTCGAACAATCATGCATCATGTCCTCAGTGGGATCAGTCTGCCCACCTCATACCTGATGCGTTCTCGATTGGACTGTTTTGCTCATCACTGGTAGAGTTGCGTTGTCTGTCTGCGACAGCATAGTTCCGATTCCTTGCCGCCGCCGACAGCTCTTTTATACCCAGCTATTCTTAGGTGACCCTAAGTCCTGCGATGGACTTACAATTACTAGTGTCGGAAGGCGACAATTCGCTACGGCGGTCTTGAGGCCGGCAGATGTTACGTATTCTGCTCGAGGACTTTGGCGAAACTTGCCATAACGCGAGACATGCACGTTCTCATCAGGCTTTGTCCCTCGGGCCTAGCTGGAAAACGTCCGAGTCCGGTACAGGGAAGATAACAGCACGGCTCAGGAGCCGTTGCAAACTCACCCGGGCAACCTCTACGCTTGTGTCGCGGGGTTGATTGCCGTCCTAAACGCCATCTATGCCCCTGCTTTTGTTGGCCCGCCTTTCCTCCACCTCCCCTCGCAGGGGTCTCCGGCGTATCTACTTCCCGGGACTGATGGCTATCACAGGGGCTATGCGTACCTGACTTCCGAAGACGGTCGTTCGTCAGATTTCAGCCCCGACGGGACCCCAGATCAAGACTCTACTTTCGGGGGCGACCATCCGAATTCACATGCGACCGCAAGGTGGATTAAATTCAAAGTGGCGGGAGATCATCACAGCCTTTAGACCAAAGTGGCTCCAAGTGGCGCTGCCGAATTCGTCTATAGAAGTTGGGTTTCTGGTCCTAGTGCCACGAATGCCGACTCATCAGGAGCTCGAACCGACCTCTGTACCTAGTGCCATGTCTAGTCCAGTTGCGGCGTCGACAACCTCCCGAAGTATACTGGTTCTAGCGGGCGGTGCACGCTCAAAGGTCAAGAGTTATACGCAACCGGCGTCGAGACATTCAGACAGAACCTTAGAGTACGCAGCATGCGAGGGGATTACAATAGGTCGACCAGGGCGTCACTAGGCTTTAAACGGCGAATGTCGGCCGAATGTAGATTGGCCTGGAAGTAAAGTAGCCCAGGTATGAGCGTCTTTCGTGAAAATTACGTCTGTGAAGGGTAGTTACAGCTGAGAAGTAAAACGAAGGCAAATCTAACTGGCACGGGCACCGGGTCGCTGGTCGGTTAAGCATTAGACCGTTTCATGGCTCCCACTGGCAACCTTCACCTTCACCATCGCACCATTACCTGAAGAATCGTCACTTGCAGGAGTTAGGGAAGCCATAGCGAATATTTGGCCACTGCTCTGCGTTACTCCAGATCCAGAGAGGTAACTCATGCCCCGACGAGCTACAAACCTCCCGAGCTGCCCGCTAGGAGTCACTTGGGTCGAGTGTGGGTGATCTGCGCGACCAAAGTAGTTTGGAAGTCCACGGTATACGCGTGTAGCAGCAATCGAGGTAATGATGACTGAATAATGAAAAAGAAAAGGTCATGAGCGGCGGGTGAGCACACAATTCCCAACGAGAAGCCTCACGAGCAGGAATTTGGATAATCTTAACAAGGGTCGGGATGTCAGCGCTGTAAATACGTTCTTGCTAAAATACGCACTATATCCATTACACCTGAGAAATCGGCCTCTCATTGAGTACCAAATCTTGAACTGGGAAAACGAACTAGTACACACGATTTAAATTCAAGTAAATGAGAACCTGGAGACTAAACATCAATAGATGGACACATTCAACCTTGTTAAACATACCAGCGGGGGGATCGTGGCCACAGTCAAAACAACAATCCATGGCACACCCTATGATTCATATATGATTGGCTGTAAGTCCCGATACAGACACCATAAGTTCATCCAGGAAAAGTTTACCTGCACAGACAAAAGATGCCAGATGTCACCGTTCCGGCGGTTGTTCCATCGCAAGAGCCCAGCAAGCGTGAGCGTAAGGAGCACAATGTTAGTAATGATAACGAAGAGTATGTTGTATTTAGTTTCAGTTATATTCAAAACCCGACAGGACCGAGGGCGGCCTTCGCTGCTTTCTATCGAGCGCCCGCGAATGACGGCCACAGCTGGACTTGTTCAAAGAATTGCACTTTCAGGAAAGCCAAGAAATAGGCGCACAATGAATGCAAGCACCGAAGTTGATGAGCCAAGTAGCACAGGAAACGCCGACCACAATCTTGTTACGCTCCCAGATTTCCACCCTGAGTATGTAGCCATTAAGCAGACGGCACGACACAAAAGGAACATCTACTTACACGCGCAGAACAATAAGAGATGACGCAAATAAGAACCCCCCATATAAGAAGAACTGCGCGGACACAGATGCTTAGGAAGTTATCGGAACAACCAAGCGAACTTACAATGAAAAAAGCGATATAAACCTAGATGGCAACTCAGTCTCCTCTTTTTCTTTCCACGGAACAAAGTGAGATTGAAGATACGTACCCCACAGTTCACCTCAGAGTTCGAGTCATGTAACCCAAAATGCATCATAATGATGATCAAAGGGAAGCACTGTGCTCCCAAGTAAAGCTGGTAGCACCAAATCTCGATTGATCGCGGAACCCCCCTTCAGTTGTTACAAGACATACCAAAAACGACCGACGAAAGGCGCATTTCCGCATGAAGATGGCGAGGTAAAAGTCGAAGTTCAAGACAATCTCCCATCTAGTTCATAGCCGACATGGTCAAAATAAAGATTTACTCGGCATCTGAGGGAGAATGAGCTCACATGTACAAACCACCCAAGAAATGGAGGAGCTTGACGTATGCGACTGTCACAAAGGGCTAAATCGTTAGCTGACCTCTACAGGTTCGAGAAAGACGCACACGCTTCTGAGGAAATAACGGCGGGACTTTGCCAGTCGGTCATAATGTAGGTGGTGAAGGACCAAAAGACGAGGGACGTAAAACGTCGCGGGGATGGTGTTTTGAGCCACCATAAATCAATTGCATTTCAAACCAGACAAGCCGTGAATCCAGGCACCCTATGCTATCAAGCTAGGCCGCAAATGTGAGGCTCAGGCTTCCTCAGCTAGCAGGGGGCCGGGACAGCGGGAGAGAACGTATCCAGGAAGCGGCACAGTGCTCCGCCGCTGGTTGATTGGTTGGAACTTTGTCTGGGGTTGCCTATTCCTCGAACAACACATGTTCAAACAAATCCAACGCATCCGAGTCTGCAACTCTGACCGCGACTGGTTACTCTCATTCGAGATAAAGGTTAGATAAAAACACTTGGCAGTTGCTTGGCAGTTGTCCTGAGCATGACAAAATTAATACCGTGGCAAGCCCTCAATGGCCTTTCGAGGTACAGTAGATCCGTGGACCGTTGCCAGTGGGAGACGCAATCGGCAAACTTTGAATACTTTTGCCCACAATATTCAAAACGGAGTAAATGCGCGCAACGCGTGACGGCCGTGACGTAAAACTATGTAAGCCGGCCGCGGCGTCGCCTTCAAGTTCTACTTCCGCGAGACATCATGATGTCGCAGCATGGTTGATACACCTTGGTTCAATCCTCCTGGGGCAACAGCAGATATTCTCTTGATAACTTGAAGTGACTCTCACGGATTGTCGTCAATATTAATGTGCCTTTCAATTACCTAGTTCCTCTGATGGTGAAGGGCGCATAGCAGCATCATTGGCATGCGCCCTTCCGGGTGCCTAATTGAACACGGCCTTAGTATCTGTCGTTGGGCTACCAGTGTCTTCTGCTCCTGCCCTTTGGCTCGGTAAGTCCCCAGGTCATCAGTTTTCTACTTATCCACTCTGTTCAGGTGCGGTAGGGGATCCTGCGACGCCGATCACGGCGGGTGAGGCCGGTGAGGGATCGACTTGGTTTGACTGGTCCGGGGTAGAGAGCCTCAGCCATAGGTGTCCCAAAGGCAGTGTGGCAAGTCTAATCAGCAGACACACTGGGCATATCCCAGACTGTGAAGTCCATAAGGATCGCGGGTTTGAGCGCCAACAACAGGTTGAACGCAGGTTATCTCATCTACTTGATTCGCGAGCGTGATGAATTAGGATCGCAGGAGGAAGGAACACACTTGTACGGGCGCCAATATATAGCAAAAGGATAACTATCCCTGTTTCATCTCCGAGACGAACACTGGCAGCTCCAGACATGAAAAATGACGATGGCTTACATGTAAATGCTACCGGAGACGTGGACAAACTTGAGAAGAGCGACACTATTTGTGCTAGGCTGTCCCGAAGCGTGGCGAGTGCATCTCTCGAAGCGACAACGATCTGCTCATGCTGGTAGGGCTGACGGGACGCGAGGGCCCGGGGCCACAGCAGAAGGTTTCACTAGCCTAATTAAGATAGGCCCGAGGAACTGCGATGGAGGATAGGATTGAGGTAAATTGAAGTCTAACCAAGATAAGGAGGTGCGACGATACCCCAAATAGGGGCCTATTAGGTCACAATATTCTCGGATAAAACGCGCTCTGCAGTGTTCCGGTCCTGGGGGCCTGGGGCGACACAGTCAACGAGCTCGAAAATGGTAGAGAAAGTTGATGAAGGAAGCACGCGTGCGGGAAATCCAAGCTAGTCTCGTCGACGGCGCACAGGCGGGCGCATCGGGGTGCGGGAGTCACCAAGATGGGGACAGAGAGACGACCGCATGATGCTTGCTAACTATGTCCTATCAATCGTCATTTTCTGACTTGGCAGAGGTGGTATTAGGCGGTCCCTTTTTGAACTGGTATTCCGCCTCCGATCGTGTCGAAGAACCTAGAAGGCTGCTAAGTGTTATGAGCTTAGTAAATAGCTCGTAACGACGTATATGGAATATTTTGTTTACGAGCTTGGTAGACGGCACGCGCCTAAGCTAGCTGGCAGTAACGGTGTGGTCAAAAATGCGGCGTCTCATAGCCGTCCCGTCAGAACAATCTCGTGGCCCTCCACAGGTAATGCGGTGACGAGCCTGCCTGATCAAGGCCTGGCCAGTGCGCCAAGGGGTGAGATGTTGTCTGCCCGCCGCGCGTTCGAGGTCCCGGTACAAACACCGACTCTGTAAGGACGTCCCGACTCGGAGCCGCTATCGATAGACTGGACGTCGGACAGCAACGCGGGCACGCCAGGGTCGTATGACAAGTGCGGGGAAACGTCGTCGCCGCCAGTCGGTGTCGTTGCGAGCGCGCCGCGCGCAGCAAGACTAGGATCCGGTCGCGTCGTGACTCGCGCTCAGAACTCAGGATGCGAATGAGGTGGTGTGGTGTGAAAGTTTTATTTGAGATAGTAACAGAAACACCGCATGGGTATCAGATGATCGCATACCCCAAAGATCAACCTTGAAAAAAATAATGTGGACGCGCTGAGGCTGACGATGTAGTGGTGCCGCACGCACTGGCAGCAGTGTACGACGTACCATGCCCACGCGTCTTTCTCGACGAGCCGCTGCAGGCCGCGCTAGACCTTGCAGCAACTGGCAGGGAACTGGGGTCCAGCCACGACGACAGTGCCAAAATGATCTGCAGGTCTGAAGGGTTATCTTGCTTAAGTGGTCTAGGACAGTAGCAAGGCGAACTTGAAATCTTCTCGATTATCTCGACGTCCGAAACACCATGAATAATGACATACACTTACACTGGATAACCGACCACCGATCCACAGCGCAGAAAAGTGACAAGGAATCGACTGGGAAAATGAAACGCACGACGTATCCTGGGCCATTGCATCAAAGTCCAAGTGTTCGTGTCATATCTTTCACCTCCGTGGTCAACTGGACCAGTTGTTCGTACCCTTCCTCCGACAGAAAATCCACGTTCCAACGCGCTGCTGGCGCAGTATCGTTGACGCGAATAGGGTCGCGAGGAATGGCTGGAGGCTCGAGGATTTGCGTTGCAGCGTCGTGATGGTAAAACGCAAGCTGTATCCCCAGTGCGCTGATGCCATGTAATGCAGGGATCCGTAGCTCGGCCATGAGGTCTCGGACGCAGTCTCACATCTGCGTGTCCGCTTGCTCTCATATGACCCGGCGGTTTGACTTCGACATAGAATATGGGTGTTTGGATGTTGGTCGTTTCGATAATGAAAATTGGTGTAGAGCCGATAGATTGACCGACTGTGGGTCCTCAGTATCGTGGCACAACCATGAGATCCTCATCGGGCGGGAAAAGATACAGTAGTACAGTATTGTGTTGTAAGGCCCATAGAGTAAGAATTTGGTAACGTTATTCACCGCCACCGGGAACAATGATGGCGAACTGTTTTAAGACCCAATTTTGGCCAACTTGAAGGCATGATCATGATGCATGATAAATTGTAGTGCTCTGCACACATATAAGGTGGAAATTTATACTCTTTTTTGGCGACACATACCTCAGAATAACTACCAATGGGTTTCTCTAGTAGGATGTTCGAGGAACTTGAAAGAAGGGCGATGTTATAAATCGATGGTCTTCTGTCACCGTTCTGTGTCGTCCCCTAACCCATTTCAAACTCGGATGTGGCTGTCGGTCGGAGCTGTCGAAAACTCTTACAAACTCCACGGTGAGACCCGTAAGCTTACGGCATGTGAGGAAATGCGCGCGGGGAACTATCGATTTCTGAACGCGATTGCTACAATAATTAATAGGCGAAACACAAGTGATTACAGGCGCGCACGGACCACCGTACTGTCAAGCATCATCAATCCACCGACACGACGACTCAGACGCGCAAAGACCCAAAGCCAATACGCTCGCAGCATAAGGAATAACGCAATAAACAACATCATCCAACAACCCCGAGGCTGCACATCGGTGCGCGGGTCCAAGAAACCGAATTCATTTGAAGAGAAAGTCGTAGAAGTTCACTCTCCTCCCAGAGTCGGCATTCCCAAATTTCTTCGCCGTCGCCCTGCCTGAACGCCGACGGGGCATCCTGCGTGCTGGCGAACGCGAAGGCGACGATCCCGAACGCACGCCGTGATGTGCATCCCACACTGTGGCCCGCGTGCGGTAGGCAGCCCTGCGGAGAGGCAGCCGTGGCGCCTCATCTTCGCTCGCCAAGGACAGCGCTCCAGTTACCTGCTCGAGATCACTACCCCCGTCTCCGCCACAGTCCCCACCGTCACCGTCACCGTCTTGCGCGGAGCCGGTTTCCACATCAGCATCCACATCCGAGGCGATGTCCGACAGCGGAGACTGGCCGAGGCGGTGGTGACGGTGGTGGTGATGGTGGTTGTGCGCTGGTTCCAGGTCGGGTGCGAGGTCTGGTTCTGAAAGGATGTCCGAGCCGCCGTCAATCGACTGGACGTCGGACAGCGATGACAGCACGTCAGAATTGTATGACGACTGCGAGGAAAAGTCGCCGTCGGTGGCCGGTGGCGTTGCGAGTGCTGGGCACGCAGTTGGATCCGGTCGCGACGCGTTCGGACGCAGGATATGCGTGAGGCGGTGTGTCGGGGTGTCTTTACCTGAGATAGCGATAAAAGTATCGCATGAGCATCAGACAACTTTCGAAAAGAACGAATTATGAAACTGGTGAAACGTACTGAAGCTGACGACGTTGTGGTACCGCGCGCAGCAGTGTACGATATACCGAGCCCAGGTATCATTCTCGATCCACCACACGAGCCGCTGCGGGCTGCGCTCGACCTCGCGGACGTCCTCCATCCCCGCGACCGCACGACCAGGGAACTGAAACTGGCAGTCCTGCCGCGGTGGCTGCGGGTCCGGGTCGCGCACCACCACGACGTCGCTCTCGCCGCACAGCCATCGCACGAGCTCGTCCTCGACGCCACGCACGAGCGCCTGCGTCCGGGGCCCCGCGCTGCGCCGGAGTGCCTTTCTCATCCCGCGCACCGAGAGGCCGAACTGCCCCGCGCTGCTCGCTTTGGCGTCGCGGGAGGGCGGGACGGCCGCGGGGAGCGGGACGCTGCGCGGGAGGTACTGCGGGAGCGGGACGGGGAATGTCCTGTGCGGGAGCGAGGGGGCGGGCTCGAGATCGCGCTCG
>Ga0137390_10004552_pt1 | contig 11565 bp, 4 predicted proteins | sample 15con2h24AmetaG_FD_104937 | JGI IMG/M metagenome (GOLD analysis project Ga0137390, IMG submission 104937) | Vadose zone soil microbial communities from Angelo Coast Range Reserve, California, USA - 15con2h2.4A metaG | ecosystem: Environmental > Terrestrial > Soil > Vadose zone > Saprolite... | reverse complement strand
TGAAAGAGCGGATCAAACTTGATCTTCGCTTTGACGCGTTCAACGTCTTCAACCATAGCAACTGGTCATCCTTCAACAGCAATGACGTTCTTACCGCATTGCCACTCGCGCTGGCCACCGATGCCAGTGGCAACATTACCGGCCCGGCAGCCAACTTCTTCACCTGCAATGGATGCCAGCGCCCGAACGGAACATTTGTTGGAAACAACGGCCAGGTCCTCCATCTGGCTGATCTGCAACACGGCAGAATCAGCAAGGATTTCCTGAACCCGATCTTCAACGGTTTAGGCGATCCCGCCGCGGTTGAATCGGTCCGCCGTCTCCAACTCTCATTCCACGCGCGCTTCTAAACCATTCGCGCCAAAACCAAAGGGCGGACCGTTTATTCGGTCCGCCTTTTTTGTTCTTTATCCCGAGTGCAACGAGGGATCCCTATCGTGCCGATAATGTTTTGGTGTTCGATGATCTCGCCGACAGATACTTGACCGAGTCTCCTATCTAAACTCCCAAACGCTTAACCACAGAGGTCACGAAGGAACACAAGGGATTGTGGAGCACAGGCACTCCTGCCTGTGCGTTTCCACCATGCCGCATGTGCCTGCGACGATTTCCGCGTAGAGGCGTAACTTGTTACGTCTCGAAACCTGTCCTAACTGTCGTGACCCTTGTACTGAACGAACCAATCATCGCCTGTCATGTTGAGCGCAGAGCCGCGCGGACATTCGCGGCTCGAAGTCGAAACATCCCGAGAATGCCTGCGCCGCCATGCAGACGAAGGGCGTTCTCACCGGGAACGGGTGCGTTACAACCTTTGTTTCGAGAAAACTCCCTGAGTCCGCAATTTCACGATACGCACCCTCGGGATCCTTCGACTCCGTCGTCGCATACGCTCCGACTGCGCTAGGGAAGAGTATCGCCGCCCTAGCTTCCCGGCTTTTTTTGCGGAATCGCGATATCCACCGGTGTCACGTTCCCGAAGGTCTTCAGATCGCGATCAAAATCCTTCGAATTGCCCACCACCAGAATCGCCATCTTTTCCGGATGCAGATATTTCTTGGCTACGCGGTCCACATCCGCGGGCGTCACCTTCTCAATGCCGGCGCGGAACATCTCCAGAAAATTCGGCGGGTAACCGTAAAACTCATACCGCATTTTTTCCGACAGCACCTTTTCTTTGGAATCAAATTCAAAGATAAAAGAGTTCAGGATGGAGTCTTTGCCTTTCTTCAACTCCGTCTCCGTCACTCCGCCTTTGATCATGCGGTCGATTTCCTTGTTCAAGGCCTCAATCCCCTTGGCCGTGTTGCTGCTCTGTGTTCCCATGGCGATATGGATCAGCCCCGGATGATCGAACGCCGAACCCACACCGCCGCCCACCGAATAAGCCAGTCCTTCTTTGGTGCGTATGGTGGAGAACAGTCGAGACGAAAAGCCGCCGCCAAGAATTTCATTCATCGCCACCACCGCATAGTAATCCGGGTTTCTGCGATCGATCCCCAGGTCCACCATGCTGATCTCGCTCTGGTTGACATCGTCTTTTTCCACGAAATAAATTCCCGGCTTGGGCTCGCGGAAAGTGATATTGGTTTTCGGCATGGGAGTGCCTTTGGGCAGCGCACCCAGCGCGTCACGAAGCTTTTTCTCCATGGCGGCGGAATCAAAGTCGCCGGCAATGCCAAGCAGCATGTTGTTCGGCACAACCGTGCGCTGGTGCCAGGCCACCAGATCTTCACGCGTGATGGCGTCCACCGTCTGGTATTCGGCCGTGCGCGCGTATGGACTATCACTGCCGTAGCCGAGCTTCGCCGATTCGCGTCCCGTAATTTCGTCGATATCGTCATTGCGGCGTGAAATCACGTCACCAAGCTGCTTCTTGGCCAGATTGATCTTGTCCTGCCGGAATTCCGGATGCTCCAGCAGATCAGCGATCACGGGAAATACCTGGTCAAAATCTCCCTTGAGTGATGACCAGCTCAGCACCGTGGAATCCAGCGTGCCGGAGGTTTCAACCCGGGCCGCGCGCGACTCCAGGAAATCGTCCAGCTGATCGCCGGTCTTGGATGTGGTGCCGCCAATGCGCCAGACCTCGCCATAGATGCTGATCATGCCCACCTTGGCGGCAGGCTCATCGCGCGAGCCGCCCCGGATTCGGATAACGCCGTTGATCACCGGCAGCTCATGATCTTCCTGAAAGAAAACCACCAGCCCGTTGGGAAACTCCACTCGACGCGGCTCCTGCGGCTTGAACTCATGCAGCGCCGGTATCGGCACTTTCTTCCATGAACTCGGAACACCAGCAGCATTCTGCGCCGGCGTGGACGATGCAGCAGGCTTGGTTGCGGTGCCGGATTTCTGGCCGGCAGCCGATGGAGAAGTCTTTTGCGCCGTTGCCGACATTGCCAACCCAAAGGCCAGGAAAAGAGAGAGTATGCGAATCGTCGTTGTTTTCACTGCCGTTGTCTTCATTGCTGGCCGCCTTTCGGTTGTGTTGCATTTGTCGCCGGCGGCTTGGATGTCTCCACCAGCCCAACGGTCCGGTTTTCTTCAGTGAATATTTTGTTGGCCACGCGCCGCAGATCAGCCTTGCTGACGGCATCAATCCGCTCAATCTGGCGGAAGAGCTCGCGCCAGTCGCCATACATGGCTTGATATTCGCCCAACTGAGACGCCAGTCCCTGATTGTCACCCAGCCCGCGGATCAAATCTGCCTTGGCCCGCGTCTTGATCGATTTCAACTCGTCATCGCTCACATCCTGCGTCTTCAGCTTGTCAATCTCGTCGTGGATGGGTGCTGCCATCTCGTCCGCGGTGTGTCCCTGGCTGGGCACGGCAAAGAAATAAAACAGGTTCGGATATTTGTTGCCGGGAAAGCTGCCGCCCTGCGCGGCCAGCGCTACCTGCTTATCGCGCACCATGGAGCGATAGAGACGCGATGTGCGCCCTTTGGACAGCAGATCGGAAAGCACGTCATACACGGCGTCATCCGGATCGCGAAAGTTGGGCCGGTGATAGCCCTCAATGTAGAGTGGCTGGCTCTTATCGTGCAGCACCACTTGGCGCAGCGATCGCTGCGGAGGTTCTTTTGTTCGCAACGGCTCCGGCTCGGGACCGGCCGGTATGCGTCCAAAATATTTCTCGATGACGGGCATGGCCGTGGCGGCCTTCACGTCGCCCACCACTGAAACCGTAACATTCGCGGGAACATAATATTTGTGAAAGAAATTCTGCGCGTCCGTGGCGGAAAAGGCCCTGAGGTCAGAAGGCCAGCCCACCACCGGACGTCCATAAGGATGCGCCACGAACGCGGCCGCCAGAAACTGTTCCAGCAGCCGGCCCTGGGGTGAGCTGTCAGTGCGCATGCGCCGCTCTTCCATCACCACGTCACGCTCTTTGTAAAACTCGCGCATCACCGGATGGATGAATCGCTCTGACTCAAGATACGCCCACAGTTCCAGCCGGTTCTCCGGGAAGGAATAGAAATAGATCGTTTCGTCCAGATCGGTGTTTGCGTTCAGCCCAACACCGCCCTGGCTCTCCACAATCTCGCCAAACTGGTTGGGAATCACATACTGGTTGGCGTCTTCAATGGCGGCCTTCCATGCAGCCGCAAGCTGCTCAACCTTTTTGGGATCGCGACCAACTTCCTTCTCGTTTTCTTTCTGATACGCCGCATACGTCTCTTCTACTTTGGCCAGCGCGGCTTTTTCAGCGGGATAATTCGTGGTGCCGATCTCGTTCGTCCCCTTGAACGCCATGTGTTCAAACATGTGCGCCAGGCCCGTAATGCCCAGGACCTCCTGCGCCGATCCGGCGTCTACATGCGTGTAAAAGGAAAAGACCGGGGCCTCCGGACGCTCCATGACCATCACCGTCATGCCGTTGGCAAGCTTCTTGACGGTGATGCGCTTCTCAAATGAAGCGATATCTTGTGCGTGGACCGTGATGGTTAAGGTGGAGACAAACAGGAACAGAACGATCAGGCAGCGGGCAGCAAAGTTTTTCATAAGCGTTACTGCTCAAGGGTAAAGCAGCGGGGCGGGCATTTCAAATGGGATGGTTTTCTTTATCCCGAGTGCAACGAGGGATCCCTACGGTCTGCCGAAATGTTGGGAGGACGATGATCCAGTCCCCGCCAGGGGACGATACAAACTGTAGCCGGGCACGGAAGTGACCGGTAGGGGTTGAGAAGAATCGAGCCCAGGAGGGGCGGCACAAACAAGAGCGAAAATCACAGTGGCTAAAGCCGGTTACCTGCCGGTTACGGGCACGGCTGAAGCCCGTGCCCTGATACAAACCAAAACAACTTGCACAGCCGGTGCGGCTGTGCCACACGTGCATCGTGTCATCAAATTCATGTACGAAAATACATAAATCCTTCCACTCCGTCGTCGCATTCGCTCCGACTGCGCTCATCAGGATGACAAGAAGGAAATGTTTGGTCGCCTGTCGCGCCGCGACTCTAAATTGCAAACCGCAAATCACAAATCACAAATCACAAATCTAAATTCAAATTCCCTTGCTGTATCATTGTCCGCCTATGAAGCTCCTGTATTCCCTGATCCTCATCTTCTCCATCACCGCCGCCGCACAAAAACCATCGTTCACGCTCGAACAGGTCATGAGTTCGCCTTTTCCCACCGGGCTCACCGCCGCCGAAAAGACTCCACGCATCGCGTGGGTCTTTGACGCCAAAGGCGAACGCAACATATGGATTGCCGACGCACCCAGCCTCGAGGGCCGTCAGGTAACGCATTATCAGGGCGACAACGGTCAGGATATCTTCAGCCCCAAGCTCACGCCGGACGGCAAGACCGTTGTCTACGCGCGCGGATCAGAGGTCAGCCGTGAAGGCCACGTCGCCAATCCCACCACCGATACGAAGGAGCCCAAGCAACAGGTCTGGGTCGCCGACGTGGAAACAGGGAAGCCACGTCTGCTCGGTGACATGGGTTGCGACGAAGAAGATTGCGAAGACATTGAGCTCTCGCCTGATGGCGCGTTGGCGGTGTGGGTTGGCGCCAAGCATCATCTGTGGATTGCCGCCGTGGCCGGTGACAAACCCGCGCACCAGCTTACCGAGTTGCGCGGCAGTGAATCCGAGCAGCAGTGGTCGCCTGATGGCACGCGTATCGCGTTTCGATCCAATCGCGGCGATCACAGCTTCATCGCGGTCTACAACCTCGCCGAAGATAAAGTGCATTACATTGCACCCACTGTGGACCGTGATTCTGCGCCGCGTTGGTCCAACGATGGTCACCAGATCGCGTATCTGAAGACGGCCGGTGCTGAGGCCCATCAACCTTTGATCCCGCAACCGCCCGTGCCGTGGTCCATATGGCTGGCCAACGCCGACGCCGGCATCTCCCGCCGCCTTTGGAAGAGTGGCAACACCATGAATGATTCACTGCCGCCTTATGCCGGGCCATCTTTTAAATTCGCACTCGGCGGAAGAATTGTTTTTTGCTCTGAGCGCGATGGCCGCAACCATCTTTACGCCATCAGCGTGCAGGGTGGCGAGCCCATGTTGCTCACGCCCGGCGAGTTTGATGTTGAAGACGTGACTCTCTCACCTGATAAGAATTACGTTTTCTACACGTCCAATCAGAATGATGTTGACCGTCGCCATGTGTGGCAGGTGAACACGGCAGGCTGGGCGCCCAAGGCGATCACCAAAGGGTCCACCATTGAATGGTCGCCAGTGGCATTGTCTGACGGGATCATCGTGAGTCTTGGATCCAGCGCCACCACGCCTGCCATGCCCTATCGTCTGACTGAGAATGGTCGCGAGATGATCGCCAAGAGCGCTCTGCCCGCTGACTTTCCGTCAGATCAATTGGTGGAGCCCAGACAGGTGACCTTCAAGAGTGAAGACGGGCTGGAAATCCACGGACAGCTTTTTGTTCCACGCAACAAGCCGGCCAACGCCGGCCCTGCTTTGATCTTTGCTCACGGTGGCCCGCCGCGCCAGATGATGCTGGGCTTCCATTACATGTACTACTACCACAACGCGTACGCTGAAAATCAGTATCTGGCCAGCCTGGGATACACGGTGCTTTCCGTTAATTATCGTCTCGGCGTCATGTACGGCGCGGCATTCCGGCGTCCGGCGAGTGCGGCGTGGCGCGGTGCGTCTGAATATAAAGACGTGCTGGCCGCGGCAAAATATCTTCAGGGCCTTGATTCTGTCGATCGCAAACGCATTGGCATATGGGGCGGATCGTACGGCGGGTTGCTCACGGCGCTGGCGCTCGCCCGCAACTCTGACATTTTTGCCGCCGGTGTTGACTTCCATGGTGTGCATGACTGGTCAACGCTTCTGCGCTTGGACATGGCTGGCGCCGAGTCGGCCCCCGATTACAAAGAAGCCGTGAAGCTGGCCTACGAATCGTCGGCCGTGGCGTCGGTTGATAAGTGGAAGTCTCCCGTGTTACTCATTCATGGTGACGATGACCGCAACGTCCCCTTCCAGCAGACCACGGACCTGGTGCAGCGCCTGAGCAAACAGAACGTGCAATTTGAAGAGCTGATTATTCCCGATGAGATCCATGACTTTCTTCTCTGGAAGAGCTGGATCACGGGCTATCGCGCGACGGCGGAGTTCTTCGGGAAGCAGTTGGCGAAGTAGCAGTCATTAGCGTCTCTTTCAGGTTTTTGGTCATTGGTATTTGGTAGTTGGTGAAAAGCACTTAGCACTTAGCCATTAGCACAGCCTTTCATGCTGGATAGATTTGCGCGACTCACGATGATCGTGTGGCACAGCCGCCCCCCGGCTGTGCAGTTTGCTCTTGATTTTGTTTATCCCGAGCCTTGTGAGGGATACTTATACCCGGAGTTTTGTAATCGGGTAATTTCGTAATTGGGTAATTGAATTTGTGGTGGAGCACGGGCAATCCTGCCCGTGCATGTTTGAATCACGACGAGTAACGTGCGATAAATTCCGCCAGCGCTTGTCATTCTGAGCGGAGTCGGAGCGAATGCGACGGCGCAGTCGAAGAATCTATGTATTTGGTTTGTGTCGCCCCTGCGGGGCTCAATTTACCTGAACGCTTACCCAGGCCTCACGGCCTTCGTTTCGCTTCGCTCAGGCAGGGTTAAAACCCTGCCCTAAATTTCATAATTTCGCGCCTGCGGCGCTATGTTTTTGCTCAATTCGATCGAAATTAATACACCACTGCGAACGCGATGGATGATCTTGATGACATCCGCGCCGCGCTCGGTTACCACAAGATCAATCTGCATGCTTTATCTTATGGAACCATCGCCCCTCAAACATATATTCAACGCCACGGAGATCACGGTCGGGGTTAGGCTTGGGTTAGGCTGTGTCGCCCTTCCGGCTTTGAACGTCGCCACGCTCACTTTCTAACAATCCCATTTTCCCAGCTCCGCCCTCAATCCCCTCATTTTCCTAACTGCAACAAAGCAAAGCCTCACCCAAATTGGGGCGATGACCTTAGTAATGTCCGGCCAGTGTTCTACAGGACTATATTTCCCGCTACTTTAGTATGATTTTCCTCGCCTCCCCGGGTGCTTGCGCGGTGAAAACCTATGCAGGAAGAAACATTGACGACGACAGCCAGCACGCCTACCGCTCCGCGTACAGACCGCCTGGAACTGGTGAAAGAACTGGTCCGCGGAAGCATCGGTGTTGTCCATAAAGCCCGCAGTCCGCAACTGGATCGCGTGACTGCTCTGCGTCAGTTCCAGGTACCGCAGTGGCTGGACGACGTGAATGATCTGTTGCAGCGGATCCTGGCTGAAGCCCGCGCTGCCAGCATGCTGGACCATCCCAATATCGGACGGCTTTACACCTGTGGCTACAAAGACTTCAACGTCTTTGTAACCGCGGAATTTGTTGAAGGTCAGACGCTGCGTGAAATCATGTCCGCGCGCACGCCGGACCTGAATGAAGTCATGGCGATCACGCGCCAGCTCTGCGCAGCCATGGATTACGCCCATGATAAAGGCGTCTATCATCACTTTCTGAATGTCTTCAACATTAAGATCCTGCCCGGCAATGAGTTGAAGGTCCTCGATTTCGGCCTGATCAATGACAAGAACCTGCTCTCACAAACTGGGACCAAGAAGCTGGAAAATGAACCATATCTTTCACCTGAGCAGGTGAAGAACAAGATCCCGGACCGTGCGTCCAACATGTTCAGCATGGCCACCATCGTGTATGAACTGTTCACCACGCGCAATCCATTCGCCGGCAAACATCTGGGTGAAGTGGACCGTTCCATCACTGACGCGATGCCACATCCGTTGAACGTGGCCAATGGCCGCGTGCCGGAAGCGGTGTCTCGTGTGGTGCTCAAGGCCATGGCAAAGAATCCCGCGGACCGTTACCAGAGCGGCGCGCAATTTCTGGCCGAACTGGAACGAGCCATGCGTGAGCCACGTATGCCGTCCAGCCCTGCCACGGGAAAATTTCCCGCGGTCGGAAATACTACCGGATCATTCAAAGCCGTCGGCAACACCACGGCCAAGATCGCCGCTTCGCCGGGAACAACAAAGGTCAACGCTTCAACAAAGTTCAACGCTCCGCCGTCCGTACCAACCGGCACTGCAATGCGCAAGCCGGTAAGCGGCCCCTCCAATCAGTGGAAGCTTGTTGGCGGCATTGTTGCCGCGCTGGTTGTGCTGGCTGCACTGGCCATGGTTTTCCAGCGCAAGCCGAGCGAAACGCCGGCTGACGCGGAGACCACGGCAGCAGTTACGCCGGTTTCGTCCACCTCCACCTCAGCCTCAACCGATACATTCACCCAGCCAACTGCAAGTGGCGCAGTCACGGAACGCTCTGCGCGTCCTTCAAGCGCCAGATTCAGCCAGGGGAAACGCGCCGCTCAGTTCGTAAACGGAAGTTCGCCGGCAACACCGGTAGCAGCCGACGGCCAGATAACGGTTTCAGCTCTTCCAATGGGATCGATCATTGAAATTGAAGGCCGCTCCGGACAATGGAAGTCGCCGCAGACCATTGGCCCGCTTCCTCCTGGCACTTACAAGGTCACGGTGAGCAGTCCTGGATACGCTGCGGAAGCGCGTAACGTCCAGGTTGTTCCCGGCAGCCGCGCCGTCATGGAAGTGCGTCTGGCTGCTTCAAAGGGTTTTGTCACGGTCAGTGGTTCACCGATTGGCGCCACCATTCTGGTGGACGGCAAAGATACCGGCCGAACCACTCCCGCTGAGCTGGTGCTTGAGCCGGCCGCACACAACATTACCGTACACAAACAGGGATATCTTGACGCCAGCACCGATGTAAGGCTCGCCGCGGGGCAGGGCATCTCGTATTCGCCAACTCTGCTGGTGGCGGGACGCACGGACAACATCAAAATCGTGAGCGGTAACAAACTTTTTGGCGGCGGAAACGCCTCCTCTGGCATGGCCAGAATCGAGATCAAGAGTGAGCCCAAGGGCGCGCAGGTGATCGTGAATGGCACTCCGCTTCAGAAGCAGACACCGGTTGAGATCCAGGTGGAAGCCGGCAGTTATGACATTACCTTGCAGAAAGACGGCTTTCAGCCCATTCATGAAAGCGCGATTGTGGGCGCTGAAGACCGTGTGAAGATCGCGAGAACACTTTCACACTAGGTTTAGTACGACGGGAGAACTACAAGAGCTGCGGACGGCGGAACTTAGCCGTCCGCTTTTTTCATTTGCGCCTAAAGCGCACCGTACACCGGAAACCAAGTAGAATAGAAGCAGTACCCAACATTCTGATAGAGCAGGGAAAAAGAACAGTTTGAATTCAGCTATACGCAACATCGCCATTATTGCCCACGTTGATCACGGTAAAACCACACTGGTGGACGCCATGCTGCGCCAGAGCGGCGCCTTTCGCGCCAATGAGGCCATGGTGGACCGCGTGATGGACTCCAATGATCTTGAGCGCGAACGGGGCATCACCATTCTGGCGAAGAACACCGCCATCTGGTATCACGACGTAAAGATCAATATTGTGGATACGCCCGGCCACAGCGACTTCGGTGGCGAAGTGGAACGCGCACTCAAAATGGTGGACGGCGTCATGTTGCTGGTGGATGCCAGCGAAGGTCCTCTGCCCCAGACGCGTTACGTACTCAGCAAGGCCCTTGAAGCCGGACTGCCGCCCATTGTGGTGATCAACAAGATTGATCGCCCGGACGCTCGTTCCCAGGAAGTGGTCAATGAGCTGTTCGATCTTTTTATTGACCTTGATGCCCGCGAAGACCAGCTTGATTTCCCCATCCTTTATACGAATGCCAAGCTGGGTACTGCGACGACGGATCCAGCCCTGCCCGGTGAAAATCTTCAGCCTCTGTTTGAAGCCATCGTAAAGACCATTCCCGCTTCCGGCGGCGATCCTGAAAACATCTTGCAGATTCTGGTGGCCAACCTGGATTACAGTGACTATCTCGGCCGTCTCGCCATTGCCCGCGTTTTCAATGGCACGCTGCACGCCGGAGAAGATTGCGGCATCGCCAAGCTTGACGGCACAGTGCAAAAGGTAAAAATCACCAAGCTGTTTTCCTTCAGCGGCCTCAAGCGCGTGGACATCGACAAGACCGAATGTGGTGACATCGTCGCTATTGCCGGGGTGGAAGGCATCGCCATTGGTGAGACCATCACCAACATTGAAAATCCTGCGCCGCTGCCGCACATCGTCATTGATGAGCCGACCATCGCGATGCAGTTCTCGGTGAACACCTCGCCTTTTTCCGGCCGCGAAGGACAATACGTCACGTCGCGCAATCTGCGTGACCGTCTGCAAAAAGAATTGCTCACCAACGTCTCATTGCGGGTGGAAGACAGCGGCGCCACTGATTCATTCAAGGTTCTCGGCCGCGGTGAACTTCAGCTCTCGATTCTGATTGAAACCATGCGGCGTGAAGGCTTTGAGCTGGCCGTGGGCAAGCCGGAGATCGTGACCAAGCGCATTGATGGCAAGCTGATGGAGCCGCAGGAAAAGCTGATGGTGGATATACCGGACGCTTTTGTCGGCGTGATCATTGAAAAGCTGGGCCAGCGTAAAGGCCAGATGCTCAAAATGCACAACCATGGCTCCGGCCGCGTGCGCATTGAGTTCACCATCCCCAGCCGAGGCATGATTGGCCTGCGCTCAGAATTGCTCACTGACACGCGCGGTACTGTGATCATGAACTCGCTCTTTGACGGCTACACGGAATGGCTGGGCGAAATTCCTCATCGCATGACCGGTGCCCTGGTCTCCGACCGCAACGGCAGTTCAACCGCCTACGCGCTGTGGAGCCTCCAGGAACGTGGCGTCTTGTTCATCAACGCCGGTGTTGAGCTCTATGAAGGCCAGATTGTCGGCGAAAATGCCCGTGAAGTTGACCTTGACGTAAACGCCGTCCGCGAAAAGAAGCTGACCAACATGCGCTCATCCAGCGCCGATGAAGCCATCCGCCTGGTTCCTTTCAAGAACCTCACGCTGGAGCAGGCCATCGAATTCGTCGCCGACGATGAACTGGTGGAAGTCACGCCCAAGTCGCTACGTCTTCGCAAGAAGATCTTGCAGGCAAATCGCCGCCCCAAGAAGAATGCGGCTATGCCGGCGAATGCACC
>Ga0137390_10004550_pt1 | contig 11566 bp, 10 predicted proteins | sample 15con2h24AmetaG_FD_104937 | JGI IMG/M metagenome (GOLD analysis project Ga0137390, IMG submission 104937) | Vadose zone soil microbial communities from Angelo Coast Range Reserve, California, USA - 15con2h2.4A metaG | ecosystem: Environmental > Terrestrial > Soil > Vadose zone > Saprolite... | reverse complement strand
GCGTTTACGGCCGAGCAGCTTCTGCTTGAGGAGGTAACCGCCGATAAGCAGTTCCTTGAAGAAGGGTATTGCCATCAAACACTTTCTTTCTGGGCGTAGGCTAGAGATACTGGATCAGCTTGCGGCGAGTTCCGCCGGAAGCCGGAATTCGATGTTCTCTTCCCGGCCGGGAAGCACCGAAACCGCGACCGGTCCGATCCGTCGCAGAGCCTCGATGACGTCATCGACCAGAACCTCGGGAGCCGAAGCGCCGGCCGTGATGCCGACGGCCCTGGCGTCTTTCAGCCAGTCCGGGTTCAGTTCGCTGCCATCAGCGATGAGATAACTGGAGACGCCGACTTCGGTGCCGATTTCGCGCAGGCGATTGGAGTTGGAACTATTGGCGGCGCCCACCACCAAAATGACGTCCACGAGCTTACTTAGGTCCCTTACCGCAGATTGTCGGTTCTGTGTCGCATAGCAGATATCCCGGATATCGGGGCCCTGAATGTCGGTAAATCGGTGCTGGAGCGCAAGGATGATATCCTTGGTGTCGTCCACACTGAGGGTCGTCTGTGTGATATAGGCCACAGGGGTATCGACCGGCAGCGTCAGGCCGTTGACGTCCTCGACGCTTTGGACCAGCAAAACAGGGCCGGGAACCTGGCCCATGGTCCCCTCGACCTCGGGGTGCCCGGCATGTCCGATCAGGATCAACGCCCGGCCCTTCGACATGTAGCGCTTGCCCTGGTTGTGGACCTTGGTCACCAGCGGGCAGGTGGCGTTGATAACAGGCAGATTGCGCGCGGCGGCCTCTTCCTCCACCGTTCGGGCGACGCCATGGGCGCTGAAGACGGTAACGGACAAAGGAGGAACTTCGGACAAATCCTCGACGAAGATCGCCCCTTTGTTTTTCAGGCTTTCCACGACGTATTTGTTGTGTACGATCTCGTGCCGCACATAAACCGGCGGGCCGTATTTTTCGAGCGCGCGCTCGACGATCTGGATCGCGCGTACAACGCCGGCGCAAAATCCGCGCGGCTGCGCCAAATAAACGTCCATGGGACGATGACTACCCACGTTACCATGCATCTCGCTACCTCCGTGGGTGCGGACATCTGCGATATCCGCACCACCATCATGCCCTGCTTCCAGTCCTTCTATTAGGTGCGTGGAAGCACAGGGCTTTGTGTCCAAAATTCAACGGCCAGCAAAGGCGGAACGCATCATCGGCAAGGGGTTGGATTCGACGGATGGTATTATCATACGATCCAATAAACCAAGCAAGATGAAGCCTTTAAACCCTCACTCGTTCGTCACTTTACCGCCGGACAATCCCGGCATATCAGCCCGCGCCAGCGGTTCCGCGCAAATCCGTGCCCTCGAAGCAAGCCTTCGAAAACTTGGTTAGCCCGGCTCATGGAACTCCGCTAGACAGCGGGCGTTTCCGGGAAGCTAGTTGAAATTAGAAAGAAATAGTGTGCTGATAAGCATAGTCGTCCAGATCGTCAGAGCCTGTACCCGATTTGCAACTCTGACGCTGATACTGGGGCTCATCCTCGCGATCGCGGCAGGCTATTACACGGCCCGGCATTTCGCGATCAACACCGACATCAATACGCTGATTTCGGCGAATCTGGACTGGCGCCAGCGCGATCAGCAGTTCGATCGGGCCTTCGACCGAGACCGCACCATCCTGGCCGTGGTGGAGGCGCCGACGCCGGAACAGACCAGTTCGGCGGCTGCCGCGCTCGAGCAAAAGCTCAAGGGCGACAAGACGAACTTCCAGTCCATGCAGCCGCTCGGCTCTGGCGAGTTCTTCGATAAGAACGGCCTGTTGTTCCTGCCGACCGAGGAACTCGGCAAGATCACCGGGCAATTCGGGGCTGCCGCCCCGCTGATCGAGATCATGGCCGGCGATCCCTCGATCCGCGGGCTCACCGGGGCGCTGGAGACCGGCCTTGCCGGTGTGAAGCGCGGGGAGGTCAAGCTCGACAATACCGCGCGCCCCTTCAACATGATCTCGCAAACCGTCGAGGACATCCTCAACAAGGGCAACCCCAGCTTCTCCTGGCGCGAGCTGACCAGCGACACGCCACTGTCCGACTCCGACCGGCGCGCCTTCATCGAGTTCAAGCCCGTGCTCGACTACAATTCGTTGGAGCCGGGCAAGGAGGCGACCGATGCGATCCGCAGCGCCGCGGCCGAGCTGGATTTTCCAGGCAAGTATCAGGCGCGGGTCAGGCTGACCGGGCCGGTTCCGATCGCCAATGAGGAATACGCGACCGTTCAGGACGGCGCGATCATCAACGGCATCGGCACGGTGCTGGTGGTGCTGCTCATCCTCTGGATGGCGTTGCATTCGGCCAAGATCATCTTCGCGGTCTTCGTCAACCTCTTCATCGGCCTGTCGCTGACCACCGCGGTCGGGCTCTTGATGGTCGGTTCGTTGAACCTGCTCTCGGTCGCGTTCGCGGTGCTGTTCGTCGGTCTCGGCGTCGACTTCGGCATCCAGTTCAGCGTCCGCTACCGTTCCGAGCGCTTCAAGAACGACAACCTGGCGGAGGCCCTGGAGGAGGCGGCAAGGCGCTCGGCGGTGCCGTTGTCGCTGGCGGCGATGGCGACCGCCGCCGGATTCCTCTGCTTCATGCCGACCGATTACAAGGGCATTTCCGAGCTCGGCGAGATCGCCGGCGCCGGCATGCTGATCGCGTTCACCTCAAGCATCACGGTGCTGCCGGCGATGCTGAAGCTGCTCAATCCGCCCGGGGAGAGCGAGCCGGTGGGCTACGCATTTCTGGCCCCGCTCGATTACTTCCTCGAACGGCACCGTATTCCGATCGTGTTCGGCACGATCCTGATCGCCCTCGCCGGCATGCCGCTGCTCTATTTCATGAAGTTCGACTTCAACCCGATGAACCTGCGCAACCCGAAGGCGGAGTCGATTGCCACTTTCCTCGATTTGCGCAAAGACCCCAATACCGGCGCCAACGCCATCGACGTGATGACGAACTCCGAAGCCGACGCCAGGAAAATCGAGGCCAAGCTTGAGAAATTGCCTGAAGTCCTCCGGATGATGTCGCTGGACGGTTTCGTTCCCCAGGACCAGGGGCCGAAACTGAAGCTGATCGCGCAGGCCGCCAAGGTCCTCGGTCCGGCGCTCAATCCGGATTCGATCGACGCACCGCCGTCGGATCAGGAGAACGTCGATTCCCTGAAGAGCGCCGTCGGAAATCTGCGCAAAACCGCAGCCGACGCCAAAGGCGCGGATGCCAAGGGCGCTGACACCAAGGGCGCTGACACCAAGGGCGCTGACACCAAGGGTCCTGGCGCAGCCGCCTCGCGCCGGCTCGCCGATGCGCTGGAGAAGCTCGCCGCCTCCGACGAGGCGACGCGCAACAAGGCGCAGGCGATCTTCATCACGCCGCTGAAGGTGGTGTTCGAACAGCTGAAGAATTCGTTGCAGGCGCAGCCGGTGAGCCTGCAATCGCTGCCGCCCGACCTCGTCAGCGGATGGAAGGCCAAGGACGGCCTGATGCGCGTCGAAGCGTTGCCGCGCGGCGATCCCAACGACAACGACAATCTGCGAAAATTCGCCGCCGCCGTGCTGGCCGCCGAACCGACCGCGATCGGCGGTCCGGTCTCGATCCTGAAGTCCGGCGACACCGTGGTGCGGGCGTTCATCCACGCCGGCGTCTACGCGCTGCTCGTGATCGGCCTGTTGTTATGGATCACGCTGCGGCGGATCACCGACGTGCTGCTGACCCTGGTTCCGCTTCTGGTGGCCGGTGCGGTAACGCTGGAGATCTGCGTGCTGATCAAGCTGCCGCTCAACTTCGCCAACATCGTCGCATTGCCGCTGCTGCTCGGCGTCGGCGTCGCGTTCAAAATTTACTATGTTACCGCATGGCGATCGGGCCGGACCAATCTGCTGCAGACCAGTCTGACGCGGGCGATATTTTTCAGCGCGCTGACGACGGCCACCGCGTTTGGCAGCCTGTGGCTGTCCAGTCACCCGGGAACGTCGAGCATGGGCAAATTGCTGGCGCTCTCGCTGGTGACGACGCTGGCTGCGGTGCTGCTGTTCCAGCCCGCGCTAATGGGCAAACCGCGCGATGTCGGGGAGTAGGCAGATGTCGCCGACCGTATCGGCGGCGGTCTGCGTTGCCATTTTTTGATTCGCGCCGGACTGCGTCTTGGGGGCGGGAGCGGCGCTGGCCGTCCCGGTGGTCTTGGGGGCTAACGGAGCCGCCGTCTTGGGCGCCGCGCCCTTGGCCATGCTGTTGGCCGGGCTCGAGGGAATCGGCGGGGCGACGCGCGTCCAGCTCTCGCCGCCGCAAAGGAAGCCGAGCACGCAACCCTTGATTTCCAACTGGTCGGAACCGGACGGCGTAATCGTGGAACTGTAGAGCTGGCCGTCCTTGGCGTTATAGACTTGGCCTTCCCACTGATCGGCGCCGGTCTTCTTCTTCATGTCGATCAGAATCGGCATGCCGAGCGTCGGCCTGGTCTTTTTGGCGGGGTCGGGATTATTGCTGTCGCGTCCGCCAGCCTCTTTCTCCCACGCTACAACGCCCCACATGCTACCATTGCACTGTGCGACTCGGATGTTGGCGACGCCGTCGGCCACCCGCCAATCTCCCGTCGGGTCAATCGCGAAGGCTGGCGCAACGCCTGCTGCCAGTAACATTCCCGAGCAAAAAAGGGTTGTCCGAATGAAGTTTCTTAGGCAGTGCAACATGGCGTAAACCTGAGCTTGCGTTGACGGTGCGGATGGGGGCAAAACGCCGCATTGAGCGTTTTCAGTTGACGAAATGGCCATCAACCGAAGTATGTAACTGATGCTAAATCCGAATCTAGACGTTTCCGAGATGTTTGTGGAGCGGCAGGCACAGCGCAGTTCCATGCATTCGCGCCACTTGAACGAGCAATTGGTCCGCGTCCTGAAAACGATCGGCTACGATGTCGGTTTCCAGAAGGGGCAAGGCCAGTACCTCTATGATCGCGATGGGGTCCGCTATCTCGACCTATTGAGCGGTTTTGGCGTTTTTGCGATTGGCCGCAACCATCCGGCGCTGCGCTCGGCATTGAAGAGCGTGCTGGACAGCGACCTGCCCAATCTGGTGCAACTCGACGTCTCGACATTGGCGGGTGTGCTCGCCGAGCGCCTTTTGGAATATGTGCCGTATCTGGACAAGGTGTTTTTCGCCAATTCGGGCGCGGAAACGGTAGAAGCGGCGATCAAGTTCGCGCGAGGCGCGACCGGGCGGCCGGGTATCGTTTACTGCTCCCATGCCTATCATGGGCTGTCCTATGGTGCGCTCTCGCTGACAGACGATCCGAATTTTCGCAGCGGCTTCGAGCCGCTGCTGCCGGGCTGCACCGCCATCCCGTTCAACGATCTTGCCGCGCTCGAGCACGCATTGTCGTCGCGCGAGATCGCGGCCTTCATCGTCGAGCCGATCCAGGGCAAGGGCGTCAACATGCCCACCGACGAATTCCTTCCTGGTGCCGCGGCGCTGTGCAAACGCTACGGCACGATCTTCATCGCCGATGAAATCCAGACCGGCATGGGCCGCACCGGGCGGTTTCTCGCGGTCGAGCACTGGAACGTCGAACCCGACATGGTGCTGTTGTCCAAGGCATTGTCCGGCGGCCATGTCCCGGTCGGTGCGCTGCTCACCCGCAAGAGCATCTTCGACAAGATCTTCAACCAGATGGACCGTGCGGTGGTGCACGGCTCGACCTTCGCGAAAAACGACCTCGCGATGGCGGCCGGCATCGCGACGCTCGAGGTGATCAAGTCGGAAAAGCTGGTCGAGACGGCCGCCAAGCGCGGCGCCGAACTGCGCCTCGCCTTGACCCGGATGGTCCCGGGCTACGAACTCCTGAAAGAGGTTCGCGGCAAAGGGCTGATGATCGGCGTCGAATTCGGCCCGCCGAAATCGTTGCGGCTGAAGGCATCGTGGAATGTGCTGGAAACGGCCAGCAAGGGATTGTTCTGCCAGCTCATCACGGTGCCGCTGTTCAAGGATCATAAGATCCTCACCCAGGTCTCCGGTCATGGCAGTCACACGGTCAAGCTGCTGCCGTCGCTGACCATCACCGAGGAAGACTGCAACTGGATCGAGACGGCGTTCGATTCCGTCATCGCCGCGAGCCACAAGGTGCCGGGCGCGATCTGGTCGCTCGGCAAGACGCTGGTCGACAACGCCGTGCGGAAGTCGGCTTGATCGCCCCAGGGAAAGTGCTTCTCACATCGCACCATTCTGTCTTCTGGACGCCTTAGCCCATCGTTTGAGCATGATCTCCGCGCAAACGCTTCGCGTCCGTCGCGAGGGAAAACCGGTTTCCACCCGTCGGGTCGTAGCCCGAGGCGTGCTTTTCCGGATCATGCTCTGGACGAGCCGAACGGACGCGTGAGAATGACGATCCATTTCTGCTCCCTGTTCACCCTCGCCCTGCTCTTGATCGGACCGGTCCAATTGCGGGCAGCGGAGACTGCAGAGGAGTGCAGGACGAGATGCGAGAAGCTGGCGGAAGCCGACCATCGCGTCTGTTCCGAATTGCCCGCCAATCCATCCTGCGGCAACGCGGTCGAGGCGAACCGGCAGCAGTGCCACAACTATTGCGATCGGACCTATCCCGAGCGATCCGATCCGCAAGGAAACGACGCCAGGCCCGACACATGCGATGCTGAGTCGCGGGCCTGCCGGTAGCGACAGGGGCGCGGCGCGCGCGCCGCTACCTTTCCTTGTTTGCCTGCATCGCGGTCTGGAACTTCTCGCCGAATTCGGTGAGCTCGTCGCCGCCGATGTCGCTGACCGCCCAATAGTTCAATCCGCCTTCGCTCCAGCGGCGGATGTTGAATCCCTGGATCGTTTCGGTCTTGGCGGCGCGCCGCTCGATGGTCGGGGTCTGCGCGACGAACAGGTTGATGACATGTTGCCGGCGGCGATAGACGACGGCGCCGATGGCGCGGGCATCGACATAATCGAGCCGGCCGCCGACCAGGGTAAAGCCCTGCGCGGTGAGATCGATCACCGGCGGCGATACGTCGAGCTTGCCGTTGAACCACGGCTTCACCGTATGCTGATCGGTGGAGATCACGTCGGTCAGGTGTCCGGCCTGCAACGAGCGCAGATGCGCCGAAACGACTTCCGACATGATGCGCTGCTCGTCGTCGTTGCGCAGCACGATTGCGACCAGACCGGTCGCGGCCAGCGCCGACACCGCCGATCCCATCGCAAAGCCCCTGAGCACCGCGCGCCGGCTCGGCGCGCGCGTCTGCGGCAGCGAAGCCTCGATCCGCCGGCGCAGCGCGGGCGGGGCGGTGTAGCGCAAATCGGCCGCCGCGATGGCCTGGCTCATCTGGCGATAGGCGACAAGGGCCTCGGCACAGCGCGGGCATTCGGCGACATGCGCCTCGACTTCGCGGGCGTGTCCGGCGTCGAGTTCGCCGTCGATCAGCGCATGCAGAAGGATTTCAGCCTCGTCGCAGGTCATTTCGGTTGCTCCTCTTCCGCAAGCCATGCCGAGCGCAGCATGGAGCGGGCGCGCGCGAGACGGGACATCACCGTGCCGACCGGCGCCCCCACCGCGTCGGCGATCTCGCGATACGACAGATTATTGATTTCACGCAGGACAAATGTCTCCTTGAAAGGTTCGGCAAGGGCTTCGACCAGCCGCCGGATCGTGGACGCATCGCGATCGCGCAGGACCTGCGCTTCCGGCGTTTCCGGCGTTTCGTGCCACAGCGGGGCCTGCTCGGCGGCCTCGGCTGCATCGTCGATGCCGGCGGTTGGCGCCGTCGCGCGGCGAGCGTATTCGGCGCGGCAGACGTTGCGCAGGATCGCAAACAGCCAGGGCTTCATGGCCGGCCCGCGATAGCTGTCGAAATGTTTCAGCGCGCGCAGGTAACATTCCCGCACCGCGTCCTCGGCGTCGGACGGATCGCGCAGCAAATAGCGCGCCAGGGTATAGACGTCGTCCAGATAGGGCAGCGCTGCGTCCCGGAAACGCCGCGCCTTGTCAGGGTTGTCGTTGGAACTCGTTACCGGCATCGCTTGCTGCCCCGCCTTTGCGGAATTTACGTATGCCCGGCCGGCGGGTTGCCACCGGCCGGGCACCGTCGTGATGCCTTGGATTTGACCGTTACTCAACCTTGATCATCCCGGTCATGTGCGGATGCAGCGAGCAAAAGTACTTGTAGTCGCCCGCGGTGGCGAAGGTGAACGAGAAGGTGCCGTCGGTATCCATCGTCTTCGACCTGAACTTGCCCGCGGACACCACGGTGTGGGGAATGTCATCGCGGTTGGTCCAGGTGACGGTATCGCCGACTTTCACCTTGAGCTCGGTGGGCGCGAAGGTGAAATTGTCGATCGACACAGTGACGGTTTCGGCATGCGCCTCGGCACCGCCGAGCTGCAGGACAACGGCCGCGGCGACGGCGAAGCCGAGGCCGCGGAAGGCAGTGAACAGCATTTGCAATATTCCTTCAGCCCTGCAGCGGCGTGTCGATGATCGCGAGCGGTTGGTTGCCCATCTTGAAGTTGATGCTGGCGACGCCGAGCATGCTGCGCAGCTTGTCGTCGGCGACCTTCATCGGTCCGGGCGAGGGGGCGGCGCCGGGCGCGGGCTGCGGGAACGCGGTCGAGCGCGCGGTGTGGAAGGTGACGCTGCCCTCCACCTTCTGCATCACCTGGTGGATGTGGCCGTTCAGCACCGTCACCGAGCCGTAGCCCTTGAGATACTCGAGCGCGCGCGCGCCGTCCTCGGTGCCCCAGCCCCATTGCGGATACACCGTCCAGAGCGGGATATGGGCGAACACCACGACGGGGGTGGATTTCGAGCGGCCCTTGAGGTCGTTTTCGAGCCATTCGAGCTGCTCGGCGCCGAGATTGCCGAGCCCGCCGGCCTTGAGATCGACCACGTTGACAAGCCCGATGAAGTGCACGCCGCCGGCGTCGAACGAATACCAGCCGGCGCCCTTGGCGCCCTTGCCGTAGCGCTCCTTGTAGAACTTGATCTCTTCATCGAGGAAGTCGTGCTCGCCCGGCACATAGTGCACATCGAGCTTGGCCTGCGAGATGATGCGGTCGGCGTCGTCGAACTCGGAGGCCTTCGACAGATGCGAGATGTCGCCGGTATGGATCATGAAGGACGGCTTCTTCGGCATCGCGTTGATCTTGTTGATGGCTTCTTCCAGCGTGCCAAGCGCGTTCGGATTGGCCGGCTTGTCGAAGCCGACATGGCTGTCGCTGATCTGCAGGAAGCTCATGCCCGCGGGTTCGGCGGCGTTGGCGGCGTCGACCAGTCCCAGCGAGCGCGGTACGCCGCCTGAAATCGTCCAGAGCACGCCGGTGCCTGCCCATGTCATGCATTCCAGCACCTTACGGCGGCTGACGCCGTGGTTTTCGTCGTTATGATCGTGATGGCTCATCGCGTTCTCCTCGGACCCCTGATTGGGTTTCCGGGGGCTTGATCGGGCGGCGAGGGGCTTTATTCCCGGGATCGGCAGGGAAGGCGGATCCATCCGGCCAACGCCGATGACGAATCCGTGAGGGGCGTGAGGGCGCCGCGGTTCGGCGGTAAATTAACCCTGGCCATTTTATTGCAACAATTCCGTCGCCCCATTGTCGGCGCTACGTCAGGTGATTCGGTTATTGCGTACAGCGGTGTAAGCGTTGCGTGGTGCGTCTTGCCGTCCCTGGTGACAGGGACGGCATGTGACCACGGTGCCGGTACGGTTTGCGGGTGACAGCCCAACGTCCCTCTAAAAACGACGCTTCGCGCGAAATACCTTCCGCGCGCTTTGCGGCATCATGGCGGTGCCTCCGCCCGTCGATCAATATGTCCCGGAAGCGATGTCGCCATCGCCCTGGCCTCCCTCACGCAGGCCTTTCGGTATTGACGCGCACCGCTTCTCCTGAGCTTTCTTGAAAAGGTTTGGCTGTCCATGACGGGACAGCGGAGCAGACATATGCCACCGGTGGCCTATTGCGACGAGACGATGATGGCCTACCGGTCGGCGAGGAAGATATTTCAACCGGGCGAATGTGTCGTATTCGACGAAGGATATCGGCTTGCGCACCTGCCTCTGGTCAATCCAGGGCACCCTGCCATTATCAGCGAGATCGACGGTCGGGACTATCGAAGCGGCACCTACGACAAGGCGCGATATGCCCTCGTGATGCCCATTGCGGGCGAACTGTTTCTGAAATCCGACATGGTTCAGACGCTCGAACGGGCGATGAAATCATCGGGCTTCGCGGCGAAGATCGCGTGGGAGTTCTGCGAACGCCGCCGATCGAAGCTGCACGCCACTCTGGCCAGCGGCCTCTTGGAGGCCGATCTCGATCGCTGCATTGCGGCGGTCCAAGCCGTACTGGACCAGATCGGTCCGATAGCTGTTCGCCTGAAAGGGCCCTTCATGGGCACGCGGAATACCGGCCGCATCTATTTTCCGATCTACCCCGAGACGATCCAGGGTGAAGATGCATTTGCCTTGGTGCAAAGGAGCATCGGCGCGCCCCTGACACGACTCTACCTCGTCGGGTATTACCATTTGCGCGATGAACTCGATCCGGCGGAAACGCGCGAACTCGCCGAAATGCTCGACCTCTGGCGTGATCGGGTTGTCGTCGAGGCAACCATTCCCTTCCTGGAATTGCACGCAACCAACGACGATCTCGCGCTGTCCGCGCGGACCCGCGCGACAATGTCAGCCGAAGGGCATCCGAGGTAAGACGCCGAACTTACCTCGCATGCTCCAGGATCATGGCCGCGCCTTTTTCCGCGATCATGGCGGTCGGCGTGTTGGTATTGCCCGACGTAATCGTCGGCATCACGGACGCGTCGGCGATGCGAAGCCCGCCAATCCCGTGAAAGCGCAGCCGTTCGTCGACGACGGCCATCGTGTCGCTGGCCGTGCCCATTTTCGCGGTGCCGACGGGGTGGAAGATCGTGGTGCCGATATCGCCGGCGGCTTTCGCAAGCGAGGCATCGTCGTCACCGACGGAGGGGCCGGGCAGGAATTCGCTGGGGTGATAGGGTGCGAGCGCCTTCTGCTGCATCAGCCGCCGCGTGGTGCGGATGGCGTCGGCCGCGACCTGGCGATCCTCGCCGGTCGCAAGATAATTCGGCGCGATCGACGGCGCTTCGGCGGGCTCTGCGGAGCGGATCTTCACGGTGCCGCGCGAGGTCGGCTGCAGGTTGCAGGCGCTGACGGTGATGGCGGGGAAGCGGTGCAGCGGATCGCCGAACTTATCAAGCGACAATGGCTGCACGTGAAACTGGATGTTGGCGCGCTCCCGATGCGGGTCGGAGCGGGTGAAGATGCCGAGCTGCGACGGCGCCATGGTGAGCGGCCCGCGGCGGCGGAACGCATAGTCGAGCCCCATCAGGCCGCGCCCGATCAGCGAGTAATAGGTCTCATTCAGCGTGCGGATGCCCTCGACCTTGTAGATCGCGCGCTGCTGCAAATGGTCCTGCAGATTGCGCCCGACGCCCGGCCGATCCAGCACCATCTCGATCGCGAGCGGGGCGAGCCAGTCCGCGGGCCCAATGCCGGAACGGTGCAACACCT
>Ga0137390_10004548_pt1 | contig 11567 bp, 9 predicted proteins | sample 15con2h24AmetaG_FD_104937 | JGI IMG/M metagenome (GOLD analysis project Ga0137390, IMG submission 104937) | Vadose zone soil microbial communities from Angelo Coast Range Reserve, California, USA - 15con2h2.4A metaG | ecosystem: Environmental > Terrestrial > Soil > Vadose zone > Saprolite... | reverse complement strand
TCAAACCTCTTTTATTTCATAGCGCGGATGTGGTTCCGGTGGAGGTTCTGTCTCGTGACGCGCATCAGCTTTGTCTACTTCCTGACCGGGTGACAAAAGCAACGGACCAGATTGTTCTGTACGCTGTTGCGTTGAGTTGCTTGAAGCTGCATGTGTATGTGTACCTACACGCTCTACTTTCACCTTGGTTATACGGAGTCCACGAGTAGTTAAGACAGCGAAGGTAAGGTTCTTGTAGGTGATGGTATCGCCAGGTACCGGAATCTTGTCGAGCTGACCTAACAAAAAACCTCCCAGGGTTTCGTAATCTTCATTTTCCAGGTCAGTATCCATCAGTTCATTAAATTCGTCGAGGTTGATCTTGGCATCAAAGATATACTCGTACTGGGTGACTTGCTCATACAGGTTCTCTTCGCGGTCATACTCGTCTTGAATATCCCCTACTATTTCTTCGACCAGGTCTTCGATGGTGACCAGACCAGCCACCGAGCCATATTCATCGACAACAATAGCCATATGGGTACGCTGACGAATTTCGCGCAACAAGTCGTCTAGCTTTTTCGTCTCTGGTACAAAGTATGCCGGGCGCACAAGTTCGCGAATGGGTAAGGAATTGTGGTCTTCACGTAACTGTTTAAGCATGTCTTTGGTAAACAGTACACCAATAATGTTGTCGATGGTTTCTTCATAAACAGGAATTCGCGAAAAACCTCCCTGCAAAGCCACATCTACCGCCTCATCAACGGTGGCATCGCTTTCCAGAGTAACCATATCTATACGCGGTATCATTACTTCGCGTACAGTTGTATCTGCAAACTCGAAGATACTGTGAATCATGTCAGTTTCGCCTTCTTCGAGTACCCCTTCTTCCTCACCCACATTCACAAGCAATCGCAGTTCTTCTTCTGTCACGAACGGGCCACGGTGTTTCATCTGGCCACCCATGAGGCGAACCAGGTTGTTTGTTATGGCGCTCAGTGTTACAACAAGCGGGTGGAGCAGCCAGGCGGCAACTCGCACAGGCGTAACCAGAGCACGAGCCCAACGAATTGGATTTTGCACTGCAGCAGTTTTGGGTGTAATCTCGCAAAAGATCAACACAACTAGAGAGATGAGGATCGTCCCAATCAGCTCACCATAGTCTGGAATGAAACGGAGCGCTAATACAGTAGTCATACTGGAAGCAACAATCACAGCTACGCTATTCACGACCAGGATGGTGGAGAGGAAAATATTTGGTTGAGATATCAAGCGTTCAATCTCAAGGGCTTTTTTATCGCCTTCTTCCACCAGATTCTTGAGTTTAATGCGGCTGACAGAGGTAAGAGCAGTTTCAGCGGCGGATGCAGTAGCGCATAAAATTAATGAAATGATCAGTATGATCAATTGTAGCCACGCTTCAATATCGAATTGTGGACTTTGAGATACGGCTACGGCATGAACAACCGCGAGGGTTGCCATAACATTTCCCGCTATGCCAGCGCCGTCCATAAGACTAATCACTCCTTTACGACGTCCTCTGTCGTAGAACTTTCAGATGGTTGAGGCATGCGCAGCACGCGCGCCGGAACGCCAACAACCACGGCTCCGGGAGGGACATCGCGGTTCACCACTGAACCAGCTCCTGTTATTGCGTATTCACCAACGGTTACTGGGGCTACTAACATTGTATCACTTCCAATGGAGGCGCCGTCACCTATAGTAGTGTGATTTTTTCGTACTCCATCATAATTACATGTAATAGAGCCTGCGCCGATGTTCACATGCTCACCCACTGTTGCATCACCAATATAGCTGAAGTGATGTATGTCGGTTTCTGCACCGATATATGAGTTTTTCACTTCCCCAAAATTGCCCATACGAACATTACGTGCGAGGTGGGCACCGGGACGGCAATGACTAAAGGGGCCAATACGCACACCATCTTCAAGTATCGATTCTTCTAATACCGAGTTTAGAACAATACAACCATTTCCAAGGGTGGACTTGTCGATAGTCGTCCCAGGTCCAATGCGACATGCAGAACCGATACGCGTTTTGCCTGTGATCATCGTTCCAGGAAGGATCACAGTGTCAGGTCCGATTTCTACGTCAGCATCAATATAGGTGCTTGCCGGGTCGAGAATTGTCACGCCTGCATACATGAATTGCTCGAGCACACGCATGCGCAGCAAGCGCTCAGCAGCAGCCAGTTGCATACGGTCATTGATGCCGATGGTCTCGTCGAATGTTCCACTGACGGTGGCAATCTTATATCCTTGTGAGCTGGCGATTGCTACCAGGTCGGTCAAATAGTATTCACCTGATGCATTCCTGGGGAGTGCATGTAAAGCCGACCAGAGCCAACTACGGTCAAAACAGTAGACTCCAGAGTTGACTTCGGTGATGCGCTTTTGCTTTTCATTAGCACGCTTCACCTCAACGATTTCACGCACTCGACCATCGGTGTCGCGTACAACACGACCAAAGTCTGATGGTTGTTCAGAGATTGCGGTGAGGAAGGTCAGTGTTGCATGGCTGGTGAAGTGCTCAACCAGCACACGAGCAAGGATCTCACCACTTATCAATGGCGTATCCCCATAACAAACCAGTATCGTCTGAGGTACAGGTTTTAACTCATTTACGACATATTCCGCGGCAAGAACCGCGTGACCAGTACCTGATTGCTCTTCCTGAAGAGCGTAGAGACAACGCTCACCAAAACTGGCTTCAACCTGATCTGCCTCGTGTCCCAGCACGACAATCGGGCGATGACCTGAAATTGTAGTTTGGAGTGGGGCAAAAGCAGAGGTGGAGGAAATGGCGTCAATGGCGTTGAGTACATGCGCCAGGAGTGGCAACCCAGCAACCTGGTGAAGCACCTTTGGCAGTGTTGAACGCATCCTGGTGCCTTTGCCTGCAGCAAGCACTATGGGCGCATATGTGTCCATAACAAATTTGCAAACCTTTTTGTGATGCTTTAAGTCCCTGGAGGGATAACGGGTTAAGCAAGCACTTTTATGTAGACGTTGATATTTCAATCCAGCATTCGGGCTTAGCGCTGCCCTGATGCAATCAACAAAGTCTTCGCCATCCATCAAGCAGGCTCGGGTGCTAGGATTCGAACCTAGGATCGTGGATCCAAAGTCCACTGCCTTACCGCTTGGCCACACCCGAATACTGTACGAGAAGAGATTAGGAGGAATTTCAATCCCTCTAGCCAGGCTTAAAGCAATATCGTCTCTCTGTATCGCACGGATTGTATAGTACACGATGAGGGGAGCTTTGTCAACACGAAAAACCTCAAAGGAGTTACGGTGTTGGCGGCAATAGCGGCAGCGCAAATCCCCAATCGAGCAGTGTCTTCGCATCGTTGAAGCGGTGTGCTGCGTCGATACTATGCAGCACGACACCGATCAAGTGGTGACCTGAGCGAATGGCGGAGAAAACCAGGCACTCCCCGGCTTCGATGGTGAAGCCAGTTTTGATGCCTGTCGCACCCGCATATGTTGCTAATAGCTGGTTGGTATTGTCCCAGGAGTAACTATGGTGTGATGCTGTAGCAGGGAGCGGGTAGTGCTGAGTACGCACAATCTGGGCAAAGAGCGGGATGGTCAAGGCGTAGCTTGCCAGACGTACAAGGTCGTAAGGGGTTGTGTAATGGCCTGGAATGGGTTGTCCGTTCGCGTCATAGTATGTCACTCCGTCAGGGTTGATGTAATGCGTCTGGAAGAGATGCAAGCGGTACGCGAAAAGATTCATCAAGTTTACAAAATTGGCGGTTGAGCCACCCACGGCACCGGCTATGGCGACTGCGGCATCGTCACCTGATGGCAACATCAGACCGTACAGCAGGTCTCTGAGCGTGAGTTGATCGCCTATATGTAATTTTGCACTGCTGCCATTATTTAGAATGGCCTCGTTTATGGCATCCTGATGGATGATGACAACTTTGTTCAGATCACCTGCCTGGATTGCGATGAGGGCGGTCATGATCTTGGTTGTGCTTGCCATTGGTACGGGCCTTTCGCCATTCTTGTCATCCAGGATGTGCCCTGTATCACTGTCCAGTAAGATAGCCTCGCTTGCTGTGATCGCTGGGGGCTTTCCTTTGACTGTGAGGATTGGAGTGGGTTTAGGAGTTGGTGTTGGTGTAAAGGGTATCAGGGTTGGTGTGGGTGTTGAGGTAGACCCATCAAAGAGGTGTTTCCCTAGTGGGGTGAAGGTGAAGATGGGCACCAGGATGATGGTGCTGATGGAGATGAATAGTAGGGCAATTGCAATAGTGCGGCGTATCATCTAAACTCCAGGGTAGTTTGCTCCCTGACACATAGGGGTTGTCCTCATAAGCGTCGACCCGCTTGCGGGCCTCCTTTTTTTCAATTTTAGTTGTGCTGAAGTGGCTATGTAGGACGGAGTCCTACATAGCCACTTCAGCACAACTATTGTATTTTTTAAATTATTTTGGGCCAGCAGGTGTGATAGTCGGTTACGCGCTCAAAAGCGTCGGCGACACGCAGGATCAGGTCTTCGGCGAAGAAGTTGCCCAGCAATTGCAGACCTACAGGTAGGCCTTTACTGAAACCGCCCGGGATCGAGACGCCACAGATACCTGCCAGGTTCGCCGGAATGGTGAACACATCCTGGAGATACATCTCGTAAGGATCGGATATCTCGCCGATCTTGAATGCCACGGACGGCGAGGCGGGACTGACCAGCACATCAACGTGTTCGAAAGCGCGAGTGAAGTCTTCGGTGATCAACGTGCGAACCTTCTCTGCTTGCTTGTAATAGGCGTCATAGTAGCCGGAAGAAAGCGCGTAGGTGCCGAGCATGATGCGGCGCTTGACTTCCTGTCCGAACCCAAACTGGCGAGTCTTCTCCAATGCCTCCCACATGTCATTGGTATCGCGGTAAGAGTAGCCGTATTTGACGCCGTCGTAGCGGGCAAGGTTGGCGCTTGCTTCGGCCGGAGCGATGATATAGTAAACGGGCACGCCGTATTTCGTGTGTGGCAGGGAAACTTCGCTAATCTCTGCTCCCAGCTCACGCAGTTTTTCAATATCGTCACGCACGGCCTTGACGATGCCCGGTTGCGTGCCCTCCTCCCAGTATTCTTCTGGCACGCCAATACGCAGACCTTTGATGGAGCCATTCAATGGCGCACTATAGTCAGGCACGGGGTCGGGAGAGCTGGTTGAGTCGCATGGATCGGGTCCAGCAATTGCTTGCAAGATCAGGGCTGCGTCTCGTGCGTTGCGTGCAAAAGGGCCGATTTGATCGAGTGAAGAGGCGAATGCCACCAGCCCATAGCGTGAGACTCGACCATATGTAGGCTTGAGGCCAACGACATTGCATAGTGCTGCGGGTTGGCGAATCGAGCCGCCGGTGTCGCTGCCGAGGGCGCCCATCGCCATGCCTGCTGCCACCGCCGCTGCGGAACCACCGCTGCTGCCACCTGGAGCGCGCTCAAGATCCCAGGGATTGCGAGTGGTGAAGAAAGCGGAATGTTCGGTCGAAGAGCCCATTGCGAACTCGTCCATGTTTGTCTTACCGAGCATTACCGCGCCTATGGTGTTTAGTCGTTCCATGACTGTGGCATCGTAAGGTGGTTTGAAGTCTTTGAGCATGTTAGAGCCACAGGTGGTAGTGATCCCCTTTGTGCAAATCAGGTCCTTGATCGCCAGGGGTATGCCTGTGAGCGGGGACACGGTGGCGCTGCTCTTAAAACGTCGATCAGCTTCCTGGGCTTGCTGCATCGCGAGGTCCTCGGTGACGAGGATGAATGCTTTTACTCCGCCATCCACGTCTCGAATACGGTCAAGGTGGGCGCGTGTAAGTTCAACCGAGGAGATTTTGTGTTGGCGCAGCAATTCTCCGGCTTCATGAATTGTCAGTTGATATAATTCAGTCATGATTATTAAGACTCCTCCAACACCGCACGTACTTTTAGACAGTTATCTTCTTGTTCAGGGGCATTGGCAAGCAATACTTCAGGCGCATATGATGGCTGTGGAATATCTGATCGCATGATATTACTGAGACGAGAAGCATGTGCGGTGGGTGACACTCCACTCACGTCTACCTTCTGCAATATGGCGATATTTTCAAGTATGACAGAGAGTTGACTTGCAAAAATGTCAACCTCTTCTTCGGTCATGCCCAGGCGGGCAAGTTGTGCTACGTGCTTTACGGTTTCGCGATCGATCATAGTCTTCCTCTTTTATTCACCAGCGAACATGAAAGCCGCTTAGATGTTCTGTTGGCTGCCCCCATTGGATACGTACCTCACTTACTTCGGCTGCAGATGGTCCTTGTTGCAGCATGGTGAGCAGACGCTCGAGGGCCGATCGGGTTCCTTGTGCCAGTACTTCGACACTGCCATCGCTCTGGTTACGTGTATAACCGCGGAGGCCAAGCGCGAGGGCATTGTTCACAACGAAATAGCGGTAGCCGATTCCTTGAACCCATCCATGTACATAGGCATGGAGTTCTTGAATGTCATTGGTTTCGTTCTGGCCTGTCATGGACTCCATAATAGCATACTCTTGCTGTTCTCACCAGTAGCAAGGGAAATTTTCAGGAAGATTTCAGCAAATGAGTATAGGCTTGAAATTATGTGTAACAAAAGTTATGTTGTGACGTAGTATTATGTACACCGCTGTGTTGTCGGTCTAGTTCCAGCTTTTTTTGCGCTTTTGTGTAAACGTGGTACACTTTAAGATATGTATTCATTGTGCGGCGTCGAGAAGTTCGCCTGTTACCTGTAAACATGCAAGTTGTTCCTTCGTAAGGATGATTACTGATTCTTTTGTCACCTGAACAAATAAGGATGCTACTTGCATCACCGGGCCAGGCCATTGGAGAGTAGAGTATGCAGTCGGTACCAGATCTAGCTGCTGCGGTACAGCGAGTTATCAACAATGTCGAAAAAGTAATCGTTGGCAAAGCCGAATCGGTTGCATTTAGTCTAATAGCAGTAGTTTGTCGTGGGCATATATTAATCGAAGATGTACCAGGTGTTGGCAAAACTGTCCTTACCAAAGCTATAGCCCGCTCCATTGGGTGCACATTCAAACGCATCCAGTTTACCCCTGATCTCCTACCAAGTGATATTACTGGGGTCTCTATCTACAATCAGAAAACGGACAATTTCGAGTTTCGAGCCGGGCCGATTGTAGCCCAGATTGTACTGGCTGACGAAATCAACCGTGCTACTCCAAAGACGCAATCTGCATTATTGGAGGCAATGGAAGAGACTCAGATTACAATCGATGGCTTAACCTATCGTCTACCTGAACCTTTTATGGTGATGGCAACCCAGAACCCGATCGAATATGAAGGAACATTCCCACTACCAGAAGCACAACTTGATCGCTTTATGATGAACATTAAGCTCGGCTATCCAAAAGCTAGCGATGAAATGAACATCCTGGATACGCATCAATATCACCATCCTTTGGATGATTTAGAGCAAATCATGACGGCGGAAGAACTGGTGTTGATCCAACAGCAGATCCGCAGCATTCATGTTGATCCATCAATTCGAGAGTATATTGTTGCCATTGCCAATGCCACACGTAACCACAACAACATCTACCTGGGCTCCAGTCCTCGTGGGTCATTAGCTTTGTATCGCACATCGCAAGCCCTGGCCGCGATACGAGGACGAGGTTATGTCATTCCCGATGATGTGAAACTTTTGGCGAAGCCAACATTGGCACATCGTATTATTGTAACGCCCGCAGCTCGTGTGCGAGCCATAACATCTACTGCAATCCTGGATGAAATTTTACAGAGCGTGCCTGTGCCTGGAGCATGGGTCGGTGGTGGAAAGGGGCGCTGATTTATGCGACCCTGGCAAGTTATACTGCTTATAATCGTGCTCGCTTTCTTTGCAGTCAGCAGTGGCTGGCGGGTTCTGTATTTGCTTACCTATGTCTTGCTTACATTATTCATCCTATCCTGGTTCTGGACGCGCTATAGCTTGCGCAAAATGGTTTTCCGGCGCACTGCCAGTGTTGGGCGAGTGCAGGTTGGCGAAATCTTTGATGAGCGACTCATGCTGGACAATATAAGTGTAATGCCCAAGTTGTGGGTTCAGATTGCTGATAGTTCGACTCTACCTGGGCACAGGGCCGGATATGTTGCGAGTATGGGTGGTCGCAAACGAGCAACCTGGCGGGCCAGAACTGTTTGCAGACAGCGTGGGCGTTTCCAACTTGGTCCCGTTACAGCCACAAGTGGAGATCCCTTTGGCTTGTTTCACAGACGTATAACACTTACTCAGCCGCGAGATCTGCTTGTCTTGCCACGAGTATTACCGATTAGTAACTTCGTGCTGTTTACAGGAGGTTTGCCCGGGCGTGGTCGTAGCTCAAGGCGTGCTCTGCACCCCACAACCAATGTTACAACTATTCGAGATTATACCGTGGGTGATGCACTGAATCGCATACACTGGCGTTCAACTGCACATTATAATAAATTGATGGTGAAAGAGTTCGATCTCGATCCCGCTATGGATGGATGGATATTCTTAGATCTGAATGAAAGTGTACAGGCGGGCGAGGGGGAGGATTCGACAGTAGAATATGGCGTAACGATTGCTGCTACCATTGCCACGTACCTTTTGCGTCAGGACCTGTCCCTGGGTATGATTGTGAATGGGTCGCATCGTGAGTTTCTCTCGCTGGATCGTGGCGAACGACAGATAGAGCGTGTGCTTGAAATGCTCGCAGTTGTAGAGCCGGGATCGGGAAGTGATTTGAAAGAAGCCCTGTCTCTCGATGCATTCCATTTTGGGCGAAATACTGTTGCTATTGTGATTACACCTTCTACTTCTCGTGATTGGCATGAAAGCCTGCGCCATCTTCAACGACGCGGGGTGCAAGTGGCGGTCGTAGGATTAGATGCTGCATCTTTCGAGGATAGACCAGTCGATGAGGATACCTTAGCGCTATTAGAAGGTGCAGGAATACCTGTATTGCGTGTCAAATGTAAAGCCTCCCTAACTGAAGCGCTAGAACGGGTTTCCGAGGCGCACTTTGCCCGATGGAGTTAAAGGCAATGCAGGACGCAACAATTGAAAGTCTCTCAAAGATCATTGCTGATCCGGTCTCAGGTGACGGTGGTTCAAATAAAGATAGGAGACTACCGCGTAGACCCAACTTGCATTTGCATCTAGGCCTGGCAGAGGGATGGTTTTCGCTCTTTTTGCTGGCTGTCGTGGTGTACAGTACGATCTGGTCTGTAGAGGCAGCGAATTGGGTAGAGCATACCGGTGTACTCTCATTGACGACACTTATTGGTCTTATAGTCGGTGTACTTGCTGCTAAACAACGACGGCTTCCACGCTTATTTGTACATGCACTAGCTATCGGATTTGGTTTACTGCTTGCTTTCTGGCAGACAGCAGGCGCGGATTATAATGGGAATGTTACGGCCTTTTCAAATAGCATACACCAGTGGATTACGCTCGCGCTTGCTGGAGGTACCAGTAGCGACGATTCTATCTTTCTCTTCTTTATTACTGCGCTAGGTTTTTTGCTTGCATATACGAGCGCCTGGCTCGTTTATCACACGCGGAAACCATGGCTGATGATACTTGCCAATGGTGTTGTGCTGCTTATTAACTTGAGCAATATCGAAGACGGCTACATAGTCTTTCTGGTAGTCTTTCTGGTAGCTTCTCTGTTACTGGTGCTGCGTTTTAACCTCTATGAATCTTCGGTCAGTTGGAAACGGCAAAGGTTGCGTTGCGCGGATGATCTTGGATGGGAGTTTATGCAGGCCGGGGCGCTTATCTCTATAGGTGTTTTGATCTTTGCCTGGTTATTACCCTGGGGCTATATTAATGATGCGGCGGCGCAAATTTGGAGCGCTGACAATAATCCGTGGGTGCAGATTGAAAATACCTGGAATCGGCTGGTCTCTGTTAATGGTAGTGTGAATGCTTCAAATCATGGTAATTTTACAGATACACTTGTATTGGGAGGAAATCCCAATCTGAATAATGATATCGTCTTCACTGTCAAGACCAGTGAAGGCACCCAATACCTGGGATCGCTTAGCTATGATACCTACAATGGTCGTGCTGGCTGGTCGATCAGTTCAACAGAAGCCTTAGCATTACAGCCTAATTCAATCGCATCTAATAGCTCACAGGATTTAAGTGCTGTACATCAAGATATTACTGTTGTAAATCCACCAGGTGAACAATTGCCATACCTGTTTGGAGCCTCACAAATTGCATCCACAAATCAGGCAGCGCAACTGCGGATTAATAAAGCAACTGGCTTAGTAATCGCGTGGCTACGGTCGAATGGGAAGCTTGCAGTGGGAAATACGTACTCGATAACCTCGTACGTTTCTGCTGCTGATAAAAAGACGTTACAGTCGGTGCCGCTGCCCGTTAATGCTCCAGCATTTACTCCCGACCCGGCTCGCCCTGACCTGGAACCTCCGGTAACCTACTATGACCCAAGTATTGTTCAGACATACTTGCAGGTGCCAAAGAATCTTGATCCAAACATTAAGATTAAAGCACAGCAGCTTACTGCTGGTGCCTCAAACATGTATGATAAAGCTGTAGCGCTTGAGTCCTATTTCCATAACAACTACGTGTATGATGCAAATATCTCATTGCCGCGAGGTGAGGAGGCAGTATCCTGGTTTCTGTTCCGTAGCAACCATAAAGGGTTTTGTAACTACTTTGCTACGTCAATGGCAATCATGGCACGAGAACTGGGTATACCTGCGCGTGTCGTGGAGGGTTATACGAATGGCAAATCCGATGTAAAGCACAATCAGTGGGTGATCCGTGGTACAGATGCTCATAGTTGGGTGCAAATTTACTTTGCAGGGTACGGCTGGGTTAACTTTGAGCCTTCGGCAAACTTTCCGACCTTTACGCGTCCGGTTGTCAGCTCGAACAGTGTTATAACTCCTGGTGGGTCTACTGGCTCTGCAACGAGTGGATCTCATAACCGTCTGAAACTTCCTGATCAGTCGGGCGTTGGAGATACAAGTGCAGTCTTGAGTCCCGCGCAACAGCAGGCGCAATTGCGTCGGAACATCAGCCTGACTCTTGTTGGTTTTATTCTACTTATGCTGTTGGGGATTGTCTTCTTTAGTCTATGGTGGCGTCGCCTCTACCGGGGTTATGGCTTGTCGGCGCAGATCTACGGGCGTATCTGTACACTTGCGAATTGGGCGGGTTTATCAATAAAACCTTCACAAACACCATACGAGTATATGCAAACACTGGCAGAGGCGGCTCCAGGTGAGGCGATGACGCTGGAGCGCCTGGGTGATATCTATGTACGCGATCGTTGGGCGGATCCCACCAGCACAGAGCATCCACGCAGGACTGGCGAGATGACTGAGTTACCAAATATGTGGAAAAGCCTCCAGCCTCGGCTCTTCCTTCATGTACTGCGACATCCACACTTCCTGCGCTGGCTACCACAACAAGTGTCCGTTTTCGTCCGTAAAGCATGGCCCAGGAGAAACAAGAGTGAACTTCCAGCAAAGGATATGTATATCTCAGAGGAGGAGCCGTAGTCACGAGACGCGAGGGGAATCAGGGT
>Ga0137390_10004546_pt1 | contig 11569 bp, 15 predicted proteins | sample 15con2h24AmetaG_FD_104937 | JGI IMG/M metagenome (GOLD analysis project Ga0137390, IMG submission 104937) | Vadose zone soil microbial communities from Angelo Coast Range Reserve, California, USA - 15con2h2.4A metaG | ecosystem: Environmental > Terrestrial > Soil > Vadose zone > Saprolite... | reverse complement strand
GTTGAGATTTGGAGCAGCAAGCGGGGTCGGGCGTGCCGCGTTGGAGGACGGAGGAGAGTCACCGAGTGAGTTGCGCGACTTGAGAAAAGGACAGGAGGTGGTGAATAAGAGTAGACCAAGAAACGACGGGACGGTTGCTCACAGTACTAGCGATGGCCTGGTCGCTCCATTTGATCTCCACTTGCTTGCCTTTGTGAGGCAGTTTCTGCTGCATGGCACTGGGACCGGTGGGAAGCTGCCTCGACTGACCCGTAAGGGGGTTGGTGTGGCCATTGAGACCAGTAGACTTTGTGGTCCTACTTTGCGTGTTGCCATTGAGCAAACTGCGTGGGCCGGTTGGCGGAGGTGCGCCTATGCGATTGATGAGGGAAGTCGGGGAGGACGAGGAGGGAGAGGAAGCAGAAGAGGAAGATGGCGGGTGAGAGGAGGACAGTTCAGATTGGGGAGGATGACGCTTTGGAGGACAACCGTTTAGTGAGTTTAATAGAGCTCGTGGACCAGTGGGAGGGGCCTTGCCAGCCTTGCCTGACATTGTCGAGCCAAGAGTGGCCGACGACGTCGAGGAGAGCGAATACCGTCAAAGGTGTTGTGGATCGACCCCAGCCAACCTAACCTTGTCCTTGTTGTGTTGACACTCGTTTTGGGTCTCTCATCCTCTCTCTCTCTCTCTCGCACGCACACACACACACACATACACACCCTCTCTCTTTCTTTCTTCGTCAAAATGTTTGAAGGAGTAAGAGGACGACAACACTGGTCCGATCTCGTGTCCTTTCTTCTGAGTGAAATCCCCACGATGACCCCTCAACGCCTCATTGTTGCTGCATGCGTGATTCATTTAGCTGTGCTGCACCCCTTATCTTCTGAACCAGATGGCACAAGGGCATCGTCGACATCGTACCCATCCTCTAACACGCTCGTGCACGCACCATACCTTGCCTTTTTTTTTTTCCCCTTTTTTCGTCTTCAAATGCAGTCAAGTATTTAGCGATATTAAAAATATAATTATATTCAACGACAGTAGGGTTAGGGTTAGGACAGTGAAACAGCAAAAAAGGGGGCCCGCCCAGCCCGAGGGCCGGAGCGGGACAGGAAAATATTGAGACGGTGCATGAGCCGAAGCCCATACAAACCGCAAATTCCCCCTGGGGACAGGGTCGCCGTGCTATGGGAGGCCCTCACGGCCCATAGACCCTGGTACATGAAGGGACCTATGCCATCAAGGTAAGTATGAAGATTATCTATACTTTCGCGAGGGCTTATAAACCCCAACCAGCCGCGCACGGACCATGGATCACGTAATCAGCAGATGCGGGTGCGCCGTGCGACTAAATGCCGGCCAATGCGTCAGGCAGGAGTCTTATTAATTTTCTATTGTCTATTGTCTATTGTCTCTTGCCCACTTGTCTACAAGCAAGTAGCATCACGCATCATAACTCGTGACTTATGTCATGTTCTCCAATGACATGTTCCCGGCTAAGATTTCAATCATGCACTTGTTCGAGTTCCCATGAGGTAGAACGAGGGTACAGCCGGAGTTGTCAAAAGGCTCACTTGGCTGCTCGGTCCTTTTGTTGTCAACTTCCATGCACCCTATGATCATCTCAAGGGCGCAACGTAGACCGTGTAATGTACTAGATGAGAGGACACGATCAAGCATTTGTTAGTCCTGACATATACCCATCGAGGAGCGATAATCATGCTTGGACTTGTCGATCGGCATCTTCCCAATACAACGAGTTAACCATAAGTAGCTCCCTTTGGAGGAAAGGTGGTAGGAAAACACGCGGACCCCCTTTCTTATACGTCAGCTTCGACCTACCCTTCCACGTTCACCCTCGTCGACCGAGACACCCGTTCCCAGACGTCGAGGTCATGGTATCGACTCAAGTGGTGGTTCTCCTCGCTACATCTGGCGTCGCGGTTGTCAGATTGACTAACCCAGTCTGCAAGTCGAGGTCGGTAGACCACTGGCGCAGCCAGACAGGAACCCAAAGCCCATGGCCCCAAGTCCGTGTCAACGTCTCAAGCTCTCAAAGGTCTCAAGATCCACATAAAATTCAGATATACATTTAAACCTGCTCTACGGATCAGCCATAAGTGCACATTTGCCTGTGTGGCCGCGGCCAAGAACGCAGCCCTCGATACATCTTCCTCTCTTCATTTCCCATCGCACGACCTGGACAATGATGCGCAAGTCCGCGGGACCTCACAACAGAACTAAAAAGTAGGATACCAAACACAACCAACCCCATCCATGCCCGAGGGTATCGAGGAGATGCGCGAGACTGCCCATACACAGGCACGCATACACCCCGGGCTACGACACAACACAATGAAGCGAGCGCAGGATCGGTAGTTCTTATCCCAGGTTCATCATGTGTAACCAACATCTTTTTGAAAGCGCCCCATTCAAACGTGTTGTGACGGGCGGCACATCTACGCTCGCGTGTCGAATCCCTATTGCTGTGCAGAGGCACGCTCAGAGAGACTCTGACCTCGGGCTGTGCGCCCGCGCCGTCGGGACGCACGCTCAAGGAGTGCTAAGAACGAAGAGGGATGTTTGGGAATGCGTCGGAGCAGTGTGCAGTATCATGGCGTCCGCTGCACGACTTGGACTCGGACCTGGACTCGAAGATGTTCCAAGGCGGACTCGGAGGCTCCCTTGTTTGCGCGATTTTAAAGGCGATGCTCCTTTAGCCTGAGGCCAGCCTCCGAATCCTTTCTTGACGCTGACAGCCCTGAACACGACCCTCCCTGCAAGATGCCTTAGCTCTAGGATCATATGCTTCGTTGTCGCATGCAAGCCCAAGGTCATCGAACCTGAAGTGATAGCTCTCTGCGTTTCGCCAGGGATGTCTGAGGTCCTTGATTCATTCTGCAACGGACGCCGAAGAGTATAACACTTTGGAAATTTGCTCTTCAAACCTCATGAATAGGGACACTTTCAAACTGGACTTCCCATCTCGATGCTCATTGGACAGCCTGTCACCGAACGATTGTAGTGGTGTACTTTGCTACGACCTAACTCACAAGCGTGGTATCCTTGTCCTCCTGGAAAAGTTGTTTCTCTCTGGTATTTCCGTCAGCAAGCCCTCAAAAATGGATCAGATCATGACACTGACACGTATAACCATGTTTTATATGGGTGGTTGTACGTGTGGTGCGTGTAGTTGAGGCGGACTACGCGCAAAAAAAGTGTCAGTATAAACACGATTATACAAGCGCGGAACCGGGCACATACTCCATGATGGATCTGATTCAAAAACGATCGGTGTCTCAAGATTGCGCCAGCTATAAGCTGTGATGCCATCTTTGTTGAGAAACTTTCAAATTTTAATTTCACAGATCGACTTACCAGTCCTCCAATTAATATACATGTTCGCATTGACGATGCTGTATGAAGACAATCAGCTGAATCCTCTACAACAAGTACAGGTAATACAACTCCTGAGGGAAATCCTATGGTAGGCAATTAGCAAGCAAAGCGTTGCAAAAGAAGAACCACTTCCACGCACGTTCTTGAGGTCTGCGGTTTTGATTTCACTGTCCAAGTCGGCCCAACCGAGGATCTCATTTCCTGCCACACCTGCGCGAGAACGGCCGTGAACACTCGCACTCCCTATAGTATCGCAGAGAGTAAAGTACCCTGGTATTCGATTGGGCGGTTTGGATCGCCACCGAACGTGGCTATCGAGATATTCTGTGTTTGCCGCATACTGGTAACGAAGAGGGCACAGGTAGATGCGCAGTTTCCGTTTCCAACTGGAGAAAGAGGATCGGTTGTGGCCCAAAGTAGCGGTGTGGGAAGCCTCTTACTGATCACTATGCGCCTAGAGGGTAGAGGGACAATATAAACTCATGAAGATCAGAGACGATAATTAATATTTACCTGAGATCGAAGGGAGGCGTTTCGGGCATGGTCACAATCGGAGGTGCGCACGAATCCTAGTCAATGCGTCAGACCGGAGCTAGGATGGACAAAAGCCGCTCCTACCTCGAATCGTTGAGAGGTGGGTTGTGAGTGGTTGTTAATAGAAAAAGGGATAGGCGGGTCGTTGTAGTTGAATTTATCAGGGAGCGGTGTACCGTTCACGAATTGATCTGCGACGGGGGTCACTTCATGGAAATGAGGCAAAGAGGGGCTTACAATTCTGGGGCGAATAATTCCCGCAATAATCAATGGCGATCTCTCTCTCCACTAATTTTTGAGCCAGTGGGTTGACGCGAGATGTCGTCTGGAACCCTCTAGACGAGGCGATTAGATACTATCCAATCCTGCGCTTACGTGCGGGGCTCGTACGGGAATCCAGAATTTGTACCGACAAGGTACTTTTGGAGGAACGTTCCTGCGCAAACAAATCCACCTGTGGGCGCTGGCGTTAGATTTCTTGCTACTTGAACACAAACGCGCCCTTACCTCTGTTATTGGTCACGTCGATCACGATATTCTTAACCCCCCTTTTCTGAAACTTTTCGACCGAGTTGTGAATGTAGCGTTGGAAATCACCGGAATCGCTGCTGAAAGAGCCAATAAACAGCTAAAATGGCCCGAAATGAATGGTTTATTATATGCGGAACTGGGCAGTAGCAGGAGGCACGCACCACACCAGTCTCATTTCCGGGCAAGATGTGGGACTCGACGCCGCTAGGAGCACTTGTGAAAATTTCTGAGAGATTTAGTTCGAAGGGTTGGGGGATGTCGGCTGCCATCTTTGGGTGAATAGGGGGGGCTACATGCGCCGTACGAGCGCGACGAGTTGCGTTTCCGGAGGGTTCCAGTTTGGCACCGTTTGTTGTATTAATTGCGAGGCAGTTATTTGCCCAACTAGAACAATATTTGTTAAATCGCGAGTGCGTATGGGAAGGAAAGGACGGACTAGGATTCCTTATCTTCGAACGACGCACCGGCGTAAGAGGCGATAAAAGGAACTTTGACACATTCAGGTTCCTTTGAGGTCGAATTTACAGGAACGACGGAGAATTCTAGACTGGTCTCCATCAGGAAGTTCCGGGCAGCAACGAAACCAAGGCGTTGACTGTGGCCAGATTCAAGCATCATATAGCTGCTGAAGGCGCTATTCACCCTGACGTTGTGGTCAAGGTAAATCCCGGCCACCTTGTCAGCAATGTAGTCGATATACTTCCAAGCAGGGAGTCCACCAATTCTGTGCACCTTGGCGCCGGCAAGGCGCTTCCAGTCGAAACCCTTCTTCTCATAGAATGCGGTGAAATTAGCTCCATATTGGCCGAAGAGCTCAGCAATATCCGGGGCGATGTGGATTCCCGTGTCCAAGAGGACAATGGGGGTGGGTATAAAGTATAGATAAGTAAGGTAACAATTTGGTTGGTAAACTGATGGCGGAAAGTGTTTATGAGCAAGGTCACTTGGTGATAAAAAAAAACGCACAAGTATGTCCGTCATACAACCGATTCACCGCCTCATACAAATCCCGATTGAATTGATAGTCGGTCTTGGCGGAGATACCATCTATCAGCAAGATGTCCGCAGGCGCAGGAGACGTACTCACATCGTAACGTGTTTGGTTGATCCACTTGATTTTGGCGCGTATGTCCCATGACTCCTCGTGGAACGGCGGGGGGAGATCCAAATATTGAGCCTCCCACGTGTAGAAGTCCAAGGAACCCGATACGATGGAGAGGACGTTATCCTTTAGGGTATCATTGAATGGGAACGACGCGAGGCAGGCCTCTGCGTCCAGGGGATCAACAAAATCTTTGCCAGCGACTTTGGAGCAATGATCTGAGGTATCCTGGGCCTTACTGAGGAGGACAGGCAGAAACCCGAAAAGAAGGAGACGAACGAGCAGCATACCCGCCAAAAACCCAGAGACCGAGAAGGGAAAACTTCACAGTAGGGACAGACAACGAGGGATGTTTTACCTCATAATTAATGCCGACTGGTGCCGATCTAGATAGCAACGGAGCAGAGAGCGACTGCGCGAGCGCGGGCTCGGAGCTGTGTCCTGCATGAAAGGACGGGAATCGAGGTCCACCGTCACACATGGTAATGGAGATATTGTACCAATATCCCAGCATAGCGACCTGGTGGGAGCCGCGGATGGAATTCCAGTCAAAGGAGTAATGGTTGCCGATCCAATATCCCTGGCAGTGCTCGTTGAAACGGTTTTGGTCAAGCGATATCCGGTTACGTGGCGCATTACACTTACTGTAGTGTATCAGCGTGAGGGTATGCGTGGAGGAGCGGGCGCTGGTAAGCGCAAGAACTGAGGTACATATGCTGGCAACTACTGGTACTGTCTATAAACGAGCCTGAAGTGTCTACTACAAGCCAGGTCATGAGATTCAACAAGGTGAGGAAGAACAAGCACATGCCAAACGCCGAAATTATTAGCTAATATGTGTTTCACTTTCCTTTGGGGTTTGTGGGTCCGGTCCGCTGATCTGCACGCTCCCGGCCGTGCGCTCCACCACTGGCACTGGTATTTAAGCACAGCGGGTGGTGGATATGGTGATGCACCACCAAGCACCAGGGTTCAACGTTCAACGTTCAAGTTCGATGCTCCGACCACCGGCCAAGTTCACATAACAATCTTCTCGTAGGCTTAATTTACGGCGCTACAAGCGGCTTGTAATCTTGATCTCTCTCAAGAATTAGTTGGGTGGTCCGTGGTGGTCCTTGCATATTAACAAAGGGTCTGTCCAAGAATACGCTTCACCCGCAAACCGGTACTTGGGGCACCCGCGCCCCCGCTGTTCCTCGTAAACCGCTTGTCTTATTCTCCCGTAATCGCTTTTCTCGTTCCACTCTAGCCACTGGCAGTGACGCCGGTCCTCCAAAGATTAGGTCAGTTCTGTGGTTGTGCAATGTCTCGTTGCCAACTTGTAACTGGACGCAGGCACGGTGTCCGAGTGAAAGCACGAAGCAAGCTCCGCGCCTCACAGAGTTCGAAGGGGGTAGATTGCCAAGCACGGATACGAAGATCCAAGCCCAGCTAAGAGATAAGATAAAGAGTGTTGAGCTAGGGAAGAAGAAAGAACGGCGGCGTCCGGTAGAAGGAAATAAGGGTGGCCCGTGTGGCCTGCTCTCTCGTTGGAGCACATCGCGGCTGACGAAGCAAAAGTAGAGGGGAAAAAGGGGACACCGCGCGAACGTTCTCGTCCGCTTCGCTGGCCCTCGAGGGACCTGGTGCATCTGTATTTATGTGCAAGTTTCTAATCTAGGACAAAATAGGCTAAGTGAATGAAAAGGAAAGAACTAACAATGTGCTAGAAGGAGATATCTACGAAGGGTAAAGTGTCCATTCCAGGGGATGCCACTGCGCGCGCCGCTGTCGAGGCGTTTGGCCCGTTTCCGAGCCCAGCGCGCCTCCCCTCGTTACACCGAGGCTCCCGATCCCTGCAAGAATGCAGGGACATACCCTCACGGATGAGAGCACTCCGAACAAACATTCTCATATCAGTTCACTGGGCATCGCGTTGCTTACATGATCTCATGATGCTACACGTCCCAATTGACTGAACACCGACGAATGAGGAAGTTTTTCGGTCTACTTGTGGCAGAACATTTCCCCTTCGCTGATGGAGGCATCAGCGAGTCTTTCCAGTATGTCACAAATGGAGATACTGACGCGAAGATCCACACGTTTTGAGGATTATTGTATGTCTCCTCTGTGTACGGGAAACGATCTACAGGCAAAAAAATAGGGTTAGGACATGTAAACCGGATGTTCGCGTACATACATCGTGGCGGTTCAGAGACGTAAGCAGTCGGTGTAGTCTCATCGAAGAAGCTGTAAGCTGTAAAGCAAGCTCATTCTCAAAGTTCGAGGCGGTGTTTCAATGGATCGGCTTACCCGTCCTCCAATTGTGGCGCATGTTTCCGCTAACAAGTCTATGGTCATAATTAGATGAGCCCCTTCTATGACAAGTACAGGACTCACAAGTCCGGAGGGGCAAGAGCATCCTATGTACGACAGTCAGCGAACGGAACGGTGAAACAAGCGCCTCCACTTCTTTACTTCTTACCTGCTTGAGACCCGCAGTCTTGATTTCGCTGTCCAAGTCGACCCATTCGAGCACCTGGTTTCCGGCCATACCTGCGAGAACAGACATAAGCGTCCACACTCCCCGCTGTGTCACATAAAAATATATACCCTTGAATTCCATTGGCCGGTCCAGATGGCCGCCGAACGTGGCCATCTTGGTATGGTGATGTTCGAACATGATTGTCGTGAAGAGGGCGCAAGTGGACGCGCAATTTCCATTACCGACTGGAACAACGGACTCGGTGGATGTCAACAAATTGATCCGGGAAGCTCTTACTGATGGCAACGTTACTGGAGGGACAGAATTGAGAAGACCAGAAGGAAGAAGATATCAGCACATACTTGAGATCAAAGGGCGGCGTCGCGGGCATGGTCACATTCGGAATCGGGCACCCATCCTAGTCAATGCATCAGACAGGATCCTCGATGGACAGAAGCCATGTCAACCTCGAACCGCCGTGAGGTGGGTTGGTTATGGTAATCAATATAAAAAGGAACGGACGGATCGTTGTAGTCGTAGTTCTTAGGCATTTTTGTGCCGTTCAAGAATCGCCCTGCGAGGAAGTTTATCACTCGCGTCAATGCCCCCTGGCCCCTGGCAGAGTTTACAATTGTCGCCAGTATAGAAGGAGAGTGACATATTGAGGTTTTCTGCGATTTCCGCTTTCAGTATTTTCTTAGCGAGTGGACTGGCGCGCGAAGTCGACTGGAACCATCTAAACGAAGCAATCAGATGTCCAATCCTGCCTTTACATTCGGAGCTCGTACGAGATTCCAGAATTTCTACCGGCAAGGTACTGATGGAGGAACAATCCTAAACAAGTGTATCCACCTGCGAGAGGCGGTGTCAGATTTTTTGGTATTTGATTAAAAATGTGAACGAACCCCCGTTATTGGTCACGTCGATCAAGAGATTCTCGACTCTGCGTGCCTTTAACTCGTTGACTGCAGCCTCGACATCGAATTGGAACTGATAAAAATCTCCGGCGAAGGAGCCAATAAACATCTAACATGGGCAAGAAGTTAATGGGCTGTTATATACGGAACTGGTGAGGTGGTACGCACTACCCCAGTCTTATTTCCAGGAAGAACAAAGGACTTTATCACACCAGTACTACCATTTGTGGGTTTCAAAGTAGGCAGGAATGGACCAGGAAGGACGACAGTCGTCTTTGGGTGAACCGCGGGATCCAGAAGCGCTGCCCGGGCGAGACGGGGTGGGCTTCCAGAAAAGTCGCTGGTCGCGGACTCGGATCTCATGTCTATTCCGTTTGTTGTATTGGTCGCGGCGCAATTGTTGGCCCAGCTAAACAAATCTGTGTAAAAGTCGCAAGCAGTCATGGGAAGAAATGGACGAACTATGATCGTCCATCGGTGAAATTTTTACCAATAAAAGTGGCGACAAAAGGAACGTCGACCAGCTCAGGTGTGTCTAAGGATGCGTTTGCGGGAATAAGCAAGAATTCTAGGCTGGTCTGTTTCAGGAATAGCGGGCCAGCAAGGTCGCCAATACGTTGAGAGAAGGAGGTGTTGGAAATCCAATAACTGCTGACGACGCTGTTCACTCTGACGTTGTGGTCGAGGAAGTCGTCAATATACTGGAGAGCGGGCCGTCCTCCGATGTTGATCACCTTGGCACCGGCAAGACGCTTCCAGTCGAAACCCTTCTCAGCCACCAAACCGGTGAAGTTCTGGCCGAGCTGGCTGAGAAGCTCGACAGAATCCGGGGCGATGAAAACGCCTTTGTCCAGAAGAACAACAGGGGTAGGCAGAATGTTTTGGTAGGCATTGTAGCAGTGCGTGAACCAACCTGATGACGGACGGAATGAATGATGTCCACGAGCAAAGCCATATGCGGGTAGACGGACGTACGCGTATGTCCATCATTCAACTGCGTCGTGAAGTCCCAGAGGTCTAGATTAAAATCGTAGTCGGTCTAGGTGACAACACACCATGAGCGGGTTCGCTTTGAGGGAGTACGAAGAGTGCTCACTGTATATCAAGTAGAATTGATCCGCTCGATCTCTGCGCGTATGTCCGTGGCCGAGTCTTGAAACGGCGCGGGGGGGTCCAAGTAAAAGTCCTCGAACGTGTAGAAGTTGAAAACGCGCGAAACGACCGACAAAACATTCTGCCGAAGGGTCTCGTTGAACGGGAATGATTTCTGACAAGCTATCGCGTCCACGGGATCGACGAAGTCCCGCCCGGCAACTTTGGCGCAAGGGTCGGGGGCGCACGTCTCGGTGGCGAACGACGCTCTACTCAGCAGGAGTGCGGGCAGAAGGGCAAAACGAGTGAAAAGGGAACGGGCGAGTATCATGGTGGCCGAATGGCCTGGTAAAGAGCGTGGTGGAAAGAAGAGATATGAGGCATCTTCCACTGCGCGGCTAGGCTAAATACCAACGATGACAGAAGGGAGGATCGGGGTCACAGGCGCGGCTGCGATGCATCATACCGTGTGTGTATCGGACGGAAACAAGGCGGATCCTCGCGGAAACTGAAGACGTCGCAAATCGTTTGATCAAGTTCTGAGGCTACCAGAGTGGTGCAGTGGTAATGCACACACAGCTGCACATACGTTACCAGGAGACTCGGAGACAACTAACCTTGTCCGGGAACCGGGAAACCTCATCGTGGCGGAAAAGTATGGAAGCAGCCATGACAGCAATTACGGCCACTACAGTGCGCTTCGTAGGCATTGGTCAATGCCGTCGTCGACGGGGCGCTCCTGAAACGCTCGATAGCTCTGGAAAAAACCAGCCCTCCATGTCAGCGCCCGCCATCACGATTTTTACCACTGCAGCAAGCACAGAGATTCGCTTTTGGGGAAATCACAGAGAAAGGTCAATAGTCCATGTGCCCAGGATGTTGGGTTGGCCTTCTTGAGTCCGCACCGCATGGACGAGAAGGAATTGGTCGGAGTTATTGGCCCGAGACGAAGCTTGGTGTATTGGTGGCACTGTACTGTATTAACATCTTACCGTCGTACGTACAGGGTCCCGTGAACGTGAAAACAAAGTTGATACAAAATCTAAGCCGAATCGCTGTCCGAGGATAAACCAAATCAATTGACTGACCGCCCAAATGTCCCATCATACAATCCCAAGACCGCGGGTAGCCCTACTACGCGCCGACGAGCAAGTCCCACGAATCCCACTTCTTCCACTCCAGGCACCTCCAGAACCTCTCAGGTATCCCCCCCTACCGTGCCCGTCTCGCGACCATCGTTTCGCCAGCGAGTATACTGTCACAACGCATCTCATCCCCGCCGCATTCCCGCGTTCCTCACCGTTCGTTCCCCTGCCTGCCTTGCCCGATTATAATGAGAGCAGAGATGAACGCGGTGCGCGCGTTCAGCGGCAGACAGACGAGTTTCTCTCGCTGCAAGCCCAGTATGGGCCAGACCATTCCGGCACGCAGCCAAGCGTGCTGTGGAGCGTGTTGAATCGTTATGTTCGCAAGGGTAACGGGGGTGGCTTGACACTTGTACTGTTACACGCGAATGGTCTGCATAAGGAGGTAGGTGGCTACTATACCCC
>Ga0137390_10004543_pt1 | contig 11577 bp, 10 predicted proteins | sample 15con2h24AmetaG_FD_104937 | JGI IMG/M metagenome (GOLD analysis project Ga0137390, IMG submission 104937) | Vadose zone soil microbial communities from Angelo Coast Range Reserve, California, USA - 15con2h2.4A metaG | ecosystem: Environmental > Terrestrial > Soil > Vadose zone > Saprolite... | reverse complement strand
CGGCCGCGCCAGCGCCGCCACCGCGCGCGCGATCTCGTCCGGTGACGACGGTTTCGCGAGATGCTTCTGGAAGCCGGCGTCCAGCGCGCGTCGCCCCTCGTCCGGCCGCGCCTGCGTGGTGAGGGCGGCCGCGGGAATGGTGCCGCCGTGCTCCGGGTCGAGGGCGCGCAGCCGGCGGATGAGCTGGTAGCCGTCCTCGCCCGGCATCTCGAGATCGCTGACGATCACCGCCGGCGGGTTGCGGTCGACGTCGTCGAGGGCGTCCACCACGTTTCCGGCCGTGCGCACCTGGGCTCCAACCTGCCGCAGCGCCGCCGCCACCAGCTCGCGCGCCTCCCCATCGTCGTCCACCACCAGCACCTTCAGGCCGCGGAGATCGACGGCGGGCGCCGCCTCCAGGCGCGGCTCGCGCGCCTCCGGGAACATCAGGGGCAGGCGTACCGTGAACGTGGCCCCCTGGCCCTCACCTCGGCTGTGCGCGGAGGCGGTGCCCCCGTGCAGCTCGACCAGGTGGCGCACGAGCGCGAGCCCGAGACCGAGGCCACCGTGGGTGCGCGTGCTCGACGAGTCGCTCTGCCGGAAGCGCTCGAACACGTGGGGCAGGAATTCCGGACGGATCCCGGCGCCGGTGTCCTCCACCACGACGTCCACGTGGCCGGCCGCGCGTCGCAGGTCCACGCGGATCCGCCCGCCGCTGGGCGTGAACTTGATGGCGTTCGAGACCAGGTTCCATACGATCTGTTGCAGCCGATCGGGGTCTCCGGAGACCCGCGCTTGCCCGGAGAGCGTGACCTCGAGCCGGATCTCCTTGGCCGTGGCCGCCGGGCGCAGCGTGTCGAGCGCCTCTTCGACGACCGTGCCCAGCTCGACCGGTCGGACCTCGAGCCGCAGCTTGCCCATCACGATGCGCGAGACGTCGAGCACGTCGCCCACGATCTGCGACTGGGCCTTCGCGTTGCGGTCGATGACGTCGATGGCGCGCGCCCGCTGCCCTTCGTCGAGCTGCCCCGTCTTCAGGAGGTGGGCCCAGCCCACGATCGCGTTGAGGGGCGTGCGCAGCTCGTGCGAGAGCGTGGCCAGGAACTCGTCCTTGGCCCGGTTGGCCGACTCCGCGTCGCGCCGTGCCGCCCGCTCGCTCTCCAGGAGGAGCTGCCGTTCCTGCTCGATGCGGATGCGTTCCATGAACTGGCCGAGCTGGCTGCCCACACCGAGGAAGCCGCCGAGCAGCTCCGGATCGGGCTCGCGCTCCTGGGCGCTGAAGAACTCGAGGACGCCGAGGCACTCGCGCCCGAACGTCACCGGGACGGCGAACGCGCTGCGCAAGCCCGACTCCAGCGCGGCCGCCTTCCGCGGGAAATTGTTGTCTTGCTGGAGGTCGGTGATCCAGGCCCCTTCGAGCGAGGTCCAGACGCGCCCGGGCAGTCCGACGCCGGGCGAGAGCGGCGTCCGGCGCGAGACGGCCTCGAACTCGCCCGCCGGTCGGCCCGGCTCCGCCCACAGCTCCACGCAACGCAGGACGTTGGCCTCGCGGTCCACGCGCCAGAGCGCGCCGAAGCACCAGTCCAGGCCCCGGCACGTCGTCTCCAGGAGCTGGCGGAAGCTGTCCTCGAGCGTGGTGGCCCGGGCCAGCACATCCGTCACCGCGAACTGCGTCTCCTTCCGCGCCGCGCTGGCCTTCTGCGCCTCCTCACTGCGCCGCGCTTCCGTGACGTCCGTGAGCATGGCGAAGGCGCCCACGAACGCGCCGTCCTCGACGAGCGGAGTGGCGGCGGCGCGGAGCCAGACGAGGCGTCCGTCCTGGTGACGGAAACGAAGCTCGGTTCGGTCCGGCTTCCCCCCCGTGGGCCGGGACCAGGCCTCGCGGGCCGCCGCGGCGTCCTCCTCCGGCACGAAGTCGTAGGCGCTGCGTCCGAGCAGCTCTTCGGTCCGGTAGCCGAGCATGTCCGCCAGGTGCTGATTCACGTAGACGGTCTCTCCCGCGGCATCGACGTGCCAGATGCCCTCCTGGGCCGTCTCCACGATGTGCCGGAACCGTGCCTGGCTCTGGACGAGCTCCGCGCGCCGCTGCTCGGACTGTTGCGCCGCGGCGCTTCCCGCGCGCCGCCGCCGCTCGTTGAGGATGCTGATCGCGCATCCGGCCAGCGCGAAGAGGGCCATGCGCACGGCGTAGCCGGTGGGGGTGACGGGCAGGGTGGCGCGCGGCTTGAGGGACAGAGCGTGCGCGACGACCAGCGAGACGAGGGTGGCGAGCAGCCCCGGACCCGCGCCGCCGATCCAGGCGCTGGCCATCACCGCGACCAGGAAGACGGTCAGGGGGACACTGTTGCCCAGGATGGGTTGCAACAACCAGAGCCCCAGGGTGGCCAGGGCGACGAAGGCCACCGCCGCCGGATAGGCGATCCAGGACGTTGCGAGCTCGCGCTGCCTCTCGTCCGCCAGAGCAGACCTCCCCCCACCCCAGGATATGGCGGATTTCCCGGTCCGAGGGGGAGTTCGCGTGCTTTCAGACGCGGCTGGCGATGGCTTCCGCGATCTCGGTCGTACCGGCCGTACCCCCGAGATCGCCCGTGAGCTTCTTCCCTTCGCGGAGGACGGAGTACACGGCGCTCCGCACGCGCTCGGCCGCCTCGTGCTCGCCGAGGTGGTCGAGCATCATGGTGCCGGAGAGGATGAGCGCCATCGGGTTCGCCTTGTTCTTGCCCGCGATGTCGGGCGCGCTGCCGTGAACGGCCTCGAAGATCGCCACCGTTTCCCCGATGTTGGCGCCCGGCGCCATGCCCAGCCCGCCGATGAACCCCGCACACAGGTCGGACACGATGTCGCCGTACAGGTTCTCGAGCAGCATCATGTCGAAGCGGGTCGGGTCGAGGACGAGCTGCATGCAGGTGTTGTCCACGATCATCTCGTCGTACGTGATGTCCGGATAGCCGGCGGCGACGGCCCGGCAGCAGTCCAGGAAGAGGCCGTCCGAGAGCTTCATGATGTTGGCCTTGTGTACGGCGGTGATCCGCTTGCGGCCGTGCTCGCGCGCGTAGGCGAAGGCGAACTTCGCGATGCGCGTGGAGGCCTTCTCCGTGATGATCTTGATCGACTCGACGACGCCCGGCACCACGACGTGCTCGAGGCCGCTGTAGAGGTCCTCGGTGTTCTCGCGCACGACGACGAGGTCCACGTTGTCGTAGCGGCTCTTCACCCCGGGCAGCGTCTTCACCGGACGCAGGTTCGCGTAGAGGTCGAGGGTCTTGCGCAGGGCCACGTTCACCGAACGGTGGCCGGTGCCGATCGGCGTCGCCGTCGGTCCCTTCAGCGCGACCTTGTCGCGCTGGATCGACTCCAGGACCGCGGGCGGCAGCGGGTTGCCCTCGCGGCCGGCGGCTTCGGCGCCCGCCATGACCGTATGCCAGTGGAACTCGATGCCCGTCGCCGAAAGCACGCGCACGGTGGCCGCGGCCACCTCCGGTCCGATTCCGTCGCCGGGGATGAGGGTCACGTCGTAGGATTTCATTGGCGTCCTCGCTCCGGCTTCTTCTTCACCAAACGTCTTGCCGCGAGTGAATCGCGGCGACGACGGCAGCGGAAAGCCTCCGCTGCGGAAAACGCCTCCCTTACGGTATTTCCTTGCCCGCGCGCGCGCGCCCGGTGCGGTCCTTGGGAGCCTGCCGGGCCTGGCGCTTCAGGATGCGCATCACCTCGGCGGGTGTGCGCGCGCGCTGGAGGATGCCGACCTCGGACTCCTTCACCTTCCCCCGCCGCACCACGGTGTCCTGGATCCACTTGAAGAGGCCGTCCCAGTACTCGTCCTCGCCGGCCAGGATGACCGGGAAGGCCTTCACCTTGCGCGTCTGGATGAGCGTGACCGCCTCGAACAGCTCGTCGAGGGTGCCGAAGCCCCCCGGCATGATCACGAAGGCCTGGCTGTACTTCACGAACATGACCTTGCGGACGAAGAAGTAACGGAAAGACAGCGTGCGCGTGAGATAGGGGTTGGGCTTGAGCTCGTACGGCAGCTCGATGGCGAGGCCGACCGATTCGCCGCCCGCCTCGAGCGCCCCTTTGTTCGCGGCCTCCATGTCGCCCGGACCGCCCCCCGTGATGACGGCGTATCCGGCCCGGGCCAGCGCGCGACCCATCTCTTCCGCCCGCTGATAGTCGGCGCTGCCGGGCAGGCTGCGGGCGGAGCCGAAGATCGCGACCCCCTTGACCTGGGAGAGGGTCTCGAACCCCTCGACGAACTCCCCCATGATGCGGAAGATCCGCCAGGTGTCCTTGACCGCGAAGTCCAGCATGGGGTCCCGGCGTGGCTCCAAGCGTCGCTCCTTCAGTGGGTTCGGGATCATCATGATAGGACGGGGCCCGCCGTCCGACAAACGCGGGCGGGGTGGAACCTCCGCCGGGGGTCGCGCGTTAACGAGACGGGTGCGGTCCGGAGGTGTGATGGGGCGAGGACGGTGGGCGAGCCTGACCCTGGCCGTCCTGGCCCTGGTCCAGGCCGCGTGTTTCGTCGAGATCCACCACGTCCGGGACCCGGCCGCCGCCTTCCGCAAGGCGCGCGCGCAGGCCGAGCGTGATCAGGCCCGCCCGGGTCGGGCCCACCGCCTCAACGTGCTCGCCTTCGACGCCGATGAGGGCACGCTCGTACGCGTCAGCCTGCCCATCTGGCTCGCGCGCAAGATCGAGGGGCATATCGATCTCGGCGACGAGGGCGGGCGCGCGATGGAGCGGAGCGTCGGCCGCAGTCTCGCGCGACGGATGCACGTACAGGATCTCGCCGCCGCCGGCCGGGGGCTGATCGCGGACGTGGAGGACGACGACGGCCAGGTCCTCGTCTGGCTGCGGTGAGAGGTGTCCTCGTGGTCCAATGGCCCGCCCATGACCGAGCCGTCCGACCGGGACCTGATGGGCCGGCTGGCCGCGGGAGACCGCGAGGCGCTCGAGCCTTTGATGGAGCGGCACTACCAGCGCCTCTACCGCATCGCGCTGGCCTACCTGCGGCGGCCCGATGACGCGCTCGACGTCGTCCAGGAGACGTTCGTGAAGGCCTACACGCATGCCGCACGCTGGGACGGCGCGGCGGAGGTCGCTCCCTGGCTCACGCGCATCGCGGTGAACCAGGCCATCGACATCTACCGCCGCGGGCGCCGCCGGCTGGGCAAGGAAGAGGCGCTCGACGACGCGGCGCCGCAGACGCTGGCCGTGGGCGATCCGTCTCCCGAGCGACGGGTGCTCGGCCAGGAGATCGGGGAGCGTGTCGACTCCGCCCTGCGCATCCTGCCCGAGCGGCAGCGTGCCATCTTCGTGCTGCGGCATTACGAGGAGCTCTCCCTCCAGGAAATCGCGGAGGCCCTGGACATGAGCCTGGGCACGGTGAAGAGCTCGCTGCACCGCGCGGTCGCGCGCCTGCGCGAACGGCTGCAGGGAGTGCGGTCGTGATCTTCCTCCACGGGCGATGGCGCCGGCGCACCACGCTCCTGGCCCTGGGGGCCCTGGACGAGGCGGAGGCCGCTCGCACCCGCGCTCACGTCGGCACCTGCCCCGCCTGCGCGCGCGACCTTGCGGAGAGCGGGGCCGCCCTCGCGCTCATGAGCCAGGACCCACTCCGCGGCGCGGAGCCGCCGGTGCCGCTGGGCGCGCTGCTCGCGCGAGTGCGGGCCCGGCTGGACGAGGCCCCGGCGTCGGGTGGACGCGTGTGGCGGCCCCTCCTGGCCGGGGCGGGTCTCCTGGCGGGGGTCGTGCTGGCGGCGGTGGTCTCCCGCGCGCTGCTTCCGACGACGCCCCCCGAGCCCGCGTCCCCGGCGGCTTCCGTGGCCGCGTCGCCGTCGGAAGCGGGTCCGGCCGCCGACTCCGCCGATGCCATGCGCCGCCTCGAGCACACGCTCGAGCGCGAGCGGGCGGCGCATTACCTCAGCGATGCGCAGGACGTGCTGGTGACCGTCGCGTCCGCGCCCCAGCGCTGCGCGCGGCGGCCTAGCGCGGTGGAGGTCGGGCCGGAAGCGGAGCGCAGCCGCGAGCTCCTGGCCCGGCGCCGCCTCTTCGTCGAGACGGACGCGCCTTCGACGGTGGTCGCGCGCGACGTGCTCGACGACGTCGAGGAGATGCTGCGCGAGGTGGCCGCCCTCGATGCCTGCGCGCGGCCGCAGGACCTGGAGGCGATCCGCGGCGAGATCGCGCGGCGCCACCTCCTCATGAAGATCGATCTCGTGACACGGGAGCTGCAGGGATGACGAGGGTTTCCCTCCGGGGCCGGAGCGCCGGAGTCCTGCTGATGACGGCGCTGGCGCTGGGAGGGAGCGGGGTGCCCGTGTGGGCGCAGGCGGACGCGGAGCGCCTGACCACGGCCAAGACGCTGTTCTTCGATCGCAAGTACGCGGAGGCGCGACAGGCCTGGGAGGCGGTGCGGGCGTCGGCCAAGGGCGTGGAAGCGGAGGCGCCCACCTACTGGGTGGCTCGCTGCAGCGAGAACCTCGGAGAGAGCGAGCGCGCGCTCAGGGAGTACGACGCGTTCCTGGCCTTGCATCCCAAGGACCGGGCGCTCGTGGACGAGGCCCGCACCAGCCGCGTCAGTCTGGCCGCCAAGCTGTACAAGGCCGGCAACAAGGGCCACGTCCAGATCCTGCGCGACGCGCTGACGAGTCCGAGCCGGACGGTGCGCTACTACGCGGCCCTCCAGATGTCGGGCCTGGACGCGGAGATGGGCCGTCTGGCCGTGCCCGTCCTGCGCCAGATCCTGGACCAGGAGAAGGACGCGGACCTCGTCGACCGCGCGAAGCTGGGCCTCATGCGCTGGGATCCGTCGGCGCTCAGCGCGACCGCGGCGGCCATCCCACCCGCGCCCGCGCGGTCCCCCGCGAGCGCGGCGACGCGCCCGGGGCGGGCACGCGAGGCGCACTGGGTCCACGTACGCATCACCGAGAAGGGAGGCACGAAGCCGAAGGTCTCCATCAACCTGCCGCTCGGGCTGGCGGAGATGCTGTTCAAGAGCCTGCCCGACGACGCCAAGGCGGATCTGCGACGCGAGGGCTACGACCCCGAGACCTTCTGGGAGCGGCTCCGCAAGCTCGGTCCGAGCGAAATCATCTCGATCGAAGGCGACGGCGGCGAGCGCATCCAGATCTGGACCGAGGAGTAGGAGGAACGATGAAGCAGTGGACGGCGGTGACGATAGCCCTGGCCCTGGCGGTCACGGCGGGGGCGGGCCTCAAGGCGAGCGGGGAGGACGACCTCGCGATCGTGAAGAAGGCGGTGGCGAGCCCCGCGCCGGCCCGGACTCGCGCGGCCACGAGCGCTCAGAGCCGGGTGGTGGCCCAGGCCGCTCCGGCCGCGGCCGAAGTGCGGCCGGCGGCCCATACCGGCCGCGAGCCGCAGTGGTTCAAGGTGCGCGTGGTCGATCGTGGGACGGGGCGGAAGAAGGTCACGATCAACCTGCCTCTCTCGCTCGTGCGCGCGCTCGGCGACGACACGATCGACTGGGGCTGCCGCAGCGGGGAGGGCGATCGCGAGAAATGCCATTCCGTTCGCCTTTCCGAGGTCCTGAGGAGTCTGGAGGCCGGGCAGGAGCTGGTCGAGATCGAGGACGACGAGGCCACGGTGAAGGTCTGGGTGGAGTAGGCGGGTGACAATGGCGTCCGTCACAGCGGTCGCCGGCCTTCCGTGCTTCCCCTGTAACCCCTTGGGCCACGGTCCGGGGCCGGCTGGAACGCCAATTGCTTCCGGGCGAAGCGAAGCGAACCCTCTGGAGGAGGTGTCCCCATGAAGCTCCGGGTCCTCGCCGGCGCCCTTGCGCTAGGCCTGGGAGCGTCGGCCCTGGCGCCGGTAGCGGCCAGCGCCGACGACCGTGATCGCGGCTGGCGCGATGGTCGCAGCGGAGGCCGGGTCCGGATCACGCGGTCCTATCGCGACGACCGTCGTGGCGACCGCGTGCGATCGTATCGTTCCGACTCTTATCGTTCGTATGGCTCCAACCGGTACTACCGTCCCTACCGATACAACAACTACTCGTATCGCCACGCTTATCCCAGCTACGGCTATGCCTACGGCTATTACGACGACTCCTACTACGACGATTACGCCTACGACGGCTATTACGGCTCCTATCGACCGTACGGCTACCGTCCGCGCGTCGTCGTCGTGCCGTCGTACCGGTACCGCGGCTATCGCCCGTTGCTGGGTCTTCGCGTGGGCGGTCCACGCTTCGGAGTCTGGCTGGGCTTCTGACGTCGTCGTTGCCGCGCGCAGATGAGGGCGGGGGCGCCGGTCGTCGGCCCCCGCCTTGTCTCGCGACGCCTTGCCTCGCGAAATCTTGACACTGGCCGCGGCCGGAGCGTAGGCTTCGCCATCTCCTCTCTTCACCGACACCGCCGCCTGCGTGCCGGTTCTCTGCGTGGATCGACGGCGTGAGTCCGCGCGGCCGGCCGGAGGTGGCGATCGTGGGTGCCGGCCTCATGGGCCGCTGGCACGCGCGCTACGCGAAGGCGGCCGGCGGACGCGTGGTGGCGATCGTCGACCCCGACCACGCGCGCGCGCAAGACCTCGCGCGGGACTTCCGGGGGGCGCTCGTCTTCCGGGACTTCGACGACTGCCTGATGGTGACCAGCGCCTCCGTCATCCACATCTGCACGGACGTCGATCACGCCGTGCTGGCCGACCGCGTGCTGGGGGCGGGCCGCCACGCGATCGTGGAGAAGCCGGTCGCCAACTCGACGGAGGAGGCGCGCCGGCTCGTCGACATGGCGGGCAAGCTGCGCCTCGTGCTCTGCCCGGTCCACCAGTTCGCGTTCCAGCGCGGGTTCGGCCGCATGCTCGCGCACCGGGATCAGCTCGGAGAGATCGTCCGCATCGAGGGCGCCGCCTGCACGACGGACGGCGAGGGACTGGCGGCGCCGGTGCGCCGCGACCGGCTGGTGGGGACCGTGCCGCACTTCGTGTCGCTGTTCCGAGCCCTGGTCGGGAGCGTGTCGCCCGTCTCCTGGCACGTGCTCGCGTCGACGTCGGACGATCTGTCCCTGGTCACGCGGGCGGCCACCACGCAGCTCAGCCTGTTCGCGAGCTTTCGCGGCCGGCCGCCCCGGTGCGAGCTGCTCGTCGTCGGCACCGCGCGCTCGGCGCGGTTGGACCTCTTCCACGGCCACTTGGTCTGGGAGGTGGGCGGGCTCTCGCGGGCGGCCAAGGTCGCCGCTCCCTTCCGCCGCAGCGCGGCCGGCCTCTCCATGGCCGCCCTCAACCTGGCCGGGAGCGCGCTGCGCCGCGAGCCCGCCTTCCCGGGACTGCGTGCCCTGATCGGCGCGGCCTATCGCGCGGTCCGGGACGGCGGGCCGCCGCCCGTGCCGCCCGAAGAGATCGTCGAAGCGGCCGAGCTGATGGAGCGGATCGCCAGGTCACCCCGGACCTGACCGCAGGGCCTGGCCTCGCGTTTGCAGAGAGGGCGGGAGATGGGAGCCTCCCTCCGTCACGCTCGAGCGGTTCGACCCAGGCGCGTGTCGCGCGCCGAGACGTACCGGGCCGTCCTCGACCTCGCCACCCATCCGAAGCGAGCCGCCGACGCAGCGGGCCTTCACTACGTGACCGACGCTCGGCCCGGCCTCGGACGGCAGAAGGCCGGCCGCGCCTTTCGTTACCTCGGCCGCAATGGACGCGTCCTCCGAGATCCCCGGACCCTGGGCCGTATCCGGTCACTGGTCATCCCGCCCGCCTGGACGGACGTGTGGATCTGTCCGGACGCGCTCGGACATATCCAGGTCACGGGCCGCGACGCCCGCGGCCGCAAGCAGTACCGCTATCACCCGCGCTGGCGCACCGTCCGCGACGACGCCAAGTACGGCCGGATGCTCGCCTTCGGACAGGCCCTGCCCATCATCCGCGCGCGCATCGAAGACGACCTCGCTCACCGCGGGCTCTCGCGCCGCCGGGTGCTGGCGGCCGTCCTCAAGCTCCTGGAGACGACGCTCATCCGCGTCGGCAACGAGGAGTACGCGCGGGACAACGGCTCGTTCGGCCTGACCACCTTCCGCGGCCGCCACGCCTCGATCAAGGGCTGGACGGTCCAGTTCCGCTTCCGCGGGAAGAGCGGCAAGGTGCACGAGGTCGACGTGCAGGACCGGCGGCTCAGCCGGATCGTCAAGAGCTGCCAGGATCTGCCCGGCCAGGAGCTGTTCCAGTACGTCGACGGCCGGGGCCGCCGCCGCGCGGTCACGTCCAGCGACGTCAACGACTACTTGCGCGAGGTCACCGGCCAGGACTTCACGGCGAAGGACTTCCGCACCTGGGCGGGCACCGTGCTCGCGGCCTGGGCGTTGAGCGAGCGGCCGGCCGCGCGCACGAAGGCGGAGGCGAGGAAGAACGTCCTGCGCGCGGTGGAGAAGGTGGCCGGGCGGCTCGGCAACACCGTGGCCGTCTGCCGCAAGTGCTACGTGCACCCGGTGGTGTTCGACGCCTACCTCGACGGCACCCTCGCGGGGACCCTGCAGCAGCGGCTCGACCACGAAGCCCGGGAAGGGGAGGACCGTCTGCGCCCCGAGGAGATGGCGGTCCTCGCCCTGCTGCACCACCGCCTCGATCGCACGCCCTCCTAGCGCGAGGTCGTGGTCGTCGCGACCGCGAAGTACCCGAGCTTGTGGCGGACCTGCAAGTCCTCGCGCGTGGGGACGCGCACCACGATGCGGCGCCACTTCCCGTCCCGCCGCGAGTTGTTCGACACGTAGCCCAGGCTGTACTGCGTCCGCAGCTCCTCCGCGATCCGGTCGTACACGGCGTCGAGCTCGGAGAGCGAGTTGGGGAAGTGCACTTGCCCGCCCGTATCCTGCGTGAGCGCGGTGAGGAGGTGCGCGGCCTGGCTGAACTTCACCTGGTTGCGGTCGGGCATGCGGCGCGGGCGCAGGCTGATCGCGTAGATGTTGATCTCGGTCTTGCGGGCGAGGTCGAGCACCTGGTCGTCGCTGACCAGGGACGCCGTGTCCTCGCCATCGGAAAGGAGCACGATGGCGCGCCGCCGCAGCTCGCCCTGGTTCTTCTGCTTCTCGAGCTCCTTGAGGGCCACGTAGAGCGCGTTGTGCAGGGCCGTGGGCCCCGCGGCCTCCGTGCGCGAGATCGCCCCTTCCAGCGCGTGGTGGTCGGCCACGAAGTCCTGGAGGATGGTCGTCCGGTCGTTGAACTGCATGATCTGCGCGTTGTCCTGCGTCCGCAGCGTGCCCACGAAGCGGATGGCGGCCGCGCGCGCCGTCGCGAGCTTCTCGTCCATCGAGGCGGAGGTGTCCATCATGAGGACGAGCGAGATCGGGATGTCCTCGTGGTTGAAGATCGAGAGCTCCTGCCGCACCCCGTCCTCGAAGACCGCGAAATCGTTCTTCACGAGGTCGGTGACGTAGCGGCCGCGGGCGTCGGTGACGGAGACGTTGAGGTTGATGACCTCGATGCCGGCCCCGAACACGGGTGGGCGGGGCGTGGCCCGCGGCGGCGTCTGCGCGCGCGAGGCCGATCCGGGGCCCAGCACGGCGGCCAGGACGCAGAGAACCAGCAGGCGAGGCGTCGCCGAGCGTCGGCGAGCGACGGGGGGCTTGGTCACCTTCAACCGCGCGGGACGCCGAT
>Ga0137390_10004536_pt1 | contig 11588 bp, 10 predicted proteins | sample 15con2h24AmetaG_FD_104937 | JGI IMG/M metagenome (GOLD analysis project Ga0137390, IMG submission 104937) | Vadose zone soil microbial communities from Angelo Coast Range Reserve, California, USA - 15con2h2.4A metaG | ecosystem: Environmental > Terrestrial > Soil > Vadose zone > Saprolite... | reverse complement strand
TTGTACGACGCCAAGGCCGATTTACCGCCGGAGTTGCGCCAGAAGTTGCTCGATTACTATCTCGACCAGTTAGCCGGTTTCGTCCCGCTGGACCGTGGCGCATTCATGCAACAGTACTACGCCTACGTTTATGTGCGTCTCACGCAGGCACTGGGAGCTTATGGCTTTCGCGGCTTTTATGAGCGTAAAGCGCATTTTCTGCAAAGCGTTCCGTATGCGCTGAAAAACCTGCGCTGGCTGCTCCACAATGTCGAACTGCCGATCGCGCTTCCAACTCTGATGGAGGCGTTCCAGGGCATGTTGGCCTCCGAGAAATTACAGGCACTGGCTTCGGACACAGAACCGGCCGGACCGCAGGCTGTGCCTTCTGGTGCACCAACCTTGGTGGTGCGGATTTTCAGTTTCTCATTTCACCGCGATGGCGCCCCTAGAGATGAGACCGGCAATGGCGGCGGATTCGTCTTCGATGGTCGCAGCCTTCCCAATCCCGGCCGCGAAGAGCGTTTCAAAGTGCTGACCGGCAAAGACGCGCCAGTGATTGACTATCTCAATCAACAGGAAAGCGTTCAGCTGTTTTTCGGCAGCGCCGCATCGTTAGTAGATGCCAGCGTGAGTGAGTATCAGCGCCGTGGCTTTAAGAATTTGATGGTGTCATTTGGTTGCACCGGCGGGCAGCATCGCTCGGTATATCTGGCTGAGCAATTGGCCAAACATTTGCGGGTCAGAAACGGGATCGAGGTTGTGTTACGGCACCGCGAGTTGGAGAAGCGGGGCGAATGAAAGCCATGATCCTCGCTGCCGGGCTGGGCACGCGCCTGCGGCCCCTCACCGACCATCGCCCCAAAGCGCTGGTGGAAGTCGCCGGCCGCACGCTGCTCGAGATCACACTGGCCCGCTTGCGCGTTTTTGGAGTCCGCGAAGTGATCGTCAACCTTCATCACTTTGCCAACATGGTCGTGGAGTTTCTGAAGGCGAATGATAACTTCGGAATGCGAATTGAGATTTCTCGCGAAGATCTGCTCCTGGACACCGGCGGCGGCCTGAAGAAGGCAGCGCATTTTTTCCTTGAAGGTTCGAGCGGCCAGGACGATTCCTTCATTTTGCACAATGTGGACGTGATCAGCACCATCGATCTCAATCGCATGGTGAAGTTTCATACGGAAAACCAGGCGCTGGCCACATTGGCCGTGCAGGACCGCGAGACATCCCGCTACCTGCTGTTTGACCACGCGCTTCACCTCTGCGGCCGGCGCCTGGGGCGAGATGGAACAACTGAACTGGTGCGACCGTCATCGCAGGTGCAAGCGCTGGCCTTCTCCGGAATCCACGTTGTCTCCCCTCGCCTGCTCACGATGATGAGCGAGGACGGCGCTTTCTCCATTATCAACGTCTATCTTCGTCTGGCCGCACAAGAAGAACAAATCCTCGGCTTTCGTGCCGATGAATATTATTGGCGCGATCTCGGGAGGCCAGAACAAGTGACCGCTGCGGCTGTGGATTTGGAGAAAGGGGTTTCGCCGTAAGCTCAAACCCCAGGGCACGCGGGCTTTTCTGTGGTTCGCGTTGGCCTGCGCGCGCTACTTGAACAGAATCTTGGCCATCATCCCCTTGTCCTCGTGATTCAGCAAGTGACAATGAAATACCGACATGCCCTTAATGACTGGATCGGTGAAGTCCAAAATGACATCAACCGAGCCGCGATACGGAACATTGACGGTATCCAGCCACGCAGGATGCGCGAGCGGTATTCCGTTTTCCGCATAGGCCAGGAAGTGGACCTGGTGGATGTGGAAAGGATGCAGTTCGGCAGTTTGGTTGACTATGCGCCAATGCTGATAAGTACCTACGCGGGCGGTTGTCATGGGAATTGCATCTGGCGCAAATTTGCGGCCATTGATGTAGAAGCCGCTCTTGTCCTCCGTGAACGTGCCAATGAAGTCCGGTGTGGTCTTCTTCAGCGGCTCAAAGCCTACCGGTTTGTAAACCGGCGGGCGGTGATCGATGGCATGATTTTTATCAAGCACTCGATCTGAACTGGCACTGGGTTGCACAAGATCTGCCAGTACCATCTCCGGATGCGGGTCGCCATCCGGACCGGCATCTACACAAAGCGTGCGCAGAGCGCTATGCGTTCCAGGCGGCGGGCCGGTAACAATAGCTTCGAGCCGTCCCGCGGGTGCCAACAGTAGGTGATTGGTGACGCGCGTCGGGTGTTTGGGATCGTGGTACGCGAGCGGCATCCCGTCGAGCGCTACGATTTCAAATGTCTGTCCATCAAGTTGCAAATGCAAATAGCGATCGGGCGAGGCGTTCACTATGCGCCAGAACTGCCGCTCGTTAGGTGCGATCTCGATTCGCGGGCGAACTGCTCCATTCACGGTAAAGGTTTCCTCAACTGCTTCGGCTTCTCCTCCACATCCCTTGGATGGAATTTCAGCACGCTGCTTGAGTTCCGTTGCGTTCGGATCATGCTCAATGGAACGGCCGCGGAGCACAAGCACACGCTCACGGAGGCGTCCTACTTGGGAGACGTACCGTTCCATTCCCTCTACTACAATCGCTCCTGACATTCCGTCCAATACTTGGCGATGACTCTCGCCATGGGGATGAGTGTGGTACCAGAAGAGGCCTGGCGGATGATCGCGAGGAATCTCAACCGTGTAGTGCAAGACTTGGCCAGGGCCTGGCCAGCATTCCAAGCACATCATCCTGCAGGGCTTTTGGCGAGACGGTGAGCCCATGAAAATGCAAGTTTGTCATGTCCATGCAGGGATTTACTGCGCAAGTCTCCAAGGACCCGGCAGGAAGATCGTTGACGTAAGTGATTTTGAGAACGTCACCAGGGGAAGCACGTATCACAGGAGCCACACTCGCGCCGTTGAAAGCGAAGGTGTCTCGGCCATTCTCATTCACTGCATGCAGGCTGAGAGATACAACGTGATTCTTCGCTCGCACCTGCGGAGCCTCCGGCAATGAAGTGGCTTGCGCCCATCCGACAGTTGTGAGAAGTATCTGCGCACTTGTAAGGAGTGCGATGTGGGTGCATTTGCCCGTCTTTTGATTCGTTCCCAATAATTCCATCGTTTCAGTCCCACGGGTTGTTTGTTCCAAGATCGTCTGTTATCCAAGCCACTGTGGATTGGCGACGGTGCCGTCGAAGTGATGAGTAGTTTTGTAAAGTTCGAACTGGCCCGCTTCCGCCGCTTTCGCCGTTTTTGCGAGAAGGGCTGCAACATGGGAAGAGTCCATCGGTTGAAAAGTCCGAGCGGCATCGAGAGCTTGCTGAAGGATCGGGAGCGAATCGCAGCCAGTGATGACGACACTGGTGGGAAGATTCATAGCGTATTGCAGACACTCGACCGCAGTAACGGTCTTGCTCTCGAGAATGAAGGGGTCGCCCATTGGTTTCATGCCGAGAACTCCGACGCCGTTATGAGTCAAAGTCGGTAAAACTTTTTTTTCGAAACTATTGAAGTGGGCGTCCATTACATTGAGAGGCATCTGGACGGAATCGAACGTGAAGCCGTGCTTCGAGGCGGTAGCCAGCATCTTCAAATGAACATCTGGACTCTTGTGACCCGTAAAGCCGATAAAACGGACCTTGCCAGCCTTTTGGGCTTCCAGGGCGGCCTCCATCGCTCCGCCTTTGGCAAAAATGCGGTCTGGATCAGAGTCGCGAATCACCTCATGGAACTGGAGTAGGTCGATGCGATCGGTCTGCAACCGCCGCAATGATTCATTGATTTGAGTTGCAGCAGCAGTCTTACTTCGACCGTCGATCTTAGTCATCAAAAACGCTTTCTGGCGATAACCATCGCGCAGCGCTTTGCCCATTCGAATTTCGCTCTCTCCACCGTTGTAGTCCCAGCAGTTGTCGAGAAAATTGACTCCCTCATCGATCCCAGTGCGAATGATGCGAATGCTCTCCTCCGTATCGCCCTGTTTGCCCAGGTGATACCCGCCGAGTCCAATCAGTGAAACCTTTTCGCCGGTGCGACCAAGTGTTCGATATGGAATTCCGTTCTTGCTATCCGGCTTTGTGGCACCGCTCAACCTTCCAGCTACTAATAAGGATGCAGCAGTCATGCCGAGAAAGTCTCGCCTGTTCACGCCGAGGTCCTGATTTGCGAGCATTCTATCTTTTGCCGGCGACCGCTCTGAAGACTCGAAACGTGATTGATCCGCGTAGTCATTGTTCAGAGTAATGGCAAGTCCTCCTGTGCAGCTGCACCGATTCGAGCGGTTATCCGCATATGCTATTGCTTGAGATCTCCAAATCGCTCGTCGTGTTGTCTTTCGACTAGCACGGCACGATCACCAACTCGTCTTTTGGAATGGCGTCCAGTGTCGCCTGGTCGATGTTGAGATGTGCCTTTACAAGCTCGGGCGGGGTGTGGGCCAACCACTCCGAAAGCGACAGGTCTGGATAGAAGCTGCTCGTGAACACCTCCAGGAAGATCAGGTCTGAATCCCCTGTATTCTCGATGTAATGCAGCAAGGTTTTTTGCACATACCCGACGTCTCCCGCCTGAAAGTCCATGGTGCGACCGAGGTTACCTGTTGACACCACAGTGATTCTTGCCTTGCCTTCGATGTAATACTGCCATTCGTCGGCGTTGGGGTGCCAGTGTAGCTCCCGCATTCCTCCCGGGTGAACCGTGACCATAGCCATCGCAATGTTAGTTGAGGCTTTGAAGATGCTCGAATCAACGATGCGCACCTCTCCGCTTTTCGTGCGTTTCGTCGGCGGCATCTCCATGGTGCGAAAAGCGAAATCCTGCGGCGACTTCCCAAGCGCTCCTGCGGCTGCTTTCTGGTCGGCCTCCAGTGGTCCGGGAACCGCAGTCTGAAAAATAAATAGCTCTTTCTTGGGCAGATTTTTCAAGGCCGCTTCGGCAACGCCGAAGTTCTTTGACAAGACCTCGGGCGGCAGGTGCGCCATCGAGTCGCTCAACAGCACCGTGTCCGACTCTGAAAAATTTCCATCATCGAACACCAGCATGAATTCCGTACCGTCCGGATCGAGGCCTTGAATCGAATGTGGGATCCCGCTCGGGAAATACCACAGATCGTTTTTCTTCGTGTCGGCAACAAAACTCTTGCCGTCGCGATCAATGGCCGTGATCCGCGCGCTCCCGTAAAGCACGATCGCCCATTCGTTCGCGGTATGCCAGTGCAGCTCACGAACGCCTCCGGCGGTGAGTCGCATGTTTACACCCGCCATGGACTTCGAGACCGGCAGTTCCCGAACGGTCACCTCCCGCGACCATCCGCCTTCGTAAATCCGCTTGTTCGCAAAAGAGAACGGATATTTGAACGCTTGAACTAAGCTCTTGGAATCCGTGCCCGGTGGCCACGCGGAATCCGGGTTCTGTGTGTCCAGAGTCTGATTTGTGGGACCGGGACCGGTTGCGCTCCGGCCAGTCCGCAGTTGGTTTTCCTGCGCCATAGCGCTGCTCAGCGCCAAACTGCCAGCTACCGTGGCCAGAGCAGTCGAGCCGATGCCGAGAAATCCGCGACGCGAAAATTGATTTTTGATACCGTCATTCTCCATGTCATCATCCTTTGGACACTTCGTGCCAGCCTTAACATTCGAGAGGGACTCAGGAAGCCAGCTGCGCAATCCCCGTCAGCTCCAGGTATTCATCGTCAGTTAGTAGCAACGATGCCGCCTGCACATTTTCCTCAAGATGCGCGATCGACGAAGTCCCGGGAATGGGTAGCGTGACCGGAGATCGCTTCAGCAACCAGGCCAATGCGACTTGGATGGGTTTCGCGCGCCGGGCTTTGGCAATCTTCTCCAGCAGTCTGCCGGCCACTGTCCCCGCTCCCAGCGGGAACCAGGGGATGAATGCGATTCCGTTGCTTTCGCAATAATCAACGACATAGTCCCATTCACGATCGGCAAAACTGTACCGGTTCTGGACTGAGACGATCGGCGCGATTTTCCGCGCACGCTCAATGTGTTCCTTCGTGACATTGGACAACCCGATCAACCGAATTTTCCCTTCTGATTGCATATTGGCCAGGGTTTCAATCGACGCGTCGAGAGGCACCGCCGGATCGGGGACGTGGAGCTGATAAACGTCGATCCGGTCGAGACGCAGTCTCTTCAGGCTGCCTTCCACTGCCTTGCGCAAGTGCGCCGGGCTGGCATCGTGCGTCCACTGGTTCGGCCCCGGGCGATTCCATCCACCCTTGGTTGCAAATGACGAGGTCGTTCGGGTAAGGCGCCAACGCTTCTGCGATCAGTTCTTCGCTAACGTAAGGACCATACGAGTCAGCCGTGTCTATGAAGTTGACTCCCAGTTCGATCGCACGGCGAAGAACGGCGATTGCCGCCGCAGGGTCCTTCGGCGGACCCCAGATTCCGTCGCCAGTGATACGCATAGCTCCGAAGCCGAGACGGTTGACAGTGAGTTCACCGCCGAGTGAGATCGTTCCGCCGCTAGCGGCCGACAGACTTGTTGCTTTCCTGGTTTTCTTGTTCATATTTCATTCTCCAAAACACTTTGTTCCTTCGATGCTCACCCGATGCGATAGGCATCACTCTTTCCATCAGGCTTGGTCAGGGCCGCCCCTCATTCAGCCTCCCGCTCCTACGTTGAACCGCGCTTGCAGCGACAATCCGACTAGTGTTGCGATCAGGACCGCGGGAAAGAGTTGTCCCATCAGCGCTTCTGCAGTCGCCTGCGAACGCGCAATGCGGAGTTCGGTGTGTGAGCCCGTTGGAAACCTAGCGGGAGAGTTTGTTGGTCTTACCAGACGGATTCCCTAGTTCGAGCGCTCGAGTAGATTCGCGTACCACCAGCTCTGGCTCCACGACAATCTGTTTCCGGAACCTCTCTCTCCCATGAATCCGGTTCAAGACACATTGCGCCGCCATCCTTCCCATATTGGCCAGCGGTTGGCGGATGGTCGTAAGCCTTGGGTTATTAAATGCCGCGGCATTGATATCGTCGAATCCAATAACCGATACATCAGCGGGCACTTGCATCCCAGAATCCTGCAATGCGCGTATTGCACCTATGGCCGACATGTCATTGAAGGCGACCACGGCTGTGAATTGCTCCCTATTGGAAAGCAGATGTTGGATAACGGGGTAGCCCAATTCGGGGGAGCTAACGTCGCGGTCAAGTTGCACGGTCAGTTCTGATCTGATCGCGATGCCTAGTTCACGAGCTACCTGAACGATGCTGCGCCAGCGTTCATCGGAATCCGAACTGAACGGTTGGCCGCGCATGAACGCAATGCGTCGATGTCCCAAAGAATGCAGATGCGTCAGGGCAAGTTCCGCCGCAAAGCGGTGGTCGAGTACTACGTTAGTGACGCCATCGATAGGTCGGTGTCCGGCGACGGCAACCACCGGAACCGGAAACGGATGCTCCAGCAAGGTGTCAATGGCAATGAGGGCTTCCGCTCCTCGTCCGAGAAGCATTTGACTGTATTCTTCAACCAGATTTTTCCGATGCCTATGATGTGCGGTGAAGTAAAAATATCCCGCCTCCATCAGATGATCGCCAACGCCGCTCATCACCTGGGTGTGATAGCCATCGCCCAGCTCAGGCACCAATATTCCGATACTCAGGGTACGGCGATTGCGCAGGGAGCGAGCCAGAAGACTCGGCCGATAATTGAGCTCTTTGGCTGCGGCTTTAATGCGGTCACGTGTGGCCTGAGGAATCGTCCGGCCCGGAACTTCATTGAGAACAACAGAGACCGTCGCAGGATTCAGACCGAGGTGTTCGGCCAACTTCTTCAGGCTCGTAGATCCAGACGTTGCCCGCCGTTTTTCTGTCATGCACCGGTCCTTCTTCCCGTGTCATTGATTTTCCCCCAGTCTAAGAACATCTCCTGATAGCCTTCGCACCTTCGACCGCCAGATGGCCGGAATCTGGTCGTTCGCAATCGTCGAGCGGAAGTGCCCCCTGGGGAGTATGTGACCGCCAAATCTAATATACAAGCCGTCCCCTGATCTAATCTTGAATCGGCCGGTCTAGTGCCGTCACAGCCTCGGCCAAGGAAGGCTGAACTTGAGCCTCTACCCCGGGAATCTGATCCTGAGTCTCGAGTCTAAACAAGCAATTGTCTGAGAAGAAAGTCGGGACTTTTAACTTGACGGCCGCTCCTCAAAAAGACTATGGTCTCCTGCGTCATGTAGCAAACAATCGATTGTCTAACGATGACTCGGAGGGGCGCAACTTAATGAATTTACCGTGTCTATAAGCCCTCAAGACATTGGAGGAAAGATGAACCTTCGGTTCTGCGTTCTTGTTCTTGGTTTGTTCACTCTCATAGGTTTCGCACCTCACGTACTTGCCCAACAGTCCGTCACGCAATCTTCGCGTGAAGACTCAAGCTATATCGACGAGGAGGGCACGGCATACATCTACCGCATTGTTTCAGTGCCACAAACCATCAGCCCTGAAGCGCAGAAGTCTCTTGCCCGACAAGCCACCCCGGCTGCATCCCATGAGGCACGGACCCAGCCCAAGAAACCCCAACCGGTCCAGATCCGGCAGATGTCATCCGACGCTACTCGGGCTGTCTATCCGGCGAATATCGAATTCTCCACCATTGCCGGAGTGCCCGTCAGTGTCGTTACGCCGCTTGTGATTCCAGCCAACAAGGCTAATCGTGTGCTCATCAACCTTCATGGCGGAGGGTTTACTTCAGATTCGGGTTCACTCACCGAGTCCCTCCCCATCGCCAACCTGACGCAAACCAAAGTAGTGTCGGTGATTTACCGCCTGGCTCCGGAACACCCATTTCCTGCACCTGTCGAGGATGTCGTCGCGGTGTACAAAGAGTTACTCAAAACCTATGGGCCGCGGAATATCGCCATCTATGGTTCATCCGCGGGAGCCGTTCTCACTCCGGAAGTCGCGGTCAAGATCAAGCAGCTCGGCCTGCCGCTGCCCGGCGCACTTGGTATATTTTCCGGCGGAGGCGACTTCACTCAGACCGGCGATTCGCAACAGATATACGGAGTCCAGGGGCTCTCGGGACACCCCGATACACGGCCGAAAGGGGTGCAGTGGCTGTCCGTCTATGTTGGAGCTGCCGATCCTAGTGACCCTGTCCTCTCACCATTCTTTGCCGATCTGCATGGCATGCCGCCAACGCTGTTCATGACGAGTACGCGCGATATGCTGTTGAGCGACACCACCATACTGCACCGCGCCTTTTTGCGCGCAGGAGTAGATGCAAGCCTGGTCGTCTTCGAGGGTCTAAATCACTGTTTCTGGTACGACCCCAATCTACCCGAGTCCCACCAAGCCGCCGGCATCATGGCTAATTTTTTTGATACGCACCTCGATGCCAGGTAGTCACAGTTCTTCGGAGTGATCACTGAGATGCAGAGCCAGGATGGATTTCAAAATCATGCACGCGATGCAAATGGAGTATGGGAGATGAGCGACGAGCGGAAGAACCCACGAACGGATCGACTGCAGCTGGCATTGCGGAAACCAATGAGCCGCCGTGGCATGTTACAAAGCACCGTGGCATTGCTGGGAACTGCTGCTGTTTCCCGAGCGCTGGGAACGGCGGTTGCCCAGGCTGCTCCGTCGAACGAAGACGTCAGTCGGTCCAAGTTGGCCTACAAATCGGCAGTTATCGCATCCGATGAAACTGCGATCGCGGAAACCGCCACGGGAAAGGTCCGGGGCTATATCAGGGACGGAATCTACACCTACAAGGGAATTCCCTACGGCGAGACCACGGCAGGAAGTGCGCGCTTTCAGCCTCCGCAAAAAGCGAAGCCATGGACCGGGGTTCGCAGCTCCATGCAATACGGCCGAGTATGTCCGCAAGGTCCGCGCGGGACCTGGAACGCGGATGAAGAATCGTGGCTTTTCTGTTACGACGACGGGGTTCAGGGTGAGGACTGCCTGCGCGTGAACCTTTGGACGCCAGGAATCAATGACAATAAGAAGCGACCGGTAATGGTTTGGCTGCACGGCGGCGGCTTCGTGTCAGGCTCCAGCCAGGAACATCGTTCTTATGACGGAGAAAGAATGAGCCGCCGTGGCGACGTCGTGGTGGTCTCGCTCAATCACCGCCTAGGCCCTCTAGGATATTTGAATCTGGCTCCCTACGGCGAGAAGTACGCAAGTTCCGCCCACCTGGGAATGCTCGACATCATTATGGCTCTGGAGTGGGTGCGCGACAACATCGCCAATTTCGGCGGCGATCCAGGGAACGTCACCATTTTCGGCCAGTCGGGCGGCGGTGGCAAGGTGGGAACGTTGATGGCGATGCCGACAGCGAAAGGCTTATTTCACCGAGCTATTGTGCAAAGCGGGTCGTTTCTGCGGGCCGTCGTGCCGGAGAGATCGGCGATCTTGACCCGGGCCATGCTCGACGAACTCAATCTGGGCCCATCACAACTCGATCAACTGCAAACCGTGCCCCTGGAAAAGCTGATCGAGGCTGGTGATGCGGCCCTGCTGAAAACCCATCCCCACGCCCCACTCGTCTGGAGCCGCGTGGCTGATCAACTGGGCTGGGGACCAGTGGTGGATGGCAAGCTTCTGCCTCACCATCCCTTTGATCCCACCGCGCCCGCCATCTCTGCACAGGTCCCTATGTTAATCGGCACCACGCTCAACGAATTCACCACCTCTCTCAATCATCCTGACAACGAAGCTATGACCGAGTCGGAGGTAAGGAAGCGGCTGGGTGATATGTATGGCAACAACCCGGAGCACATCATCGAAGTATTCCTAGCCTCGCATCCCGGCGCGAAGCCTTTTGACATCCTCTCTTTTGCCATGAGCGCGCAGGTCCGTCAGGGCGCGGTGATTCAAGCCGGGCTCAAGGTCGCACAAGGCACGGCGGCTTATCTCTATTGGTTCACCTGGAAAACGCCTGTCCTGGATGGCAGGCCGCGTTCCATTCATTGCATCGATCTGCCTTTTTGCTTCGACAATACCGACCGCTCCGAAAACCTGACGGGTGGAGGCCCTGGACCGCGGGCGCTCGCCGCCATCGTCAGTGAAGCATGGATCCACTTCGCGCGCAGCGGCAACCCAAATCATCCTGGCATCCCCCACTGGCCGGCTTTCTCGGCGGAGAGTTGCCCCACCATGATTTTCGACACGCAATGTAAATTGCAGAACAACCCTGACAAGGCGGAAAGGCAGGTGCTTGAAATGACTTCTCCCTTTTTGGGTTTCAAAAGTTGAAACCGGGTAGCCAAAGTGGCTGTTCTTGCCTCTCTTGTCTTTGAACAACTTCTATTCGGCCGATGCCACAAGTAACTTCATAGCACATGTAAACGAGATCAACTACATGTCTTGTTTTCTATTTCCCGAAACTCGCGTCGAATTCGTACGCTTCCGCTGATGATGCCGGATTCGGGCACGAGCCAATGCGTGCAACTTCGCCGAATTCCGGTCAGCGTATCATCAGCCAGGTGCGCCGGGAACTATTAACCGGGAACTATTAACTGGGAACTATTAACTTGACAGTCTCCCAGGAAAAGATTATGGTCTGCTGCGACATCGCATGAAACAATCGATTGTCTAAGGACGATCCTGCAATAGTTACAAAAGACGGCGGACATTTTAGGATGGCGGTCCCGC
>Ga0137390_10004535_pt1 | contig 11588 bp, 7 predicted proteins | sample 15con2h24AmetaG_FD_104937 | JGI IMG/M metagenome (GOLD analysis project Ga0137390, IMG submission 104937) | Vadose zone soil microbial communities from Angelo Coast Range Reserve, California, USA - 15con2h2.4A metaG | ecosystem: Environmental > Terrestrial > Soil > Vadose zone > Saprolite... | reverse complement strand
CTATCTTGAGTTAGACTCAGAAGCAGGTGTGTGCTAACACCTATGAGAGGGGAGTCCAAAGACTAGGCTGTCAAAGCTGTGAATTGGACAAGAGAATCAAGCTGGGGGTTACAGCGCGATCCGTAGCTACTTATATACCCTAGGTAGTTTAGGGCAGGTAAAGTACGAGACAATAAAGGTGCTCAGGCCACCTGTGAGTCAGAGACGTAACAATAGGAAGGGGGAGTCAGTATGAGTCAGTACTAAGACAATAACTGTAGTCCTAACAATAAGGAGCTGGAGTCATAAGTACAACAATAAGACGAGGCTGTCTATCAAGGACATGAGTCACAAACCAGAGACCATAGACTGTAGACCTTTAAGGGTCCAGTGTACATGTGATCAGGAGTCCACAGGACCATCAGGATACTCAAGACTGAGACGACTTAGTGCGCACTTCATATACATTTCCCTTGCTAGCTCATTCAACCATTGCACCCAGGGTGCTACAGGGGATGGCAGTGACAGATGCAGTGGGTATATTTGGGGGGGGCAGAAGCAAGGTCAATGGCCATACCTTCAGCGGCTCCCTTGCGAGCCAACTCCACAATCGACCGCACATTGCAGTGCCTAAGGTGATGGTGCCAAGTCTCAACATCAGGCGTGCAAGTGGCATATAGGGCAGAAGGCTTTAGGGGAATGTGAGTCACGGAAGCGGATGCAAGAGAAACAATGTAAAGGTGGTGATTGGGGGAAAGGGTGCCACGAATGATCGTGGCCCCACCATGGTTGGTCACCCAGCAGGATGTTCTGTCAAAGTGTGTGACATAATTACCACCGTGATTCAGTGATAAGACAGAGAGCAGGTGGATCTTGGAGTTGGGCACAAAGAGTACATTCATCAGAGACAAGCACAGACCTGAGGCCACCGAAACTTCAATCGTACCCATCCCAATGGCCTGGATAGAGCTGCCTCCAAAACCGTTGACTGTCAGGGGCAGGATGGGATTGAGTGATTTGAAGTCCCCACGCTCTGGAGAAATGTGGCAGTTCACGCCAGAGTCTAGGATGAAGGGGATGGTCCTTATGCGAGATAGAGGGGCATGCTTGGCTGTGAAAGTGACAGGTTGCACGGTGGCACCTGAGGCTACATTGCCAGAAGTGTTGGTCTGCCAATCAACGGAAGCATGGGAGGGACCATTCATCGCCACATAGGCTTTGTATTTGCACTTGTCGTGGGGGGACATGGGAGAGGGTGAAGGAGCCAAGTTCAGAACAGGAGCAGAGCTAGGGGTAGGATAGGAGGCAGCTATGGCGAAATTGACAGAGGGTGTGAAAGACGATGCATCAGTGTCATAATTAGACAGATTCCCAGGGAATACAGTGTCCGACAGAGCAATGGCTGTGTTCACCGATGCTGGAATGGCGGTCGAAGAGGCCAGAATATAGGTCTGACCGTTGATGGTGACTGAGGAATTGGGCACAGTCCCACTGGTAGTCGCCACGTTGGCAGACACTGACAATGACTGTGGGGCAGTGGAGTTGCCGTTGTGGCCATTCCTCTGGGCATTGCGCTGGGCTGTGTGCGCTTCCTCCAGGGTTTTCCCGGCCATGCCACCACTGGCCTTGATACAATAGGCAGTGAGGTGTCCTTCCTTGTTGCAGTTGGAGCAGATCCTCAGTGGCTTATCTCTGCATTTGGCAGCGAGGGCAGTTACGGAGGCGCCAGACTGGGCAGCGAGGGCAGTCGTGGAGGCGCCAGACTGGGTGGCAAGGGCAGTCGCAGAGGCGCTAGACTGGGCGGCGAGGGCAGTTGCGGAGGCACCAGACTGGGCAGCGAGGGCAGTCACAGAGGTGCCAGACTGGGTGGCAAGGGCAGTCGCGGAGGCGCCAGACTGGGTGGCAAGGGCAGTTGTGGAGGTGCCAGACTAGGCAGCGAGGGTGGTCACAGAGGCGCCAGACTGGGCAGCGAGGGCAGTCGCAGAGGCACCAGACTGGGCAGCAAGGGCAGTCGCAGAGGCACCAGACTGGGCAGCGAGGGCAGTTGCAGAGGCGCCAGACTGGGCAGCGAGGGCAGTCACAGAGGCGCCAGACTGGGCGGTGCAGGCCCTGTTCATGGCATCTTCCTGTTGGAAACAGTGGAGAATTGTGTTGGCTCCGAAGTTGGGAGAGTCCATTGAAGAGTAGATCAAGGATTGGAGGTGTTCAAAGTGATGGCCAAATGCATTGAGTAGAAGGATTATTTTGATCTGGTCAAGATCGACCAGGCCCATGTTTGCAATCCAAGTGTACATTTTGAGAAGTTCCTTAGCGCTGTCACAAAGCAGAGCATCAAGGCTGTAATGGAAGTTGAGGGCCTTCTTAAGCAAGATGACTTGGGCATGAGCGCCGAGTTTCTCGTGGCATTGCTGTAGTGCCACAAACATCCCATGAGCAGTGGCCAAGTGCTTGATTGCATTGTAGTCAGATTTAGAAATGTGTTCGAAGATAAAGGCACAGAGGGAGCAGTCATTGGTCTCCCAAACATCATGCGCTTTGGGGTGGAGGGTGGCGTCCAGCTGAGGCAAGGTACCTTTCAGCCATTTGGTAAACCCAAGACGGTCAGATTTGACATTGAGGTGGAAACTCCACTCCTCCCAGTTGGACTTGGCGAGGTCAAGATGGAGATCAGAGGGCCAGGACAAGTCAGACATGAAACGCTCAGGGATGGTGATGTCATGAGGGGGAGGCAGTGGGATGGAATTCAAACCAGCAGAGGCATTGGTATTTGAACCAGAGGGAATGCTAGGGGCCCCACCAGATTGCCCAGAGGGCATAGAGTTCGCAGCGGCCTGCATGGTGGAGCCAAGGGGCGCCAGTGTCAGACCAACGGTAGAGGTGTCAGCAGACATTTGAGAGCACAGAAAATGCCGAAAGGGGCAAAGAGAGAGAACACAGCAGGAGCGGGGTCAAGTCTAGGAGTATTCTCATTGTAATTACAAACAAGCAGGGAAGCCCATAACCTGTTAAGACCTAGATAGGGACCCTCAGTGATGTGGTAACAGACAAGCTGATATATTAGTATACACCTAGATAGGGACTAGGTACAGTGAGTTGTAGTGTAAGCAATATAGACTATGCAACTTACCCCTCAGCGATGTGGTAACAGACAAGCTGAGGGGAAGTGGGGAATACGAACGCGGACACGACTACACAAGTAATCACGTGCCCGTTGACTCGAGTGCCGTGACCAGGAGATCACGCATCAACAGTCTTCTCCCCATTCTTGATACCCTGCTTTCGCCACCATCCATGCCTACCATTTCTGCCTCAGCCCACGAGCTTTTTGCCCGAGTTGGCCACTCGACCCCCGCTGCCACCCTTTTCATCTGATACCTCTCGATCTGCCTCCGTGACGCTCCGTCTGTCAACTCATCTTCTTCTCGAGTCTTGACTCTTCACCTCCGCCATCTCTGCTTCTCCATTTGATCCCCTGCGCACACTGTTTTTCTATCAACTCCTTGCCTACGCCATCCCCATAGCCTCTCGAGTCTCGGCCCAGTACCACCATCCCCTGCTCCGTTGTCTCACCCACCCAAAGCCATGCCTATCGATGGCACTACGTTGGCCAGCCAAACTCCTCGATCTGTCTCCCGCAGATTGTTGATCGACACAGGTTACATATCCGATGTTGAATTTGCTAGTTACTCTTCCAACATACACGTCCTTCCTCCATGGTCGATTACTCGCTTGGGAAAGCGAAGCGTAACGCATAGATACTGCCCTCTTTTAAGCGCACTGGTACACAGGAATCCAGCTCAATGAGAAAAACGTGTCGAATAGACAGACGCTGACGTCTGACCCATATTATGTGCCTAAGTCTAGATGCCAATGCCCAAAGGTAATCCAGTACTTTCATTGTCGTGGTATCAATGAGCGAGAAGGAGCAAACGCTGCCAGTGGTGTAGACATCACAGTGGCTGTCATCAGGTGGGCATCCACACTGTTCGGGGTTGGAAAACCTGTGAACGTATTGGCAACATCGACACCAAGATTTCAGCCAGTAGCGCACAAAATGTCAGCGCGAGAGGGAAGTGCCAGAACGGTGATGTGGTAACGCAGCAAGCATATAGCCTAGACGATCAACATAAAGCGGGTCTATAATTACCATTAACTTTCATCGAGGTTTCATCGACGTCACACTCGAGTACTCGCTCCCTTTAGGCCTTAACATTTATCATCATCTTTTCATCCACTAGAGGAATGGCCAGGGTCCCGGCAGGAACCTTGTTTACATACCATCATAATCAGAACCGGTATGTTTCTACCACGACAAAAATAGTATGTTTCTTCCACAGCGGGAAAATGAGGACCTCTCGGCCACAATTTCAGACCCAGTGACCTTGTAAACAAGGTACGACTGGTCACGACCGGTCACTGCTAGAGTTCAAGTTGGCCGTGCACGGCCGTCCTATCGATATCATTTACAGTACACATCCCACTCCACATATAATAATACCGAGTAGACGACATAACAAGAGCGGGGAAATATTGGCCAGTGATTATAAGGTACTTATGGTGCCTCCATGCCTCGTGTCATTCTCCAACAGTACTTGCACAATATTGTGATGTTGTAACGATGTAGCAACCTCGAGTGGTGTGCGAGATGCCTCGTTTTTTGCTTCTACGTCTGCACCATACTCCAACAACAGCTGCACGACCTTGATGAGTCTCTCTTCCTGACATGCGAGGTGTAATGGTGTCGATTTGTAAAAGCCTTCGATGTTTACGTTAGCATTGTGCAGCAATAACAGTTGGACGATTTCTGCTTGTCCACTAGATGATGCATGATGTAGTAGAGTTCCGAAACGATCGCCGCTCTGGGTGTTTACATCTGCTCCACGCTCCAGCAACAGCCGCATGACTTCGAGATGCTTGCCATCGTATGCAGTCTGCAATGGGATACGACGGCGTTCGTTCGTCAAATCCACGTCGGCCCCATGGTCAAGTAACAGACGCGTAATATCAAGGTGTCCCTCGCCTGATGAAGCATGCAATGGGGACCCGTGGCGACCACACTTGGCGTTCAGGTCTTCTCCGTGAGTGACGATGAGGTACTTGGTCAGTCCAATGAGCCCACAAAAAAGCTGCACAGTCCAAGGGAGTTGTGTCGGGTGGTGACGGACGTGGTGAGAGGTCGTCCATGGTTCGATTCCTTGACCGCCAACTCTCGAAGTTGTGTATCCAAATCCACGCCCCAAAATATGGCTTCTTTGGTTCGAAGAGACGTTCCATGACATCTTGGACTCTGGGTGCCACATCCCCGAACTTGGCATGATCAACCCAGTGCCGAGCAGCGTAGAATGCCAGCGGAAACCTTGCGAGACGCTCTTTGTCCGTTATTTCGTCCAACTGCAGCAACACCGTGAGGCAGGCTCGAGCAAGAATCGTGTGAGCATCATCGAGGGGAATGTGGTGGCGGAAGTTGTTTCCAATATCTAACGTTCGGAAACGATCGGAGGTCAAGAATTCTTTCACCGAGGAGTGCGAAAATTGAACAATTTGCGATCCACGGTCATCGATGACTGAGATCAAAGTCGAACATGCGAAGAGCTCTGCCTTTCCAGAAATTTTCGGTCGCAATTCTTCCACCAGATTGGATGCTGCGCCTGTATCAAACTCGATTGTGAAGATCGCTGCCAATTCCTCGATACGCAGCGGACGGATAGCAGCGACTAGGCATTGTAAAAGCCGGTACGCGTGCTGCTGTTTCTCTTTTGGGATCCCTTCCAATGTCCGCTCGTACGTCTCGTCCAGAGTGACAGGTAGTTCGTTTAGGGCCTGACGAATACCCAACGGAAAACGTCGATAAAGTGTGTCGAGTTGGCAACGCACCCATCGAAACCTATGCCTGGCTATGAGTGACAGCTAGATACGGAGATGAAAGTACCTCACTTTCCCCCAGCTCGTTCCGAGAGTGTGTTGATGACAAGTTCCTTATCCTTGACTCTCCATCTCCGCATTGATTTATTCGAATGGACAAAAGATCGGATATAATTGTTGATATCTTCCATTTGCCCACTTTCCTCGTGAAGAGACACGCGACGCGATGCTGGTGTCAAAGGGTCGAGAGTAGCCTGAATATCTTGTTCTAGACGACTTGTTATGCAGATGTATAGACTAGAATACTTGCGCCCAACCAGATCATTTACGAAGTCGAGGACCTTTTGGCGGGGCGACGGGGTTCCGGTCACGGTAGTATCTGGACATTCGTCCAAAGCATCTATGATTATATATATCGGGACCTGTCCTGAGCGTCCGAGGATGGCTCCAAGACTTCCTGCAAGCCCGGCCTCGCTAGGTCGTTCGAAATTTTCTAACCCAGTGTGACATCCGTTGTATAATTGATAAAGGCTCTTCCAACAAGTGAGAGAGCTGTCACCGAGCTGCATGAGAAGTGAAGATAGAAGGCCATGGAGGTCGCGCTTGGCAGCATCCTTATAATCGAAATAATGATATGCGATCAAGGCGGACTGGGTCTTTTGCAAGTGCTCGATATCCTCAATGATCGCAGAGCTTGTTGATAGAATAAATACCCATCTCTAGCGTAGCTGAGGAATTGCGTACCAAAGGACACTTTTGCCTGATCCCGCTGTGAAACCGGAAGAGGAATCAACAACCAGGAAGGCTAAGGCAGAGTAATGCGTACAATCGCCACCAATCCACAGTAGAGATCCGTTCTTCTTCCATTCTTCGAACGTGGTGCCTCGGGTAAACCACCTCGAGGTCCCATCCTGCCGGGTGTCGCTGGCGATTTTATGATTGATAGAAGGACCCGGTGGAATAAGCCATTTCCAGACACATTCTCGAAAATGGCTCCCTGTGAATGTGTTTCAGTTTCGACGTAGGATAGCAACTCCCGGAAGTGACAAACGTTGGTGTTCATCCCAATCAACCGTCGTTGCTTTGGGGCAGAACAGGGAAAAGATCAGTAGGTGCAGGAAAACGTGAAAGAACAGTACGTACAATTCTTGGTCGCCTTAACATTGTTGTCGATACGGTTCTTCGACTCCAAGTTTCTCGCCGTCGTCATTGATCCCTCTTCTTTCGTGAGAGTGTCCAAACGTCGAAACGCATCTTCAATGCCTGTCCGTCCCGCCAGCATCTTCAGAAATCTTTCTGTTCCATTGTCAGCGAACAAAAATCATAACAAAATTCCTCGACTCGCTTATTGGCCTCTCCCTCGTTGCCTTGGTCGACAGCGCAAGTATCGAAAGAATCTGCGCCATGACCTTCCCGAGCAATTCTGTTATTTCTGTTGTGAGTGGGACACGGGTATAACGGTCGAGGCGCTGGAGGAATAGTTGGATGCGCTCGAAGTGCTTGACAACCATATCATAACTTGCGTTGACATCCTTCAATAGGGACACCGCCTGGGCCAAATATCATGCAAACGCATGATGATGAACGTGGAAAGAGACTCACCCCGAGGAGAACTCCAATGCCAGTGAAAATCGTTTTGGCGGGTGAAAATGTCTGAGACATGTGTTGAAGCAAATACAAGAAGCAGGAATGAAGGACTTACCAGGCCAATACCTTCCTTAAGCGTTGATGATAATGTGAACAGCACCTGAACGGTCGGATCCAACCACCTCGTCAACTTGTCATCGCCCTTGCGAGCTCTACTGAGAGCCTGCGCAAGCCCCCGAAATACGTTCAAGATGGTGTTGGGGGTGTTGCAGGCATCAATTGTCTTTGAAAATGGATGGGTGTGTAGATCCTCTTTCGTAACCTTCTTGTACTCATCTACGGCGATGTTGAATATCAGAGTAAAGTTAGAGGGGGGAGGGTGGGTCGTTGTCTGATTTTCGATGGACATAGGGAGCCCTAATCGTTATGTGCAGTGGAATTGTCGGTCGAGAGTGAAGACGGGCCCAGGGCTGTGGTTGGTGAGCGCACAGTTTCCAAGGATGGGGAGGATGTGAACAAGTCTTCAAGCTTCAAGGCCTCTGTGTCCATGGATACGCGCGATACGACATGGATACAGTAGCTAGTAAGGTCCGCCAGGAACCGTTCGGATGCCATAACCTTCCCATTGAAGGTTCATGATGGTTTGGTTTTTGACCATCGCCTTGTTCTTCTCGAGCTTGAAAATATAGACGGCATGCTCGTCAATGATCTTCATAATAGGCTTGGCCCTACCTCTTCTATCACTTCGATTTGGATATCAATTCGGAGATGTTGCAGGACCTCGAGGAGAACGTTAAAAATGCACATCAAGGACTTATGACGGAGGTGTTCGACGAGATTTCAGGCCAGCACTTTGCGAGGGAAAGTTTCAAATTCCGCGATGGCTTCACCCATTCAAATTGCATGTACACGTCGGACGTCAGGAGACTCGTATAGTAGTACGAAAGAAACAAGGAGTGGGCGCTAGTGAGCATCTATGGCTTCATGATGAATCCCTTGTGTGGGCTCGCAGCATAGAAGAGATCAGCACGATGTCGATTGGGCCCTCACGCGTCATGCGTCACGGTCAGCCCAGGCAACGTTCAACGACGTTCAACGAAAAAGCAGATTTGTTTGTTTGTACCTATTTGACGGATTCTATTCCGCCGGCACCGGACCGTGACCCGCCGCGAGACAGAGCGGTGCGGTGGCACCGCCGCGCTGGCCGTCGGTACTGTATCATACGGTCGCTGCTCGACCGCAGGTCCAGGTCCGATATTTGAGCACCTACCTAGTTTCTATTTTGTATGGCCGATATTGATTATGAGTGCACTCTTGTTTTATATTGTTTCGTGAGTTTCGTGATAGGCTCCTCGTCATTCTCGTCTTACGTGTCCTCGCGCAATATCTCGTTTTGCCCGTCCAAAGGATGGGCACAGTCCAATTACTTACTGATTGAAACTTGACTGACCTTAGATATACTACTAAAGTCTACCTAGGGCAAAATGATTCAGTTGATGCGTCACTTTTATGTTCTCATTTCTCATTTCTTTTTTGATTTCCATATTACAAGTCTCATTTCAAGGTATTTGTTGGCCCCGTGTACGTCACAAATCGTCCAAGTCTCATGTAGCGTAGTTGTGCTCATGGGTAAAAGGCCTGAGTGTGGGCGTCCAACATTGTTGGTTTCGTCTCTTTACTTTTCACGTGCCGAGAAGCTAGCAAGTGCGATCCCAAAAATGAAATCCAGTTCGGCATGACGCAGTATTGGAGAATCAATTCCCAGTACGTTCCGGTCGAAGCAATGGCACCAGGGTAGCCAGCGAGACAGAGAGTTCGGTCAAGGTCAAGACTTCCGAGTCCGAATCACACTACGACCCAAGTTCCGGCGCACCATCAGGAACGATGCTCATGATTACTGTTGAGAGGTGCGTGAGTGACACGGAAGGGAGTGTAGCATTTCTACGAGGAAAGACGGTTGTTTGCAAGGAGGCGAACACATTCCCGGGGACAGAAACTAGTTGAGAAATTGATCGGGAAAGCAGAGTGGTACGTCGGGAAAGAAACGCATACTTCTATATATCAGTGTAGATGCGACGACTCGAATGGGGGTGGGTCTGGCGAGGAACCAGAAATGGAATTGACAGCGACCCATTCACATCTATAATCCGCATATGAACGGATAAGGAGCCGACCCACAGGAGATAAATTCAGACGCACAATATTACCCAGAGCCTTCGGTAGTAACAGGATACAACTCGTGTCGTAGAACATACATAGAAATTCGCAGATCTTCAACGCGGGAGCTCAATGGCTGCGCATTGAACGAGGGTGAAAGAAGCTTATCGAAGATTTAGAGGCAATGAGTTAAAAGCGGAAGCTCTGAATGATTATGGGGTCGGAATAGGGTGCACACAACCGATGAGCGAGGGACGCACCAGGGCGAGTTCGCGACAGAAGAGAAGGATGGCTATTTTCCGAATGGGTGCAATCGAGTGGTCTAAGTCAGGCCCGCTGACATATTGCAATGACAAGGCCGAGGGTGAAAGGAAGAATAACTTGTCGCATAAAGCATGTGCATCCACGACAAAACAGGAAGGTGGAGCTTTAAGTTGAAGAGAAAGGAACAGCAAAATTGCCACCCTCGCCTGTGATGAGAGGCGATAATAGGTGATCTTGTGTCATTAGGTGCACTGCTTCCAGCAGCCAGCATTTCTTTCTGGTCTCGACAATACCCATGGCGTATGGCAAAAGTGGAAAGGCTCACCAACCAACGAGGCCCCCTCAGGCATCATGCATCGACGATGGAAAACCTCTGTAGCACGATTGATTTAAAAAAATAATAATGCGGGGTGCTAGGCCGTCCCATTTCAGATTGCGATTCGTGCGTCCAAGCGTGCATCTCGACATTTTCCCAAGCAGCGAAATAGAAGAGCAAGTACGACGCTGAGCGAAAATCCTGCCAAACGGAGGCAAAGGCGGAGTTAGTGGGCATGCGTGGATTCGATATATGGCGTGCGTAGAACACGCATTACTTACGCGGACCAAACAAATAGCAGCGGGCATGCATGGTACAATTTTTGCGTCACAAGTAGAGAATAGATCTCAAAGACGATGCATGATCGTATATCGAGTCTCGGAGAAGCTTGATCCAGAGAAGAACACCAATACCAGTAAAGATCATCTTGTCAAGCGAAAACGATCTTTACCGGTATTGGTGTTATGAGCTGGGTGAAGGAGAGGCACTAACGTTGGCGCTATGCAATAGATCAGTGCATACGGAAGAGGCTCCGTGCAGATTTTTTCTTACTACGTTTTTCGGAGACGACAGGGCGCACCGAGGAAATAGAGGAGAAAGATGAGGTCTTTACATGGTCACTTTAGCGCTCACCGACTGACTCTGAACGGGCTTAGACAGGTGCGACTCCGGAGCTCGAGACGGCGGCTTTAGCACCGGGGATGGGGAAGGTGCTTGCGTTATCGTAGGTCGAGATGTCGGCGGCGGTCCTACAGGACTTGATATTACAGGGGGAGAAGATTGAGGAGGAAACGAAGGAGTACCTGAGAGAGCTTGTAACGCGACACGATGGAGACGCCGACACAGGGGGAGGGGAGGGATTGATACAGGAAGGGGCTAAGCGCTAAGGTTGTATAGGAAGGACTGGTTCTGATCCGGGAACGCAGTAGAAAGTTGATTTTTTTTTTGAAAACGCTTTATTCTCAGTTACATAATATTACTACTATAAGTGCTGACACAGTCAACATGCCTCAATTTGTGAATGCAAAGATTTTAAATAAACTGCCACGCATAGAAATTACGTAAAACATTGAATAAACCCGAATATCCTATTGTTCCTGGCTGAAAAAACATTGAGTTTGTGCTAAAATGTGTCCAAAAATAAACAATAAGTCTTTCCTGCCGTTTATTTAAAATCTTTGAATTCAAAAATTGAGGCATGTTGACCGGGAGATGAACATCAGCCTACCCAGCGCGTTGAAGCCGGGCCGGAGTGGTCCGGGTTGTGAGGGAAAATACATTTACGCACGCCCCTTGTGTTGGGGGGGCAGTGTGGGACTCAGGTCGTGGCCTCCTACCTACTAAAACCTCACTATTTGCATTTCTGCTGGTTGAAGGGTCTCTCTCCTGCATTAATGGTGGGGAAATTGGGGTGCGTGCCAGG
>Ga0137390_10004529_pt1 | contig 11592 bp, 16 predicted proteins | sample 15con2h24AmetaG_FD_104937 | JGI IMG/M metagenome (GOLD analysis project Ga0137390, IMG submission 104937) | Vadose zone soil microbial communities from Angelo Coast Range Reserve, California, USA - 15con2h2.4A metaG | ecosystem: Environmental > Terrestrial > Soil > Vadose zone > Saprolite... | reverse complement strand
CATGGTCTTTCAGGAATCCGCACTCTTTGACTCCCTCTCCGTAGAAGACAACGTAGCCTATCGCCTTCACGAAGATCGTGTTCCGGAGGAAGAGGCCCACAAACGGGTCGTGGAGGCGCTTCAATTTGTTGAACTGGAGAACACCATCGCAAAGTTCCCCTCGGAGCTCTCCGGCGGCATGCGACGCCGCGTATCCATCGCTCGCGCCATCATCGCCAAGCCGGACCTCATCCTCTACGACTCTCCTACCGGAGGCCTCGATCCCATCACCTCAACCACGATCATCGACCTTGTCATCAAGCAGCGCGACGTATCCCACACCACATCGCTGTTGATCACCCACCGCCTGCAGGACGCCTTCCTTCTGGCCAGAAACCGCTTCAATCAGCAGACGGGCAAAATAGAACCAATCCCCAATGGCGGTATCGACGACAGCACCAAGTTTCTCGTCCTGAATGAAGGCCGGGTGGTCTTCGACGGCAACACTCACGAACTCGTCCACACCAACGACCCATGGCTCAAGGAATACCTCTCATGACCGTCAGCGCCTGCCCGCCTTCCACTCCTCATAAGTCATGCGCGGCACCATCAGAAACGCATCGCGCGTCCTCACATACGCGCCCAGCCCATTCATCCGGCCAATCGCATGCAGGTCTTCCGCTAGTACATACGGTCCAGACGGATCGATAAATTTATCTTCGACATAGATCGAAACCACCCGGCCCAGAATGATTCGCGACCTGCCGATCTCCATCGTCGTGAACTCTCTGCATTCAAGCGCCGCGTGGGCCTCCGCGATCCGCGGCACCTTCACCACCTCTGATGGCGTAGTCGTAAATCCCGCCATCTCCAGTTCATTCACCTCAGCCGGAAAGTCCGTGGCGCAAACGTTCATCTTCGCCATCAGGTCCTCTGTCACCACATTCACCACAAACTCGCCCGTCCGCCGTATGTTCCACGCAGTGTCCTTAGGAACAGGTCCACCGGGTATCCGGTTCGTCACTCCCAAGCCGAGGATCGGCGGGTCGGTGCAAAGATAGTTGTACGAACTGAACGGCGCAGCATTCAACCGTCCGTCCTCATTCATGCTCGTCACCAGGGCAATAGGTCGTGGCGCTACCAGACCAATCAAGAGGTTATGGCTCGTGCGCCCCTTGGGCTTTTCCATATCAAAAATCATTAACAGTCCCTCTGCTCTTCAGCAACCTATCGTAATCTCCCATCACCTGTCGTGGCCACACGGCTATCGTTCACCCATAAACCATCTTCAAAACCGCAGTCTGCACGGTACTCGCGTCTTACCCTGCGGATCGATCACATCAAGATAATCGGCCAACGAATGCCAGGATAATTGTGACCGTCACGGTATCGCCTTGGTGTCTTGCCATCTTCGCCCAGATGGCAGGCGGCGACCGAAGGAATCTGCTGATCGTCTGAGCCTGGATCACACCTGCTATTTAGCGGGGATCGGCTCGCTGGGTGTACCCGAAGCACCCGTACTCGTAGGCAGCGTATAGATCACCTCGCCTGGACGCGTGTAATGCAGCTCTTCGCGGGCCTGATGTTCAATCGCGTTCGGATCGTTCTGCAACCGGTCGACATGCCCCTTCAACAGATCGTTCTCCCGCTTCAGGCTGTGCAACTGACGATCCAGGGTCTGCGCGTCCTGTCGCTTCTGCTGGTACACCGTAAGCCCGTTTTGCCCAAAGATGACGTGATACCCCATCGCCAGGGCGAGCAGCGCAGCAGCACCCGTTGCTACCTTTCTCCAGCCCACCCGACCCCGTTCATACAAACGCACGACCGCACCCGGCTGCTTTGTTACCGCGCGCGCCTTGCTCGAACGAGTCATAACAGAACTAAGTACAAACTCCACGTTACCCACCGTCAAGTGGAAAACCCCTTTCGCGCAAGAGCGTACCTAGTTCATACCGCCTCCGCGAGGAACTCCATCACCACTCAGGAATCATCGATCCCGCCTGCAATATCCAGCCGAATCGACACCACTGGTCGAATAAGATGCACGAACCCCATGCACTTGTTATCCTTCTTACTGGCGCATGTATATTCTCCTTGCCATCTCGATCCTTTGCTTTTTCGCTCTCCTGCTTGCAGCCGTCGCCATAGCCCGGCATGTTCGCACCCGCCGAGTATCCGCCGAACCGCAACCCGACTTCGCCCAGCATCTCTTCGCAGCCGTCGAAGATCAGGAATCACTCACACCGCGTACTCTCCCGCAACAAGGCGTAAAGGACGTTATGGGAAAGACGAGTTGGAACAGTGCGCTTGACCCAACCCTGGCCAACACCTGGAATCAATGCATTTCATCAAAGCGCCTCTAGCGCGAAAGGACTTGCTCGATGCAATCCGCTATCCCCTCTCAAGTCGGCCTCGCCCACCGTTCCGGATCGCTTCAGGAATCCCTCGCCGGCAAGACCCTTCTCGTCATCGGCGCGACCGCCTTCGTCGCCGCCTGCGCCCACATCTCGCTCCCCCTACCCTTTACGCCAGTCCCGCTCACCCTCCAGAACTTCGCCGTCATCCTGGTCGGCATGGCGCTCGGCCCCATCGCCGGCTTCTCCGCGATGGTTCTCTACCTCGCCGAAGGCGCCCTCGGGCTTCCGGTCTTCACCCCGAGCGGAGGCCCCGCCGGCATGGCTCATCTGCTTGGCCCTAACGGCGGTTTCCTGTTCTCGTACCCACTGGCCGCAGCGACCGCCGGTTGGCTGGTACGCGCCATGCAACCCATAACCACGCGCTTCAGAAGCGCCCTCGCCGCCGCCACCGTCGCGACCCTGCCTATCTTCCTCCTCGGCGCCGGCTGGTTCGCCTATTACGCTCACCATAGCGTCTCCGCGACATGGTCGCTCGCCGTCGCTCCCTTTATCCCAGGCGAAATCGTCAAGATCGCCACCGCAGCCGGCATCTTCAGCTCAATCCAACGCTGGCGGCAGTCCTAAACCGGCAGCCCCAGGCTCGCGTTTTCTCGTCCCCACGCCGAGCCGTCGCACGAACTCAGCGCACCTCACCATCATTCACCTACAGCAAGGACGAAGCGCATCATGACCGCAGCAAGTACCGCCATTCGAGAGATCAGTATCGCCCACAGCCCCGACTCCGACGACGCCTTTATGTTCTACGGCCTCGCCACCAACAAGGTCCGAGTCCCCGGCTACAAGTTCACCCACACCCTCACCGACATCGAGACCCTCAATCACCGCGCCATCAACGAGGCCTTCTACGACGTCACCGCCATCTCCTTCCACGCCTACCCTTACCTGCAGGACAACTACACCCTCATGGCGTGCGGCGGCAGCGTCGGCGAAGGCTACGGTCCCATGATCGTCTCCAGCCGCAAGCTCACCCTGCCGCAGATCAAAAAGACCCGCATCGCCATCCCCGGCACCCTCACCACCGCCTACCTCACCCTGAAGCTCTTTGCACCCGACATCGAAACCGCGGTAGTCCCCTTCGACAAGATCATCCCAGCCGTCGCCGCAGGCGAGTTCGAAGCCGGCCTCATAATCCACGAAGGCCAACTCACCTACGCCAACGACGGCCTCTTCAAGCTGCTCGACCTCGGCCAGTGGTGGCGCGAACAGACCGGCCTGCCCCTTCCCCTTGGCGGCAACGCCATCCGCCGCTCCCTCGGCCCAGAGACACTCTTGACCACAACCAATGCCCTGCGCAACAGCATCCAACACGCACTCGACCACCGCGAAGAGGCCCTCGCCTACGCCATGCAGTTTGCCCGCGACCTCGACCCCACGCTAGCCAACCGCTTTGTCGGCATGTACGTCAACGAGCGCACCCTCAACTACGGTGAGGACGGCAGAGAAGCCATCCGCAAACTCCTCGACATGGGCTTCGACCGCGGCATCATTCCCCACCGCGCCAACGTCGATTTCGTAGGCTGAACCCCTGCATTTCGTTCGGAACACAACAATCACACCTATCAAGACGATGCTGAAGACCCACCAGCTTGCAGAGGCCTTTTACGCTTCAAGCTGTGGTATCTTTAACTAGTCAAGTGATTGCAGTCTTGCCTGTTTGAACTTTGCAAAGGCTCTCACTGACCTCCCCTCCAGGAGCAAAACCAAAGGACGCGTAGCTCAGCTGGTAGAGCATTCGACTCTTAATCGACTGGTCGTAGGTTCGATCCCTACCGCGTCCACCATTTTTCTCCCAATCTATCAAGCACTTACCGTTACCGGTTCGTTTGCCCCTACGATGCATTTTCCAAAACCTGACCAAAAACCTGACCAAACTTCTTTCGCCGGTTCCGTTGGTTGATCGCAACCCGCAGTGGTTCCAGTTCCTGGTGCTGATACGGCTCCATCGACTTCAGGTCGGCGTGCCCCATGGACTTGCTTACTGCGAAGGCATTGCCGCTCTTTTCCATCGTGTAGGTGCCGTAGGTGTGCCTTGCTGAATACGGGACCAACTTCTTATCCAGTCCCGCCCTCCCTCGGGCAGCCTGAAAGCCCTTGGCAATCGTTGTGAGATGACCGGACTTCGAACGAGAGGATGGAAAGACCCAGCCCTCATTTATCGATCCGCACCACGCTCGCAACATGGTCTTCATGCGGTCGCTCATCGGTACGAAGCGGGTGGCGTTATCCGTCTTGCCCTCCGGAACCCAGATGCGGTGCTGATCCCAGTAGATGTTTTCGATCCGCATGGGGAAGACCTCGTCCGGTCGCATGCCGCTGTCCTGCAGAATGACCACAACCAGCCAAGCCTGCTGCCTGAGTCGCTTGATCCTGCGATGCTTGACCGGATCTAAATAGGCCTGCTCGAGTTCATCCTCTGACCGTTCATCTATCATCCGATCTCGCCCTGGAGCCTTCGATAGCCTGATCTTCGGAATATCCCGCAACAGCTTCCATTCGACGGCCTTGTTCTGCATTCGCTTCAAGGTACGCAGAGCCTGGTTCGTGTAATGGCCGGTGCAGATCACCGTCTCCTTCTTTTCTTCATACCTCCCTTCCTTATCTTTCTTCTTCCTGTTAAGCAGCGGTCGCTCAAAGACAATTGATTCGGCCACGTCCTGCGAGATGTGGTCGATCCTCATGCCGGCAAGCTTGGACAGACGTAACAACCGCCATCCGTAACGGTAATATCGCTTTCCGTTGGGCGTCAGCTGCTGCGAATTATCCACCCATTCCAGAAACCGTTCTGCAAGGTCTCTGAGGACAGGAGGCTTCTTTCTACCCAGCTCGATGGCATCGCCTTCCTGAAGGCGTGCCAGCAAGCCGGCTTCAACAACCGCCGCAGCGGCCTTCTTGGTTTTCTTCGTGCCCTTGCGATAGCGTTCTCCATCGAAGTAGAACGAGTACCACCAGTAACGACTATCTTTGGGACGAAACAGAGACAAGGTGTTCCTCCATGTGTGCCCGCACAGACGGAATACGCTCGCTCTCGTGGAGAAAATTCTCCACGTCGCTTTTATCATAACGAACGCTTCCCCTTAGCTTGTGCCATTTGGGACCGACCTCCGAGCAACGCCATTGCCGCAATGTGCCTTCCGGAATCCCAAGAAGCTTTGACAGTTCCTTGGTAGTCAAGAAGCGCGCCGAATCATGAGCTGTATTCATGGCTATCTCCCGTTAGGTCGATGTATCAAGCTTTCTGGCCAAATATGAAATAGCCCTGTCTTGAATCTCGGTCAAATAATCCCAAAGTTCCCATTCTTTTCGTATTCAGGCACGTGTCTCTATAGCTCCTTCAGATATTCCTGACCAATCGCAGCGCATCAGTAGCCTTTGACAGTTGCAAGAAGCATCGAACGGTTCCAAAACTCGCTCAAATTTCCGGAACAACTCACCCCCGAGGTATTTCCTGCGGATAGATCCGGCCTTCTTCCCTCCTCTGGCGTGTATCTCCAACCTATTTAGCTGCAATGAGTTACAGGAAATTTGACTGAATATTGATTCGGCTCCATGCTCTTCGGCGTGCAAGGAGGAGCCGGATGAGCAGAAGCATTCAACTTTGTGTCTTGGCCGGCGGAATGACACTTGCCGATCTGGTGGTGTTTATCCACTGCGTTCCGATCGTCTGTCAGGCTTGGGGTTCGAATCGTTGGATCATGTGCGCACTGTTCGCAGGAATGGTCGTTTGGGCCAACTCGCTGCGGGATCTGTGGCGCGCCGCGACTCGAGGTCTCGCCCTGCGCCGGATGCCCACCCCAACTCCCGCCTCGCTCTTATCGCTTCCTGTGCAAGATGAAGGGAGCAATCCAAATGTTTGATTCAGTCCAGGAACTCTCGGCCAAACTCGCCGCCAGTGGATACTTCATCGATTCAGTCATGACCATGGACATTTTCTTAGCCGCGAAGCTCCGAAAACCTGTAATCCTTGAAGGCCCAGCCGGTAGTGGAAAAACGAAATTGGCGTCGGCAGTGGCAACGGCCGCGGGCACGCATATAGAGCGGCTTCAATGTTACGAAGGGCTCACCGACAAACAAGCGATCGGCGAATTCGACGAAGGCCTCCAGAGACTCTACATGGAGTTCTGCAAGGGGCAGGGCCTCAGCTGGCAGGAGATTGTTCAGACACTCAAAGGCCGGGACTTCTTCCGTCCCGGACCTCTGATGCGTGCCCTCGAATGCGAACGCCCGTGTGTGCTGTTGATCGACGAGATCGACAAGGTGGACGAAGCGAAAGAGGCGCTCCTCCTCGAACCTTTGTCCGATTATCAGCTCTCTATTCCCGAGTTCGGCACCGTTGCAGCCCGAAGCATTCCCTTCATCGTGATCACCAGCAACGAGGAGCGCCATCTTGGGGATCCTATCCGGCGGCGCAGTCTCTACATCCGCGTTGAGCATCCGACTCCCGAACGAGAAGCCGAGATCATCGCCAGTCGAACTCCCGACGCATCCTCTCGATTCCATAGAGAGATAGCAGGCATCGCACTTGCTTTCCGCAACTATTCGCTCGAAAAGCCTCCATCCGTTTCCGAGATGATCGATTTTGCCAATGCCCTCCGGCTAATGGGCACAGACCATGTCACCGCCGAACAGCGAGACGTTCTCCTGCCCTTCCTCGCGAAGACTGAGAAGGACCGCCGTCATCTCCTGCTGCGCGAGGGTTTCACCAGCTTACTTCTCGACGGCGCCCGCTTCGCCAAGCAGATGACGGTGCCGGAGGGAGCTGAGGAATGAGATGGCTCGTGTCCCTTTTACTCCTGGCGATGCCGCAACTCGCACTGGCGGTACGAGACGTTTCGTCCGCGGAGAGATGCGTTGAGCACTATGCGACCCACTACCAGATCCCGCCCGAGTTGATCGCAGCGTTGATCGATGTCGAGTCCCGTTGGAATCCCAATGCCCTCTCAAACAAAGGAGCGATGGGACTGATGCAGCTCATGCCGGCCACGGCGCGACGGTTTGGTGCCTTTCAACCCTTTGACGAGGAGCAGAACATTGCCGCGGGGACACGGTATGTGACGACCCTCATGTGGGAGTTTCGTGGCGACCTTCGACTCGTCGCCGCTGCCTATTATGCGGGCGATTACTGGATTGGATAGAAGCAACTGAATTATCGGAACCCCGATGTAGTCGCCTACGTTCAAGCGGTGCGGCGGTGTTACCTGATGCGCAAACACGCGGCCGCAAGGCCTCCAAGGAGATAAAAAGCCATGAAACTTCGCTGGTTCATACCGATCGTAGTTCTGCTCCCTTTATCGCTCAAAGGCTCGGAGCCTGTCCCGCCAGCACGGATCGCAACCCTTGTCATCAACCCTACGGGAGTCACCCCGCTCCATTTGCGGCCCGACTTCGACAGTGTCATTCGTATGCCGGAGGAGATCACATCTGTGGTTCTTGGCAGCCCCGAATCGTTCAAGGCGGAGCACAACGAGGGGGAGCCCAGGTATGTCTGCGTCAAGCCGATCACGAGAGACCCTGCGGTATCGAACCTGATGATTGCAACCAAGTCAGGGACCCATGTGACTTTGGAGCTGATAAGCGATGGTGCTAGCGGGGGCAGTTCGGCTCAGGCAATCGACTTTCTAATCGAATATCGTGCTTCTCACGGATTTCTCGTCGCTTCTACGCCGGCAGCTCTCTCAACGGTGTCAGCGACTCATCCCATAAAACCCGACGACAGCGCCGGGACTGTCAATGTGACAAACACGTCTGGATCGTCAGAGCCGTCAACGATACAGACACCGCGACGTCGGGAAAATGGGCGACCGCCAACCGCCCAGTTCGCTCCGCGTCCGGTGTCTATATTGGTGAGGTCGTTGAAGAGGTGCTTCCGGACTTGCAGAAGCAACCCTTTTTCCAGCATTTCACGGAATATTCGCCGGGACCGTGCTCCGCTGGACCCGAAGTGACCCGTCTCGATCGGGTAGCTTCGACGGCCGCTCAGCCTGCGGTTTCATCGATTGTTTAGTGAGAAATTGCGTAGCCAAGGACGGTTGAATTTAGGCTAACCCTTCCATCGCCGGGCTGGGTCCCAATACGGAGCGTCTTTGGGAAATCCAAGTTACTTCGGAGGAGAGGTCCAAGTGGGAATGAAAATGCATCAACATTGTCTGTTTCTGGTTCTAGTCGCCTTGGGCGCGACCGGGACGAAAGCACAGGAGGCGAAGTATCCGCCGCTCAGCGAGTACATGATGCCGCAAGCCGCTGAAGGCATTGGCGAAGAGCGCGGCGCCACAGGCAATCTGGGATCGCGCAACCATCAGATTTCTTACCGCATCGGGTTACCAGACCGTGCACGAGGGGGATAACGGTTTTGTGTGCATGGTCATGCGCGGGTTTACTGGCGCGCCCACGTTCACCCCCGTCCAAATCCGGGCTTTGATAACATACGATGCAAAAACCCGAGCTCCTATCTGCTTCAACCCACAGGCCGTCCGAACCGTACTGCCATACTACGAACTTCGGACAAAACTTGGGTTGGAAGGCAAGACAGCCGAGCAAATTGCCGAGGGAGTAGAAGCCGCTTACGCAAAGGGCGAAATCCCGAAGCGAACCGAAGTGAGCTTCGGCTATATGTGGTCGGCGGACCAGGTTCTTGGACCGGCAGGCCATTGGCATCCTCATATGATGGTTTACCTTCCGGGTTACAAAAATTCGATGCTCGGGAACAATGAGGTCCCGGGAAGGCTGCCCTTTGTTTCCGACGATGCCGGAACACCATTTGCTGTCGGGATTATCGCGGTGGACGAGAAGCTGGCCATAAAGGCACTGCCATAGCCAGGCTAAGAGCGCATGCTTAGCTGAGTTTCATCACCGGCCCGACTTATCTTTCCTGGTGCGAGAGCATTGCGGAAACATGCAACCTGGCCACCTACCAACATTCAACATTGGAAAACGAAAATGATGCTCAAGAACAAGAACGCAGCGATCTATGGAGCGGGTGGTGCCGTTGGAGGCACCGTCGCAAAGGCCTTTGCAAGAGAGGGGGCAAGAGTCTTCCTAACTGGCCGCAACTTGGCGTCGGTATCAGCAATAGCCGAGGAAATTGTCACCGGCGGCGGAACCGCCGAAGCCGCCCAAGTGGACGCCCTCGATGAGAACGCGGCGGAGAGTCACATTGCCGCAGTAATCGAGAAGGCAGGCACCGTCGACATCTCTTTCAACGCGATATCACCCACTCCGCATAGGAGGGAATTGCGACAAGATGCGGGAAGAAGGTGACGCGATGGTGAGAGTGGTGACGGCCGACTTGATCTCAATGGCGCGGTCCGGGGACGGCGACGCGTTCCGAGCTCTGACCGAGCCGCACCGCCGAGAGCTACAGGTGCACTGTTACCGGATGCTCGGCTCCTTCCAGGATGCCGAGGACACTCTCCAGGACACCATGCTGGCCGCCTGGCAGGGTCTCGCGGGGTTCGAGGGACGCGCCTCGGTCCGCACCTGGCTCTACCGGATCGCCACCAATCGGTGCCTCAACGCGCGTCGCTCGTCCAGCCGACGACCCGCCAAGGAGTGGGACGTGCCCCACGTTGAACCGCCCGAGCCGACCCGGCTCGGCGATGTCGTATGGCTTGAGCCATTTCCCGACGCCCTCCTCACGGGTGCGATCGACGTGACGCTCGGCCCGGAGGCCCGCTACGAGCAGACCGAATCCATCTCCCTGGCTTTCGTGACCGCCCTTCAGGTCCTGCCGCCTCGCCAGCTCGCCGTCCTCATCTTGCGCGATGTCCTCGGATTCCACGCGAACGAGGTGGCCGACATGCTGGGCTCGACGGTCGAATCGGTCAAGAGCGCCCTCAAACGGGCGCGCGCAAGTCTGCAGCGCCGATGGCCTCCGGCCGCCGACCGCGAACCGCCTCCCGCCCCCGACTCACACTCGGAGGATGCGACCGTGGTGAAGTTCGTACGCGCGTGGGAGTCCGCCGATCTCGACGCGCTGGTGGCTCTTCTGACGGACGACGTCTTCATCTCGATGCCACCGATGCCATTCGAATACGAGGGCCGAGATGTCGTTGCCCGCTTCTGCGCCAGAATCTTCGGCTCGGGCCGGAGGTTCGAACTCGTGCGGACGCGTGCCAACGGTCAGCCGGCGTTCGGGGCCTACCTGCGCGCCCCCGACGGCATCCGCCACGGGGTCGGCCTCTACGTCCTTACTCTGACCGGCGACCGGATCTGCGCCATGACCCGCTTCGACAACAGCGTGCTCCCATGGTTCGAGCTACCGCGATCGTTCCCGAGCCGATAGCCAGCTTGGCGATTTACCGTCAACTGGGCTTGGGCCGGATTACTGTCGCGGTAGGGACGACCATCACTGATCGCCCCCCGCACAGATCCGTACGTGCGCGTCTACGCATACGGCTCTTACCATGGATCAATTGCGGCAAAATTGCTTGCCGCACACCGCCCGTTCCCTGGGACATGCAGTTCCCGCTCTGTGTCGGGTGCATGCGCGATTGAACGATGTTCTCCTTCGTCTGTGCCCTTCCCTCCCCAGCCTCCGCCGAAGGTTGCCCTCCTTTGTTCGGCTGGTTCACAGGTACTACGGCACAGTCCGACTTCTCCAGCGCGTGCATGCCCGCCGTGCGGTTTATGGCCTTCGCGGACCGGCCTTGATCATGAGACCAAGGCGCACTGGAGATCTCCCGGTTCTCGGTCGAGTAGGGTCATGGCGCTAAGCGGGCTTCGAATGATGCCGCCGTTTCCATAACCCCCTCTAAAATTCCGTATGGCGGGTTTTCCCCGGTACGGCTTCAAGGCTGACCTTTCAGGTGATGCCTTCCTGTCTGTCGCGCTGTTTAAGCCTGCTCCCGGCATGCGCAACGCAACAGACCGTTTGCCTTCACCCTTCGTATCGTCCGAGACTGAGACCTGGACTCCCGTTCTGAGCCGGGCAGGAATTCTCTTCGTGATACCGTCATTAGGGCCTCACGGCCTTACCCCAGAGGTCCTCGCTCCGGTCAGGGTTATATTGTCCCTGTCCATCAACACTTATTGACCTCATCCGAGCCACTCATGAACACTCCCCGATTTCCCGGCCATGCCGGTTATACGAAGAGCCGATGCTGTGCGGGAGCGCCTAGGCTGCCCACGAGTGGTTCCCAGCTTTCACTGCTAATCCTTGTCAGCATGCTGCCCTCTTCGACCACGGAGAATTCGCCAGTTG
>Ga0137390_10004527_pt1 | contig 11593 bp, 13 predicted proteins | sample 15con2h24AmetaG_FD_104937 | JGI IMG/M metagenome (GOLD analysis project Ga0137390, IMG submission 104937) | Vadose zone soil microbial communities from Angelo Coast Range Reserve, California, USA - 15con2h2.4A metaG | ecosystem: Environmental > Terrestrial > Soil > Vadose zone > Saprolite... | reverse complement strand
GAAAGGTTCGCCGCGAGCCCAGCTGTCCAGAGCGTCGGCAAACTGCGTTTCCTCCATGACGCCATGCAAAACGGTCGGCTCCTCCTCCACCAGGTCGATGCTTCGTTTTGTTTCTGCAGGGCTCGTCTGGAAGTTCGCGACGACGGCCTCCACCCATCGGTCCTTCTTCCCTTCGCGTTGCTTGACGAGCAAACGAAATGGGGTGGTCGGCCAGGCGCCCGGAAGACCCGCGACTTGATCCAAGACCCGTTTGAGCGCCTCGGAAAACTCAAGCGGTTCCATTAGAGCCTTGATATGGGCCTGGGCGCGTGATACCTCGACAAGGAAGTTGCCGGACCTGAGGGACGGGCGCTTCGGTGTCCAAAGAAACCGGTGATGACGGGCCCGAACGTATCCCACGCCGATTTGGCCGATTCTGCTGCGGAAAGCGCTTCGGGTATACCCTCCGTCCGTCCTTGATCCGGCTGGTCACGGCGACTTGGTGAAATGATGAAGGCTGCTCCTCCACCGACCTCCCAAACGCGCATCGACCGCATCCGTCTCTGGTTTCCCTTCTACAGCCCACGCGAGACGCGCATCTCTATGAGGATTGTCGACCCTCTCAAGTTCAGCCACTAGTCGGTCTTTATCGAATCTCAGGTCAAGGATGACCAGCTTTCCCGGTGTTCCCACGCCACGTCTCCATCTGAAGAAAGCGTTGGCGAAAGCGACTTTGCCGCGATCGGTGAGTCGACGGACGACGAGCCGATGGTAACCCTACAGAAAAAGCCCAGCCCAAGGACGTAGAAGTGACCAGTACGCAGGCGGCCGGAGTACTCGGATTCCGACCGAGGCCTGGATGTGCTGACCGTTCTTAGCCAGCTTCTTCTCCATTGTGATGAAGGCGTCAGACTCGAGCAGAAGCGCATCTTGGAGGAGCCGCTTGTCACCTTCAGAAAGGTAGCCAAACTGCGGACCATCGAGCCGCGACGCCAGGCGGGCACCGGTGCCGGCAAAGGCAGCGCCCAAATACGCGGCGATTCGAGCCCGCCAGTGATCGAGAACATCAAGAACCCAGGCTGTGTAGGCCGCATTCCCCTTAGCGTTAACCTCGGCAACGCTCTTCTGCGAAAGCACGATGTCAACCGCCGCTCGCTGATTAACCTGAAAGATCAGTCGCAAAGCGTCAAGATCATCGATAAAGCCCGGGATCCGATACGCACGATCGCCCAACGGCGGCTCCACATTCTCCCAAATGAACCCCCCGTATCCCATGATGGTTTGGAGGGTCGAGGAATCAAGGAAGAGGCGACGAGGAACGTCGGTGAATCTTGCAACCGCTTGCGCAACAACCACGACGGCATCATAGAGCCTCCCCAAAGCGATACCGGTTCGTTTTTTGCCGCTTAATCAAGGGACCGGCCCGGAGCCTGGATAATCCAGATGCGTGCCATCGAGATTCTCACTGGCCTTCGCGCCCCGAGCGCATCTAGGGAACTGAGTTCCAGATTCGCTCACGGTCGGCCTCGGCGATCACTCCCTCGAGCGTCTGAACAGAGTCCGCGCCATCAAGGCGCAGCTCGGTTTCCAACCGTGATGCAAGGCGTATTACTCCAGCCCACACAAGCTCCTTGCCCAAGAGCAGCTGCGCCCGCTTCCATAGTTGACGCCATCTTGCATGCCGCGACGACGGATTCGATGCCTTTCGGTTAAGTGCGCGGAAACCCACCCGGAGGCACGCACCCGCCCCCTGCCAGTTTTGAGCGCCGGTCACTCGGCTCTCCGCCAAAATCCCCGCCATCGCCGACATGACGTCTACATCAACATTGACCGCCTGGCTCGGAAGCCAAATTGCGCTGGTCATCCCAAGCTCATCGGTGCTCGCCGGCTCTGCTGCGGTGCCGAGCAGAGCAACGTGGATTAACCGCTTCCCACCAAGCCAAGCGACTGCTGCGTGCCCCGCTTCGTGATAGGCCCTCCATCTGCGGTCAGCTAGTTCGGGCTGATAGTCATCCATCGACGACTAGCCGCACAAACTACTCGAAGTCACCGGTTGGAAACTGCAAATGCTGCAATGGGATGTTGGCCGGCATCGTCGTTAAGTCTTGCGTCAGCTCTAGGAGCTTGCTTCGGTAGAGTGCTTGCGCTTGGACGTTAACGGAAACCACGAATTCTTCCGTTGTCTTTTCCCTTCCTCGACGATAGATCCCTTCGATCCTCGCTTTCGTTATCGCATGCTCAAGGCTCGCTGCGAGACGTCCAGTTTCCTCAAGATTCCAGCGCGGCGCACTCCAGTTGATGCCTCCACGCCAGCGCAGCCTCAGGGTGATCGCCTCGTCCGGCCCGATTACCCAGGGACCAGGCTCCTGGTCAGTTTGAAAATGCAATCCGCCAATGCCCCCCGTGCTAACGAACCCGCGCCGTTGCCGAATCAGGGTCGCGTACAACGGCATGGGTAGAGTATGCGGCACGATTTTCTGATCCGTGGCACCAAGAAACTCGATCAAGCCTAGGTGCGACAACACTGTCTTGCGACCACCGACGTTAATAACCACTATGTCGAGGTTCAGCGTGAAGTCTCGTGGCCATTGGACTCCAGGAGCTGAGGGGTTACTCCACAAGTAGAAAACCAAGTCGTCAGGGCTTTGCGGTCGATCCTCCTTTTCGAAATGGAGCCTGGCGGGTGCCGGTACAGTCACAAGGAGCGTGACTATGGCCACAGCCAACACCGCGATGGCGAGCAAGACATTGGCAAGATCTTGGCGGTCTGCCAAAAGTAGCCCAAACGTGCCTCCAATCGCGAGCAGCAGGAAGGCTAGCGATGCCAGTAGGAGGAACCATCTCCTTTCCCGTATGCGTTCGAGCCAGCGCTCAAGTTTGCCGATAAAGCCCGTGTTCATTCTCCTTCGGAGTCTTGGCGCTGCCTCACTCACGTGAGGACGCTGCGGCATGGGCGAGACGGCGAAAGGCAACGACCCGTCTAGTCGTGTTAACGCCAACCACTTCCCAGCCTGCGTTCAACCAGTAACGCGCTTGAGAGTTTGACTCGCTGTTCCCCCAGTAGGCCCGGTGCTTCCAAGCTGAGGCAGGTAGTTGGCGGCCGATTATGGTCTCGATCTGGCTCGCGGCGAGTTCGATCCCGTCCTTGCTCGCGTCGGACAAGAAGGCGCCGAGTGCAACGAATCCCGGTGGACGTCCCCCACCCCTATCCGTTAGACGAGCTTGGAGCGTCTGGTCGGAGGCTGGAGGCCTTGACGCGGGCCGCTCTGCGTAGAAGCTCAGCTGCGCACCAAAGGATCGCCCCGGGTTCGGAGTTTCGACAGTCGCGCCACCCTCACGCAGGGCCTGCTGGACACCGTTCTCGAGATAGGGTCGCCCCGCATGGGCTTCGAAGATAACGCCACTTAGCGAGCCGAGCTCTTGCTCGAGGCGGGCGACCACCCTCCTACTCCACTCGCGGCGGTCGGGCGCCGACAGCTGCGTCAATTCCAGGTCGTAAGGATGGATCACGTCGCCTGGGCGGAGAAGGCCGTACTTCGCCGAGAGAATGAACCAACGGTCGCAACTGCGCTCGACAAACGCACGGCGCTTCCGGAATAAGTCCGACGTATATAGTTCGGCCGCGGCGGTAGGGTTTCGCCCTTTCCGCTTGACACATCCGACGAGCCCAACTCGCATTGCTCAGATGCCTTTGACAAAGCCAGCTCGATCGACAAGTTTCGGGCATACTTCCGCGAGGCGACACGACGGGCAGTCCGGAACACCGGCGTGGCACCACGTCCTCCCAACAGTCCATGCGGGGAAGTCGACTGCGCCGGGCCTGGCAGCATTCGCTTCGCGGGCTACCGCGACCATGTGATCAGGGTCATCGAAGACGGCGAGACCGGTTCGCAGGAACACGCGCCGGACGTGGACGTCATAGGCGATGTCGCTCCCCTCAAGATTCGCGACGTTAACGTTCAGGTCGCGTTTGAGAATCTCGACCGCCATCGCGGCTTTCTTTTGGCCAATTCCATCGAAGGCGTCGAAACGACGACGTAACCTCTCAGCCGTCACTCCGCCTGACCAAATGGCCTCGGCTCTGCCGCCGTATTCGTTTACAACCCGGCGAGCAGCCGAAACGATCCACTGAGGCATTTTCTCGACAAACCGATGGAGCTTGGGTGACTGCTGGACTGCAGCTGCAACGCCTTGAGGGTCGAGTACGATGCGCTGCGGGTCAAGGTGACCAAGGCGTTGCTTCAACTCGTAGGGTGCCGCCCAGGCCCGCTTGGCACGTATCCCCTGATCGAAGATAACCCCTAGCAGAAATGCGAAGGCATCCTTGATGACCAGGGAGTTGGCGTCTTTGTCATCGGTGAAGCTCGGGATGCCCGTGACCCGATTTGCCGACAGGGTCTGGCCAAAGTCGAGCAAGGCTTGGATCAGCTCGCGTCGGCGCGACTCGCTCAGCCGTCCGGCATGGAGGGTTTCGATTGCCGTCCGAACGACGGCAGTGGTTTCGGGCCGCTTGCCGGTCCGCTCGAACTCGTCCCTCTGCAATTCTTCGATAAGTTCGAGGGTCCTCGGATCCAGAACCGCATGCGTTCCGGCGCTCAGCTCCATCGGCGATTCAGTCACCCGCACGTCTCCCAGCCGGATCGTACATCCGCGGCCAGACAAGGGCGCGCAGCTGGCAGTTCGCCGCGATGATCCCGTCACTTGCGGGGAGGCGTGGCGAGCGCGGGTGATTAAGTCAGCCCCAGCCGTCCGTTTGTCCGGAGGGTCAGGAACCTGGAGGGCCCAGCGCAGGTGGCCCTTTCGGCGTGCGGATCCCCATCCTGCCGACTCCAGCTCGGCCGAGATCTAGCGGCCGGTCTCGAAGGAGGGCTTCGTCCCGAGCCCTTTCGATCACACGCTTCAACTCGATGATTACATTGCGCACCTTAAACTCGTACGACCGAAAGGCGTGTTCCACAAATCGACGCTGATCTTGCGTCAGAGCGTCCCAGATGTCCGAGAGGTCTGGATCGCTATGGAAGATTCCCCCATTTAGATAGAGTCGGGCAGTCTCCCGGCCGCTCGCGAAGGTGCCCAGTGAAAGCGGAGCCTCTAGCGCTGGAATCCGTTGAGCAGCTTTCCATGAGTCAAGCGCACTGCCTAGCCGCCGCCGCAATCCCTCATCGTCAACATAGCGAGGCAGGATCCGCAGGATCCCCTCGAGGTAGACCGGGTCGTCTGCACTTATGAGCTGGCGAAATCGGATGAGATACGACTCCCAGACGTAACGGTCGTCGAGGTTGGTCGTGATGCTGTTCCACCCGGGGTGCGCGGCGAAATTGAAGGTTATTGTGAGCTCAGTTCTTTGGCTATAAGGGTTTTCCTTGAGATCGGCGTAAAGCCGCTCAAAAAGATGAACCCGGCGGCTCATCTCGATATCAAGCCTCTTCCCGCGGCGCATACTGAAGAGAGGTTATCTGCACCGTGAGTTCCTGCGATGGGCAGGCGCAACGAATCGCAACCCAGACCATGCTGGTAGGAACCGAGCAAGGATGAACAGCGACGATGTAGCCGAGCGTTCTCGGATGAACCTGAGCCAAGCCTCCATCTCGGAACTGTTTGCCTTGTACGGTGGAATCCTTCGCGAACTACGCGAGAGAAGGATCGTTCGCACCGCGAACGCCCCGACCGGCGATTATGCCGAATATCTGGTGGCGGCGGCGCTTGGAGGAGAGTTAGTGCCGAACTCGGAGAAAGGTCGCGACGTGCTGGCCCAGGGTCGGCGAATTCAAGTTAAGAGTCGAGTCATCGCGTTGCCCGGAAACGTTGGACAGCGCCAGCTGTCGTCCTTCCGCTCATTCGATTTTGATGACCTTGTCATCGTCCTTTTTGCGTCCGACTACTCTGTGTGGAAGGCGGTCCTCCTACCAGCCGACGTGGCTCGCGAACGCTCGACCTATCGAGCGAACGTCAACGCTCATGTCCTCTTCGCGACCGACCTGCTCCTAGCTGGACCAAGCGCGGAGGATGTGACGAAGAGGCTCCATGCCGTGACCCAGGCCGAGCGGCCAATTCTTGCCAGTCCCGAGAGGGTCAGCCCCGAAAAGCGTTCTTAGGCTAGCGCATATGCATTAGCCGGTAGTCGGACTAAGGCCTGGAGTCCGGCCAGCCCACCACTTGGCTGCAAGGTTCGAGCTTGCGATCGACCTCAGGCTGATCGGTCGTCGGGCTTTTTTTCAAAGATGAGAATCACCTCGCGCCGGATTCGTCCGTCAAGTCCGGGAGGACCGCCGCGGCGCGTCGGTGGAGGTAAATACCGACGATTTGCAGGCAGCGCACGCACACGGCGATCGCGGAGCCTCAGTCCAGCCATTTTGGCGAGACTCGCCACTATGACCGAGTTGCGGACATAAGTGCCACGAGTCGTGTTTTCGCCAATTACGTACACCGCTTTACCTTTGGGAGAGAGTACTCGAGCGACCTCCCCCACGGCTTGTCGCATGTCGTCCATATAACGCTCAAGGACAGCTTCGTCCGAGGGCTTTAGCCGAGGTCGCAGGTTCAACTCAGCCCTAATGTCCCGGATTGCTTCGTCCGCCCCGACCATCGACCGGCCAACTTCAGTTCCGACACTGTTACTCCTGATCCTGCGAAGTTCCGCGATGTTGTAGCCCATCCAGATGAGGGAGAATTTGCTACACCGAATGTAGTCGATGGCATTCAGGTAGGGCGGTGACGTAAGCACCAAATCGATCGAGCCGTTCGCTAGCGGGAGATCGCGGGCGTCGCCTTCGTGGATCCGTGGTGCGGGGCCGCGGCCCAGGTCGTTCTTGTCGATACAGTTATCAAGGACACGGTCAACCGCTGCCAGGAAGTTGCGAAAGGGCTTTTGCGGCGCACGCTCAAAGGACTTATGAGGGCGGCTATGGGATAGGTCCATGGCAAGCGAGGCACCAGCCTGCTTGGCGATGATGAGCCGAGAAAAGCCGCACCAGAGGACATCGCGCGTATCCGCATCGCGGACCCGCCTGATTGCAGTCGCTAATGCCGCAAGTTGCCGGCGAGCATAGTCGTCGAACCAATACGTAACAAACCGACTGGTCTCCTCGTCAGCGCCACCCGGATACGCATCACGGACCCGTAGAGCGGCGAAGACTCTGCGGGCACGATCGAATACCTCACTCGCCTCAGCCCGGATTTCTTGTACATCAATTGCCGTTGTCCAGACTCTTGATATCAACACAGAGAGCGGATCGATATCCACGCCGACCGCCCGGTGACCCCTGGATCGCGCCACCGCCAGCACCGTGCCCGACCCCATCATCGGGTCGAGTACACGCAGTGGCCGCTCCACCTTATCGAGCACCTCGAGCGCGATGCCCGGCGCCATGCGTGCTGGAAAAGGGTGGACTGGGCCGCGCCCCACAACTTCGAATATGGTCTTCTTGAGCGAGCGCTTCATTGATTCTGAAATTCGAATGAGGTCGCGTGAGATGAGTGCGTCAAGTTACCGCTCGTCGATAACATGGTCTTTCATCGCCGCGTCAATAGCGGCGATAACGTTTTCTGCGCTCTGATCCAGTTCCACCGTTTCGGCCGCAGCATAGATGGCACCCGGAGCCATCTGGGTCATCGCCTTGCAGAGCTCTACAAGTTCTTCATCGTTTTCGTAGTCGATCGGAGGCGTCAAGTGGGAGAGTTCTACGCGCAAGGCCGCATACTTGACTGAGGACTTCCTGAATTTCTTTTGGAGAGTCTCAATCGTCGTGACTATCCGCTTATAGGGCGGCCTCTTGACCCTTTGCGCCTCAACGGATTCGACCCATTTTGAGCTCTCAACGGGTCCGCGACAGTGCAGGAAAAGTTCTCGGAGTTTCTGTAAGCCCACCTGTTTGATCGGTCGCAGTTGGACAAGCTTTGCAATATCGTCAATAGTCATCAGGGTAATCGTCTTGGGTTCACCCATGGCAGTAGTCTTCGCGCGGTCGTCATTGATGTCGCTCATAAGGGCAGAGGAATCGCCGCCTGGAAAGTCTCGTCCAACGACAAGCGCATGCTGACACTTGTACTGGTCACGATGGCGGATCACCGCCGCCACGTCGATGGTTCCAGCAGCGACCTTCCCCTGGTCCGCTACCTTGCTCTTCGCTTCAAGGCTGATGGCATACTGCCGAGGCCGGCCTTGGTCATCAGCGGAGAGAAGGGCGGTTGCGACACCGTCTGGCTTGCCTTTGCCACCGATGGGTATCGTCTCGAATCCAAGGCTAGTAAAGGCGGCGCAAAGCTTCTCCTCCAAGGCAGCGGGGTTGTTCCTTGCCTCTCGGAGGGCCAGGGCCACCCCAAATGCGCTTTGTCGCCCGGATTCATTAGCTAGGTTGCGAAGCAATTGGTCGCGCAGTGAAAGGAAGTCGTCGATCTGTTCGGGCTTTACCCCAATCGCATGGAGGTGGGCCTCTGCAAGGACCTCAGCCATCGCGAAGAGCTCAAGCGGTTGCCCAGCGCCCTTGCTCGTGAATTCATCGTGGAATGTTGCGACGAACGGGTGCCAAGCGTTGATCCGCAGGTTGCCCGTAACCGTGTCATATTGGGCGAGACCGGCTTCAGCTGACCCATCGTAGTCAATCGTTAGCCCGGTAACGAACTGATCCGCCTCCGCGGCCCGTCGCTCTAGCGTCGCGAGCAACGCCTCGCGCTCCGTCGTCGTCGTGAGGAGCGGGACGAGCAGGAAGCGCGATTTGCCCTTGCCTTCGAGGACCGCGCGCGCCAGCTCGACGATCGGGCGTCGCGTCAGGCTCGAAGGACTGGCTGCGAGCTTACGGGCGAGCTTGGCACCGGGCTCCTCTCCTTCGTCGTATCCCTCCAGGGTGGGCCGGACAGAGTTGAATATGGCGCGAAGCACATCCTGGGCTGTCGCGAGAAGCGGGCCTTCGCTGATGGCCTCCCGATTCGACCGGAGTTCCCGGTCGAGGCTGTCCATGTGGACGACCAGCCGGAAGCGGCCGAAGGTCCCATGACGGAGTTCGTCCGGGGAGATCCCAAAGTGCCCATCAAGCACATTGACTAGCCGACCGAACACATACACAAAGAAGCCGTAGCTCCGGCCAAGCTCGTCCGACTTCCCGGTCAAGAGGTCCTTGTACGCCTCTGCATAGCCCGTGATGCGCCCCAAATCTGGGACGTCGAGGCCGAACCTGTGCTCACTAGCCCTGTCGACGTTCTTATCCTCGGACGCCGTTACACCTTTCGGACCGGGCTTGGGCAGTTGGACCAGGTCTTTGCCGAGTGTCCAGGTCTTCAGCCGCCCTTTGCCTTCCTTGCTCGGAACGAGCTTCTCGCCGTCCAACCAAATCCCGAAGTCTGGACGCAGGGGCAACGCGGTACGCAGAAGCCACCGAAGGAGGCCCGGCTTGATCTCATGAACCTTGGGTTTGAGCGAGGACATGACCGCAACAGTCCACGACGCCGGCGCGCCCCGCCCAAACAAGGCCATGCCCGAAGCCTTGAATGCAGGCGTTGCGGTCCACGTTTGGAGTGCTTGCCTCGCTTCCTCTTCGCTTAACTCGCGCAGAGGGATCTTTATGGGTGTCTTGGGCTCGACCTCTCTGCTGACCCGGGTGTCGATCGCGGAGAAGTCCATTGAGGTCGAATAGAACTTCCCGTTCCGCTTGCTGACGTGAGTCAGGCGGTTCGCCAGGACGTAGGTCGCGAGCTTGCCGATACCAAATTTCCCGATTTGTTGGCGGCCGCGCGGAAGTGATGCGAGGCGCCGTTTGTTGCTGATGCCGATGAGCCAATGGTCCTTTAGCCCGGCCGCATCCATACCCTCGCCGTCGTCGATCACGGTGATCGTGGCGTCCTGCTTTTGCAGGTTGGAGGACAACAACACCTGAACTCGCTGGGCCCCGGCGTCGAAGGCATTGGCAACCAACTCCTCGATCGCCTTGTTCGGGCTCTGATAGAGGCCCTCTGAGAACAGTTCGATGATCCGATAGCTCAAGCGAACATCGATGCTGTCGGTCGTCCTGCCGATAGATGCGAAAGTGGGGGCAGCCGACCCAGGCATCAAGACGGGCGTCCTCATTTGAACTGCATCTTGCGACCAACGGACTCGACCCGGCCGTCGGCATCCACGACGCTTATTAGCACAGGTATGCGCCTGAGTAGGTTGTTGCCTCCCGCTCGCTCGGCGAACGCTACAACTCGCTGCGTCTTTGGGAGCACGAGCGCCACGAACTCAGGTGGACTCTCTAGGTCGCCAACAGCCATCAGAAGTTGCCCAAGCACCTCACAGAAACCCGACCAGTCCGTGCCGCTGCGAACTCCAGAGACGGTTTTCTCCCCCTTGCACTCAGCCTGTAGGCGTCGCCCGTCCCCGAACTCCGCCGTGATATCAGGTCCTGGACGGGCGCCCACCCTAGCACGATTTCCTTTGCTCGTGTAGATGCCGGCGTAGGATGTCAGGGTCCGGCCAGCGCGCTCAAAGCCATAACCCTCTGAGATCAGGATTCGTCGTACTTCATCTGCGTCAGGCTCTGCTCCGTCAACCGAGACGGTGATGTTGACAGCACCCTGTTGGAATAGCCACAGAGCAAATCGAGCTTTCACAAACGGCTCTGTAATTCTTCTCGGTGGACTAATCCCCGCACTTACGTCCGGTGCAAAAGCACCTTTCTCTTCAGGCATTGGTTAGCCTTGCCCTTTCCGCCATCGGGCTGCGATATCTCGAGAACGTGCTGCACCCTTCTCGCCAGCAACCAGGAGCCGGCCCGATAGAGCAGCCTGCCGTCCTGCAACCCTGCCGCCGAGCTGCTTGGCCTCCAGCGGCTGAAGTGCCCCAATTTCCCTTGCCCGCCCGGCCACCATGTGCTCGAGTTGGTGTTCCTTATTGACGTAGCAACGCCCTCTCTTCACGCTCGAGCCGCAGCCACAAAGGCAGTCCATTTTGACCGATGCTACACGGCTGCGTGGGATGCCGCTTAGGACGCCGCCAGCGATCGGGGCGCTAGCCATCGTCCTTCGGTCTCGATCGAGGGTGCAGACGATTGTGAGCCGTCGCATAGACATAAGCCCTGGACCCCCGATGAAAGCTGCTGGCTCCTAGCTATCATATCGAACTAATGTTCGATCGGAGCCAGGCGCTGAGTCCCGGCGGCTGGGGCTTCTGCCGGATCTGCCGCTGCGCCTGGAAAGTTTCTGCGATCGATGGCCACGAGTACGCGACGACGATCCCCTCGACGGAGCACTCGGCTCAAGAATGATTGGCGGCCCCTTTAGTACCCCTTTGCCGGCGCCGTCAAGCCGACACCCCGCGCCCCCTTTTTACTCCCTAGTTCTTAGGCTTCCAACACCTGCTCTCGACGATTCTCGGAATCGATCAGGACCACCTCAAACAAATCCTGAAAAGGGCAGGCAAAGTACCGCATCATCTGCTGCTGAAGCTTTGGGCCTGGCTTTCGGGCTCCACCTTCAATTGCGGGGATGTAGTTTTGGCTGACACCGAGGTCATGGGCCAGTTGACGTTGGGTAAGGCCACGTTTTTCGCGCATCCTTTTGAGGCCGATGGCACGGACCTCTACTTTCATGGCTCATAGGGTAGAGCAGGCACGGCACGGCCCGCCCCTCGGCAATGCCTGGT
>Ga0137390_10004525_pt1 | contig 11594 bp, 13 predicted proteins | sample 15con2h24AmetaG_FD_104937 | JGI IMG/M metagenome (GOLD analysis project Ga0137390, IMG submission 104937) | Vadose zone soil microbial communities from Angelo Coast Range Reserve, California, USA - 15con2h2.4A metaG | ecosystem: Environmental > Terrestrial > Soil > Vadose zone > Saprolite... | reverse complement strand
TACCTTCGTACAATAGACCTTAATGCACATTCCCGGGCCTGCGAGGGCAATGCCATTCGCCCCTCGCCCCTCGCCCTCTCCTCTCCTTCCGATTTATGTACTAGTAGGCTACGCTTTTTCTTGATTCTACTGTAATAATACCAAGCCATCTGCCGCACGGCCCGCAGATCCCCGATTGTCCGGCCCGGCAAGGTTCTAGAATCTCACAATCTCACTCGAATTCGAGTCCAGTTCGTTACGATGGCAAAAGTCTCAAAAAATCAACGTTCTTCTATTCCACCTCTCCCTTCGCGCCCTTCAACATCAAGGAGACGTTCTAACTATATCAGGAATCCTTCGAGATCGGACGTATATGAATATCAATCCCATAAAGTCCGGAGGGCTCACATACCACTCTCACTTGATAGAGATGAAGCCCATGAACACGGTGCTGCCTCTGACGATGACTTCGACGCTAACATACGTAAGCCGCGGCTCATAGGTGAAAACGTAGAGGGCGAGGATATCCCTTCAGAGGATGATGAAGAACTCGATAGCGACGCTGCATTTGAAGACACTGATGAGGAACGTTTTGCTGGTTTCTCCTTTCCAAATGTGAGCTCTCATCCGTTTCTTTCCCTCTGTGGCGCTGAGCGTCTGTGGAATCAGTCTCGTGCTATGACCTCGCGTAAAAACACCTCCAATTCCCCAGAAACTGGCTCCGATGGTGACGGCACTACGGATTCTGAGCTTGGTGACTCGGGAGATTACATTGATGTCCTCGACATCCTCGACGGTCGTGCCGATCAGGAAGTGGTCTCCGCGAATCGTTCCCACGCCGAAAGCCACGGTACCGGGCCTAGTGCCAATGCCGGGGCGGTAGAAGAAAAGGACACCGAAGAGGATGAGGATGAGGACGACGACTCGGTGTTGTCTGCGAACGAGGATGTCAACCCAAGCGCCCTAGAGGGCCTCGAGAAATTTGTCTCGTCCTTGGAAACATCTAAGAAAAGAAAAGGGGATAATGATCTCACAAATAATCCCCTCTCACGAAAGAGAAGGTTGGTGGAACTTGAAGAAAAGACAGCAGTTGGAGTTGAAGGGGAGTTCACAGCGGTGACGTCTGGTACGTTTAACACGTATATCTCGGGCGCATTGTTCTCAACGTTTCTAGGCCAGCAGCTTCGAATAGACGACTTGATTGCACCACTGGCGTCTCATTCGTCTGCGGTGCTCTCCCTTAAAAACTCTGTCAAAATCCTAGACGCTTCACGGACCCGCGGAGCTCCCCTTTCAGCACCGCTACCTCAGCGGACGCAAGATCGATTGGATAGAGAGGCGGCATACGAGCAGACAAAAGTAGAGGTTGACAAATGGAAAGAGACAATGCAGCAGATCAAAGAGGTTGTACTCATACCTTTCCATCTCACCCTCACTGATCTCTTAACTCAAAGGCTGAGCATCTCTCTTTTCCATTACAAGAAGAGCCGGTCGGAAAGGTATCCAATCTTGAACTTACAGCGAAATTCAAGGTGAGACCCGTCTTCAACACGTTCGAACTCCAATCTGGTCGTCGGTTGATACTTCTTCCATAGCCGTCTACCGAGTTGGAAAAGGCCGTGGATCAACTTCTCAAACGAGCACAGATGAGAGAAGAGGATCTCCAGAAAGCTGAGGAACTTAAAATGAATCATCTTTCGACTGAAGAGGTTGCGTCGCGACGTGCAGAGATAATGAAGACTCGCGAGCTCATGTTCCGTGCTGAAATGAAGGCGAAGCGGATTGCTAGAATCAAGAGTAAGACGTACAGGCGTCTAAAGCGACGAGCGAAGGAGAAACAACTTGGCGAAGAAAGTGGGTCCGAAGGACCCGAGGCCCCATTGAAGAGGGAGGCGGAGCGTGCCAAAGAACGAGCGACTCTCAGACATAAAAACACGGGAAAATGGGCAAAAACGATGCGACGAAGAGGTGCGATGGACACAGATCAACGTCAAGATATGGTGGAGATGCTAGAGAGAGGGGAGAAGCTACGCAGGAAAATCCAGGGCAGCAAAGAGGGCAGCGACAGCGACGATGATAATGGCGACAGCGATGATTTAGCGCAGCTAAAGGCTCAAGTTTTCGACGAACTAGCAGAGCTTAAACGTGACGACTCGGGCCCGGCCAAGGACAAAGGGAAGAGCATCTTTGACATGAAATTTATGCAGGACGCAGCTGCGCGCGAGCAACGAGAGGTCGATAAGATGGTCGACAACCTGATGGAAGAACTCCAGGATTCGGATGCGCCTGCCCACGAAGATGAGGCTGACAGTCCGGAGTTACCTCAGGACGACCCCTCCGTCACTGTCCAGCGCACAGGTGGCAGGATTTCCCTTCGACCATGCGGCGTAGGTGGTTTGGAATGCAACTGTAATCACGCTGCTGACGGTTTCACGTAGCGAATCTCGATCTTGGCGCAAGGGTCAGCACCCTCGGACGTGTCCAGCACCACTCTCAAGTCCACCGACGTTCATTCTCTTGCCACGGCGACTCCGACTGTGTCGCCCGTTGGCTCACAGACACTAACCGTTACACAAAGTCAAGTTTCTCAGCAACCCTCTCATGACCATAATCCTTGGCTCTGCCGTGATGATCCGCCTCAGCATACAGCTCCAAAAAAGAATGAGGTTGCTGTCAGCAAGGATAGCACAAGCGCTGTTAAGGCCAAGAATAAGTTGCGAAAGAGGCAAAGAGAGACCAAGGATGAGGTTACAAAAGTTCAGGATGACGGTGTCCTCGAGATCTCTCCTGAGGATCTGTTGGTGGCATCCTTCAAAGAACGTCGACAAGCACAACCTCCAGAGGATAGTTCCGATGGAGATGGCGAGGTTGAGGAACAAGAAGAAAGGCTCAAGCGAAAAGGCAAGCATCCTGGCAAAACGTATCATGCATTCCAACAAAGGGAACTTGTGACAAGGGCTTTTGCTGGGGACAATGTCGTAGAGGTTTGTAGGAACCTCGTGTCAATTTGGTGCAATTATTGAACTTGTTCTCGTTAACACAGGAGTTTGAGGAGGCTAAGAGTCGCGAGGTAGAGGAGGATGCTCCGCATGAGGTAGACACCTCGTTGCCTGGTTGGGTAAGCTTTCTTGTGCTTGACTCCCATCTTTCTCCGTCAATGGAACCTTTGCAGGGCGCTTGGGGAGGACAAGGAACACGCAAGACTGCACCAAAACCTCACCTAATAAAGAAGATTGCAGGCATAGATCCCCAATCTCGCGCTGACTTCGGCAAAGCACATGTAATCATATCGGAGAAGCGCGACAAGAAAGCGGCGAAGTACCTGACGAAAGATCTACCGTATCCGTACACCAGCAAAGCACAGTTCGAGCGCAATCTAGAGGCTCCTATCGGGAAGGAGTGGAACACTCGCATAGCGACTCAACGTGCGACATTACCCAAGGTTACGAAAAAGGTGCGGAATACGTTTCGTAATGAACTTCATCTAGACTTCTGAATAATTTGTATGATTAGATGGGGGCGATTATCAGACCGCTGGAGAAGCGATTCTAGTCCTCACGTAGTTGTATCTCTTAGCATATTCCTTACACTTAACTTTATTCGCAAATCTCCGTCCGACATCCCTGTTTCGCTTGAGGGCCAACAGTTTCTGCCCTTGGGGATACCTTGATCGGCAGGCGTTGATGTAGAGTAAAGTAGCACGTGTTCAGGAAAATTCTCCAGAGCACGACTCGCAATTCCGCCTTAGCAGCATTAATTCTTATGGGTTTCCGATGCTCGGTATTAGAACCAAGAAAAAATGCAGTCTACTACTATATAAATGCTCGGTGATACGAAGGAATACGTAGAAGTTCGCGCTTGAGTTAGAAGAACGAGATCACATATCAAATAAAGAAGGGAACGCACAGGTTGCTCCCGGCCGTGGATATATAAAAGTATGGTATCAAGACAAAGAAAGCAATCAATGTAGCAAAGGAGGGCAGCCAGCCTGAGTGCTGAAAGTAGCAGTGAGATATATCAAAAGTCAAAGTGACACGTGATGTATGTGGTGTCATTAATGTCATTCAGTGATCAGATTTGGTTCAATCGTCGAATTGTCCAGATATTAAGAGTTCACTCGCTTTTGAGACCCTGAGTAGACGATTCCGAGTCAGCGCACCAGACCATAAGGCTATCTGGTTAGGACGTGCCTTTGTGACATTCCGAGCCAGGGATCTTTTCTTGACGTAGTGATATATGCGGACGATGTCAGGCCACATGAATGTAGGCGCGACAATCGACAGGAGAGGGATAGCGATGATCCAGAAACTGGAAACCAGTTCACACGACTACGGAGATGGATGAGGACCGAACACATACACAATGTCACTATGGCCGTGATGGATAGACCACATATTTTCGAAATTCATGCCCTGACGGAACTCAGGCTGTGTTTTTGCAGAAGAATAGGACAAGCTTACAAAGTATCCGGTGAGCAGTGTCAGCGGCAAAAATACAATAGTGCACAACGTCAAGCGGCGCCTGTATGGACGTTGAGTGACAGCTTGGACAATATGACTCTTCTGAAGCGTACATCACTTCATTCATTTCGTACGACGCCATCTGAAACCACGGCCCTTCAGCACTAGGACCATCAAAACAAGGGCCAAGAACATACGTTGAACGTATAGTTAATCAAGTTCTCTGCCATGGCAGAATACATGTCTAGGCTGGTTATGACGTATTCTATGTGGTCGTGCACGTCAGCCTGAAAGGAGAGTACGTCAGGTGATAGCAGACGCAGACCATGAAGAGATGGTCTGACGAGATATATCTTAGCCTTATGAGACATGTACCCAACGACTTTCTGATCCCCAGACACTGGTAAGTCAAGGCATGCTACCGTTCTGTCTACATCATAGAGCCTCAATGCATATATCAAAGCTTTGACAGGACCAAGAGTGCGCTTATGCAAAATCAAGTCTCCAGAAAGGATGTGGACTGAGGACAGGGTATGAGTTAACGGCCAGCGAGCTGAACACAAAAATACTCACGACTCCTAACGTTTGAAACCTTGGACTTGATGAGAACCATGTGCTCGAGCATGTGAAGTCGCGTACGGTACGCGTCTACAACTTCCAGAGCGGCATCGACAACTAGTCGAGACCATGTTAGACATAGCGACGGGTTGGAGAATAAGTGACGCACCAAGATCGAGTAAACTTTGAACGAGTAAGGAAGGATCAGCATTTGTTCGTAAAGATGTGTCTCGTTGACGAATACGGGTAGCGATTGGCTTGGTCAAATCAAGATTTGGCTTTGAGTTGAACGATATGACAGTGCCTAATAAACGAGCACTGGTAAGGGGGAAGGAAGCAAATGGGATGAGGGGACGAGAGTTACCATCGCGAAAAAGGAATATACACATGGGTTCTGTTTGCACTCCGACGCGGTCGTCTTTCTTCAGCTCGTCCAGTGTCAATTCTGCAGCAGCGCGTTTACGCCTATGAGCCTTCAGGGGAAAGGACCAAAGGGTTAAGAGACTTAGTTTGCTGTGAAGTGCTTGATAACTTACCAGAAGCGAGGCCCTGCGAACCCCCATCTCAGGATCATTCAGTGTGGTCCTGGCCGATTCAAATTCATCGGCTATCGGTTCGACATAATCTCCGTATCTATTCCTATAAGCAATTTCATCTTCCATGCCCAACTTCTCATCAAAACTCTGAGGAGAGGCGGAACGCGGCAAGTCAGTGAAGGGGTGGCCCGTGGCCGGCTCGGAACTTTGTGATGTGGAGGCAGTAGATCCAAGGGTATGACATAGGACGCGTATAAAGAGGTGCTTAGGGTAATAGTCGGCTTTTGAAAGCCCGTGACCGCCCCGGTTGAGCAGGTCCTCAACAGATAGCGGGTGCATGTCTTCGTAAAAAGGGATTAGGATTCGAGAACGGATGTCTATGCGGCCATGCATCACCATATTTCAGAGCAAGTGCGCTGATAACATCCCAGCTGATGCCTCCGACGTTGATCCAGCGCACTTTGACCCATGGCTCACGGGCAGATGCTTGGTCGTTGTGAAGAAATTTGATGAACCCGCTATTGGTCATGCGGCCAAAGCTGCATCTGAGAGACGAGTAGTCGATGACATCGATGACGCATTTCTGGCGCACGTTTCCGTACGTGGCGAATGCGCTATGACGGCGAGGGTCGACGCCCGGTTCGGCGCCCAGACGACCACTATGAGAGATGGTGGACGTGCGGTGGACGGCGATGACTTTTCTGACGGCCGCGCGAAAGCGGTCTCTTGCAGATAGCCCTGGAACAGTGGGTACGCGGTCGGTCTTGTGAATTTCGTGACTCTTGGCTGAATGTGAACCTGAGCGACGTCCATCAGCGCCGGTGGAAACTCTCGTATGGCCCTGTGAGGGCGCCTCGGCTAATTCAACTTCCTGCCGCGATGCGAGCGTTTCTCCCTCGGCGCCTAAGAGACTGTTTTCCTGGAGCATAGCAGGGTATGCGCAAAAGAACAGTGGGGGATGGTACCAAAGAGCGAAATGTGGCCGGATCACAAAGCAAAGTGGAACGAGGACGGAGTGCCAAGAGGCCTCATGCTCTTGGCAGATGGCAACGGTAGCAACGGCACGTACACGGTGAAATGGACACGTTTCACAATTTCACAACTGGACACTTTGGTGTGCTGGTACGCTTTCAAGCTTCGAGTACTGGGCTAGTAGTCTCAGCGGCTGTAATGCATGACATGGAGGGTAGCTTTGTGGCGTCTGCATTACGGGCCGGAAACTGTACTCAGCAATTGATCGCTGTGCTCTGAACATGTCCCTTCAGGCCCCTCGCTCGCAACTCCGCCTTAGCAGCATTGATATACACCAAGATAGCCATTCCTGTCTTTATTTTATCTGGTACGGAACGTAGCACATGGTTGCAGAGTTGCAGACAGCGATTACGCAACGAACATCCATGGCCCCTCGTCATGTCAAGTGGGTATAACAGTTACGCTGTCACGCAGTTGGTCCTTTGTTACCATTACAATTATGTGGTTGCGTTTTCAAAGAAAGAAAAGGAGAGCCGACGCGGAGAGCACTGCACTAACGCATAGCGAGCACAGTGAGTAACTGGGTTGTTTATAAACTTTAAAAGCAGGACAGGCGAGAGCCATGTAGCGGACTGTATAGTGTGCTGGGTGTTGTATTCTGCTTCTTACTTTATCCGTGCGAGGATGGGAGCCCAGTAATCGTCGCCTGGGTCACACTTTGCAAGTTTGTCGTAGTCATACCACGTTACCACACTCGTCGAGTCTGCGACGATTGTGCGCTGCGTGTACGAAAATGCCCCCGCGTGTAGCAGAAACTGCGTACTTGCACGCTTTGGGTCGGGCTCTAGCGCAGGCTTGTGGGCGATTAGTAGCTGCTCTCATGCCAGTGAGTTACAACTAATATACGAGCGGGCGCGGAGAATCAAAACTGACTGTATCGGGGTATTGCACAGGTCTGCGGAAGTCGACTTTGATGGACTTGAGAATGAAGGAAATACCCCGCGCTCGGAGGAACGCATCAGCTTGGGCGGGTCCGCCAAGCTCCTCGCCAATGGAACATATCCAACGTATGCGGCCAGCCTCGAAGAAGCGAACTGAAGGAATGCGACGGTGAGCCAGAAGATGTATGCAAAGTGGGGTCAACGCGCACGATATCTGACATTATTAACGTGTCTGATAAGCAAGTGAGAAGGTGAGACGTTCTGTAACAAGACGAGGATGACGGCATACTGGAAGGCATCGTGGTCTCCCCAGATTATGGGCTGTTCCCAGAAGCTAGCAGCGTCAAACCCACGGTCTTCGAAGTATGTGCGGCCCTCTTCCGTTGCAGATAGCGTTGTTAGGTGTTCATCTGGAGAAGGGGGTCCTTGGGAGCCCTCAGGAATGTGATAAGGACAGGTAGGATCTCGAAAGGCTGCTTGTAGTTCCTGTGGGGGAGTGTGTGAAGGAGGAGAACGGGGAAAGGGTGATATTAACCTGCACGTATCGATGATGAACTGCTTTTGAATCTCAAAAAAGATACGACTGTCCTTGCCAGACTCGACATTTTCAGACGTCGTCTGGTCTAAAGTAAAGTACGGCCAGGGAATTGGCGCCGCAATCAGAGTCATGTGATAACGAAGGGGATGGCATTCAATACGTGGTCTACTGCAGTGAAGGTAGTACAGGTACAAGACACTCCCATGCATGCATGCCGAAACCACACGCTCGGAACGTGCAAACAGACTACTTCAGCTTCTTCTTCCTGTGGAAAAATGAGTGGGAGCGATACGCGAGTTCAAGTTCAACACTGACGGACGAAGCTGGGAAGAATGACCGCATGACCGCTTCCTGCAATTGGTAGCACGGGGGGGGAGACGAGCATAGCATTTGCGGCAGATCTGCTTGTCGCAGTTGTACTTGCTCGCGAGGACCTTCAGTGAGGGCTCGATGAGTCCGCCGCGGAGACTTCAGAAGAGCGGTGTGAGACAAGGAGATGCCATCGCAAAAGGAGGGTGCGTACCGAAGAACGAGGTGGAGAGTCGACTCCTTTTGGATGTTGTAATCACTCAGTGTCCTACCATCCTCGAGCTGCTTTCCTGCAAAAATAAGGCGTTGTTGATCTGGCGGAATGCTGAACACGAATGAGTAAGCTGGTCCGGGTATGAAAAGATGGCTTACCCTTCCTTGTCCTGAATCTTCGCTTTTACATTGTCAACGGTGTCGGAAGACTCCACCTCGAGGGTGATAGTCTTCCCTGTAAGGGTCTTGACGAATATTTGCATCTTGTCTTTTCAATCACACGTTGTTGACGATGCTGAGGACGACAACGCCCCAGAGGTACCTTCAGGCTTGAACTCTAATTTCAGCCTGTATAGTTTTGAGCACGTGGTAAGCTTCGGCACTCCGTCATGTGCCCGGTTCATGTTTCGTCTCTTCGTCGTTCACGCGTTGTCTGGTGAGTACAGTATCTCCAATCAATTCCACATACGGATGCCTTTCCAAACATCCATTCTTGATGATAAAAGATCGTCACTCAGCTCACTTTGATGCCGTCGTGCACAAGAAACGAATTCGATATTCACTGACTAACGTCAATTATTACCTCGACGATTTCCTAATCTCCTGTTTTCTTCCAGGTTCAATGCTGTGATCTGCCATCGTTAAGCCGACTTGTTTCTCGACTACTTTCATAACTGATTTGTATGACTTGCTGTGAGTGTCATCGTTATGTTACCCCCTTCCCTCGGGATGTACATCTTTTCTTCGCGATGTGTTTTGTCACGTTGAGCTTATTTTCCCTCGGGAATGATTCAAGTCTCTGACCTCGTATCCCTTGCTGCTCAAATGTTTCATGGCTGACGTTGAAACTGCACAGACTATACTTCGTTGCCTGTATGTTCTGCCATCTAGTTTTGTAATGCCTTGTTTGTAGTAATTTTGCCGATGCAACATGACGTACGAGAGCGACGCGTTAATTTTCCGTCTCTTCCTTCCTCTGTTTATCTCGTGCCGCGGCTGCTGTCGTAGTGACTCTGCGTCAAGTGCGAATCGTCAAATTGGATTTTGGGGGGACAACCAGAGGATGAATTCAATTCACACTTTATGCTTACGTCCTGGATCCGCCCATCCCAAACTAGGTATGAGCGCGGTGATGCCTTTAAGCGCGGACAGCTGTCCTACAAGTCTATACGTGCCTGCCTCCCACACAAGCAAACGCTCTCGCATTAAATGTCTGATTTTCATCTCGTCGACAGCCAAGGATGGGAGTACGACTTGCAATCTGTGCGCGCACCCAAGGATCATGCATGAAAGCCCACGCTCTTACGTTATACTCGATAGGTGTACGCCGCATATATGGGTTATTTTCAGCTCAACGGAATACCCTGGCAAGTGGAAATACTCACACCTTGAAGGACTGACCTTTGATGCCGTGTATGTTGTAACAGGTATGAACGCTCCTGGGGCCATCTCTTTAACACCTTTGAAGATTTCCTGTCCTTTTCATGGCCTGTTATTACCGCCACGGATGCATACACAGGGAGAGCTCATATCGTCACGAGAATGACGTCCGTCGGCGCATTCGTAAAGATGATGAAGACGAGGTTTGGAGACACATTACCCGTGGTTGACAACGTCGTGAAAGTACATCCGTTTGAAACGCACCAACGACACCTCCGAACTATCTCCGACTATTCATCGTACAAAAAGCTTCATGCGACGTTGCGTGCCGTTCACCTCTCCGCTCTCAAAACACGCATCCGTCTCGGTGAGCCGAGGGCAATCCAGGAACTTTGGGACCTTCATGACAAGTCTTTCCTTGCCATCGATTTCGAAAGCTCGGAGCGGAATGCGGCTTCTGTTCTTGAATGGGGCTACGCAACAGTCCGCTGCGGCCACTTGGACGCGTAAGTTAAAAAACCCTGCGCATATCGAGCCAACACAAATGCTCTACTTTTAGCCTAGGAGCTTGGCCGCCGATTCCCGAGGAGAACTACAGGTAGGGGATATCCATATGTTAGTCCGAATTCGCTTTCCTACATTCCGTGACAGAAAAGGACACTACATCGTCAGTGAATACTCCGACAGGGCCCGAAACAAGTACAATCCGACGTTTCCTTGGCAGGTAGGATAGTCGCGTCCACTAACTACTCCCCACATATCGGTTGCTGATTCGTGTTTGGCAGTACGCAGTAAGATATCTTCCGTTTTTCCCCTTCAAAGTTATCATGACGTATCTTCTCAGTTTGGTGAAAGTCAAGTTGTGGCCAAGGCTAAACTACCACAAATAATCCAGGCTGTCATAAGGTAAGCCAAACACTCTCCCAAAGTTGCACCCTTTTGATATGCCTGCGACAGCAGTCTCGCCAGTCCTGATTCCGAGACTCAGGCCAATAGCCTCATTCTGGTAACCCACTCTGCTACGGAAGACCTTCGCCGATTGGAGGAGATGAAGATAAGTACGCATCATCTGTCCATCGGGGTTTAGCATTGCTCCCACTGACCATGCAAACTAGAATTGCCTCACAATCTCGTGATAATCGACGTCACGGTCTATGAGAGTTGTCTATTCAAAGCGGGACTTCGCGGAGCGATGCTTGATGCGAATACGGGTTTACCTCGCCAACCGACCTCGTTACTCCCCCTTCGTGGTATCCTCCATTCGCTCCACGTGCCTCTCGATTTCACTCTACACAACTCGGGGAATGATGCCTTTGCTTGTCTTTTGGTCTTTCAAATGCTGGTTGACCCCAAGAATACCCAGGTCCCACCCCCTCGAATAAACACAACAGGCATGAAACTCGCGAGAAGTACAACCCATGGTTCGATGCCATTCCTCTCCCCTATGCTGCACCCTCCTATAATGGCGGTGGTCACCATGCCAAGATCACAGTCTACCTCCAATATCCTCAACACAGGGGAAAGCCTTGTGATGCTACGCCATTCACCAACGTTCCAGAATCGCTTGTCTGTGGACGATACAAACGTGAGCGCCGGATTTCCCGATGAGGAGGGGAGGATCAGAGATGCACAAGACCCCCTGAGCAGCAAATTTGCACACGTAACCATAGGTTAACCCGACGGTTACGACTCGGTCACACCATAACAT